>Ga0265797_10001999_pt1 | contig 35185 bp, 23 predicted proteins | sample P2T30metagenome_FD_192433 | JGI IMG/M metagenome (GOLD analysis project Ga0265797, IMG submission 192433) | Plant litter microbial communities from East Loma Ridge, Irvine, California - P2 T30 | ecosystem: Environmental > Terrestrial > Plant litter > Unclassified | place: USA: California...
GAGGACTTTTCAAGATTTGGTATTGGTCTAGACGACAAGACAAGGGAGCGCCTAGTAGATTTGAGTGGCGAGATCGCCGATGTTGGCAACGAATTCGTCGAAGGCATGGCTCCGGAGAAGCTGAGCCTGAAGTTCAAGTCATCAAGGCTGAGAGGGCTGGACCCAAACCTCGCAAAGGCACTGACAAAATGGGGCGAAACTAAAATCTCCACCATGCACCACGAGTCGCAAGCTGTGCTGAGGTTTGTAGAGGACGCCGATGTACGGCAAGAAACCTACCAAGCTGTGCGGACAGCGAACAAACCAAGCATCGCGCGTCTAGAAAAGCTATTGAAACTACGAGTCGAGTTGGCGCAAACATCAGGCTACGAGACCTTTGCACACATGACGCTAGAAAACAAGATGGCGCGGACACCAGAAGCAGTCAACACTTTCTTAAAAGCGCTCTACGAAGATAGCCGACCGGCTGTCCTCGCTGACCTAGAAGAGTTGATGGAGTTGAAGAGAGGCGATGCTCACCAAGACAACTTCCCCAATCGCATCAACGCTTGGGACAAATTTTATTACACACAGAAGATGCTTGCGACAATGGAGGGTCATTACAGGCAGCGTACACCCGACTCTTTGTCCGCATACTTCTCCGTTGGCACTGTACTGCAGGGCATATCGCGACTGTTTGACAGATTGTATGGTGTTCGCTTCGTTCCCAAAGAGACCCAGCCAGGTGAGGTATGGGAAGATGGTGTGCGACGACTAGACGTCATCTCCGATACCGAAGGCCATATTGCCGTGCTATATTGCGATCTATACTCGCGACCTGGCAAAACCCCTAATCCGGCTCATTTTACTCTCCGATGCAGCCGCGAGATCCTGCCTTCAGAGATGGAGGAAATGTCACACATGCAGCATCGTTTCTCTTCCCCCATCGAGGCAGCCACAGACGGCATGCCCGTCTCCTACAACGCCGAACGCAACAGCTACTTCCAATTACCCACCATAGCATTGATTTGTGACTTTAGCAAAGCTTCGCACTCTCGACCAACACTCCTCAACATCCACGACGTGCGCACTCTCTTCCACGAAATGGGCCATGCACTCCACTCCATTCTAGGTCGCACAGCTCTGCAAAATGTTTCCGGTACTCGCTGCGCGACCGATATCGCCGAGCTGCCTTCGGTTCTAATGGAGCACTTTGCCTTTTGTCCCCATGTCCTAGGTTTATACGCACGACATTGGGAAACGGACGCCCCTCTTCCCATGGCGGCCCTAGAATCCCGCCTTGCAATCGACAATCGAAACCAGTACTCTGAACTCGAAAGCCAGATTCTCCTCTGCATGCTCGACCAAGCGTACCACTCCCCGATTGCCGCAGACCCGAATTTCAACTCGACAAAAGTCTACCACGACGTCTACAACAAATACGCGTCTGTCCCTGAACCCGCCGGCACGGCTTGGCAAGGTTTCTTCGGCCACCTGTTTGGTTACGGCGCTACATACTATTCCTATCTCTTTGACCGCGCGCTAGCGGCCAAGATCTGGAAGGATGTTTTCCAGCACAATGGCCAACAAGGTAGCTTGGATAGGGAGAATGGTGAGCTTTACAAGAACGAGGTACTCAAGTGGGGCGGAGGGAGAGATGGTTGGCAATGTTTGGCTGGTGTCTTGAAAGACGAGAAGTTGGCCAAGGGTGGAGAGGAGGCTATGGCCGAAGTGGGAAAGTGGGGAATTAGAGAGGCGAGGGGGAAGTAGAGAGTAGATGGCGTTTCTTCTTTCCAAAGCTTGCACGTACTGAAGGATGTATAGATGATGGCTAGATGATTAGAAGTTGGACTGAGTGTTGAAGAGCACCCGGGGCATTAGACCATAGAGCTTGATACTGCAGATCGCCTGCCATGATGTGGAAATTTAGTTTATACCCCTTGCTATGTGATCCCCTACTTTGTCTCGTATTTCCCTAATTATAATCTGTACCTGACAGATCGGCTACCCACCCATTCCCCTTCCTCTATCCATGACCCCCGCTTTGATCCTCTCCACAACCTCTCTACCCAACCACCTCAGTTGTCCATTCTGCCGACTCGCTGCGTCCGCCCATTCAAATACGCCTTTCAACTCCTTCAGTTCTTCTACCTTCCAGCTCTTCGCTAATCTACCTAGGACCAACCTCGACTCCACAACCGTAGCTCCAGGATCAAGCCAACTCTTACTATACTGATCGAGCGGCAATATGAGTCCCGCGTCGCTGGCAGAGATGAATTGCGATAGTGCAGGGAGTGTGAAAATCCAGTGGAAGAGAAGGTTTGTAGTCTTCGACGACTGGGCGTCGTTGAGTGCGACAAGGGTGGCGCTGAAAGACGTAGCGTAAGTATCGTGAGCGGAGCGACGCCGAACATTTAGCGTTTGGTTGCGCTCAAAGGATTTGAGATGAAGTGGGTTGTGCACAAAGTCTAGGATCGTAGGCCAGTATGTTTGATCCGCCGTCTCGAGGCGACTGATCAGGTGGATCTCGGGAAGAAGACAGGGCGCTACTAGTGTTCTTGTCGCCATCTGTTGGTTGCCTTCTTGGGTGTTCTTGAAGACAACGGTGATGGGCATAGATATCGCACGTCCGGTGTCTACGTCTCGCACGACTAGACACCTGGGCTCAGCAGCGAGTACCCAGAAATGACGGAAAGCTTGTAGATGTGCCCTTGAGTCTTGCACATCAGAGGGGAACAAGGGGTAGAAAGCACATATCAGACTCGCAATAGCCTTGTTGCTTCGACTAAAGGTTTGTGTACCGCCTGCAATAAACAGAGTACCGAACGCCATGTGAGCAGCAAGGTGAGAGCCATATGGGATATCGGGTCCGATACGTCCATGGAGACCGCGTAAACGACGGAAGACGTCGAGGTCACCTGTTCCTGCCATGACGGTAGCGGCGGCTAGTGCGATGAGATCTTGACAGTTGCGTACTGTGTTCTTGGATAGCTTGGAATCGTAGCGTACGGCAGTAAGTTTATTGATACGTATCAGTTGATCCAGATACTTGATCAGGAAGTCTCGGACTTGGGTATCCCCTGTACCAGCATGCTTGAGACTCACAGCCCACAACAGACCCGCGAGGATGTTGTAAAAGGGCATTTGTTCGCTACGGAGTCGTGTAATGCCTTTGAGATCCCAGGCTTCGCGGTAATCGTACGGCAGGTTCTTGATTATCCAAGAATCTGAGGCTTTGATGTCGTCCCACATGATGAGGTGCTTAGCGAGGGTACGGAGGAGAAATATGTCTGGGCGAACATAGTCGAACTGGGGCAGCGTGTCCGGAATATCAATCTTGCGCGCCACGGTTTGGTCGTGAGTCTTCATGAAGATGAGGGCAACCGCGATAACCGCTCCGGCTGTAGCTTGGTCGAGAATGTGGACAACGTTGACCGGCTTAGGCGCTACAGCAACGGCCATTAGACGCTCAACGATGCGCATATCATGGAGACCTCGAAGGTCTTTGCCCTTGCCTAGGTTTATGAAACCAAGTGCAAAACCCGCGGCGAGCCTGTAGGCTTCATCTCGCAGGCTGTCTGGTGGCTCTGATGGATCTGGAATCTCGACATACTCGATTTCTGAGAGCATAACCTCGCTCATACGGCGGTGCTGGGTGTTGTAGTAGAGCAGACAAATACCCATTAGACCCGTAGTCTGTGTGTAAGGAGAGAGGTTTAACTCGGCTGCACCTTGCGGTAACATTCTTGTGACATGCACCGACAGTAGTCTTGTCACGAGTGTGTCCATGGTGCCCATGAATGAAGCGGCCAAGCCTAGTAGCAAGCCTACCGAAGTCATGGTGTGCTTTGGAGTAAGGTATTTGAACGACAGCCATTTCGCGATTGTCCTCAGATGGCCGTTAAGGCCCAGGCCAAGTAAAAGCCCTGCATGCTTGTTCGTCAGCTCCGCAGGTTTGTTGTACATTATCCACGAAGTATCGATACCCTGAGCATCTCGCGATATGCTCAGTCCAGCTGCAGCACCGGCATTGAAGAAAGCCCAGAAATACTTCTCCTCAGAGTAGTTCTGTCGTTCGGCTGTAACGACATTGCCCATTGGCTTCATGAGGCATGATGTGGAAAAGCCATATAGAGGGTATTTCTCCGTCAGTAAAGGCTTCTTGCTGCTGAATTTTATCATTGAACTACCCAACGGCAAGGAGAACGTGCGGATCATGACCCATTGCATGAGCGCTTTCTGACCCTCAAGCATCGCTGCATCGTCTTGTCTGCTATCAGCTTTGTATTCCGCGACAGTCTGTCGTAAAGGTTCTAGCAGTGTATACGCTTCCATGAACCGCCGATCTTCGCGGAAAATGAGTCGCGTGATAGAGTGCCTGTCAACTTCGGATGTCGATTGGATTGCTTCCATCCGATCAGCGCCTTGACATATAGTGTGAACATCCCTCGTTGTACTAGTTGCATGAAGCGCTCCACCCGATGCATTCAAGTGTGCATCATGGGCGATTTCTGCGATAGGAGTAAGGCTGATGTCCAAGTCTTCGCGTTGTACAAGTCTGAGTAGTGAACTCGACCATGTGGTAGGTGGGTTCGCCTGACATCTTGTAATCGCTTCCATGAGTGGTGCTTTCGCGGCTTCCGGCAGTGTCGCTAGCATCTCGGGACTGATGTGACAAGCCTTGATTAGCTCTACTATCTTCTTGGGGCTCGAGGCAGGGTCAATATCTCGGAAGAACCTGTGTAATGCCACAGTTCTGGGCGTAACCCCTGCCATGATTTCGTCAATATTGATGGATGAGTGCGGAGATGCTTTGGATTTCCGTATGAGCATCGCTAGTGTAGGGAACGGAGCATAATGTTGGGATCCTGTGACAGTGCCGAGCCAGTCCATTATTGAAGGGGGCGCATCCCATGGCTGCGCATGCAATCGTACTTTGCCAGTCAACGTGGTTTCGTCATACGCCCAGTCTTGGCCCGAGCCACCATCAAGGTCGAAAAAGCCACCTTGTCTCCAGTCCCACCCTTCCCAACGTAACCAGTGGCCGATCTGTGCTAACACAGGTGCGAGATTCCCAGGCTCCTTACCATGGAATCCTTGGCATAAAGTGTCCAACTTGCGTTCTTCGCGGAAAAGATGCAGTGACACCACAATCTCAGACAAAGATGAAATGCGAAGATCTTGCTTTTCAGAAGGGGAAAGTCGCCTCCAGTGGTCATTGGTAGCTTTGCCAATTGGGGACTGGAGGTACTGACGAGCAAGCTCGAGGCAGGTGGATATCATATTGTCTTTAACGCCGATCTGCTGTGCGATTGTTGGTAGCTGGTGCTGCTTTGAGTCGCGCTTCATTAGCGGGCTCATTGTGGCCGATTTCGGACTTGAGTGCAAAGCCCAGGTCCAAGGAGATGATCTCCAGCTCTTTGGATGTGTTGTTGAAATCTGACGACTACACATGAGTCGCCATGCTGAGTCTTCGTCGTCAATGAGTTCATCTGGTTTTGCTTGGCTTGCAGGGCGCCCTGAACTTCTTCGCTGGGTCGACTTCGCACGAGTGTTGATCTTCCCTTTCTTTTCATCAATGAATGGTACTGCAAGAGTGAGCAAGGTCGCTACAAAGGCCATCCAATCTGCAGTGATCCGCTCAGCTCCCCCATCAGATAAAGACTTGCGAATGTTCCACCATACTTCCAATAGGAAATCGCCGGCAAAATTTGGCAGTATCGTTGATAGTACTTGGAAAAGTTCGGCCACGTAGCTGTTCGATGGTGATAGGCGCAACACCATCCGGTGACGACGCAGCTCGCCATCGGATAGATCTAGCTTCCCAGACGCGCCCGATGGGGACAAATTATGCAACGGCTGGCTCAGTGATATCGTTCGTCTTGAGCCCGCAGTCACTCTACTCTGATCATATCGTATGATGGCATACGGGTCGAATAACTTCATAGGGCCCAAGCTAAACTTTACTGGTAGGTGGCTGCCCCATCCCGCAGTCAACGATAGGCAGGGCTCTTGAGGATTTCTTGATGTGAGTTGAACTATGCGTTCGATATGACCGTCACGAACTTTCACAAGATCCAATGTGTTGTCTAGCTGCCGCGAGCCAACAAACTTCGGGACACATGCATAACGAGGAGCTGCACTTGCCGACCCAGACTGTGTGGCTGATGCTGACGGCGAGAGTCGTTTCCGTGTGACCGCTAGCTCGCATTCGAGGGGAAGTTGCAACGATGGATGTGATATATACAAGTACAATTTCCTCTCGTGGAGCGTCGCCGAATTGAAAGGTGCGTTCAATGTAAGTACCTTTGGTTCATGCCAATCCTGTTCAGATGTCAACGACAGAACTTCACTTGAAGAATATGGACTCACCGGAGTGTTTGAAGGGTCTCCCAAAGCAAAGAGACCACTCTTCAGGTGCTGTGTAATGGGAATCTCCGCAATGACACTGATTATCAGCTCTTTAAGGAGTCCGTCTCCAGGCCGTGGTCCGTCTTTGGCATCGGGCGGCGCAAACAGGTCGTCAAGCTCATCATAGTCCTCTATCGTGTCGAAGGTATCCTCGTCCATGGCATCATCTAGAGTATCGTCTATTGACACAGCACCCAAACTCATTCGTGATGTGACGCTACCAGGAGTAGAAGCGCGGTTCCGAGATTGCGAGAAGCCACCGAAACTTGTGCGATCGTGGCCTAGTGAGTGGCGGCTTCGCTGGCTTGCATTGAAACTTGCGTTGAAGCTGCCACCAATACTATTACGAGATGTTGCGAGGTCTTGGAAGGCGCTTTTGTCGAAGCTCGTGGAGAGCTCAGCTCGTGAGAGCAGTGAGCTCACTCGTCTAGACTCTTTTGGCTGACGAGTAATGTCAGAGTCGGGGTTGAGCTGTGAAGCAAGAGCATCGTCCACTGCCTGGTCAGATAGTCGCTCCTTGGTAGTAATCTTGAAGGATGGAGGTTGGGTCTTGCTGCGTGGGGCTCCACCAAAACTTTCTCTCAATCTGTCAGCTCCTCGAATTGCTGGCGTAGTTGCTCCGGTTCCTGGCGCAGTGCCGCCGTATGAGCTACGACGTCGAGACTTGCTTATTGGAAGGGAAACGTGTTGCTTGCGAGAAGTTGATATTGATTTTGGCTCTAGGTAAGCCGCAGACCAGATGGTAAATACATTCGTCTCGTGATTCGCTGTGACTACTAGCAGAAGGGGCTTATCATTTCCACTGCGATCGAATAGGAGCTCATTGCGCGGTGAGACGTAGATAATCTCCTCAGCTTTGTCGATGGCTTCCAGTTTCCGATGGCTGGAGCCGTGGCTAGTCAACAGGCTGCTGCGATCACCACCCGCGACGACATTGACCACTAGTCCCAACTCGGACAGCGGGTCTGTAAAGGAATACAACCTGGGTATCGATTCTGGGTTCAAGGGGGTGATCAAGTCATCTAGGAACGTGGTCGCACCAGACAGACGAGACTTTCCGTGCCGCGATGCGCCAATAGAAGAACCATGCCGGCGGTGGGGTTTAGAGAAGCTTTGAGAGAAGGAGAACTGCTGTGAGAGAAAGGACTGGTTGGTTGTGAGGAAGGAGTTTGGTGGAGCTGACGGTAACAGTGGACTCGTGGGCACAGGATGAAGGGGAGCAAGCTTCCTTTGCACAACAACACCGCGTGCTGCAGGAAAAGCCTTGTCTACTTCGAATGGGAGGTTCACGATGTGCGTGGTGCCCGAAAGAAAGAAGACATGTGCTTGCGACTTCAAGAAGACGACGAGCGCACGCGACAGAAGCTCTGTTGTGGGTGGTTTATTGTTGGCTGGCACGGTGGGATGTGCAGCAGGCTGTGTACCTTGGGTCAGGAAAGTCTTTGAAGGGTCGGCTGTGTTGTATTCTGTCGAGCTGTCGGAGGCCTCATTCGTGCCATGTGAGGGCTCGTCTACCAGGAACCATGTCAACAGCGCCTGCTTGACCTTCTCTTTCTCCACCTCGAAGTTGAAGACCTTGCGTATGACACCACCTCGGGACCAGACCACGTGGTATTCAGTGGTGACGAGCTCGTCGGTAGGGCCCTGGGGGTCGTTGTCGTCCGAGTACGTGTCCCAGACATAGTCGCCGTCAGTGCTATCCTCGGTCAGGATGGACTCTTGGACCAGGTACTGCAGGGCGGAGGGCTTGTGGACCCCGATTGAGCGAAGAGAGGCCATGCGGACGCTCGTTCCGCCACATGAGGGAGGTTTGGGTATCGTGTGGGCGTTGGGGGGATGTGGGCGGTTTGTTTGCGCGGGGCGCGCAATCCGACGTGACGCGCTGTGGTCGAGCGCGACTTCCCCAGAGAAATGTTGACAGACTCCGCAGCACCTCGGAGCTTCCTTCACCCTCACACATCAAGTCGCGCACCATCTGCAACCCCCAAGACGATCTGAATAGTCATCGCAGCATCCTAGAAACGTCTCGACGTGTTTGCGCTCAGAGCAGACGCAGCCTCAGTCGCGCCTTGCGTGTTACCTAGGCGGTAGCTAAGCCGCCCACCACCACCGTCAAGCTGCAAACATGGAGCCAATCGTCGCGGCAAAGGGAAAACTTACCCAGTTAAGGTGCGCTTTCCTCTTCCCACTGCCTACACGGCTGCTGACGTGATGTCCTGCAGGTACGAGCTTCCGCACCGCGTACATGCCTCTACGGTATACCCCGTCAAAGCCCCCAATGGCTCGACCATCGTACTATACGGCCACGAGACAGGTATTGGCATCCTCTGGAGAGGAGGACGCCCATTGAAAAAGTCCTCGCCCCTTCCCCAGCAGCCAGCGAAGCCACCAAAGGTCAACGGAACAAGCAACGATGCCATTATGATCATCGACTCCGACGACGAGCCTACCAAAGCTGTTTCAGAGCCGCCACCCAAGGCCGAATTTGAGCATGAAGAGGAAGAGCTTGATCCAGACCAGCCGTACGCCTCAGTCGTCCAGCAACTTTCTCTGTCCCTCAGCACCCAAGTGCTACACATCGCCGTACCCCAAATACCGACCGCCTCTACCCTCCGATCCGCAGACACAACACCTCGCATATTCAGCACTCACATCATCTTCACCGTCGCATGCGCCGACTCTACAGTGCGCGTCATTACATTGCCTCTGAGCCCTCCTCCACACGTCGCAAAAGACAAGCCATACACCGCGAAGTCACAGTTCGGCGAAGACGTTGTCAAGCTTCATGGCCATCAAAGCATCCCGAGGGGTGTCACTATGACTTGGACTGCAAGAGGAGAGGCAGACTCTATAGACGAGGCAGAAGACGGCATGGACGTGGATGAGGAGGAAGAAGACACAACGACTTCTGAGCACAAACACCAACCGCGTGCCGGTCAAGGCTTCGACTTACTCGTAGCCTCGCACTCCGCTGAGCTGGGAGGCCTGGTCAAACTCTTTCGCTTTGAGCTATCTGAGACGTCACCGAAGGTCTCGCATCCGGTCGTGCCTTACAAGACGCTCACTCTGAACAAGCCTGCCTCTCGCATTGCCTTCAACACTGCTCAGTATCCAAATCGTCGCCATTCCCAACTACTCATCGCAGACTCGAAGGGAACTGCGCGCATCTACGATCCTTTTGCGTTACCCACTCGTAGCCAACGATCAGGCGGCCGTCGTAATGAGCCTGGCGCATTTGTGGGAACATTCAGGTCATCTTTCGAGGGCGTCAAGAACATTGCGCTTACCCCTGCTGTTCTTGCGTCGCGCAAAGCCATCATTGATGCGGCTTGGGCCTCCAGTGGCCGTCATATAATTGCCTTACTCGTGGACGGCGAATGGGGCGTCTGGGATGTTGATCGGTCTGGTCCAAGCCCCCCAGCAGATCCATCGGCTTTCTCTCTTCGAGGATATGTTGGTACAGCGGAGAAAGAGGCAAGTTCTGGCGGCGCATCAAGCCCGAAGCGTGGAAGCCGCAATTCGTTAGCTCCAATGACGCCGAATACGCGTAAGCGGAAAGAGGAGACACTCTTCCAGGGCAGCGCACCAAGCCTGACAGCAGCAACTAGAGGCGGCATCTCTGTTGCGAGTATCACGTCGACTAACGGAACGTCAGAAGACTCGGTCCTGATCTGGTATGGATCTGAGATCTACAGGATAGCCGATCTGATCAAGTTCTGGAGTCGTACTGCTTCTGCCAGCAGCGGTGCTTCCTTACCAGGTCCTGGTCTCCAAGTCCAGGATATTGCACTCTGTGGGGAAGCCATCACATCAGTCTCACAGTTCGACACGACACCTCAAGCATCACGTATGGCTATCGCCAGGGACACTCTTGTATCAGCCGAGCACCGTCTCATCATCACCGCGAGTACTAGCCAGCCTCTTGGGCGCGATCTGAGCGCCATATTTGCACGCGAGCAGGTCGAGGATGACGCATCGAACAGAACAGACCAGGCTCTTCTTACCCATGGCGAGCTTGATCTCGGCGGCATGGACAGGATGCTCGAGAGTATGGAGGGCAGCGGAACTAGCGGAACCGTCCCCAAGAGCTTGACCATGGGCGGACCTCGCAAGGTCCTTTTCGCTTCCTCCGCAGCTTGATTGCAAATGAAAAAGCGACATGTCAGCGATAAGATTCTTACATCCTCTGAAAAAGACGCTCTGGTAAGGAATTTTGGAAAGCCAGCATTTGTATACGATATCCCTGGATTACCATCCTCATCTTCATCGGCCGCTAAAGACGCGGAAAGCAGTTCTCAACCCTATCATAAGTTCCCCGCTCGTCTCCCTCCGTTTCCTTTCCTTGTCCCTGTCTTCTCTTTTCCCCGTCATGCTCTTTCCTTCTACCCAGAGGAAATGGGTATTACGAATTTTCGCGGCCTAAGGTGGAGCTCAGCGACCAGACCCATTCCTGCTGCTCAGTATAGCCTAGCGATATATCAAACACTGCCTACCCACAGTCGCCGACGAAAACTGTTACCCCTAGTAGCCCTCGTGCGAACGGTTCCCATAATGTATAGTTTTCTGTCTGGATAGCTGGGGACGGCGCGTGCACATTTCCCACCTTGTTACTCTAAGCTGCTCGTTACCTAGCCGGTCCAAGGACGTCAGGTGAGGACGGTATGCGTTTGTGGCAAGGAGACGCTTGGGTGCATGACGTACGTGTCTTTTGTGGATGCGATACGGCATTCGTGCCTGCGTGGTATGGGGATGTGCGACATTTGAGATATGTGCACAGTGAGGCATTCTTGGTTAAGCACTGCGCTGGATTTTCTCCGTTCGCACACGATGCCAACAATGTTCAAGACGATCAAACATTACTGTGATTACTCCTTCTATGCCCTCATCGAACGCCAATGCTAAACTCCCAACGTTCTAATACTCCACATGTCTTTGCTCATCAAAAGATGTCCATGACGGCATACCTTCTATGTATTGCGATGACAGCACACTAAACATCTCCCAGCACTCTCCCAACAAATCCTTCGAGACCAGCCATGCCCTTTGCTCCCCTCTCATTACCCCCATAAAGCCCAGGCCCGCCACCAGGCATGACCAACACCTTGGCACCCACCTCCACGAATTCGCGCGAGGCGATGAACTGAAACGTCACTACGACGGCAGGTGGTACAGTTCCCGTTGTAGGCTCCCTTACTTCATCATCGAAGCCGAATCCAAAAGTGTCGTCCTCATCCGCGCCATTATGAGTCTTGTTCGTCGAATGATTAAGTTCCATCCGTTCAGTAGCGACGGACAAGACCTTAGATGAAGCTCTGACGCTGGCGACGTAGACCACAACTGCACTTCCGACGCTGAGATCTTTGACACCCTCTGCTTGCTTCTCCTCGAAACGTACTTTAATGATCTTATGCGCCTTGGGCTCGCGAGCTACCAATACCATGCCTTTGCGTACCCTATTGATAGACGAGTTGACATTTGGCGTACTCACAGGTACGACACCCATAGTACCAACCTGTCCGGCATGCAACTTCCGTACGGGTAGACGTAAATTGCGCAAAGACGTAACGCGGACACGTTGCCACTCGCTGTGTCGGTTGCGCAGTGAAGCATTTTTTGGCTTCGCGCTGAGTGCGCCGGGAAACGATCTTGACTGTGGCATAGCAGGCTTGCGACTTGGTCTTGAACTACCGCTGTCGCTATCGTCCGAGCTGACATCAACAGGGTATGGTCCTAGCAGCAGCTCATCACCAACGGCCAAATATCCATACCGGAGGTAGCCTCCAATGATCGCGGAGCTATCACCGATCCCATCTGGGCGGACGCCATAAACATCTTCAATATAGAAGAGTGGGGATATGGGCGTACTTGCCGGTGGGGTTACTTGCGTGGGCATCGGTAGTCTCCGGAGAAACGCATGCAATTTCTGTATCCCAGTTCCCTTGACTGCGCTAGTTAGTATCACTGGCACTGCTGCGAGTGGCGAGTCTACAAGCAAGTCTAGAGTCTTCTCAGTTTCCCCAAGATCGGCTGCCTCGATGGTGTGTAGATCGGCTTCCAAGACAGATGTCGACGGGTCAGTGATGAGCAAAGGCCTCCGCCTGTGTTCCTTCAATGCCGAGAGCAATTTTTGCAAGGTGCTTTTCAAACCGTTCTTGGTAGCTAAGTCGTACTTGGTGATGACAATCACAAGCGGCAATTGCAAGGCGAGGCAGAGTTGTAGATGTGCGTGCGAAAGATCCAAATCCGCTGCTGCTGGCCCAAGCAATTCTTCAGAAGAAGGTGAAGCTCCAAGCTTACCCGACGACTCGTTGGTATTGTCAGCTGGAACACACAGAAGTGTCCAATGTGGTTGCCTAGTGAACGGATCAGGATACTCCATCATACGTTTTCAGAGAAGCGGCAGCTAAGAGTGAAACCCTCCCAAATTAAAGAGATACAAGGGGATAAGAAGCTGTGATATATGGTGATGACTTACCAGCCAACAATTCCACGGACCGTAGTACGCCTGAACCGAGGGTGTCCAGCTGAGTCAGAAAGAAACACCAACCGGCCGTTCTCCGCTGACTCCACCGCCGCATGAATGTCGATCCACGAATCAATATCCCCTGAGCCATAGCTGGTCACTTGTGAATGATCTCCTTCGTCGCGATATCCTATCAACTCTTGGGTGACAGAACTGGTCATCCCCGATGCAATCTCGTGCCTGTGTTTCAGTAGACTTAAGCGACTCTTTCCTCGGCCATTGTCCAGCGTAGCAGTAGATAAAGTTCCGAGTAGGGTAGATTTACCAGACATAGTGGCACCAGTCACCGATACGCGCATCTGCTCAGTGACCCTTTGGGGCTCCTTGCCCAGTGCCATATCGCTAGCACTGGTTCTGAGCGCATCGTTGTTTGCATCTTGCAGCGTTTTTTCCGACTTATTGATCAAGTGCTGTTCTGGGCGTACTAATGCTTCAGCAACTAGTAGTTGCGATCTTATCACCCTTTGTTGCGGTGTGCCAGAATCCTCGACCCACTCGCAATCACCAACAGGAACTCTGCGCATAACTTCAACACCACAGCCTAGGCTTGCAGCCATAGCGCGCAAGTTGCTCAAGCTCTCTTCCATCTCATCTTCTGCTAGACCGACGATGGTTCCGTCGTCAGCAACTCCAATTTCGTAAAGCGCACCACTGCTCTCCTCCAGTCCAGGTAGAAGCCGTTGTGGCATTTCGGGGGCTGACAACCGTGCATCCTCGGGAAAATGAGGAACGACGGGTGCCATAGACGAGGACATGTGGTTCGGGCATGATTGTTGTAGTCGCCACAGCAGTTGAGTGGTCAACTGCTCGAGACGATGCTGTTTTGACTGTGTCGCGGCCAACGGAGGGGGGGTGTTCGAAAGAAGGCCTGACTCAGATGCGCTGCGACCCACTACAGGAATGGGTATGTCAGGTCGACGCATGGACCCGGATATATGGCGTCCAGTGCTCGTGCGGGTAAAAGACCGCCGCCGCCTGAGCAGCAGATGCAGCTTGTACTCAGTAGGCCCGTCCTGTGGCTCAGCCTCCAGCCTCGTGATAGCTGTATAGTCTATAGCAGCAGTGGGCTTTGTTGTGTCTAATCCCACTTCGCCCCCGGTACTACCTAGCGGCGAAGGAAGTCGTCGAGAATTCGTGTATGGGATAGGCGTTTGCGCGACGTCGCCGGCGGAAGTAGTTTCCCATGGCGATGAGACCCGCGGAGGATCAGGATCGAAGGTGAATATAGAAGCCATATCGCGTAATATGGACGGGCCCCTTTGTGGTTGTATTCCTTATCGAACAGGGTGATGGGCAAAGTACCAGACTTGTCACGTTGCGCGTTGTTGCGCTGGATTAGTGCGTAAGCGTGATAATGATCGTGAGTTGGTGTGTAAGAGGTGCGTCCGGAATAATTGCGATAATAATGGAAGCATGGTGACGGGTGTAGAGCACAAACGTTGAGTGGGACTTCGTCAAGCAGCGACTAGAAACAACTCGTCGGCGAGTTGCGTGAAGGTGCCACGCTGGCGTTCACAGATTAGAGAGAGACATTAGAGTGGACAAGTTAAAGATGACGACGCTGTTGATGATGGTAAAGGTGCAATGGCATGAGATGGTTGACGGTTGCTGGGAGTATCGAGGTCGCCATGTCCAAGGTTAGTCGTTGGTCCTAGCTTGCTCATGCTACCTACTGCGGGGAGTCACCGTCGTGCGGGGCGGGCCATCATCCATCGCTCTCAGCCTCACATGGATCACCACAAGGCTTAACGCCCTTTTGTCGCCCTTTTAGCTTGGACTCGGTCAAACTATGTCGCTACAGAGGTTGCATTGATTCGCAATCAGTGTCCTTCTACTTCATCATGCTTGTCTGGTGCATGTTGATGCGTTTGCTGGTGAATTGTGTCCGACACATGGTATAACGTCAAGGACAGCGAGACCGTCTCTTGCTATACTGTTCATGTTCTACCACACTGAAGGAGTAGTGCAGCAGATGCAGGAGGGGACAGGAAACGTAGTACAGAGCAATTGTGATGCAGAGCATACTGGTAACATCCTCTGACTCGCAGACCACAGACAGTATTGGAACGTGTCGCTGCTGCGTATCTGGTCATTCGAACATCGTACCTACCCGTTCGTCTCCCCCAATTGCTAGATGCTTGACACTAGGTCTGACTCTCAATATACGCCCTAGTCTCGTAAGAAGATCGGGCATGACAATCATGATCGTGATCGAGCTGAGCGCGTCCTTTAGGCATCCATAGCCTGAGAGCGACAGTGAGGTGCAGTCATGGAAAGTCGCCCAACAGTCAGTAGGGCTGCCTAATGGCATCCTTGGCCGCGACCAACACGTGCGTCACATGTTGGCCTCAGAAGGGCGTTACATGACTGTGCACGCCTGTGTAGCTACTCAGACAGCCAGATGCTCACTCCAACTCGTGCCCGTGAGCGCATGAGAAACATCGATACATACCCTATGTCGCAGAAGCGTGCCGGGTATTGACGTCCGGACGACTTGGACCCTCTACGGCGGTTGAGGCTGAAAAGCTACGTCAAGCATACCCTATGTGTATGCGGAATCATGTTATGCCCGTCTTACGGGCTTGGAGCTCACCACTATAGAATGGCTTAATCCTCTCCCCCCTGCAGCGGCTATTGGCCGCCATGTGCGATTAATCTATGTCCACGCGTATGCCGCCGCCTCATTTGGAGCGTCATCCCGTCTGGGAGGCGGCGCTGCCTTTAACCGGCTTTCTCGAAGGTGACTGGTGACACTGCAGACGTATCCCGCAGTAGCGGGCGGGCGTCAGCAACACGCGAGCGCTATGAGGCTTCCATGGCCCTGGAGTCCTTGTGCAACCTTGGCCATGCAGCCTTGCGTATGCGCAACTACATACTTCGAAAACCCGGTTGTAATTCCCGCAACAGCTCACGACCAGGAAGTTTGCTGTTGGTGTTAGAGTATCGTCGTGAGTTGTATTCTCGCAACCCTTCTTTCTGTGTGTGCTATGTCTTATCACAGTCGACCGATGACAGATTGCTTGTACTGGGCAGCCACACTAGTATCTGTCACTTGCGGCGCGGTGCTCTAGACACGCGGACCCATCTCGGATTTGGAGACGTTGCCGATTTTCTTGCGCGTCTCGACCACATCGCTGAAGCACTCAGAGCATGCGTAGACTCTGCGGAAGATCTCTGTATGCACACATTACCACAATTTCGTCAAGATCGCATGATGTGTACTTAGCGAGATGTCTATCATTTCTTGGCTCTATTCTGCTGGACCTTTTCTCGATTCATGTAGGCGATCTAGAAGGTGGTTTTGCTGTGGTGTGGGGCGGGTTTACGGTCGCCTGAGGAAAACATACGATTCAAGTATTTTGAGATAGGCAAAGTGGGCAAGGGGGGGTTGCGCCTGTTTGCTGTGCCACCGGCAATGATATCCTAGGTCGGCAAGCACTCCGGCCATTAAAGCCCTGAAGGCAGTTTTGCATCATTGAAACTCCGTATGCAAATTAGTGAGCGGACCGATAACTCGATCGTGCCCACCCTGGGTACCACAGATGGTGGAGTGAAGTGGTACACGCCGCGGCCTTACTTCGAGTTCATTCCGGTTCCTGAGTTCCGGATCCGCCACTGCGTTACTTCGTCAGCTACTCGCTTGTGGGAAGCTGAGATCGGAGCCGAACACAATGCTTTTCACGTGCTACCGAACGTCAAGAACTCAGTGCTCCCCATGTCCCATCCTTGTTAGGTCTACTGAGGGATCAAGTGACTGTCATCCTTCCCGCGCAGCCGCGCCCCGCCGGATAATCCTTGCGATTCTCCCAGCTCGACTCGATCCACTGGTCAGCAAAGCATGTCAGGTTCGCACTCTGCTGTGGGGGCGAAACAGGTTGGAACATCGAAGACCCTTTCGCGTCATTACTGCCCGGTGCTTGAAATCGACCGAAATCCCGTGCTTAGGCACAATCTTTTGCGCGAAGCGGTCAGGAGCCAATTACCTAGGGGTAATTCCAGTGGTATGGTTCCGAGCATACGCTAAACCTGCCGCGCCTGCACAGCACACGATTAAGCGACTGCGATGAACCGGATTTTGGTTACATGTCCGTCCTAGAGTCGGGTGCGTATCGCAATATGCGTGTCAGTGCGGGTCTTGCGGAGCAAGACCAGGGCGGAACATGAATAATGATATTCATACCTATTTTCTTGATCAGTAATATGGCGTTAGTCGCGTTTCTGAGCTGCAGTGACTGTCTTGGCAACATGCATGCCGAAGCTTCAATCACGCACTTTAATGCACGTCGACTAGAGCTGCCTGCCGCAACCAGTAAGCCACCGAACGTGTGTTTGATTGCACATTGCATATCAAGACCGGAAATATCCACGTCACCGGAGCATCCCACATATGCATATGTACTTCTGCATCTCGGTGTTGAAAGTCACGCCAACATGCGGCTGTCGGTTTCCGAGACAAGGGACCACACACATGGCGGTTTATTGTTCCGCTGCCCGGTGATGTCAAGGTGCAAGAGAGCAGCGAATCAACACTGCTACCGTAGCCGCCGCTATACCGGTGACATGGTTCACCTGAGTACAGCAGCCCGGACCACGGTTGTTGACCTTAAACTGGACAATCTGTCAGACAATGCTGCGCGCCAGTGGCGCCTCTCGGTATCTTCGGTTCGTGGTTGGTCTTCTCCACAGCGGTGGGTGCTCTTTACAAGGCTTACCCGCCCCAAGTCGTGGCGACAACGGCCCGCTAGTTTGATCGTTACTCAAATTCGCAAAAAGCCGTGCGAGCTTGTCGGCAGCCTTGCTCGCCTGTTTACGGCTAATGCAATATGAAACCGGCTCATGATAATTGGTGCGCATGGCGTGAAGGATATGGCGAATTGCAACCCGGGTACGAGACTTGTCATGAATATGGGGCTTGCAATGAGATCAGTTGTTGCAAGTCAAGATTAAGATTGCAGTGCTAGAAAATATTGGAATTGCCTTGCGATCTGGTGTTTCTTGCTGAATCGTGGAGGTTGGTCGGTAAAATTCCCCCTTTAGCTTAAGCTATGAATTTTCGCATTAAGATTTCGCGCGGCAGTGCCGAACCATGCCGTGCGGGACAACGTCGGCCTGATTCTCTGTTTGTCTGTGGACCCTGATATGGAGTAAGGTACTGACCGATGATTCTGTGTGAACCATGTAGTCGGATACATCGCAGGGAAGAGCTACCAGGGCACCCCCAAGCAGCAGGAACTCCATGTTCCTGCTTTGCACGCTCCTCCAAATCCTCCCGCAATCCCTCGACGGGCTGACGCCCGACGCCCTCCTCCGTAATTCAGTCTTTCTTGTACGACGGGTCATGGCGAATAGATTGATATGGCTCGTTGAACGTGCGAGTATCTTTTGACGGTTGATGATCTTGAGATTGATGGGAAACAGGATGTAAAGACCGCTTGTTGCAGTAGCTTTCCCTACTTCTGAGACAGGTGTACCCGAAATCTATGTATGCATATGTATCATGACAATAAATAAGCGCTTGGTTATAATCAAAATGCTGAAAGGAACTTCCGGTGGCCGAATGCTTTAGTGAACGGCCGTGGCGCACGCACCGTACCAAAATGTCTTGGTGTAGACTGAAAAGTGCAAAAGCACAACATGTGTGCAGCGACTTGTAAGTATGGTTTTCGCGCAGTCTATACGCGCCCTGTAGCGACTGAATCGAAGATTCTGGGCCCTTGGGTGGCCCCCGGCTGGTACAGTCGCCTACCGGCGTGCCTCCGCTTCGGTGCGTCCATATCTTCGTCGTGGGTCAGGGCTCGGTGCCTAGGACCATACTGTGCCGTTTTGCACTCGGCGTGTTCGCTCAGACGGAGCGATACTCTACTTCTGCCCCTCGCGACACGGATAGTTCTAGGTAGATCAAACAGTGAGATGCGACTTCATCTATCCGCTTGCTTCTGATGCTCTTCTTGGCTTGCATTTATCATGCGCCATATGTCCATTCCTTGCAGTAGTACGTGTGAACTCAGCTCCACATCTGGGGCAGGAACTTTTCGACGCAGTTCCTGACTTCTCCCGTTGATGTCGCAGAAGGTTACTGAACGTAGAGAACTGCCGTCCATTGCACCCGTGCTCCCAACACTGCGGCTTTGGTCGGGAGTTCACAACACGTGGCATTACTGAATTACCTTGCGTGCTCGGTGATGAAGACAGTGCAGGTACTGAGCCACTGGGTGGTGGAGCACTCTGCGAAGACTCGTACGAAGGATACACGGCAGGTGTCGTGGTCGTTGGTGGGTACATCGTTGGTAGAGGGTGATACTCGTTGGAACCATAAGTAGTTGCTGGGTACGGTTGTGAACTACCTTTTATCAGTGACGATCTCCGCTAGATTCCTGATCAACTTACGATGAGTAGGTGTTACTACCCAGTGACTGAGCCGGGACGCTATTATGGGGCGCTGAATACGTGTAAGAATGTGCCGAAGGAGCCATAGGAGATGCATGGCCTCGCAAAAGATCGGTAGACTGTTGCTGCTGGTACGGACTCCGTGGAAGTGATGGGTGCTGGGGCTGGTATGGCGGCAAAATAGGGTGTTGATCAGGTCTTCTTTGCTGACTTTCGTTGTGCACTGGACTTGAAGCATAAGATGAGCTGTATGGATTTGAGTTTGAAGACCTTGGCTCCGCGTAAGATTGCAGCGGTGGATAGCCTGATGAGTAAGAGGTCTGTGGAGAGCCGTAATGACCCATACCGTACTGCGAAGATGGCATCATGAAGCCCAAGGTGCTGCTCGTGTCAGAAAACGTTGACGTTCACGTTATGGTCAGTGGGGTAAAATACCTCATATCTTGCAATTCTAGAAACGATCTGTTCGGCTGCTCGAGGTCTGCCGACAACTGTAGCTCGAGGTCGTTGCTACCAGAAATGGAAGATACTGGCGATGAGACAAGAGCGGGTGCTCGTGTGGGCTGGTCGTGTGAAATGTGCGCCGCTCGAAGGTTGACACTTGACTCGAGTTCGGAGTTGGAACCTTGAAGGGATTCGTGATGCGAGAAATCTAATGCTTGCGCAAAAGAAGGATTGGGAGACGGGTCGTGGTCAGATTCCAATAAATGGAAGGTGTTGTTAGGTGGGATGTCTTCGAGAACGTGTGAAGTATTCCAGGCTAGTGGAAGTGGGTGCGACCCGGGCGTCTGATAATCAATGGAATTGTGGCGGGGCGTTGGCAAGTCTGCGGCACGGTGGGAGCGAGCTCCTCTTATTTGTGGAATTTCTGGTGGCTGAACAGATAAGTTCTGGTCGGCACGGTCCCTAAGTCTTCGTGAGATGGTCGTCGTCTTGGGTTGATGGGTTTTGGAAGACCGATGGGTCATGTTCAACAACGGAAAGGCAACATCTGATGCGGAGAGTACCAGTGGGGTAGACGTACGTTTGTGTTTCTGGACACGGCCCGTCAGGTGGGATTATACCAGCCTTATGGCAAGTTGAATGCGAGGCAGAATCACGAATCTAACCTTGACGTTTGACGGTGCCCATGTGGTCTGCGCCCTACATGGGGGATACTGGATGCACAGTAACAGAGCATCTGAGCTTCATGACCCAACAGCGACAGAGCCGGCTTTGCGGCTGCGGACTCGAAGGATGCTGATCCTAGTCGTGAACAATCCTAGCCCTCCGACCGTTGACTAGCCACAGGACGTGCACCCGCAATGGGTGCCTGGCAGGCCTGGGCCGGGGGTACCCACGCACCAGGAAGAATTGCGCGACTCTCTCTAGATTCGAGGATTGTAGGCATGCCTCGTGTTCTGCCAGTAACTTCTTCGCCATGACCCCACCACTAATCCGAAAGTCTGTCCCTGATAACCACCAAGTGATGCCATCGCTACATACAGCGTTGGCGGTGCCACGAATGCTGGCGTTGATGGGCGCCCTATTCGCCAAGCAGAGGGTTGGTGGCGCTCATAATCCCGCGCCTGTGACGAAGAGCCAAACCGTGTTAAGTTTGGTGTTGAGAAATGGCCTGTCAGATCTCTCTGCGTTAGCCGCGGGTGGGCCGCGACAATACACGATAGACAGGATGTGTGCGGCTTCGGGTAAGATGCGGTCGAAAGAGGGGTGGCGTATGCCCAGCTTCAACCTGAAAGATCACGGACACTGCCACGGGAGCATGCTGTTCATCAACTCAAACCCCGTGTCATGCTCTGCCAATGCACAGCTCATTGTGTCGTTCTAAATTTGGCTCGCTGCAGTATCGCCCGAGCACGTGCTGGCCAATGCCTAAGCGGCCCGTTGTCTTTCGGAAGCGATGCCGTTAATGTGAACGGCAAGAACTTGGCGGCACGCCTGCAGTGGTGTCACTTCTGGAAGACATCTCGAAGCTTCAGAGAAGACATATGACTCTGGGAACAACTCTGTATGAAAGTACAGAGGGAAATGGTGGAGACCGAAACGAGACCTTGGGATGGGATGCTGAAGAGTCCACGTGTTTGAAATTTCAGAGGGGCATGCAAGTGCTGCCTTTCACGGTAGATATTCTGGCCCCACTCCGAGAGAAGCTTGACCTTTGATGTGTTTGCGGAGACTGGAGTTCGGCTCCGTATGTAGAACTCAGGCCATCGTGACCCCCTAGTGCAATGACGAGCGCACAGCTACGCGTGTGAAGTGTGTCGTGGCGCTATGAGTGCCAAGGCCCTTGTGATTGGACAGGGCTCTTCGCCAATTGCAACTCCACGCCTCCCCCTAAACAGCCATCTCATCAAAGCCACAAATCACTATCGCCGAAAGTAGCGGGTCCTGCCTATTCTCGAATTTGAGACGGCTCAGTTTTGCGTGGATCCACTGCGCCGGAGTCGACTTATACCGATTCCGCCCTGGTACGCGAGCACGCAAAGGATGCCGGCCGGCAGCAATCATTCGGCTTCATCATGGCTCTGATATTATGCAAGTCAGTCACCACCTGGCCACTGATACCACCGTTGCGGTCATGTGTGTAAGGACACGAGATAACCGCGTGCGGGACTCATAGTCTACTGTTATCTAAAGACCCACGGTACCCGCAGGCATCTCCGTGGTTCCAAGGTTGGTCAGCCTTAACGCATCGGCGGCGACCGTAGTCTTCAGGTCCCCGAAAAATTGAGGCTCGGCCCTGGGTTGCTGCAAGTCTGCTCACGCAAATATTTCCCAGCCGCCGCTGGCACGCCTGATGGACCATACGAAGCCGAGCTTAAGATGCACTCACGCCAGGCAGCATGAAGCGAAGTTCATGCGAAGCTAAAATGCCCAGCCTGGTATTTCCCTGGTAAGTCGCAGGGACTGGAGTCCCCACATTGTCGGTATTGTACTATAGGCACATTTGTCACATGTCTTATACGATACCTCCAATATCCTCTGGATCGCACTATGCCAACTTAAACACCATAGCTGTCACAGCTGTTAGCAGTTATGACAACACTGTGAAGTTCTCAAGTGAAGCTGAATTTTGCATGAATTCGCTGCGTCAGGTCGAATATGCAAATGACTGATTCAAATGTGTGGAGGAACCGTTTCTGCTCTTAGCATAGTGCCTGCTATACAGGCTCAACTAAGTACCCAGGTGTTTCGTCTAACACGATATCGAAAGAACAACGTAACACGCGCAGCCTGTCAATTACAGATCACTGACAGTACTAACCGTAGTTGCATTTACTACTGGCTCGCTGTTCCATTGCCATTGCGCGTCTCCACAGAGACGTGAAGCGTGTTTACCTTCATCGTAAGCCAATTATTCTTAGTGACAAAGCAGACGCCTTACAAGACCTCATCCAAGCCTCAGCATTGATCGCTACTGGACTTCGATCTCGCAAATGACCTGACCGAATCACAGCCCTCTTAGGCCTTCCATACTGCTTACTGTGTTTCACTCCGGAATGTCGGAACTGCTCAACCGCCCCAGAGAGCCTCACAGCATCCAATCAATAGAATGGTCTGCCTTAACGATCCAGCAACGGCCCAGGTAGCTTTTGCGAACCAATAAATGCACCCAGACAAGAACGATTGAAGTTTGCGACACGAGCATCAAGGAACTGTCAGACCAACATGGGTACCTGCATGAGATAGTCAAGGGTAATGATACTTCGGTTATGCCAGAGGCCAGTAATTACCGAGTACGTGTCGCAGAACATACCTAAGCAATATGTGCACGTTGTGGAAAACACCTATGACGATCAACAACAAAACGTCACAGATGTGACGGGGAAACTGGTTTCCGTCGGGAATACGCGTATAGTGTGTCTACTGACTCGCTACAATGTTCACTCTCCATCATCAGTGACATGATCCACCCAAAACCTGTGGAATCGATCACAATGGTTCCAGCATGACGCATTCGTCCTTTCTCTCATGACCAGGTTCTGATCCCGGCGTATGTCCGAAAAGTTGTGTCCATCGCAGCGCAAGATCTGCGTCAGACATTTCTCGATTCTGATTTTCCCGTCCTGAGTGCAAGATCGACACAGAGCATGATGTTCTCTCATGAGTGTGGTAACGAACGAGTGACGTACAGAGATTTCTTTCATGGCTGGAGTAGCACTCCCATAGCCCGGACTCTCACTGCATGAATTGGACACGAGATCCATGGCAACGACTTCAATAGATAAGTGCCACCGATATCTGCAGCTGCATACAGCAAGTACGAGACACTTAGCAAATGTTCAGTAACCATACATCGGTACGTTTAAAATTCGGCCTGCATCGCTATATTTGCAGCTACTTTCTCGTTCGTTTCGCCCCAAACTACGACTGCGCAGAAGGAATGGCATCCAACGCCCTTTTGAATGTCTCGACTAGTTTGCCTGTCTCCTCCAACCCCACACTAAATCGAATCAGATCAGCTTCAACACCCCATTTCGCGCACTATGATACCATTGTTAGCAAAGCCGCCATGTCAGCAGCGAGAGAGAAGGTAAATTACTTACCCAGTCCAATTCTCCATAGTGCGCAAGAATCACGTAGGGCGAACTCAACGTGAAGTTTGTGCCTAAACTGGGTCCTTTCACGGTATCGAGGTTGTCGAAGAAAGCGATCGCGTCCGCTTTAGTGAAAAAGGTCGCGGACAGGAGACCGCCGTAGCCACCGTTGGGGTTACGGCATTTCTCGTAGAAATGGCGAGTTGGTGACGTCTTGGGGTAGTTTACTTGTTTGACTGTCTAGTGTTAGGCAGATGCTTTGATTTGACATGTGACGGCGGAAAGTATATGAACGCAAGGGTGTAATAGAAATACAAAGATATGGAGGGAAAACATACCGCGAGGGTGTGCGCTCAGTACATCGCAGATGGCTTCAGCGTTGGTACCGATACGATCAATTCTTGAGACAAAGTCTCGGCTGTTGCGCTCGAGGAAGATGCTGTCTTCGGCCCAGTGGTTATCTTCGTAGTCTTCTTCCCATGTTCGTTTGAGAAGGGCATAGTTCTTTGCTTTTGGGTTGAGCACGAGGCTTTAAACGTTTGTCAGCAGATGTTCTCTGGAATAGAGACGTACAAGAAGTGCTTACCCTCCACCCATCACGTTACTGTCTCCACTAAAGACCTTGGTTAAACTACTGACAACGACGTCGGCATATTGTAAAACATTGACGTTTATGAAGTTGCCAATAGTCTCATCTACAACTACGCAGAAGTCGTACTGGTCCGCTAGTTTGCGTATCCGCTCTAGGTCTGGTGACCTCAGCAGCGGATTTCCTGGGAATTCAGTGAACAGCGCGACGAATCTTTCGCCGCCTTCCAGACGCTGTTCGAGGTCGTCCAGCTCCTCTGCTGAGCCGAACCCGTAGAACTGCGAGCCTGGTCCGAACTTCTCGGTTATCTTCAGTGTATCGATATAAGGGAAGCTGATTTTGTAAGCGTGGTATAAAGGGACGAAGTAAGAGGCTTACCCGTAAACAATGGCTCTCTTTGAGCCCTTTGCTCTCAAGAGATTCCGGTGAGCATTGAAAATCGAGCTCATTCCTGTGGGGTACAGATATACATCGTCTTCAGAGAATCCTGCGACCGGCCGCCTCCTTGCAGCATCATGATCCAAGGTCATTGCTTCTGTCAAACTGACGTCCGCAGTCAATGAACCCGCGATGCGCCGGCGAATGGCTAATTTTGCGTTCTTAGTTTTGGAGAGATCCAGGTTTCGACCAAATCTCTCTTCCACAAACTGAGTGGGATCCTGCACCTCTCCATTGCCGTTGGTGAAATCGCCCGAGGTGTCCAGGTCAATTGACGTCTTCTTCTGATATCGTCTGGGACCCTTGCATACTCTTGCTGACTGATTAAGCGTCGAAGCGTCTACTAGAATGCCTTCCTTGAAAAGCTGGGAGCAGTACTCCGCTCTTCGACTTGACACACCATCCCCAGAGTGCTGCCAGAATGCTTTGGCAATGCTAAAGCGCTCTTTTGGGAAGAGGACAGCTGAGACTCTCGGGGATATGATCTGCAACTCTTCCGAACGTGCTCTCTCAGCTGCAGGTACGAAATCAAGAATCCGGACTTGCGACGCATCCAGGTCGGGTGCTTGCCGTAGGAAGAAGTCCTGACATCTTGATGCGGTGGCGTTTGTGGGGAACAGCATCGCACTCTCTTCATCTTTTCCATGCTTCTCGACGATGGCAGCCGCAAAAGCTTGTATAACCTTATGTATAAAGAATCTTTTGATGGTTAGCGTGCGTTCGCCATGTACTTCGCCACACCGCACCTAGGATAGCCAGTCTTCATTTTGCTGATAACCCATTCTTCACCCTCTTCATATCCTACGTTTGCCCGCCATGTCGGCAGTGAGACACTGACAGCCTACACTCGTTAGTACATTGTATGGAGTCCGTTAGTGAAGTTGGACGCACGTGCTCAGTTGCCGGTGGCAGACTCTCTCCCACTTCTACGTCATTCTCCAGGACCATTGGCGACATGTCGAAAGTTGATATGGGGAGAAATAATAGAACAGCGACTAAAGGGTGAGAGGGACACCAGTAATGGGGCAGGTAAATCAGATATAAAGACGCAATGACTCCAATTGCACAAGGGATTATTCCAAAAGCCGATTAGCTCCGACTTCGGCACTTGCGACGTGCTAAGTGGAAATTTAAGGTTATCGATAATGCAGCGTCACTTTCTCCGCGTCTCTATGGCAGCCCGGAACGTGACTGCATCCACATATGCACCCTCGACTGGGGCATTTGAACCGGTTCACGCTCGCACTGGCCCCACTTTTGCGTTGTCTTCTTCTGTAGGAGCTTAGGCTAGCTCCCCAATCGACACGATACCACCAGCACAACAATGGACAACCTCACCCCATCGGACCTCTTCTCGCCATCCAAGGCGCGCCAGCAACGTGCGCAGGCTCAGGACTGGGCGCATATCGACTCATGGCTGTCGTACAAGTACGCTGGTCGTACAGTGCCGACGTTCGAGCGCAATGACGAAACGCTCAAAGTACTCCGTGAGCTGTCTATGGCGAACGAGAGGGCGGATGATGAGAGGACGGTAATGGAGCGCTTAGAGAGGGAGGCTTTAAAGGAGCTGGATGAGGTATGAGAATTATAGGTCCGCAATAGCAGTCGCGCTTCGAGCACACCGCTCACGACGGTAGGTCCAAAGGAATGAAGACGACGAACAGATACTATCGAGCCTCAAAGCAAGCCTGACTCCCGAAGGCGAGCAGGCGCTTGATGCGCTGGCATCTACAGCTGTAGCCCTCAATGCACCGGCCGCCAACCCTGAGACCATCGCGCACGCTCTCATACAGCATACGACCACCTCACAGAGCCTCACGAATCGGCTGGCGCATATTCACACGCTACAGAACTACTTGGATAAGCAGCAAATCCTCCTCCGAACCCAACTGCACGAGCTGCAAACGAACCCCGCCTTCGCAACGCCGTCCAGTCTCCAGCGCCAGACGACGGAACAGACGCGTCAGGTTAAGCACCTACGTACAAAGATCCGCGAACACGAAGACAAATTGTCGTCCCTTCAATCATCGCAGTCGCGAAATATGACGCCAGGATCCAAGAACATTGGATCTGCCGAGGCCATCACCGACATGTTGGAGCAGCAGAAGGTTCTGGATGAGCTGCGAGAACGAGTCGAGGGCTTGGAGCGGCAGGTTGCCGAGTTTGGCGGCTTACCTGCAGACAAGGAAGCTGCCAGGAAAGAAGTGGGTAAGCTGGAGGTTAGGCTTGACGAGTTACGTAGGAGCAGAGACGAGTTGTTCGAGGGCATGGTTGGATAGTAGTGGTACAAGACGGCTATAGACTACAAGACCCTTGGAATTCTACCTTGACCTACACTGGCGCATCCGTCAACGGCACATACTGTACACCATACAACTTTTGGCGCTCAAGACTACCGTCTTCCTTCTTGTCGATGACATAAATATACTGCGCCCAGCCTTCTGCGACTGGGACAAAGAGCCGGCCTGGAGCTTTCAATTGATCGGTCAAGGCCTGGTGGTGGACAGCAGCAGCAGCTCCGACATGAATGGCATCGTACGGCGCGCCCTCTGCCCAACCTTTCCGCCCATCTCCGGTCACAAATTTGACATGCCCTGACTCCAACATGCTCTGTCCCTCTTCTGACTTCCGCATGTTGCTGTCTGCTAGATCGTTCAAGGGCTGAATATGATCGATGCCAATGACGGTTCCGTTAGGCGCAACTAGGTTGGCGAGAACAGCTGTAAGATAGCCTGAGCCGGAACCGACATCAAGGACTTTGGCACCGGGCTGGAGGTGGTCGAGAAGTGTTTCGCACGCTGAAGCATGCATGTGCGGTGCGGAGATGGTGGCCTTGTGGCCTATAGGCTGTGGAGAATCTTCGTAAGGTGATGCTGGGGCGTAGTGCGCGCGGTCAACCTATTGACTGTTATTATACCTGAACTAGTTGTTGTTTTCGACACGTCTAATCCTACCCGTAGCATGGCGTCTCTGACACGTTCAGACCCAATAAGCTTGTTATTTACGAGATTTGTGATCAGCGCCTCGTTAGTCTCTCCAGAACTTCGCCAAGCCATGCTGAAAGCTCTACTCTGTACCTCGATATGGCGGTGACTGGTGGAAAGAGAGGGCCCGCGTATGCGGTTGAGCTTAGTTAGGAACGGCACCGTGAATAGAGATGTTTTAGGAAAGCAAGGGGAAAGGATACTATAGTCAAGTAGATATGTACTCATGTGTATTGTTGACCACCATGAAGCTCCAGGCTAACGCGATTATGACTGTCAATAGCTCATGGTGCATGCATAGAGTACATGTGGCAAGCGCGCCCAGGTGAGGAGCTCGTGGAGCTGTCAATGAGGGGTGTGATGTAAGGGACGCGACATGCTTGATCCCTGCTATCGATAAGACGACCCTTGTCGCGCCAAAAGTCCAGAGAAATTTCGCGTCGCATTCGACCAACCCTCAAGCACAACCGCCATGGCCCCACCCGCGACAAAACGAAGGAAGCTCGAGCACAGCGACTCGGAAGCTGAGAGCGAAGGGAGTTTTGCTGACTTTGGTGAGGCCGACACTGGAGCCGCGCTGGACGCAAGCGACGCCGAAGATGCAGCCGCCCAGAGCGGAGACGACATGGACGGCGTGGAAGCCGCCGAAGATGGCGAGGATGACGAGAGCATGAGCGAGGATGAGGAAAATGACTTCGAGGAAGAGGCAGATGTTCATCCGAGCAGAAAGCAGACCACCGCCGGCAAAGCGACGAGCGCAGCGAAGCCACCTAAGAGACCTGTGCCGAGCCTCCAGGACGGCGTATACACCGCCGAGTCCTTCAAGTCAAACATGTTCAAGCTCCAGCTGGATGAGCTGTTGGATCAGGTCAAGCTGAAGTACGGCAAGAGAGAAGCTCCTGCAGAGAACGCAATGCGAACCCTCAAGACCATCATTGAGCAGATACCCAGCCGCGATCCACTACCGGTTCGTTACAGAAGAATTGAGTGGAAGAAACATGAGCTGACAATACGCAGATTGCTGAAGCCGAGAAAGCCCTCAAGTCAGCCGGTGTCGCAGTTCCCTTCCCCACTCCTCGCCCGCCGAAAGACGCCTTGTATAAGCTGCAGTATGAACGACCTGCGAGCATCAATGCGACCGGCAGTTACCCGCTCAAGACTGCGACTCGACACGAAGACGTCTTCTCCGTCGATCTGGTAGTCACAATGCCGAAGAGCATCTTCACCGACAAGGACTATTTGAACCACCGATACTTCTACAAGCGCTCGTACTATCTGGCTTGTTTGGCTGCTGGGATCAAGTCTTCGAAAGAGCACAAGTTCAAACTGTCTTTCGACACTCTGAATGGGAACCAGCTCCAGCCCGTTTTGACTGTACGTCCGAGCGGAAATGGGGATGCTGATGACTTTTCGAGCTCCAAATGCCATATCAACATCTTGGTCGCATTGCCAGAAAACACCTTTGCGCCAAGTAAACTTCTGCCCAACTCGAACTGCGTGCGCCCCAAGGGCAGCGACGACGAAGCGTCTGGCAAGGCTCTTGCTGCAACGCCATTCTACAACAACACCCTACAGTCGGATACCAACGTCACAGCCTACCTCAAGCTTCTCCACGGTACCGCATCGAGAGCTGAAGCGTTCAAGGATGCTTGTATACTTGGTCGTATTTGGCTGAAGCAGCGTGGTTTTGCCAGTCAGCTTCGCAAGGGGGGATTTGGCAATTTCGAATGGGCTGCAATAACGGCTATACTCTTGCAGCCGAATGCCGGAACTGGCGCTCAAACCGTTTCTTCTGGTTTCAGTAGCTATCAACTCTTCAAGTCGACACTGCAGTTCTTGTCGAGAGGCGATCTTACCAAGAAACCATTCATCTTCCAGGCAACCAACATTACTATACCAAAGACAGAGACTTCGCCTGTCGTGTTTGACGGACCGCGAGGACAGAACGTCCTTTTCAAGATGACCCCATGGTCCTACTCGCGCTTGCGATCTGAAGCCAAAGCAACTGTAGACATGCTGAGCGACTCTGTGTTCGATCACTTCGACGCTGCCTTTATTCTGAAGACAGAGTTGTTGAAGTACCGTTACGACGCCACACTCGAAATCCCCTTCGCGTCGCTTGGATTTGATACAGCAGGCGAGGAATACGACCAACGTATTACCGAGACTTGCAGGAAAATCAACAGTACCCTGACCCGCGCTCTTGGTGACCGTATCACAGCTCTGTCTTTTACTATGCCTGGAGAGGAATCCTGGTCCATATCATCGCGACGCCCGCAAGAAAAGCAAAGCAAGAGCATACTTGTAAACTTTGCTACGGATCCTGCAAACGCCACCCGTACCGTTGATCATGGCCCTTCTGCAGAGAACAAGCAGGAAGCTGCTTCCTTCCGCAAATTCTGGGGCGAGAAGGCGGAGCTCAGGCGCTTCAAGGATGGTAGCATTCTCGAGAGTGTTGTTTGGTCCGTCAAAGACACATCAGCTTCGGTGATGCAACAGATTGTGCTTTACATCTTAGGTAAGCATGTGGGCGACAAAGTGGCAGAGTCGGCCAGGTTCTCAAGTGATGCGTTCGGCCGCCTTATACCGGCTGGTCAGATGCAGGGACAATCCGGAACGGCGCCATTTTTACCCATTATGAACGCTTTCAGTGCAATGGAGAAGGACATCCGGGACTTGGAAGAGCTCCCGCTTCGACTTCGTCATCTGAGAGCCGCGGACCCGCAATTACGTTATTCATCCATCGATGTTCCATCCCCAGGCCACACTCCTGCCTCGGTCGTACTACAATTTGAAGGTTCTGGACGCTGGCCGGATGACCTTTGTGCCATACAGCGGACCAAGATCGCTTTCCTGCTCAGGCTAGCTGAGCTTTTGTCAAAGCTCGAAGCCGGCTACGTCGCTCGTGTTGGCATGGAGAACCCGTCACAGCCAGCTCAGAACCAGGCGTTCCTTGATGTCACTGTGGTTGCGGGTTTCACGTTCCGAATCCGTATCTATCACGACCGTGAGCCTACTCTGTTCGATCGTCAAATCAAGGATAAGTCGCTGGATGGCGTATCGAGAGAGTCCGCGGCTACATCCCTGGCATTGTACAAGCGCGAGTTCGTACAGGCGCCTCTACATTCGCAAGTCCTACAAACCCTATGTACCCGGTTCCTGGCCCTTTCACCAGCGATACGGTTGACGAAGAAGTGGTTCGCGTCGCACCTCCTTGCCCCACACTTTTCCCCTGAACTTGTTGAGCTTCTTGTCATTCGCACGTTCCTACAACCACATCCTTGGCCTGTACCTTCAACCGCAACCACCGGTTTCCTACGAACATTGTCATGGATCAGCCGATGGGACTGGAGACATGTCCCGCTCATTGTAGACTTCTCAACAACATTCTCTGCAAACCCTGCGGATCTGGAGGACACCACATCCAAAGGCATGAAGTCTGAAGATCTCGACCGGTTGCGGACACGATTCGAAGCATGGCGTCGCATAGATCCCGCTATGAACCGCGTCGTGCTCTTCGCTGCGACCAATCTAGACGAAGAGGGTACAACCTGGACAAACAAAGCAAAGCCCGAGAAGGTCGTTGCTGCGCGCTTGACCGCATTGGCAAAGGCCGCTACACAGGCTGTTCGTGCGGACGAAGAACGTCTGCTGGGGCACATCAACAACACAGATACTGCTAAGATGCAAGAGGCTCTGAACCCAGGATTGCTCTTCACACCTGGTGTCTCCGACTTCGATATAGTCATAACTGTATCATCAAAGTACACTCTCAGACCAACAAAATCTACCAAGAGCACACCCAAATTCAAGAACCTCGACCTTCAAAAGGCAACATCAAGTTTATCGCCGGCCGCAACACCACTTCCACAGCTTTTTGCACAAGATCTGTTAGATGTCTATGGCGATGCTGTGTTATGGTTCTGGGACCCGGAGACACTGGACAAAATTGTCGGATTATGGAATCCGATAGCCACTGCACAGAGAGGTTGGAAGATCAAAGCTGGATGGAACAGCGTGCCAGTCACTGGAAAGAAGGATACCGTTGACATCAAAGTAAATTCAGAGGTCATTGTGCATGAGATTAAGCGACTAGGTGGGGAACTGGTTAAGAGCATTGACGTCAAGAGCTAGTGTGTTGTAGGTAATCAGAGAATAGGAGCTTCTATCACAAGATTCTCAGAGAGACGATGAAACGGATTCAGTACCCAGTTCACTAACGTTCTCAAACATAGCATCAGCAGAGCGTTATGTATCTGGTGTACTCAACAATAGTGTGGCTCAGTAGCCAAGACGCGCGTTTTGGCAGGATCGAAGGATGAGCATGCCAAATGCACAATACCGCATCTCTGAAATCCGGTCCCCGATTCGGCCCTGACTAGTTTGTTCCGAAAATAACGTAGAAACGGCAACGAAAGATAGAGATCTAGCATGAAAATGCTGGGATGCATGGAGCGTGTTCGCCCCTGACGCTTTTTCGTTACTGTCACAAGCGTACATACGAAGTACAACCATTCGGTCGACATGACAAGTCTACCAAACTCTTCTTAGCATAGCATGTCGCTATTCCCACTCTCAGGCCCGCAGTTCCACGCCACAATGCCCAAAGTAGTTAAAGTATAGTCCAGACTGCCAAGGGTTATCAACGCGGTACCCTCAACACTATCTCAAGTACACGTGACAAGGGTCATAGCGTAGACTCTTGTGATATAAATCCTATGGGTTTCGGCCGATGTCACGTGTCTATTTTGCTGCATTCAGCCTGGAGGACTTCGCTTAGCTTGGAGTACCCGCCTCCTTCGTCTCTGTTGGTCTGTGCGTGCTTACTCGGTATATGCTGCATCGACTATGCCTGGTAGAGGCACTAGTTGGCTCCTGGTTCAAGGTGAATAGAAGGGAATATAAGATGGAGGGTATGGTAGTGAAAGATACTCAACAATATGTCTCCTCATATTTTCTCAAGTGGCCTGCGGGCTTGTACTGAAGAGGAATGGATAAAGACTACACTTGTAACGCCTCTCATTTCTTGTGTTGGCAGAGAAGAGCAGGGCTTGAAAAGGTATCTGGGAATCAAGTATGGCAAGCTGGGGGATTGGCTTGCGGCGCCTAAGCTTGTTGCTGAGTATGGGGAGAAAATGGTTGATGCTACAGAGTTCGGGTAAGTCACTTCTGTTCCACTCATCTCATCCTTCAAGTAGCGTACTTACAACACTAGACCTCGTGCGCCAGCAATGGACGGTTGCGCATTCGAGCAGTCAACCCTGATCCAATGTACTATCGGCACTGGCCCTGAGATTCCCATGTCCAGCACTGAGTGCCTCAACCTCAACATTACTGCTCCATCCCTTCCCAGTGGTATGAGTATTGCCGTCCCGGTGATGGTCTTCGTACATGGCGGTGGATTCATCATGGGCGCAAACTCCTGGCCGCAGTACGATCCAGCGCGTCTAGTCAGAATGAGCGCAAAACTTGGCACCCCAGTTATCGTCGTCAACGTGAACTACCGTCTAGGTGCCCCAGGAAACCTGACGAGCGAGGAATTGAGGAAAGCTGGATACCCTGGGAACAACAGTTTGAGGGATCAAAGATGTGCGTTGCAGTGGGTTAGAAAGCACATCGGTGCATTCGGAGGTGACGCGGATAACGTTACCTTGTTTGGTGAGAGCGCTGGTGCTGGTACGTTGTTGTTCCGTGGCATTTCAGTGGGCTGTAACAGAGCTAACCAGGTAAACAGTCTCGGTGTTGCATCAATTGAGTTCCAAAGAGCCATTGTTCAGACGTGCGATAAGCATGTCGGGAACACCGATCATGCTCAAGCCACTATCACCGTCTGTTGCTGAGAGATCATATAACGCCATCGTGCAAAAACTAGGCCTCACGCACGTTTCGACCCAGGAACGTATCAATAGTCTTATTGCCATGAGTCCGGAGGAACTTGTTGAAAAGACTCCAATGGATATGCCACTTCTACCTTACATCGATGGCGATATTCTCTCAGAAGCAGCCACATTCACGCAACTTTCGACCGATACACTCCAGAGTCTGAACAACAGCTGGTGCGAAGAGTTGCTGATAGGATCATGTGCTCATGATGGCAATGTCTTCTTCTTCATGGGCCTTCCGAATGATGGGTCGGCGTCGGCGATCCATTCATCCTTCTCTCGCAATCTTCCTACGTCTGTCACCCAAGCCGTCTTATCAGCATATGGCGTTACACCTTCAACCCCTGACGATGAGGCCATGTCCTCCATCGTCAATTTAGCGACAGACATTGCGTACCGTCTCCCTGCAAAGTACTACGCTCGCGCATTCAAAGGGAAGGTTTCCTCCTACTTCTTCACCGAGCCAAATCCTTGGCAAGGCAGGTTCGAGGGCAAAAGTACGCATATGTTGGATGCGGCGTTCTTGTTCCAGAACTTCGAAGAAAACCTTCCTGTTGAGGCGAAGAAGACGGCTCGAAGATTAGCTGAGGACTTCATAACTTTTGTGCATGGACAGGCTGGTAGTGCATGGGCAGAAGGAAGGACCAAGGTTTATGGGCCAGAAATTGAGGAAGGAAATAAACTGGAAAATGTCGATCTAGATTGTCTGAGCGCGGCGTGGGACATGTTCGTTTCCGGTAAGTAGATTGGCAGGAATTTGCATAGCGATTTTGGCTCGACGCTTCCAAGATCATTCTGCGCTCTCGTACTAACCAAGCATATCCGTTGGAAAAAATATATAATCTAACTGTTGGTAAAGTCGTGTTTCTCGCCGAGGTATCTTCACGTGTAGATATCACCCAAGATGCACATCGGTCGGAAGTCCCCGAGCACCTTCACCCCCGCACGCTCCATGTAGTTTAGTGCGGGGTAACCTGTATCTGTCCACAACTCCCGGCGTGCTTCATGTGGGGTCTTCGCGACCCATCTCCACGCCCCATGGCCACAACCACGAGGATGTCTGCCGCGCAGCTTAGCCGGAGGATGCGTCCGATCGGCAAAGACGCGAGCTTGGAGCAAGAGTCACCGGAACGACATATAGTACCTTTTACTTGCAAACCCTAGAGTTACCTTCGCAACTCGCATCATATCTGGAATAAACGGAGTAAAAGGATAATAACAAACATGTCAAAACCGGTGGCTATCGTAACAGGTGCAGGCTCCGGCATCGGCGAAGCAGTAGCAACCCACCTGTACAGCAAAGGCTATAAAGTCGTCATCGCAGACCTGAATCCATCATCAGGCGAACGTGTAGCCGCAAGCCTTGGCCCCGACGCGATTTTTCACCAAACCGATGTTTCCTCCTATAAATCGCAAGCACAGCTCTTCAAGCGCGCTTACGAATGGGGTGGCAA
>Ga0265797_10002000_pt1 | contig 35178 bp, 41 predicted proteins | sample P2T30metagenome_FD_192433 | JGI IMG/M metagenome (GOLD analysis project Ga0265797, IMG submission 192433) | Plant litter microbial communities from East Loma Ridge, Irvine, California - P2 T30 | ecosystem: Environmental > Terrestrial > Plant litter > Unclassified | place: USA: California...
GCCCGGCTTTAAAGTTCCCTGACAGCGAACGTCGGTACAATCGTGGCCCGCTACAACACCGCAAGTACATGAGACACCTGTTATGTGTGTTGACAAAGGCTGCATGTGTGTCGACCTCCACGCCCAAGCCTACTTTTCGCCGCAGACCACCAGCGAGCCCACCCAACACTGCAGTCCACTTCGAGACTTCATCGCTTCGACAGCAACACATGCTTCCACCGACAACGAGCCTGCGAGCTTGTGATACTCATCGCCATTGCTCATTTCCCATCACACCGCCATGCTGCGGCCAGCGTCGAGTTGTCTGCGTACGAGGGCTGCACAGGACCACAGAAGCCCACAACCGAACCAGGTCCGGCGATAACCAGCAACAAACCAGAACACACAAGAGCCGAATTCTCTCGCTCCAGCAATAGTGCGGCCATGTTTGTCATCTCATGTTCCGTGCAAGAAGTCTCGCCTGCACTCATCGTCCGTGAATCGTACCTACCAGCTTTCAGCCACCTGTGAGGATACTTTTGCAATCACGACACCTAGGTGCTGCTGTCCTCTTGGTTATCATGCTTACCCGCAAGCCGCTCGCTCTTATTTGGTCGGCCAACGCACCTGTACACTTGCGTTAATGTCTCCGATGGGCGATGTCAATACAAATGCAGGACTGCTTGACTGATTTATGCCATTCACAGAGACCATAAAGTCAAGGCCTGCAACTGGTCTCATGTCCACTTCTGTGAGTACCAAAAAGCGTTGCCAGCATTCTCTCTTGGGCGGCTCTGTGCACTTTCGTTCGTCATTGGACTGGACTCTCTTGCCGGACGGGCGCTGGAACACAGCCAAGGCACCGTCATTGGACTTGCTTTCACGGGGTTGCCATCGTGCCCACTCGGCTCAGCTGTGAGTACACCATGGCCTCAACACCAGAAGGGGCTCCCGAACTTGCGATGGCCGTCGCATCCAGATCCAGAGGGCATTTTACAGCACTGCCCGCAGTCTATCTTAAGCATCTCGAAGTACCTTTGATCTCTGCGGAATCTATCACTGGACTCGAGCTTGAGGCCGACTTCTGAGTTTTCGCATGTGACTTGTTGTCAGAGGCCCGATGATTGCAGTCGTGTTCATGGGGCGACTCTGCAAATCCGCCCTTCCGTTACCATTTCATGGCTTCCTCATGCACCCGCTGCCTTCATACGCCGGCAAATTCGGCTCGACCGATATTCAACTTGAGTACGATGATCCGCAAATCGGTGGCAGAAGTCTATTGCGGATGACCTTGCAAAGCCGGTACACGTGTGTGTTTCAAGGGCGTTGGCAAGGCAGCTCCTGTCTGACGGATTGACTTTGCGGTCACCATCAAGACATACAGCCATGACACTCTTGGCGGCAGCGATCTCCCTTGGGCGACACTGAACCCGGTACGTCAGCCACTGCCCCATCATCGCTCGGCAGCGCTATGTTTCCTCGAGCGGGCTGGTTCTGCGAAGAGGCCGATAGCCTCTGTGTCCTGTTGTTACCAGTGGCAGCAGATTATATAGCGCGACCCTGAGTCGCTTCTCTTGTTGTTCTCGGGCTGCAAGCAATGCCGTATGGGTGCCACATCAGGCCCTTCCCAGATTCCCAATTCGTCCGTTCCAGCACACTAACCGTTTCGGCCGTGGCCATGTCGAGTGCCGAACTTCCTGGATGTGTTTCCACAAGACTGCTCAAATTTCCTGGTTGTCCTGTCGACTATCTCGGGCTATCCTTGCATCTCGGGCGGGGCTCCCACCTTAGAGGGCAGAATACCGCGAGCCATCAGTGGGAAAGGGTGTCACATTCCTGCCTTCAACTTCCATCGTTCGCCGCTCATTCGGCAAATATCAAGCTCGATTTCGTGGCCGACTCGATGGTGGATGGTGTCTTCATGTCCGAGCGAAGCTTGCAGAGACTGGATTATCTTCCAAGCACGTTGCCGAATTGTCGGGAGGCGTTGGCCTTGACGAATCTGGGCTCGTCACCACAGCTTCACAGCCTCGATACTGAACGCGAACACTTGAATTTTGTCTCGATTCAGGCTGTTAGCGGCCATATGAAGAGACAATAGAGTGCCCGAGCCGGAACGTACCACTAAGCTCGCCAGTACGCTCTTCTTTCACAACACTAGATCCGTCCAGAGAGCACTAGGAATGCCATTGCTATTGAGTTACGATTAGCAGGTGTGCTTCAGTCATGGCGGCCAGTATCTCCACCTCGACGAGGTGCCTCAATGGTGTCCGGCCCATATCATCGGCGGTCTCACTTGCTCGACATGATCTCGCCGTCGAGCTGTCTCATGATTCGTCACTGGTGTATCCCAGCTCTAAATCTGCTGGGCCAGGCGCTACAGCAGCAGCAACGGCTAGTCGTCGCACGCGGCTGCGCTTCCGTTGTATCAACCCGCGCCACATTATCGCGAACGACACGGATCACCTTCGATCGGAGGCGCTGCGCACATTGCAGCGTTGCTGCTTCTCACCGCACGAAATGGGTATCTTTGGCCGGGCGGAAGCTCATTACGTTCATCATGTGGGAGCAGCTTTCTTGAATTGAGGGTTACAACAAGTTTTATTCGTCCAGGCAGGAAACTGGCTCGCGTCTAGAGGTACGATCTGGCCTCAAAGGCCCAGTGTGTAACCCGGCGCCAAGGAACGCGCGATCAAGTCTGTCACCCACCAAAGGGCAACCAGAACGGCGACGGCCACGACCCACTTCATGGTGGCGGCGGCGGCGGTGGCTCCGTCCGGGGAGACCCAAAGGTCTATCTCTGGAGGGTCTTGGTGGTGGTGGTGGTGGGCTGCCGGCTATAACAGGCAATCAGTCAGCCATTGGTTCAAAACTTCTCGAGTGAGGGATTGAAAACACTCACTGCTTGAGACGATGCGGCAGGCTGGTGTTGCACGAGGTGGTGGTGCTCGCTGGTATTGCAAGGCGTGGTGGTGGTGGTGGTGGTGGTGGTGGTGGTGGTGGTGGCGCTTGCTGTGTGCTTGTTCGCGGTGCAGTCTGTTTTTGTCTTGCAAGTGCGTGGTCGGCGTAAGGGGGAGGGCGGTTCTACGCTGCCAAACGCTCATATGTTGTGCACAACAGCGGGGCTCGAAGAGCGTTTGCCCCTCCAAGCCTCACCGGGAGAGTAGCAAAATGGTCTGAGAGATCTTTCGAGACCTTGAGGTGTATCCTATGGTGCTGCTCTACTTTCGCAAACCAATGAGCATAGCTGTCTTGGGGTGTCAAAAGCAACCTCCTTCTCAACCACTGTCAGCGTCTCTGAGACCATGATCGTTTGTCACGGCAGCGTCTCAATGGCAACTCATTCATAGAGCAAAGTCAACAGCATGGACGGCAGCATATGATCACAAGACACAAAGACAATCTTCAGGCATTCATCGAGCGGCTATGGACTAATAGACATCCTCTTGCTGCGATGGCAGCACCTGGTCTCAACTGCTCAATCACTTTTGTGACAAACCCAATTTGCTGCAAGATCTCAAGGCATGCCTGATCGTTCATCAATTTTTCGTGTGCCAGTACCAGCGCAAGTGTCGCAGAGAAACTTTGAGAATCCGTCTACCGCTGTTTAATCGCTCAGCCGCTCTTCTCACGTCCAGAGCCTCCCAGGCACGTTATGCTCGACCCATGGACTGATCGTCTTGTTCACGTCCTCGACCACCACCCAAGCTCTCGATCCTGTGAGAAGAACGTCGACAGGATCTACAGAGAACGACGCCTCCGTCCTTGTACGTCCAGTCGCGTGGTGTTTATCCTTGTACACGGCGAAGCAAAGCTCCTCGCCACTGTCTTTTCCAGAAGATGGTTGTTTCCCTTTGCTCTTGCCGTTGTCATTCTTCACACGTTAAGAGAAACTTCCCAGACTTGCTCCTGTAAAGTCCATGTGTCCTCCTTGTCTTTGTCTTGTCCACGATGATGCAGTGTTCGTGGCCGTCGCCGCGGCCCGCCACTCTTGTCGATTTGGTCGAGTATGATCTGTGGGCTTCTCGGAAAGGTGGGATGTCGATTGATGTGGTGAGGATACCGCCGCTGCATCCTGCATGTCAGTAAGAGAAACATCAGCGCTCGCTGTAGAATCTACTTCTCTTGCGTCGCCACCGCTGGCAGTCGTCTGGGCAAAGTCAGTCGGGTTTCGGTCGAGGTAGACTGCTGATTCACACGAGGAGGATGCTTCTTGGCGTCTCGCGTGTCGGTGAAATGAACAGTAGAGCTCGCACAAGACGTACTGCTGTCTCGTCGAAGCATCGTCGGCGGTCAACATGGACGTGGAGTGACTTCTCAAGCGTCGACAGACAGGCAAAATTGAGCAGCGAGCGAGTGTGCTGAGACCTCACCGCGCGTTGATGTGTACGCCTTTCGAATGAGGGTTGTAACATCTCTCGCAGCCAACTACTGTCTGCATTAGCTTGCTCTCAAGTAGCATGCTGGAATGCATGAGCACGAGTGGTTGAGCAAGGCATCAATCTGGCGCTACATCTACTCTTTGGACGATTTGCATCACAACAAGCGCTACAGCTCACAACACGGTACAGTACGCACGCGAGGGCAGACTCGCTCAACACAAGTCTCAACATGTCATGTCAAGCACGGAAAGCTCTTCTCTGAGAACTTGCAAAGAAGCAAGAACACAATGAAAAGGAAATGGATGTATGCTCCAACGACCGAAGTCATGGCAAAGCAAAGTCGATCTAGGATGCAGCCTCCATCGATCGGTTACTGCCAATGATATGCAGCACCATCATGAAGTATCCATGCACGTAAATGTGCTGTGCTCGGTTCCTTCCGAGTCTCGTGATGGTCAAGTAAAAGGTAGAATGTGCGAGAGCAAGGAAAAGAAATACTTATACCTGCAAACAGCCGTGCGGCGGCCCATTCGCCTTGGCGACAGGGACATCGCCATTGACAACAGGTGACTCCTTCAAGCGAGCAACGGAGTGATGATACGTCATGTCAAGCAGGAGAGCCTCTTCTCTAAGTCCTTGCGCATAAGCAAGAAACACAATTAAAAGGGTAGAGTGGAATGTAAGCTTCGATTTTTTTGGCGGAGACCTTCCTGGAACTGCGAGGCCATGGAGATGAGGCCTCGTAGTCAGATAACGCAGTGGTAAGCTACGCACCGAGGGTGTTAATCCCAAGGTCCCAGGATAAAGCAGTATGTTGAGATGTTGATGTAGGGCATAGGTCTTCATCGACGACGAAAGCCAAAGCAGTGCCATCGTGAAGTTGCCCCCCTTAGACAAGGTGTAACGAGAAAAGGAAGGAGACAGGACGAGAGATCGAAGGGAAGAAAGATTTATACCTGCAAACCGGACGCGCGGGCTGTCGAGCTTGGCGACTGGGTCGTTGTTGCCTGACGGTTGGCAACAGGCAACGGGATGACGCGAAGGTGTTGTGCTACTACGCTAAGGAACATGTATCTGTTGCTTCCATTGCTTGCAACAGGTTGAGCAGTTGAGCAGATGGGTGAGGCCGTTGTGTTTGGTAAGAGCATGGGATCCCCCCTGAAGCCGGCAAACAATCGCTCATATCCTACTTCGAAGAATGTTCACAATGATTCTACGCTCTCTTTGCGTGCTCTACTACTCATAATGATCATACTCTTGAAGCTCTTAAACAGTTGCAGGCGTCTGCTCAACACTTCCGCGCCGCGGTGGGTTTGAAGTGGCCTGGAAGTGCCTCACATCAACCTGCCACGCGGCCACGAGCCTTCGCATACGAAGAGCTGCAAGCACCCTCTCGCACCACAGTTTTGGATTGAACGATTACTTTATACCGTACACCAAGGATCCTGCATTCATTTCAAGTGCGTTAAATCGCCGGATTGTCAAAGCAATCCTCCGCGCACTTGCAAGCTGCATCCAACCTAGACGTGCCAAAAGGCCTTACATCGATCACTAACCTTCTTTTATGCGTTGATAAGCTTAGCATGCACCTTATGAAGTGCTCTCACGTCCGTCTGCTTCGCTTGCCAACCTGATTCTGTCAATGACCAAGACTGAGCTCTGCTTGCCTCGCTCCGCCTTAGTATTTTCTTTGCTATGGGCTCAAAGGCGACAGCAGCGCTGTCTGCTCGCTCGAAACAAGCACTCATTTCCACACAAAGAAGTCTCTCTTGGCCAGATTGCATGTCACTGCATGTTTTTCCTATAGCGATGCGCGATTTCCACTTGAGCCCAGCTGCCCAGCCGTCAGGTGTAGTCAATATTGCCGGTGGCCTCACAAGCAGTTCCTTCAGAGACGCGTGGCCACGGATATACTTGTGCGCGATGCGGACTTGCGATTCCTGTTACCATTGAGAGCTTCTACCTAGTAAACTACGTCTCTTCGTTTGTGGCCGCCGGGTGGCGGATTTCGCGCTCTCACTCATGTCGGTGATGCTCCTCCGAACCAAACAACAATCTCCCCAGGTTCCGGCCATCCTCAGCTCGCTGAACTAAGATCCATCCATGTCTTCAATGCTCCTGCTGCTCTTGCGGTGTGTACTCTGCTCTTGTCGACCTGCTTCCTCCAAGCTCTCAGGGGTTCAGGGGCTGATTCTCGTGGCACGTGTGCATGTCATGTTTGCACGCTTGAAGCGACTATCGTTACCATACTCTCTGCGTGCCGTTGTCGTATGTGTGCGGGTGTCTCTCGCCGAGCAAGTCCACGAGAGCATCAGAAACTTCTTGACTCTCACGTGGCGGCTTGCGTATAGTCGGCTTTCTCTGTCGCTTGAGAGTGGTGCAGTAATTGAGTCGCTCGCTTCGGTTCGCATGACTTGTTCGGTAGGGAGGGGTAGGTGGGCGCAACTGAGCGTAAAAGGGGATGCTCTTGACAGTAAGAAGGTTTGAGCCGTGGGTTCCGCATTCTTGATGGAAGCATCGCCGACTGGGTGTCTGTTATGCTACGATTCTGTGTGTGCGTTGTGTGTTCTTGTAGTATGGAATCTCTCGTCAACTAGGTGCGCGATATGCTTCGAAACCTGTTGATCCAATGATTCTTGCGTGGCGGCGGGCTTGATGCTGACTCTTTCATCCCTCAGGGATGGCGTAATCCCTTCGAGAAGTCGCTTATTTCGGCTTGGAAGATCTGTTCGGAGGTAGGAGGTAGGTTGCAAAGAAACAGGAGATGTTCTTGAAAGTAGGATTGCTTGAGCTGGAAGCTTCGGTTTCTCATTAAGTATCTAGATAATGCTGTCTCGTCATGCAGCTTTACAATGCCTCTCTAATCGTTCGTGAGCTTCCGTGTAGCGCCACCAGTAAAAGATGTCAAACGTGACCTTGTGATTACCGTTGTTGCTGCCTTGCCCAAGATGCTCGCGGCTGCTGCGATGTTTGACGGTGCTGCTGCGGCGAAGGCGTTTCTGGGTAGATGCTGAGTGAGGTCTTTCCAGACATAGACGCGCTTCCCAAAGCTCTTTGCGAGCCACGTCTCCGTGTTGAACGACGTTGCCATTGCAGAGGTGTTGTTTGCACTGGTGTAAGCAGTGGTTCTGCTGCAAGCTCCGCGGCTTCGATGTCGCAAGCCCTCAGCTTGCCGTGGGTCTTTGTGATGGTGCGATGGCAAACCGCTTGGAGTGAGTTGCCCGTGTTCACGGAAGTAAGAAGCTAGGCATGTAATCGATGTAGAGTCACAAAAGGCGGCGTTGGAGCAAAAGCAACGCATCACTCCCATACAGCAACGCCGGCGGGTAAGCCAAGCCACCCCTTTTCGTCACCACAACGCGATGAAGCCACGCATTACAGCCGCAACACAATGCAATATACCAACCATGACCGAATTGAGAGTTCAGTATCTAGATGGAAGCGCAAAAAATCAAGGATCTTCTTTCTGGTGAAGAAAAAAAGATCCCCCTCAGTCCTTTCGGAGGAAGGGGGTGAGTCTCAATACTCACTGAGTGTAATGCTAGCCTGGGGGCTCGAACCCGGGCCGTCGCACCCTGGAAACTTGTTAGTAAAGGTTCCGTGTTACCACCACACCAAGCTGGCGAGGCTCGATGGGGTGGTGATGATGAGGAAAAGTTTTCTGCTTATCAGAGGTCGACCAAGGTCTCTCTCCTCTTCACGAGAATGGCCCTTGGGGCCGGGTATTCCAAGTGCAAAAAGATAAGGAGCCTCCGCAGGTACTTGGAGTGCAAACAGATAAGGATTATTCCGCAGCTCGAGTTAAAACGAAACCCACTCGGGGGAGTGGTAAAGGGTCGCCGGGCCCCAGCTAATGCTGGCCGATTACGCTTTCGAACCTGGAAAAAATAGTTAGTGAGTGTTCTCATAGCCACTCCGCCACCAAGCTGGCGAGACTCGGTGAGGAGGGTGACGTTGTTTGCGAACTGGCGTTTATTAGGTGTTGACCGGGCTCTCTCTCCCAGCCATGAGAAAGGCCCATGACACCAACCACCAGGCATTTGGTTCATGCGGCTTTATAAATCTCTTCGTAGGCATGTTACTTGTTACTCTGAAAGATCTTGACCAACACCGACGTGTTCTGAAGGTGGTGCATTGGTGTGAAGATCTTGAGATCACTTGACGATCTTGGTCTAGCGGAGCTGCTTTGGGTGTACAGCTGTGTGACCCCTGCGGAGGAGTGACCTTTGCCGGCGGGGATCTGCGCAGACATCGACATCTCCGACACGACATGACTGCTAATCATGACAGGAGGCATTGTGATGGGCATTGCGAGAGCCTCGCATGAAAACTAATTGTGGACGATGGCCACACAAAGGTTTGCAGAGCTTCTCAGATTTGAACGCGACATGCGACTGACTGTCCAATAGGTCTTCCAAGCATCTGCCGGGCGCAACACCATTGCCATGGCCGCCGACGACATGACCTCTGCACGAACAGCCGTGAGGCAATTCTCACAGACGATTGACAGTGTCATGCGAAAGGACAATTTGAGTTGACTGTTAAAGCGCAAACCGGAGCTGACGAGCATCTAGCAGGCAATTCAGGCAGGTTTGCTATTCTCGGTCAAAGAATCATCCCTTTGCGAGACCACGACAGCAGTATCCAACGACAGACGTTTGAAGGAAGCATTGAGCGCAGCGATGGGCGACAGCGAGCATTGAACAGACGCACGAGCAGCATCAGCAATAGCACCGGTGGCGACTACCCTGGGTTTCGCACAAAGCAAAGACGATCATTTCGGACAAACATCTGCGATGCTTGCAGACTGCGCTGAACCGTGGCGTGTGGCGCCAGCAGCTCGACAGGACAGCATGTGGACTGCCGGGATCCTTGAAACTCTCATCGCGAGGATAGACAAAGTGATAGAGAATTCAATCGGCCTGCCGACTAAAGACCATCTTCGCGGCTGTGAAGATACGACCGGACTGGACATTCGCCGTTCAGACAACATCGGCATACCACTGAGAGTTCCGGAGCATTTGGTACACAACGAATGCCACGAGATCGCGAGACCAAAGTCTGGCCTGCCGGTCCAGGAATCGTGTGAAGGATACAACCCACAAGAGGAAGATCACATGTCTTCCGCCAAAGGCTCTGCTTTGTCGGCGATGAACCAAGACGGCAGGTTAAAACTGTGGAAGCATGATCTGCTTGACGGCCAAACGCCAACCCGAATCGCCCAATACCGCGTTATAAGCGTAGCATACAACACCATGAAGGTCATGAAAGAGCTTATGATAAGGTAGTCCAGGGACACACATGCAAGCGATCGGACGCGACGTGCGTGCAGTTGGACGGCTCCCGCCCGCACCATCGTCCGTGGCAAGCAATCCATGTGTGAAAGATTCTGAATGCTGGAGGCCGCTTGGCAGACAGGATGGACAAGCACTGTGAACATGCATGGCTGAAGCTGGATACTGGATTCGGCCGGCCACATGTGTACTCTTTGAGTTCAGTACTTCCTGGCAAGGAATGCGTATTAGAGCCGTGAGAATCAAAGCCGTCTCGCCGGGCTACGTCGATGTGTACATTCCGGTCGAAATTAGTCAAGACGGCCAATCGATGTTCAGTCTGCAACGGCCAGGAAGCGGTCCAAGTTCAAGCAACCAAGGTTCCAAAGGGCTTTGTCGGCCAGCGAAATAGCTTTCCGGTCCAGTCCTCTTCGGTTTGCTAAGTGTTCAAAGCAGTCGAGATTGGCCGATTTTTGTCGATCAGGGGCAAAGAAACCCGAGACGGCTCGTCTGTTCCAGAAGTATCTCGAGAAAGAAGAGTTGGAGAATACGGTGGCACGGCACCGATCTCTCTCTTCGGCAGCATGGATGTGGGCTGGCCTTCTTCGGTCCGTTTGTCTGGACTCCACTACACCGCTAGGAGGATGTCAAGGATTGTCCGGAGACGAAGTCTGAGAGCAGACGACGATAGATGTGCAGAGACCAGCTTTTGGATCATCTGCAGGGACTTGTTCCTGGGTGGTTTGCTTCGATGTTGGTATCCGGATCGCGCGCCCTGGAAACGCGTAAATCCAGGCCCGGAGACAAAGTTCGACGGCGGGTAGAGCCCGAGGTTTGAAAGCTCCAATTTTACAGACCTTCCCTCACATGAGACGCTGATTGAGTGACTGGCGATCGGAGTATAAGCGCCGATGTCCATTTTTGAATGCAGCGATAAGGTCCTGTGAGGAGCCAGGTTGCGATGTAACAGGGCTTCGCCGAGATGACTTCTTTGTCCCTGGTCTCGGTGTGATGGCATGCCGTTCTGGTCTGGAATCTCGGAGGCGGATCTGGATATACTCGTTTCTCATGGTTCAAGGGCCTTGGTGTGTCGCTCTGGACTGAGGGTGGCATTATACTTGAGTCTTCGAACGCAGGAAACTGGCAAGGCTGGCACCGCACTATCAATCCTCAAACGTTCATGGGCGCGATCCCCCGCCCAGACTCGGTAATGACTAGGTGATAAGCAGTGAGCGCTTGCAACCGCTACACATGAAATGTGACGGGCACATGCAGCGTGCGAAGACGCTGGTGTGATGCGTGCAGTGTTGCAGTCACGAGCAGTGTCTGAGTGAGTTCAAGCACATGCTGGACGACGCAGACACAGGCATGTTAGCCTTATCGTATGAAGAACTGTGGCAGGGCGATGGTGCAGACATTCTGGCGGAATATCTGCAAGAAGAAAGGCGCGTTGTGACGGCGGCAACATGTTTTCTTGTCACCGTGTGGAAGAGGTGAAGTGCAAGTAAGCTCTGCAGAGTTTCGGCGGGACCCTGCGCGGGCGCCATGCCTTAACAATTCCAGCCCGACAGCCCGAGTTGGCCGAGTACGCGAATCCACAGCAAAGCACATGATCACGACAGCCGCTTTGGCCGAGCGGCCTGCCATTGATTACTTATTTTCCGCCGTGCAGGCCCACCCCAGGCTGACAATGCGCTCTTCACATACCAGCGCAGAGGCGCGGCCGAGTTCTCAGAACTTCAAGCGTTCTTCACGGACGACTCACGAGCTCTACCCATCGTCACACATGCGACAGAACGGCTGAGACGCAACACAACTCACCGCCAGACCCCAATCAACATGGCTTCAACTACGAGAAAGGCTCGTCGAGAGCGCAAGCTGCCAGTGCAGCAGTTGGCCATTTTAGGTACAGCGCCTCCATTCGCCCGTGTGGTAGTAGCCTGTCCGTATCCTGACACCTTTCTCTCCCAGCCGTATGTCGTTTCGCCGAACCCATCGCGACCACCTCACTCTTCCCGTACCTCCCAGAGATGATCCGCAGTTTCGGCGTACCACAAAACTCCGTAGGAAAGTGGGCGGGAATCTGCGCAGCCGTCTTTTCCCTCTCACAAGCAACCTTCGGCGTCGCGTGGGGTAGATTCTCGGACACTCATGGCCGCAAGCCTGCTATCCTCCTCGGCTTGACCGCTACGATGATCACGAGTCTGATGTGGGGATTCAGTACGAATCTGGCGATCGCGATCACAGCTAGAGTGCTGGCAGGCGCTGGCAATGGCAATGTGGGAATTATAAGAACAACGGTAGCCGAGATGGTGCCGTTCAAGGAGCTGCAACCAAGAGCGTTCAGTCTCATGCCGTTGGTTTGGAATATAGGATCAATCTTTGGTCCTTCGATTGGAGGCGCCCTTGCTAACCCTCTTGACGTTACACCCGGGGATGAAGGAAGCGGACGGAGCTTGTTCGAGAGGTTTCCGTACGCCTTGCCTAACATTGTCTCTGCCATCTTCTTCGCTATCGGCATCACCACCGGGCTGCTTTATCTAGAGGAGACTCTGGAGACGAAACAAGGCTCCCGCGACCATGGACTTGTCCTCGGTCGGAAATTGAACAAGTTTGCAGGACGTTGCTTCAAGAAGACAAAGGAAGTGCTCCATCTGCAAAGCACGGCTTCCAAGTCCAAGACAGCCGAGGCTGAACCTCTACTCAAGCCGACTACAGAAGATGAAGAAAACGCTCTGCAATCGACACCCACCAAGCCCCAGGCACCACCTCCAAACTGGCGAGATGTCCTCAACTACCAGTCCAACATGAACTTGCTTACCTACACACTACTGGCCGCGCACGCTATGGCGTTTGATCAACTGCTTCCCGTGTTCATGCAGTACCCGCCTCTGGCACCAGACTTCCATCAATCAAACCCTCTCCAATTCGCTGGGGGTTTCGGCCTACACCACTTCCGCATTGGTCTACTCAGCACTTTCTATGGCATCTTCGGAATGCTCGTTCAATTCTTCCTCTTCCCGCGGATTGCCAGAAGGTACGGCATCTTGAATTGCCTGAAGTGGTGTGCCTGCGTATTCCCCTTCTGTTACCTCGCAACGCCGTTTACGGCTCTACTACCGACGCAGACGATGCAGGTCAGCGCGTGCTTCGTAATCATGCTCCTCAAATGCCTCTGTGGCATCTTCGCATTCCCCTGTTCGACGATCTTGTTGACCAATTCAGCGAGCAGCCTGAGAGTCTTGGGGACTTTGAACGGTTTTGCCACTTCTTTTTCGGCAATTGGAAGGGCTTTGGGTCCTTTGCTAGCTGGCGGCATGTTCTCCGTAGGAGTTGACAAGGGCTATGTGATTGCGCCGTGGTGGCTCCTGGCCGCCATTGGCTTTATCGGGGCCATACCGGTATTCTATCTGGTTGAAGGCGAGGGCTTTGGTGGGGACGCGAACGAAGACGGCGAGATCAGCGACGAAGAAGACGAGGTAGAAGCTGATCCTGGTATTGAGGCGGTTGAAGGCAGTGCTGCGGCTGCATGCGGCAGGCCTGGACCGGTCTTCATGCCTTCGAGTCAACAAGATCAGACTGAGGAGGAAGAGGCTGGCTACGGCGGTGTCGGGCCTTTGCTGTCTCGCACGACTACTAGGTCCTCCACTGGTATTTCACCCGCCGGAGAACGAGGTCACGATGCGTCTTTGTCTCCAGTGCGGAGTCGCAGAGGCTCGAGGAGTGAGCAGGGCGGACGCAGAGTGACGAGGCGAGTATCGATACCGTTGGGGTTGGGTGGGCAAGGGATTTCAAGGAGGTATAGCAGCAACCTTGGACAGAGTTTGGGGAGTGCCGGGAGCTTCCATGGGTAGTTCTGCAGGCATGCAGTAGTAGTCTTGGTAGCTCATGGAGTGAAACTGTGCAATCATGCTTCGGTACCTGATGTACAAAGTGCGCGTCGACTGAATTTTGGAGCTACCATACTTGCGCTTCTCTCAGGAAATAAAATGCCTGAGATAGACAGACAGCTGCATGGTGTAGCTGTCTATTCTGATTAAAAAAGCGAGTGCACAATCGTCCTCGGCCATGTCTACGCAGGAGTAAAGGAGAAGGTTGAGTTTACACTTTCTGGCACGTGAACTGGCTGGTTGCCGTAAGGGACTTGGGCGTTTTCAGGCGATCTCGGGCCCGCCAGCAGTTGATCCGAGCGAGAGATTATCGATAGTGGGCTGGGGAGACAACACCGGCGGTGACGAGCAAAGACCGTCTTGTGTTGTTGTTGTATTGACGAGTTGTCCAGCCTGAACAATCTTGAAATCGGGTGGTGGTGCTATCGTTACTCTCGTACACCTCACTTACATTCGCGACACCATCGTGTCATCTCTGCCGAGTGTACACTGCCTGCTCGTGCCATCCACCACGCACGACGCACTGCCGGGGGCATTAACTTGACGCTGACCAGGCCAACCCACGTAAGGTAACCTTTATCTTGGGTTCCCTTCTACCGCCCGCCTGCCGTGCGTGCTCACGCGACACCCATCATTTACCGTAACAATCTCGAATGACTAGCTGAAATACCCAAGTACTTATCACTACTGCCATTCCCGCCATCAGCATGGCCGACCGTGGCCAAGCTCCTCCTCACTATCATTCTCACCCCGCTGATTCCGTCGCCGACGACGACCAGACATGGCTTGACTTCTTGCGATCTGCCGGCGGAACCGTCCGATCTTCTGCCACCGCTCCCACACACGCTTCTTCCTCCTCGACCACTCTGCCCCGGCCTCCAGTCTCTCGCACCGACTCTTCCGATCGCAAGCGCCGTCTGACTTCCGCCGAGGAAGGGCGCAACTATCCTTACGTAGCCCCGGGCACCACCAGGAATACCGCCATCGACCTAAGCACCCCTCCGCGACTCCAAGGCCACCAGCGTGGGCACACCACTGGCAGTGTAAATTTCACTCCCTTCCCTCCTCCTAGTGGAAGCCGAGACTCTCACCGCAGAGTCAGCGATATCATGCCGCCTCCATGGCAGCTCGACCAAGAGGTCAAATCGTGTCCGGTTTGCGAGCAAGAGTTTGGATTCCTTTTCAGGAAGCATCATTGCAGGAAATGCGGACGAGTGGTATGCGCCAACTGCTCGCCGCACAGGATCACCATACCGAGGGAATACATCGTACAGCCGCCAGGCTCGCTGGAAGGATCGCCGTTGATGGGCGGCGCCGAGGTGGTCAGAGTCTGCAAACCCTGCGTTCCGGATCCGTGGAGTCCTCCAGCACCACAACAGCAGCAGCAGCAGCAGCAGCAGCAACAAGACGGCGCAGCACCAAGACCCGTGCCAAATGCTTCAAGAAGGGCAAGCGAGACATCGCAAAGTCGATATCATCGTAGGCCTTCAGTCTCCTTGACCAATACACAGCCGCAGCCAGACAACTCTCGATTCCCCTCATACCGCGATTACTTGCCTACGACACACAGTTCACAGCCCAATGCTGCACCTATAATCGGCTCGACTGGCCAACATCGTTACCACCCTGCGAATCCCTACAACCGACCACCACGGCCCAGAGGCCTCACAGCGCCCGACACCCGGGCTCAACCTCCTCCAATCCCTGGTTCATCAAGCTCGCCCCAACGCCCTCCACGAGAACGCCGGCGTCAAGTCCGTGAGGAAGACGAGTGTCCAGTCTGCGGCATCGAACTACCCCCAGGAGACACAGTCCGAGAAGCCCACGTACAATCCTGCGTAAGCAGCCGATTCTCCACTCCACCCTCACACCCACCATCCGTACCCAACCTCGGGCCCATTCCACCAACAAATCCTCACGACCCTAATCTGCCCTCTTCTCTGAGTTCACCAACAAATCCAACCCCAGCCGCCGTCGCCCGCGCACGCGCAATGTCTTATCGCTCCCGCGGCATCTTCCCCTACATTGCTACGGAAAAAGACTGCGTGGACGGCGAGGGCAAAGAGCAAGAATGCACGATCTGCATGGAAGAGTTCGAGGCGGGTGAAGAAATGGGCAGGCTGGAATGTCTCTGCAAATTTCACCGCAAGTGCATCCGCGACTGGTGGGGCATCAAGGGACGGGGCAGTTGTCCTGTGCATGTCTTCAACGAGTGATTTTCTTCGCAGGCATCGCTCGAGGGAGGATTGACTCGAGGTCTGGAACATAACGAATTTCCTTTTGTTTCTTTTGTTTTGGGCTAGAGCAGTCGATCATACGTGACGGCAACAAACACGACGTTTTATCTCTTGACGTTTGCCGCGCTGCATTTTTCCGGCAGGCCGCTTCCTCGCTTTTGACTTTCATCCTTTCTCCTCGGGTTTTCTCTCCAATGGTCGGTTCGTGGGTTCAGCGAGCGCAGGCGCAGGTTATGGCGCTTTTTGGATTACATGGGATTGGAGATTGGATCGATTCTTCTACGGACATCATGATTGATGTTCTCGCCTTTTTTTCTCCCCTATATGTGGACGACTCCACTCTCTCCCTCCCCAGCTATCGCTTTCTTTGCTTACACTTGTTTCTATTTCCCTCCATACCCTAGCAGTAAACTATAGCAAATATTGGGTTCTTGTCCGTACCTCGATGTTAGTGAGTTCAACCATGTAACAAACGTGGAAGAGGCAAGCAGTGCGCCCTTTCTGGTTGTGATCTTTTTTTCCTCTTCGAGATTTTCCTCATTCAATTCTTTGGAAAAGACATGCGTTGTCGTGCACGTTCCTCGATTCGATTGGTGAGGAAATGAAATCACAAACTGGCCGGTTGAGTAGCCCTTGAGAATCTCCAGCCTTTGGGAGGTGATGTACTCAACCATAATAGAGTCTTCATTAGCCGATGGATACGTTAGTAGACGAAGAATACAGGCTGATGGCTTATCGAAAGTGTACCTAATGATGAATCGGACTCCAACCCTAACCCTACATGCGCGGAACAGGAGATGTAAGTTTAAGTGATCATGTAAGTAGGTTGCGTTAGAACAACGAATAAAAAGTCGGCCTACAGCTCGGCATGTACGTACGTATGTAGATGCTGTAAGTTGATGTGTACTGTAGCTCAAAGGCAACGAATTTAGGAAGGATAGGTACGTCCTATTTCACTTCCGGACTCTGTTAGAAACAGACAAAATTAGGATAGGGAAACGTTAATCAGCGATCATATCTGTTGTACATACTTGCAGCTAGGACAAGATAAGATAGGTGGGCGATAGCTATTGATGTTTTGCGAAAGAATTAGAAAGGTAGAAAAGAAAGCCGTTTTACGGTTTCACCCTTCCCTCTCTTGTTGTGCCATAGCTGTGAAGCTCGAATCCAATCTTGACCATAGAAGTAGTAAAATCATCGGACCCCGTTGTCAGACAACAAACCGAAAAAGAAAGACAAAAAAATCACTTGGGATGTGAAAGACAAGAGGAAAGAAAGCTCTCCATCATTCCGCAGCTCGTGGGAGCCTTTTCTGTCTTTTTTTTCTTTCCTGTCCGTTTTTCCGCTTCGTTTCAGTAATTGTATTCGGTTCCAACTTTCCAACGCAGAATGAATTTAAAAACACACCAACAGCCTTATTTTCTTCCGCTCAGCTCGTAACTCATACTTATCAGGGGGGTATCAATGTTTCTCGGAAATCAGGGATCGTGAAGGAAAATCGTCAAAAAAGGGTGGGAGGAAGAGTACAAGGACCACCAGAGGTAAAGTCCGGGAGTTGGGTCAGTCGGTGGACGGAAGAGTCGTGAGTGGTGCTTCGTATTACTTGGTACGAACAGGCAACGCTACCTTGCCGTTCTGCCGCTTCTGCTTCTGGAAGATGGAGGTCGCTCCAGCCTGTGGGTTTGGCTGTGGCTGTGGCCGTGACCGTGACCCTGATGTGCAGCAGCGGCGGCGGCGGCGGTAGTACGTCTGCTGGAGCTGGAACTCTGGGATTGATAGGGCGAGTAGCCATGCCGAGAACTCTGGTGATGATGGTGATGAGGAGGATGGGAGTGTTGTTGTTGCTGATGCTGAAGTTGTTGGCCCTGCATTGCTTGCGGGCGGAATTGTTGCTGCTGCTGTTGTTGTGGGATTCCGGCTGCAGCGACTCCTGATGGCGGGCTGCTTCCCATTTGCGGCTGTTGGCCTTGGAGGTTCGGTCCCGATCCCTGCTGTCCTCTTCCAGAGTTCATGGGCATTCGTGGCTGCAGGCCCACGGAGAAAGGGCTAGCCAGCATTGGAACCATGGTGGGTTGGAAGGGCGGTGACATGACTGGGAATGGGGCAATTGGGACATTGCTTGCAGGTACCATCGAAGGCGCGGATGGAGAGTATCGGCCTGTCATTGTGGTTGTGGTGGGGCTTGTCTCGGAGGACCCAGGACTGGCGGCGGTGGTGGATGCAGGGAGTGATAGGGACCAAGGAGCAAAGTGTTGGGCAGCGGGGTTGTGGGATTGTAGGCCTGGGTCTTCGAGGAGAAACATACCCGTCTGACCCATGACAGTGTTGCCCATGATTGTGTCTCCTGCCATGTCATAGCTGCTTGTATCATCTGTGTTGAGGCTGAGGATGGGTTGGTACAGGTGGTAAACATCGTCAGGCGGAGAATACTGGTAGGGTTGCTGATTTGGATGACCCGGTTGCTGTTGGTAATGATGCTGGCTGGATCGTCGAGACGCGGCTGCTGCAGCTGCGGCTGCATTGGTAGCATCTTGTCGTTCACGCTGGCGTGTCTTGAAGAGCACAATGCCTTTGGTGATGCGAACGACTGCGAGCTCTGCGAGTTTGTGGATGCCATTTCGCTGCAATTCTGTGAAGACTAGCAGAGCTTCGTCCACAAGCCACATATTCTGTTCGTGATCCATCTCCCATGCGTCGAGCATAATGATCATGGCGGCGTTGAATGCCTGCTGTCCGATGGTCCAGCAGATGAGAACGGCTGGATGGCGGTGGCTGAAGAACAGGAAGGTCTGCAACAACTGGACAGAGCTGTTGATCACCAGTGGGCGACCACGGATAGGCGCTTGGTGATGGACGCCGTCCATACCGCCGTTTGACGACGTGTAGGTCGTGCTGTTAATGCCAGCCAGAGTGTTTGGAAATGTCGGCGGTGAATTAGACGACGCGGATCGCGTTGTGCGTTCATCTCGCTGACGGTTGAGAAGGATCAGGAAGGATTGTACTTTGGCGAACAATGCTGTTAGGGTGTTAGCACTCCATCTATCAATGGAGCAATCTTCGCGACACTCACTTGCAGACATGACGTCCAACGGCCAGTCAGGGAGTACTGTCTCTGGCCTGGTCCAACTCTCATTGAACTGAAGTGTCTCGGGCATAGTATCCCACAGTCCCAGAAGCTTGTCCGTGAACTCATCGATTCTGCCAATACTCATCAAACCATCGCTGCCGAGGATTTGTCTTGCGACGATGGTGAAGTGATTGACGAATTCGCCTAGGCGAAGTACAGTCGTATTCGTCGTGAGAGGCTCTGGCGGAGGACAGTCACCGATGCCCGAAATGCCCAGTGGTCTGCCGAGAGTAACGGAATATTGCTGGTCCATGTGCAGCATCCACCACCACAGCGTGCGTCGGATCATGCACTCACGGAGCGGCGGCACGGGATCGATGAATTTTGGGTTGCGATGCAGCCCCATCGAATGGGCGAGTCGGATGGTCAACCCGAAGAGTGTCCAAGCATCCAAGAAGCGACCACTGTTGGTGAGATAGGGGCCCATCATGACCAAAGTCTGAATACCTAGAAGGGTAGGTGTGTTCATGAAGGAAGCGTATCGCAGGGCTTGCATGCTGGCTCCGACTGTTGACATGTCAGCCATGGGTGTCACTCTTGACGCCATGTGTACGACTCACGATAGACCTCGCCTTTGCTCTGTGCATTAGCGACGGACGCCTCAAGCCGACGACCACCGTTCACATCGAAAACGCCAATCTGCATCCCGACGGCGAGCGTCGCAAAAATGAGGCCAAGCATGTCAGGCGCTTTGCTTGCATTTGTTTCTTTGTCCTGCAGAAATCGTTCGACTTCTTTCTTCGTCAAGTCATCTGGAACGTGCGGGAAGGAGTTGTCATGCGCTCGTCGCTCAAAGAGGTCGAGCTGTTGGAAAATCACCTCGTCAGGAGGAAGTAGAGCGGTCAAGGCCGCGGCAGTGTTGTCGCCGACAGGGACCATCTTGAAAGGGTAGCTCCCCTCGGCAGGATACATGTCTTGACCTCTGGGAACTGTATGCGTCAATGAATGGCTGCCGACTTGCAGGTTCGCAAACTGTACGATAGCGTTAGTACGTTGTGGGTTGTGTGGTGAAGGAGAATACCGACGTCAGATACTATGTTAGCCAGACCTGGAGTCCCGAAATAGATGTTATCGATCCTTTCGGTCGTTCGGAAGCGTCGCTGTCTTGCTGCAGTTGCGCGTGATGTCGCTTTTGTGTTGGATCGATCGGGAGACTCAACATCGTCATCGTCTTCAGCTGAGTACTTTGCACGAGCATCGCGAAGTTGCTCTTTGAGCTTCAGGTTTTCTCGACGCAACTCCTTGATCTCATAAGATTGCTGAATTGGGCTGTAGTCATTGCCTTCGCCGACAATGAATTGGCATTCCTTTGGATGTCCGCGGGCGCAGCACGCAGAGCAAGGCTTTGTTCGATCGCACTAAATGAAGGTTAACGGACATTTTACGTGGAGTGATGCCTCTGCATTAGTTGACACATGAAGACCTACTTTCACTTTCCGCTCGCGGCACTTGGTGCATGACAGCAACTGCCTGGGTTGAGGCTTCTTCGACGAGCTCGACTCGGTGTTTTGCTGTGGAGGTTGCAACTGTGAAGGATGGGGTGCTGAAGGGCCGTAGCCAGACCAAGACGATGCCATGCCGTGTGGAATACAAGTCGGTCGGTATCGCAGGATGGAAGGCTTGAAGAGAACGATCTAGGTTCTAACGAGATCCGACAGTCAGGGAGCGACGGAGGATCTACATAAGCGGAGACACACAGCATGCTGTCCAAACCAGGCTGCCGGAATGTGTCAAGCAGCGATGCCGTAAGGCGCCATGGGTGCTGTCGATTGCGGCCTGCTATTCTCTCCAGAGACAGGCCTGCATAAGCCTACTAGGAGGTGTAAAATGATATCCGCAACGAGGCGTCCAACGTGGCTGCATGCGCAAGAAGACGTAAGGGTAGCCGTTGCTGCGAATAGGGAGACCCTGTTGGGCCCTATCCAAAAGAAGGGCATTGTGAGGGCGACGGTCGGGGCCAAGCTTGACCATCATCATGGATCCACGTTCCACAATCTGGAGCCCGTTCAGATAGAGCGCGCAAACGTAAACTCTCCTACAACAGGTATACATGGTTAGTTGATCTAGTGGCTGACGAGCGAACGATTCGCACGATAGCTACCGCGTTAGTCCAGACACCAAATGGGGCATACCCGCCGGGTACTGTTGCGACTATCAAACGGGCGTGGGATATTGGCGCCCTGGAATGCCGGTGTCTCGTCTGCTAGCAATAGACGGTTGCTATTCCACAGGCACCGATGCCTGCCCGCAGGGATGGGCTTGAAAAGATGGGCATGCAATCTATCGCCTTCATGCAGGTGACCGGCCTGCCCTGGATTGTTAATCGAGATTGTAGAACGATGAGGCAGGCTGGGCGCAGTATGCCAGATCCTCCCCGATACAGAGAGTCACCATGGCTGACCCAGATTTGTGGATAGGGACAGCCGGTGGCTGGCCCTCTAAAATGGAAGCCGGCACATGGAGGTCGAGCAGAGTTGTGGCGGGCCGCACCATCAGGCGAGGCGCGACGGCAGCAGGAGTGACATGCTGCCCTGTATACTAGCATGCGAGAGTTTCGGGGATAGATGACATACATGCAAGCGCACGCTTAAGGCGAGGTTAGCCTTTTCTCACGTCTGTGTAGCGAGTCCTGCTGGATCTCGCATGGCCGCTGCTGCAACGGGAGCAATCTCGCTTTGCCATGCTCGCAGAGGCAGGCAGAACGGTTGGTCTTCAGCTAGAGGTCCACCAGGTGGGCCTTTACCGTAGTGAAGAGGCAAGGGAGGTGAGCTGAGAGCAGAGGAGAGTGCCTGCTACAGCCATCGATTCGTCGACGGGGAAGTTGAAGGAAGCTGACGTGACAAATAAGAACGGGCCAGATGGCTATTAGCATGGCCAGCGCATGCGGCCGTAGTAGCAGCAGGGTCGGGGAAGCATGGATTGCCGTCATAGGAGAACGAGAGGCGCAGTAGTGCAGTAGCACAACAACGCGAATCTGTGAGGCACTGAGGGCTAAGGTGCGCCGCAGGAGCCAGCAGGGGAGTATGAAGCGACATCCCCGGCGCCGGGAAGCCGTCATGTGATCCACAGACGACGGACACCTAAGGTACAGGGAAGAATATGGTATGCACGCACTATACTAGTATACTAGTCACGACGAGTAGACTGGGCTCCAACACCCGAGCCGGCGGCGCGGGTCGTGGATCCGGCTCGGGGGAGCCCAGACGGATGGGTGCTGTGGTGTGGTGTGCTGAGTGTTTGCGACATGGACGGACTCGGCATGCCGGCCTTCTCATTGGCTCGATGCGCTGTCTGCATACGGCTAAAGTACCAGTAGTAGTACCGTCTCGATAGGCACAACGACTGTCAGGTAATAATAAACTCGAGGTCGGCAGTGGTGCAAGTCTCTGCCAAGGCTTGGTATTCTTCTTGTTCGAGGATTAATCTTCGAAGGACGAAGACTATCTTTGACAGGAAAGGTTACTGCTCCATGTCTGTTGAGTTTGGGAATAAAAACCAAAATACGACCTTACGAAACGTTATGCCAAGCGAGCTGCCGACCCTTGAGCTTACCTTTACAGTATATGTATCCATATCTGCAGCGTGACGTGCATGCGGCCGCCCGTCGATCGGCTCGGTTGTGGTGATACATACGATTGTAGAGAGCTAGAGTGCAGGATGGTGGATCCAAAGAGCGCAACCAATTCTGACAGCCTCATAGTAAGCAACTACATGGAGAAAAGACGACTGTCAGTGGTGATGGACGCTGCAGTTGTGTGAGAGCGTCGGTACCTACTAGCAGCGAAAACGATAGGACGGTACACTTTCCCCCACGAAATGCTTGCGCCATCGGTCTGCATAAAAGTGTATGAGGCGGCCAACCAGACCACACTATGTACGGCATCCAAGACCTCCGCTCCTAGAGTCCCATTTCCAGGTCCCAGCACGGCGGCGCTGGCATATGCCCTCTTCCCAGACGCCCGGGTCTTGCTGACGGGGATGTGGAAGTGGGAGGGGAATAACAGTTCAGGGTGGAGTGAACGATGCCGTCTGTGCAGCCTGTGCTTACGCCCCTCTCAGGTGGTAGTGCAGTGCACAGGTCTCACAAGACTGCACATCCCCTCCCAGTACGTCGTCTCATCACAGCCATGCACACGCCTCGCCTTGTGCTGCCATGCACAGGCGATCGCAAGCGCAGACCTGGTAGAGGGCGCCTGCCAGCCACGCTACCGCCGATCTCCATGTGCCCTCTTCCAAATTGATGACAGGGAAGGGGAAGGAAGTAGAGGATACGATAAACGGCTAGGAGCCCGAACAATAATGACAAGGCGACCAACGATTATTGAATCAATAGATATGGGAGCCAACGGGCGCTGACAATAACAACCAATTGCAGAAACTCTATGGCACCACAACCGTCCATGTGCTTCCACCGTCAATTCACTACTACTGTACTCACTATTGACTACCATCAGTCTATCACCAGTTCCATCACTGCGTCTGGCAGGTAGCGTCAAGTACAGTAGGTAGCTGAGTCGTGGGCCGCATGCTTTTTCTCGCTAATCTTGACGCCTTCGACGCCCCGGCCAGGGATTAGATCGCGCCCACCCTAGATGCAGGAAGCGCACTACTTGGGGAATTCCTCTGGGCGGCGCACCCGGCAAGAAGAGCTGTCGCTTTTCTTAGGCCAGTGTGCATGCAAATGGCTGGTGCGGCGATGCTGCGGCTTGGCTGGCTGCGAGCGAAACGACGCGAAGGATGCATCGTCCCAAGTCTGAGGGTGCTGGTGCTGGTGCTTGCATGCGTGCATGCATGCACGCATCTATCAACCAAACACCTTGGACCAACGTGGGCCCGCTCGATCGTCTCGTCTGCTTGACACGTCATGCTTGGTCTTCGCTATCTTGAAGGTTCCGGATACAACTCCAAGTGGGCTTGTGTTTGACCATGTCAGACTCATGATAACCTACAACATGATTCATGCAAAGTACAGTTAGGTATTTGCTTGCTGACCCCAGTGGCTACTCGACTTGATAGACAAAACATTGGCTCTGCAGTCTTGGAACGAGGCTAACAAGGTTATGTGAACAACATCGCTCTCTCTGAGGCTCTCGGTTAAGAATGGAGATCCTTGGGTGTTGCTCTCGAGAGCACGTCCAATCCATCACATCTGCACGCCCGCTTGACTATTATTGCCTCCGCACTCTGCTCCAACCGCTCCCAGCTCAAGCAATAAATTGCAGCCCAATATTCATGGCATGCTAAAGGAGCACGCCAACGCCGCAACTGTACATGACTTGACTCTCCTTTCTGGAATGGAAGCAAGGGATGATCTAGCGAATCTCAAAAGGAGAAAAGCACACACTTCTCAAATCCCGTGTAGCCCAATAACCAAGCAGTCATGCGCACTCAAGCGCAGCAGTGTGTGAGATGCCAATTCCCGCGCCAGTTGGCATGTCCACTACTCCGTGATGCTCGCGCACACCCTCAAATACAGTGTGTTTGGCCGCATTTAGTTAGACGGTTGTGTGTGCCCAACGCCTATGTTCGTCTTGCAAGCACGCACCTCAAGTGATGACCATGTCGTTATCGCAGAATGTCGAGAGCCTTGCGCCTTACACCCACCATGTTTTTGCCTTTTTTCCTCACTCGTCATGGTGATGCGCCGCGACTCTTCTCGAAAGAGACGGTCCACCTAGTTGACGTGGCCAACTGACCATCAATTCCCAATCGAAACCCTTGCTAAGAGACAATGTAGGCTTGGCTAGGCAGTGGGTTTGCCACAGAGTACAGCGTCCGCACCGAACTGCTTCCACGAAGTCTCTCGGAGGCTCGCTGCGTTTACTCGTTGGCCGCCATCCTCCACGCCAGCCGGCGAGGCCGCAAGACCTCCCTGTCCAAGCCAGGTGGGCGCGATGGTGACTATGACGGAGTCAACGAGATGTGGCCTCGCGAGCAGGGCATTGATGACCGTAGCACCACCTTCGATCATAACACTGTCGACACCCTCCGCTTTCAAAGCCCGGAAAATCTCCTCCCACTCCATACCTCCCTTTGAAATTCCCTGAACACTCACCACTTTCACAGCGCCCACCCCATCGCCACCGCAAGAGACGACCCAAGGCTCCTTCCCCTTGCTCGCAGCTGCGAGTCGAGCCACCGCCGAGCCTTCCACCACCCAGCGCCGACTGGGATCAACAACCACAGGGCGTGGCTGCTCACCCAGACCTGCGCCAGGATACCTGCAGTTCAAACTCGGAGCGTCCGCCACGGCAGTACCAGCTCCAACCAGGATGGCATCGTGCTTCAGGCGGAGGTAATGCGTCATGCTCTTTGTCTGTGGACCGGAGAGGGGCGTGCGAACGCCCGGAGCCAGTGCTATCATGCCGTCGAGAGAGCAGGCGTAGGTCAATGTTACGAAAGGAAGGGAAGGCGATTTGTGGGCTGTAATTGAAGGCTGCGTTTGCGTTTGGGCGGACTCCGGTAGGTAAGGGTTGAGGAAAGAGGCTTCCTCGTTGGAGAGCTGGGTGATGTCCGTTGCCGGCATTTTCACAGGTAGACTTTTTTTTGTTGGTGGTGGCGATGGATATCCGTGCGATGCTGTCTCTGTCTTCTCTGCGCCTGGTTCCACGCCTTCTTGCCGTGCTCGAAGAAGAAGGGTGTGCTATCCTCTTTCCACTGTGAGGATGTCTCAAATGTGCTGCAGTCCCTGAACCCAGGGAATATTCTAGATGAGAGTGAGAAAAGTCAGTGTGTATGGCTTTCTTTCTCTCTGTCATACATACATGTGTCGATGAAGTACTAATGTCTTCCAATCAGGAAATTGCACTGCCGGAACAGCCAAAATCCGCGCCAAGAGGATGCTTTTCCGCAGTCAAGAAAGTCAAGCTCAGCTTCTCTTCCTTCCACCTTCGACATCCGTACAACAATACAACACGTCCGGGTACAGATCACCCGCCGCTGTAGGTTCAGCCGCATGGAGTCCAGTCTGGCTCGAGTCCGGCTGATGTCATAATGAACCTTTTGTCGTCTACGCCGAGTCCTGAAACATTCCAGCGAAAGCAGGTCAACATGTTCGATCTGCAAAGAATGCGTTCATTTCCCTCCCGAAGGCTGTCATGAGACTGACTGTTGTGACCTACAGCACATAGATACATTACATGATTGTATCGAAAGAGGTGCATGTATACATTTCGGTGTGCACTACTGACAGGGCGGCACGCGCCACAACCATAACCTTGACGGATGTCTCTAATTCCTCCGGACGGCCCGCCACGCCCGGAACATCTACAGCCTTCTTTGACTCGGAATACCAGTTTCCCGCCCAATATTTATCGACATACAGCTTCAAGACGAGACAGCATTGATGCTATGTGGACCTGTTCAGCCTCTGACTTCCTGCTCTTGGCGCCTTGTGCAGGCCATCGCCGACCAGTACGCTTTTCTCACCGCCAAACTGTAGACTTCCGAGGGCGACTCAGTGGCTGCGCTCGTGACAGTTCACTCGGCTCCAACAAGCCGGGTTGCAGTAGCCCACAAATCTCTGTACTCCTCTGGTAGCGCTCGTGCTGGTATATGCTCAAGTCGTCCGTGTTGGCATAGTTATGCCGATCTCGAAGAACCGCCTGACCACCTGGAGCATGTCGCAGGCTGGGTCAAAAGAGCTGAAATGTCCATCATTTCCCACATTCCAAAAGATCCCTTTGATCACCATTCTTCTTCTCGTCTCAGACATCAGTGTCAGTCATGGCATCACTTTTCTCCTTGTTGCTGTGCACCACGCTCATCGCAGCCGAGTCAACATTCAGTCCTGCTCGTCCCCCCGCAATACCACTGGCAGTAAGGTCACCTTACCTCAGCAGTAAGTCGAGCCGGCACTCATATCAGGTCCTGAGAGGTCCACTAACAGACGAGCAGCCTGGCAAGCTGCAGGCGATGGCAGCAATGGTGGCTATCTTGCTGGTCAATGGCCGTCCTTCTGGAAGTAAGTCTGGGATCTAACAGTCGTCTCATAACGCGCACGCAGGCTAACCCTCCACAAGTGGCCAGGTCACCGGATGGACAGGTCTGATCCGCGTTGACAACACAACTTACACATGGATGGGCAACCCAAACCCTTTGCCCAAAGTTGCGGATCAAACTTCCTTCTCATACACTTCCACACGTTCGATCTTCCAATTCGACGTTGGTGGGCTGGTCTCATTGACGGTTCGATTTCTCTCGCCGATATCTCCTGATGATTTGACGAGGCAAAGCGCGCCTGTCTCGTACATGTCAACCAGCGTGAAGTCCCAGGATGGTAATGAGCATGATGTGCAAATCTACACTGACATTACTGCCGGTTAGTGTTGAGTTACTTTGTCGGAACGGCTCTTCGTCGCTAATAAAGTGCAGAATGGGCTTCTGGAGATCGCTCCAACCGCGTGGAATGGTCGTACGGCAACTCTGGCAATACCGAATATCACAGATTCGCCTTGCAGACACAAGCTGCATACAGTGAGGTAGCCGACCAGGGTGAATGGGGAAATTGGTATTATGCCACTTCAGGTTCCAACAGTATGACCCACAGATCGGGCGCGGATGGCGATGTGAGAAGTCAATTCATCAGTACTGGTGTTCTTGACAACTCCAACGATGACAACCACCGCGCCATCAACGACAGGTACCCAGTCTTTGGCTTCAGCAACAATCTTGGACGTGTCGGAGGCTCACAGGCGAACTCTCTGTTTACCATTTTCCATGCTCAAAGAGATGGTGCCCAGCTGAACACCGGTTCCGGTCTTGAGGGTGTTCCAAATTACTGGAGCGGACAGCACGGCACCGACGAAGATGCTCTGGCTTTCTTCCACGGCGACTACAACGACATATACGGCAAATCTGTCGATCTGGATGGCAAGATCACCAACGATGCCGTGCAAGTAGGCGGCCAAGACTACCTCACCGTCGTATCACTCGGAGCTCGCGAATCGCTGGCAGCCACCTCAGTTGCCGGCACGGAGCAGAGCCCCTACATCTTCATGAAAGAAATCTCCTCCAACGGAAACATGAACACGGCCGATGTCATCTTCCCAGCCTCGCCAATATTCCTCTACCTCAACCCAACATGGCTCAAATACCTGCTAGACCCCCTCTTTATCATCCAAGAGAACGGTCTTTACCCGCAAGACTTCGCCCTTCATGACATTGGCGCCCACTACCCCAACGGCACCGGCCACGCCGACGGCATAGCCCAAGAGCAGCCCGTCGAAGAGAGCGGCAACATGCTGATCATGGCGCTCTCCTACGCGCAAAAGACAGGCGACACCGCCTACCTCAACCAACACTACGACTCCCTGCGCCAATGGGCCGACTACCTCGTAGCCAAATGCCTCATCCCTGCCAACCAGCAAAGCACCGACGACTTCGCCGGCCTGCTAGCCAACCAAACCAACCTCGCTCTCAAAGGCATCATCGGCATCCAAGCCATGAGCGACATCGCAAACCTCACCGGCCACTCCACAAACTACTCGCGCACCGCCACAGACTACATCGCCAAATGGCAAGACCTAGGCATCGCACGCAACGCCACCCCGCCGCACACCACCCTCTCCTACGGCGACACCGCCTCCCACGGCCTCCTCTACAACCTCTACGCCGACGCCCTGCTGGAAACTCACCTGGTCCCGCGCTCCGTCTACGAAATGCAATCCGCCTTCTACCCGACTGTCTCGGACGCTTTTGGCACGCCGCTCGACACCCGCCACGATTGGGTCAAGAGCGATTGGGAGATGTTTGCGGCTGCGGTGGCCGGGGATGACACGAGGAACGAGATGATTTCACGCTTGGCGCGGTGGGTTAACGAGACGCCGACGAATTCGCCTGCGACGGATCTGTACCAGGCGCAGACGGGTGGGTATGCGGAGGGTTTGCCGCATTTTGCTGCTAGACCGGTCGTGGGTGGTTGGTTTGCTCTGTTGATTTTGAAGCAGGTGGGGATTCAGGGGTAGGGGACAAGCTAGCGTGTACTATGACACAAGTTAGTATGGGCAACGGTTCGGATGGAGGTGTTGTCATGACTATTTATTTTGGGGAGGAGTTGCCAGGATGCTCTCCATTTGTCCTTTTCCGAATTTCGGGACTTCACAACAGGATCACGATGATCAGGCACGGAGGAAGCATTGCATGATGGAGCGGGGAATGGGTTTTGGCATTCCACATTCGTAGGCGTTGTATTTGATCATTTCGTTCACCAAACCCAATCTCCACAGTTGCCCTTCCTCTTGCAGTGAACACTTTCGATGAACATGCAGAGCCTTCGACGCCGTGCATTCGCAACCCAAGAGCCCACCCATCTCAGCCCAGCAAAGCCTCCGCGACACACACGTCGTCCCAAATCAACACCGATGACAAAAGAAATCGCATCCCAGTCCCAAGCCCACCGCCATGAAGTCCGTCCGTCGTTGCGCGCCCTCCCTCAATTCATTTTCTTCACCCCTCTCACAAAGCAGCCCAAGTCCATCTTTTTTTTCTCCTCCTCTTTGACCAACTCCCTCTCAACCAGAACGAACCATCAACACGAATCCTCCTTCGAGCCCAAGCGTAATAGTCCTCCGCCACACACCGAATCCACCACGCTCGGTCGCCGATGGAAGTCGCCGATGTAGGTCATCGTAGAGGGAAGCCGTCGTAGGTCGATGTCGTTGTAGAAAAGGTCGACGCAGGTCCAGGTCGTGAAAAAGAAGTCGTCGCAGGTTGAAGGCGTTGTAGATGAAAGTTGTTGTCGAAGGAAAATCGTCACAGGTAAGAGGTAAGAGTCGTCGTAGGCAAGAGTCGTCGCAGGTAAAAGTCGTAGTGGCGAAAGTTGTGGTAGGTGAAAGTCGTCGTCGAAGTAGGAGAGGCGTCACAGGCCAAAGCAGTCGTAGGTAAAGTCGTCGCAGGTCGAAGTCGTCGGAGGTGAGAGGCATCGTAGGTTAGAGTCGTCGCAGGTGGATGTCATCGCAAGTGGAGGTCCGAGGTCAAGGTCGTCACAGACAAAGGTCGTTGTAAGTGAAAGTCGTGCAGAAAGCATGAGACTCGAAAAAAGGCTTTTAATCGCCAAAAGTGGGTGTCTGTGAATCTCATCAGCGGTATTGTGTCACGAAAAAAAGAGATCGAACCCTGTAAGTCAGCAGAAATTGATCATCCACAACCGACGGTATCGAAGCAAAGGCGTAAGTGGTAGAGCTCAAACGGAGCGTGATCAGATCTGCAAGCGAAGAAGCAAAGCAAGAGAGCAGAAAACAAAGCAACAACAAAGCAACGCAACGCAAAGCAAGGAAAAGGAAACAGTCCACCCCATGGGTCATTTTTTGCCTCCAATGATTTTTTTAGCCTCGCCCATGGCGTCCTTGTGCGACCGTCATCGCACTAGCCAGAACTTGCTTTTGGTTTTTTGATTTTTTTTGTATTTTTCTGGAAGTAAGAGTTGGTGATGACATGAGAAATGCGGATACTTACCTGGGTGGGTGGGTTGCTGAAAGAGCTGTGGCTCGTCGACGGCGGCAGGTCCGTTGGTCGGGGACAAAGGCTGCGGGCCTGCGGCGGTGTGATTCGGTGCGGGATTCGCGGTGGGTGCAGTGGCTTGCTAGTTGGTAGAGCAGATGCCTCGGCGCTGGTGGAGGGTCATGCGGCGGGCTTGTTGGTCGGAAACAGAGGCTGTGGCGGCAGAGCGGTGTCGGGGTGGGTCGCAGATGATCTCGGTCGGTGGTTGTCTGTTGATGTTGACGGAAGACTAGAAGTAGGCAGTTCCCAACGGCCCTGCTGCTACTCGGGTGGTGGTTGAAGTCTTTGTCGTGCTCATTGTCGTCGGTGGTGTCGGGGCGAATGATGTCGGGCGAATGGTGATGATGATGTAGTATTCGGGAATTCATCGGCGACTGGCAAGAAGTAGGCAGTTCCCAAGGCCCTGCTGCTACTGATGGTCTTGATGCCTTGGTCGCGATGATGTTGTGGCGGGCGTGGTGGAAGTTCTGGAAGTTGTCGGCAACCGTAAGACGTAGGCAGTTCCCATGGTCCTGCTGCTACTAGGTTTGTTTGATACAGTTGTTGAGTGGGTTGGCGGTGAGTGGCGGGTGGATGATGAAGAGGGCAGAGGTTGACTGTCTGTCTGGCCGGCAGAGCTCTTGAGTGATGTGGCGATTCGTCCGTTCTGTCCCAACTCGCAAGCAGACCTCAGAGACCAATTGCCTCGCAACGAGTGCAGTGGCTCCGGTGAGGCTGGTGCGTTGAGGTATTACTGCCGAAGCAGATACCAGTCGTTGGGGTAGAGAAAGGGTCGAATGTCCATTGTCGAGAACTCAAGAGCTTGAAGAACTTGAAGAGCTGCCGGAGAACCAGGTGTAGAGCTCGCTGGCGGTGGCGGTGACCATATCAGTGAATCCAGACATGACTGAGATGATCGAGCTCATTGTGCTGTCTTCCTCCACGATCTTGGGCATTGGTGCGGGCTTGGGTCTGGGCATAGGAGCCGACTTAGGCTTGGGCGTCGGAGCTGGTTTGGGCTTCGGAGCATGCTGGGTGAGCAGAGCCCACAAAGACGCCCTAGACATCAGAGCCGGTACGGGCTTTGGCGTATACTCATCAGGGTATCCGCAGTCGTTGTGGGCCTTCTCATCCCACAAAACTTCGGTCTCTCGCTTAGACATGAAGTTGCATCTGTGGCGAACTCCAGATGCCTGGAACTCCTCCTCATCCTCTTTGCGGCACTTCTCACGGTAAGCGGCATTCCTCTTGCGCCATTCCCAGGCTTTCTGGGAGATAGCAGGAAGTCCGGCGTCTCCCCATCCTGTTCCAAATTTCCTGATGAATTTGACGATGATGCTGTCCTCCTGCCTTGTCTTCCGCATCGTTTCCCGATCCACATCGTAAAGCAAAGTATTGCCGATGCGCGGGAAGTTGCCTTGGGACACGTGTTAGCAGTACTGACCAAGATGGAAGTAACCTTTGACGACTTACCAGTGAGAAGAGGCTCGATCACGATGTCCGGATACTCCGACGGACGAGCGACGGGGGCGACGGGGGCGACGGGGGCGACAGGAGTAACGGGAGCGGCTGGAGCGGAGGAAGCACTTTGAGTAGTCTCAGACCCCTGGCATGCATTGTTAGCGTGCTGCAAATGGTTCACGTCTCTCATTGGCAGAAAGAAAGGAGTTGGGAACAATGAAGTGGGAGTGGCTTCAAGCTAGATCTTTGGGAACATACCGAGCGGGAGCTGCGAGACTCCGAAGATGTGGTGGTAGTGACGGTGGTGTTCTCAGCAGACTTAACGATTGGTCGCTGGAAACGGAACGGGCGAGTGCTGCGGGCCGAGAGGATGGTGCTGGAAGTGCTCTCAGCGGACTTGGCGGTAGCAGGCGGGCCGCGGGTGATGCGAGAGCGGGTGGTCGAGGAGCCGACCGTGCTGGTGGTGCTCTCAGCTGGCTTGGAGGTGGCCGGCTGGAAGCGGGTGCAGCGAGAAGGAACGGTCGATGAGGTGACCGTGGGCGTGCGTTCGGCAGTGATGGTGGTGTTCTCAGCAGGCTTAACGAATGCCGACTGGAAACGGGTGGCGCGAGAGCTAGAGTTGCGGGTCATGGAGGCCAACGTGCTGGTTGCAGTCGGCTCGTTCCAAGTAGTGAAAGTGGGCTCATCGGGGAACGTGTCCCGTTTGAGCTGGCGCAAGTCGGTTACGCAGGCCTCGTCCATCCTCTTAGCGAGCGAAGATGGCATGGGCTGAGACCTCCTCGCCTGAAGAGCGTCGATGCGACGATCAAGGAGAGCGTCGGACGAGGAAGTGGTGGAGCGGGTGGCAGCGGTGTTCGCAACCTGGGCATGTGACGGCATGTCCGGGTAGTACACCTTGCTGCGGGTGGTGACACCGGTTTCCCGGTTGAAGCGGACGATTCTGTATGGGCCGTTCATTGTTGCGGTAATTTGATCTTGTGGGGTTTTTAAATCTAAAGGGGCATGCGTGTCAGCGACGTGTTCTTTTCAGTGCGGTAGGCAGCAGCTTAGAGGGATCAGGCAGGTGATGGGAGAAGTGAAGTGAGGTAAAGTGGCATCGAGTGCGGCAGGCAGCACCCATATCATGCGTGTGAAGGAGGTAAGGGGGAAGTTGAGGATGAAGATGCTGCGTGAGAAACGCAGACGAAGCGCGACGCGCCAGGTCAGGGGTGCGTGCAATGAGGGCGGCGACGACAATGGCATCAAATACCATCAAATCGCCATCAAGAGGTGAGAGAGTGAGAGAGAGTGTGTGTAGTGAAAGGGTATTGAGAAGGTGTGATGGGGGGCGGGTGGAGGGTGATGCTTACCAAAATGCGTGGTTGTGGTTGTGGGATGTAGGAGGAAGGAAGAGAAAGGGGGAAGGAGGAAAGCGGACGAGTACTTGTACCTCGAGACACTTGGGCCACTATCAACAACAAGAACAACAACAGCGCTGTGAGTCTTTAGGTCCCAATAGGACTGTGCAGAGAACCCTGATGGACTTTGGTTGGGGCAACGTGACATCGCGGCGCTGCTACATCATGTTGATGCTGAGGCGTTGGGCCGGGGTCCAGGAGGGGCAGGTTGTAGATACAGCAGAGTGTACGTATCAAGTAGTGCACGACTGTAGCGAGCGAGGTGTGACGAGAGTGTCTCCAGAGGCTTTACATATATGCTGTAGGCTCGTAGATTAGTACTGTACTGTAGAGACCAATGTGATATGATATCGACAAGGAGATATCTCTGGCAGCCGCGAGGGGACTTTGCTGGCAGTCGCACCGTGAGGCAGCTTCGTGATGCATCGCTTCCCACATGCACACCTGCAAAGCCCATGACTTGATGACTGTTCATGCATGCTTGTCGTGTCAATCATCAACAAGTTCGTCCCATGCAAGGCGGGACAAACGACGAATGCCCACACGAGAAGCCACATATCACCTCCCTCCAAGCAGACACAGAGCTCAGCTCTTGCGTTCCGTGGTCCACGTGCAATTCGTAACCAGGTCCTTGAGATGAGCAGTCCATTTGCTGGTTTAGTAAAGATCTCCACGGCAGCCGTTCTGACGAGTGCGTTCGGCCAAAAGCACTTCCTGCGCGGACAAGGATGGCGAAATCCCGCCGCAATACGCAGTTCTCTGATATGAAAGACAAGAGGCGAACCACCACTATTCATCGGCCTCGTTGCGACAATACACAAGGTCGTTGGGGAGCATGCGTGCATCTTGGTCCAGACTAGAAAATCCCACGAGAAAGAGAGCATGCGGCTATTGAGGACACCACACCATGATCAATCTGTTACGCATCGACAGCCACTGCGAGGTTCACTCTACCCGAGTTGGCAGAATGCGATTACCAGACCATTCGGCAGGAGAGACAATACCGAGAAGTCCAAAGTCAAAGATCCGGGGTGCGCGGTGGATACAACCAGACATCGCATTTCGGAGCTCGCAAAGTGCCGGTATAGCAGGCCTGATCCAGGCACTGTGCATGGGAAAGAGAGCACTGGGTGCCGGTGATCCTGGAGAGTGCGGACATCAGACAGTTGTCAGAGCCGTAAAGCCTGGAGGTCAATGGCTATGTTTTCTTTCTAGCCCCGGCGGGTACTTCCAACCATCAATTCCTGGTATAAGTGAGTCCGAACACACTGGGAGGCCCATCATGCGTAAGAGTGGGCAGAGGTGAAGTCGAGCGTGTTCAACGAGAGAGGTGAGGTGAAGGCACACGCGACAGACGAGTCGAGCTACTTGATTGGCTGAGGTGGCACAGCAGCGGGTGGTCAGAAGATACGGATACGAGGCGGAAGTGGATACAAAAGGACGGGAAATGGAGATCTCGCCGACTTGTGGTGGAGCAGTCGTGAGATTGGAGGAGTACCATGTTGGAAGACACATCTTACGGTACATGCATGTATACCGAATAATGTCAGTACATCCAACACGGTTGTGAAGAGGGACGTTGAAGAGCAATATTGACATTCATTAATAGAAGTGGGCGAATTAGTGGAAGCTTCTTCCGCATCATACTCGACTGGGCCAAGCAACGCGACTATTCGCGTGGGATCTGCAGGGCCGACAAGGAATCCACGGTTCCGTGCTGTCGGGTGAAGAGGTAACAATAATCTTGTCTCCTGAGTTTGAGTACCTACCTGTATGAGCTAGCTGTACTTTTGTCATACATCAATAACACATATACTGAAGGTCTACCAAAAAAAAAAGATACAAGACGGTTTCACGAGCAAGCACAAACGGACGCTTGGATAGCTAGTGTGTGGAGTTGTTTTGCTAAGAGGTTTAGCAGTGGGCACTACGATCGGCGACGGGCTGCATGTCT
>Ga0265797_10002001_pt1 | contig 35177 bp, 36 predicted proteins | sample P2T30metagenome_FD_192433 | JGI IMG/M metagenome (GOLD analysis project Ga0265797, IMG submission 192433) | Plant litter microbial communities from East Loma Ridge, Irvine, California - P2 T30 | ecosystem: Environmental > Terrestrial > Plant litter > Unclassified | place: USA: California...
CCAGGCAAGGATTGCAAAACGGCTCATTGGGTACGGCCAAGTTTGAAGAGAATCTTCTGATCTGTGTCCTTGGGTTTTTTGGATAAGGGAATTTGGTGTGCATTGTCAATTTATACACATTCCGCTTGTCATGTATCAGAATATCATAATCTCGCAAGCTTCTGCAAACCCCTAAACAGGATCTTTGTCAACACGCCACCAGCATGTTGGAAAATATATCAATACATATGTATCCTACGCGCGTCGAAGCATGATCGGTTTTGTTAATAAGTAGATAAAAGTACGTCGGGCGTGACTTTTGAATGTAAGGCACGAAAGGGGGAGGCAGGCAAGCAAGCAGCTTGGCAACCCAGCTCGGGCCGACCATGGAGGTCCAAGGGTCCAGCCTCCAGACCAAGCATAACCCTACAATACATTGACCTCCTAATTCACATCATCAAAACAATGCTAATGCTACGTTGAAGCCATGCTCACGGTCACTAGCGAGCAATCCAATAACTGATGCCCCTCGTTAACCCTTTCTTCCGCCTTCCAGGCCGGTGGTCACGACGAAGAGCACGCAAGCTCCGAATGGCACTCCAACTCCTGGTTCTGGCGGTGTTGATCCTCGTACTTTTGCCAGCGTACATCATATACAAGCCGCCAAAAGCGGTCATCTCGCGTCTCCAATCACACAACCCATCTGTGCTCTTCCAAATACAGACGACAAAGAAGATTGTTGCGCTCACTATCGACGATGCACCATCACCTTACACCAAGGAGATTCTCGATATTCTGAGAGAAAACGATGTGACTGCTACTTTTTTCGTCATTGGCAACCAGGCTCATGGGAACGAAGCTATTCTAGCCGATATTGTCAGAGCCGGTCACGAACTAGGCAACCACGCCATGCACGATGAACCCAGCGTCTCACTCTCGTCCGATACGCTAAGCCAGGAGATCCATGATGTCGACCTTCTCCTCAACACCGCCTATGAGCAAGGTGGCCGTCAACGCACAAGTCACTACTTCCGCCCTGGTTCAGGAGTATTCTCGCAAAGGATTCTGGAAGTTGCCGAGAAGTCTGGCTATCAAACAATACTGGGAAGCATTTACCCACACGATCCCTTCATCTCACGGTGGAGGGTGAATGCTTGGCACGTCCTCAGTTCCCTCCGGCAAGGCGCAGTCATCATTTGCCATGACCGAAGATCTTGGACTGTACCCATGCTGAGGAAGGCTTTACCTGAGATGAAGCGGAGAGGCTTCGAAGTGACATCTGTCACTGGCTTGCTCGCTTCGATGGACGGGACCTGATCTGTATGATCCTTATGATGACTGTATTGGTCTATGAGACACATGCGGTATTGCAGTCTATTTCTCATACGAACCACAGACGAGCTCAAGTAATGAGGACGGCCGCTATGACTTCACCACCTCGCATGCTGCTACCAAGACAGATGGCCTTTTCCATATCTACGCTCCCTGAAGCGGGAACCCAATGCCCAGGAGCAGAGCGGGCTCTTTAACATTGTTGTGCTGGTAACTGAGAATGCCAACACCGCCTGGTTCCATCATCAAGCTGAGCGGGAAGGACAGATCATAGCCCAGCCATCTCTTGGCAAATGCTCTGGTGGTGTGGCCATGCGCGACCAAGATGATATCCTTGGGTTCGTTGTCATGCATGTGCGGTGCCTGGATCTCGCGAATCTGCTTGATCAATACATCGAGGCGCGCAGATAATTCAGCGGGCGACCTAGAGATTCGTCAGTGGGAATGTTCAACACCGGGTCGTCTCAAACGTCTGCTTACTCGCCGCCTTCGCAGCCATCCCTCCAGATGTCCCACTCCTGATCCTTGTCGAGACCGCGCTCCTTGCGCAGCGCTCTAATCTCCTTGGTCACGCGACCTTCGTAGTCACTGATGAAGTACAGATCAGCACAAGATGCAAGAGCTCAACAATCGAAAAGTACACAATTACCCATAGTTCCACTCAGCCAGATTCTCCGTCACCTCGTAGCCCTCCGTCTGACCCGAAAGCAGCTCGTAAGTCTTGATGGCCCGCTTCCTCGGCGAGAGGAAGACATTGATGACCTTTGCGGGATCAATGAGTCGGCCCTCGCCGTACACGAGCTGAGCAGTGCCTCTGACTTGGTCCTCGCCGGTGCTCGTCAGAGGAATGTCAGTCGTGCCGGTGTACCGACCATTCTGGCTCCACTCTGTCTGGCCGTGGCGGATCAGGAATACTTTAGGGGTGGTAGCGTCTGCTGCTGCCATTGTTGATGCACTGGGTTCAAAGCGATATAGGTGATTTAGAAGGTTTAGGTCACGAAGATGAGAGGCGTAAAGATCTTGCTTTGCGTTGAGCACACTAGCGTTGATCTGGTCTGACGGTGATATAACTATGATCACGAAGGGCTACACAGTTGTGGACTTGCTCACGATTTGACCTATCCCTACACCGCAGCCGGAAGTAGATATGGAAGAGCGAATATGGTTGTTTCTCGCTCATACATGCAATGGCATAGGCAAAACAAGAACGGTTAGCGTGTCACCATGTTTGCCTTTTCAATTCGACCCCACCGCGAACTCCACAGAACTCCAGACTCTCGTGGTCGGACCATCGCCGACATCTAAGCTCGCTCGACGAAGCTACTTCTGGACAACTCGCCGCAACACTACTTTTCTCGGGGCGAGAGGAGAGGAGAAGGATCGATCTGTGACTGTGTTCAATCTTAGTATCGGGTGCACTTCTTCCCACGGCCAACGACGACTACAAGATCCGACCTAGTGACTGGCACTTTTGAACCTCGGGCAGTTGAAATCTACAGCCTACACGTTCCAAAAACCCCTACTCTACGACGCCATCAGACGTACTATAGCTCAAGATGTCCGTCCTCAAAGATATAATGAGGGACATTCGGTCAATCACGCCAACATCTTTCGCCCACTGGGTCCGCAACTTCGACCACAACAACCTGCGCGACCTAGCCAACCTGTCCGGAATCTTCATGTTCACAGTGCTCATGGGCATCGTAGCAATGGTCATCTACGCCCAACTCACGCCTGGTGCAGAACCAGCCGAGTACCTCACCAACGCAGCTCTCGGCATCGGATCAGAAGCAGTCTCCAAACCAGGCGCGCCACCCCTCCCGCCACCAACCGAAATCGTCTCAATGCGCGTCTACCCCATCAAGTCATGCCGCGGAATCGAAGTGGAAGAGACGCGCCTCCGCAAGACCGGCCTGCTGCTCGACCGCAACTGGATGTTCATCTCCAAGTCCGACCGCAAGTTCATGACGATCCGCTCCAACCCGGCCATGACGCTTGTCGACACCAACATCGTCGAAAAGAACAAGCAGACCCATCTTGAGATCTCCATCCAAGGCAGCACAGCAGACTCCAGCGTGGCGATCCCAGCTTTCCCATCCAAGGAATGGCTGAAAGAAAACACCAAGCTCACCCAAGTCGAGATCTGGGAGCAACCGACAGACGCCTACGAGTACAGCGAAGAAATCAACGCCGTCTTCTCCAAATTCTTCAAGCAAGACGTCGCGCTCGTCTACAAAGGCCCGCAGCCGCGCAACATCGCCGTCAACGGCCGCGAAGAACTCTACGGCCGCGCGCAAGAGCACCACTTCGCCGACGTCATGAGCCTGCAGATCGCCTCGGAAGCCTCGCTCAAAGACCTCAACAGCAGACTGGAAAAGTTGCCCAACGCCGACGCCCTCACGATCGAGCGCTTCCGGCCGAACATCATCGTGCGCGGCCGCGACGACCACCCGTGGGAGGAGGACACGTGGAAGCGCGTGCGAATCACCACCAGCCTGCCCGACCGTGAGATGCTGTTCAAGCTGGATCTGGATGTCGTGGCGCGCTGCGCTCGCTGTCAGGTTCCCAATGTCAACCCGGACACGGCGGAGAAGCACCCGAAGCAACCATGGGACGAGCTGATGAAGTTCCGCCGTGTCGATCAGGGCGGTCCGGCCAAGTACAAGCCTTGCTTTGGTATGCTCTGCGTGCCGAAGAATGAAGGTATTGTCATGATCGGGTCGACGCTTGAGGTGCTGGAGACTACGGACAAGCATTTGTACAACACTGCTTCTTTCAAGGAGTTGTAAGTGGCCCGAAGAATACGGACTGACATACGATTGGAAAGGCATCTCTCGCTTGTAGTAACTGTGATGTTGTGTTTGACTAAGGTTTTCAGTGTTCAGACACAATTTGAGATTTATTTGTAATGATTTTTGGAAAGACTTCAACAAATCGAAATGCAATGTTATATTCATGCCATCATATGTCGCGAGAAAGAGAAAACAACTGAGAAAAAAAAAGAGCTCTAATCTAGGTCCGCCTGCAAGTTCTTGATGGAAATCCCACCGAACTCGCCGCATGCGCGCTGTTCCAAGTACGCTCTGCACTTCTCCCAGCTAGCAGCGAAACACAGCGAGAAACGCCCAGTTATGCTATGCACCTTTGCCCACCCTTCTTCTGGAAATCGGAAAATTCGCCGTGATGCATAAGGCGTGGTATCGTACTTCTCATTTACATCTGCCAAGCCTGCCGGACCATCCGAGGTCGTATGTCCAAACCGGCCTGCCGCCGTCTTCTCACTTCAACAACACCCTGTCGAAAGCCTCGCCCTTGACCTGTCCACCGCCCATGGACGAGCGCACGTTCCTGCGGAAGCGGTCCCGGTCGGACATGAGGTCGTTGGCGGCGTCCTTGTTCAGGGGATCGCTGGCGTTGGGCTCGAGGAAGAGGAACTGCAGGCCAACGACGACGGCGTTGAGATTGAGGACGGGCTTCCAGTCCTCGCGCAGGATGTTGAGGCAGACGTTGCCGTCGAGGTCGATGTTGGGGTGGTAGATCTTCTCTTTGCACTTTACTTTCGGCGGTTCGTGGGGGAAGTTCTGGCTGATGGCGAAGGAGAAATTGAACTGGCCGCCCTTGTAGAGGCCCTCGTCGGGTGTGATGGTGAGGGTGAAGTTGAGGATATCATCGGGGTCAGGGAAGGTGGTCTTCATCGTGCCGGGAAGGGAGAGTTCTGAGAGATCTGCGGTTTCTTGCGCGTCAGCGTTCGTTCGTGTGTGCCCGCCGCTTGCTTGCCTGGTGTATGTGTTGCGACTCACCCTTCTGGACACGCAGTTGCGCCGCTGTCACCTTCTTCTTCTTGGTCTGACCTGAGGCCGCCTCGTTCTTCTGTTGCTGCTGCTTCATGCTCCATATCTTCAACATTTTGCAGGTTGTTAGTGCTAGGCACTACTGTTCGTCGGACTTGGGAGTGACTGGGTGGCACGCGAGCAGGAGTTGTTGGCACTGCGGTAGAGGGTTTGCCGAGGTGCAGTAATGATTGTCGTTCAGGCGCTGGCCGTGTAACGGACGAGTGCTTTCAAGGAGGCTGTGGTGGTGTTCAGAGTTTGGTGTTAGGTGAAGTATCAAAAGTGAGCGGCGGATAAATCACTCGACAAGTGATTACCTCACATCAGGCGGCGCGAGCAGGGTTCTAAGCCTCGGAAGCCTCCCGCGATAGATAACTTTAACCTTGTTTCCAATCTTCAGATTATTCCCACGTGTTTATCAATCTTTAACTTGTGATTTACTATAATACGTCTTTATCTGGGCGCCAACAGATCTGCAGAAGAGGAGAGAAAATGTTGGAAACCATACCAACAGATGTCAAAGTGTAGATACTTCTCACCCTTCTCCAAGCACAGCACTACTACAGCAAGACTCTCGACCATTACAAACCCTTCTTACTGCCATCAACCACCAAAGCCGCCACACTCTACGGAACCAGTCCACTCCTCGGAAGTAGTAACTTGACCAACAGCGAAACCACAAATCCATAAACCTCACCCAACCATCGAAACGGGCCCGGCAAAGCCAGAATCGTATCCCCATCCGCAAACCTCCATCACTCATCGCGCCACAAAACCCACCACCATCCTGACCAAAAACATCCTCGAAAATCTGCTGCTTGAACTCCCCCTTGGCTGCATCATCTCTTCCAGCGCAGCTCTCTGATCTGTAGGAAACTAGAAACCATGGACTCTGCGGCGCTCGATGAAGACGATGGGATCGCCCGGCTTCGCTACAACGGTCTTGCCGTCGAGTTATATGTAGTTCGATCTGGCCCTCTTCGCAGCTCATGTATTCGTCGTGGTGTTTGTGCCAGTAGTTGGGGACATGGATTGCTGGGGGTTTCTGGCTGATCGCATCGTTTCGGGTCTGGGGTGGCATCGAGACCATCATAAGATCTTTTTGGACGGGTGCAAGGCACGGCCAGCGCCGTGCGCCTACAGAGTCATGTCGTGCGTTGAGGCTACGGTCTCTTTCATGCATTGGCATTGTCAGCGGACCCAAAGTTTCTTGCCAGAAATCGTCATTCATTGAGAGAAAAAAAAAAGGAAACCCATCCGATACCGAGCTACTGATTGCTATCATTAGGGATACATCCCCAAAGTCACGCCAAACACCATTGTTCCGTAGGCTGTGGGACCAACAAATCCAAAGTCGTGTCATTGCAGGGAGTAATCTGTATAGAATACTGTGCGCATTTCGTAAGTGTGGGAGTGGCGAACCACTTGCTAGTCCCTGCCAATCTGTTCGTCCAAACTGAAACTCAATCCGTCTCTCGTACACTCCTAGTACCACTGCAGCTCCTTATCTCAACTGTCCCTTGATCAAGGCTAGCTGTGTCGGCACTTCAAGATCACTTGGACGTAACGGTCTCCTGGTCGCTAGCGTCCAGGATGTCGTACTCCTCATCGGTCAAGAACCCGTCCTCGCTCTCCTCGTCGGCGCTGAGAACTTCGAGGTCTTCAAAGTCATCCAAGTCGTCGTCAACAGCAACGGTGCCTGGTGAAGAAACGGACGGCGCGGCCTCGACTGGAACGCCGGTAGCAGCCTCTTCCACATCTTCATCTTCAACGTAAGCGGCCTTGCCCTTGCCAGATCCGGACGAAGACTGGATGATGCTAGCCTCCGGGCTCTCCTTCTCAAGTTTGGGGAAGACCATCTGACTCGTGGTAAGGTCCTCCGCCTCATCAGCCGGGGCCTTGGTCACAGCATCGATAATCATCTTGATCGCCTTCTCATGCTTCTCTTTCTCCATCATGCTCTTCTTCTTCTCATCCTCAAGGCCCTTCTTGTCAGCAGCCACTCTGGCAGCCTTGACATCGCGGCTGTGTTTCTCGGCACGATTCTTGAGAATCCTCGCCTTGATCTGCTCTACACGAAGCTTGGCAGTCTCCTTTTGGGGGTCAATATCAGCAGCCAGGATGGAGGCAGGCTGTTGAGAGGCAGAAGCCTGCTGAGCCGATTGGCTAGGGTCAGGGAGGAAAGTGGGAAGACCGTATGACGCGTTTCTCATCGCGTCTCGGGTGCGGTGGGCCTGTTGGAGATCCTGTAGCTTGGCGTGATACTGAGCCTGCTGGCCTTGTTGTGTGGCTTGTTGGAAGGCCTGCTGCTGCATGTGCGCGATCTGTTGCTGCTGGATCTGCTGCTGGATCTGCTGCTGAGCCTGATGCTGCAAGATCAATCGCGATTGCTCTCTCTGTTGGATTCTCGCTTGGTTTTGCTTCTGATACTGCAATTGGGCCCAGCGAGCTCTCTGCTTGGCCTGATCGTTTGCTGCAAACGGCGAAGGTGTAGACACATGCGATGGGTCAGCATTCGTGACCTGAATGTCACACCAGAGACGGTGGCCGAATGGAGTTCCATCGGCTGATTTGACACGCCAGTAGCTGATGGCCTTGCCTTCACGCATGGGCGCCTTGAGGACAAGCTTGAAGGCGATCTCCTCACCAACCTGGACTTCGCGACCAACAACGTTGCTCTCGGTGGCCTCGTTGAAGTCGGTGATTGAGGCAGGGTGGCTGTTGTCAACGTTAAGCATGTTGTCGCCGCCGACGTAGCGAACGCTGCAGCCGGCAGGCCACGAGTAGGCACCGTCGTTCTTCAGCGTCCAGATCTGGGTGAAGCGGGCTCCAGGCGCAATGGCCATGCCATCTTGAATGCTATCCTTGACAAAGGCGGCACTGAGCAGAGTTGGCGGGGTGTTGAGGACCGGGCTGTGAGGAACTTGCGTCTTTGGCTCTGGCTTGACGACTGGAATCGGTTGGGTCTTCTCCTCCTCCTTGGCTTGCGGCTTGATCTCAGCAACAGTCTTCACCTCGCTTGCGGTGTTTGTGGCCGTTGGCGAATTCAGGGATGGAAGGTGTGCGGCCGACGTGAACGTCTTGTCGCCCATGTTGCGAACATGGCCGCGAACATCCTCATTCATCGTAGTGATGCTGACATTCTTGACCGGGGTCTTGAACTTGATGAGAGGGTGAGTACGGTTGTGGTGATTGCTCGGCAGAGCCTCGCAAGACGCGCAGAAATCTGTATCGTGGCACACAGCGCACTTGTAGCGGACACCCATGATGTAAGACTGATCAACTTGGTTCCTGCAGAGCGGGCCATCGCAGTAGATGCCGGTGTGGCGCGTGAATACTGGCTGAGGCTCCGCGATGGGGTTGTAAATCGCCGTGAAGCGATGACGAGCGTGCTTGAGCGAAGATTGGGCAACGCAAGCGCTGCAGTAGTCCCAATCCGGGCAGTCCAAGCACTTGTGGCGGATGCCATAAATTGTCTTGTCGCAGCCATCGCAGATGGCGTTGTGGCGAACATGACGGCCCGGGGCAAGGGTAGCCTCGGCGGCCATGCTGAGAACAGTACCCTCGGTGGCAGGCTGGAAACCGTGCGCGGGGTGGTGTCCGTGTTTGTTGGTGGTGTGGCAAGGAATGCACAAGTCGAAGTCATCGCAAGTCGTGCAAGTGACAAACTCGTGCTCTGGCAGCACGTACACGCAGTTGTTGCAAGTGCGAGTAGGCATGCGAGGCTCCTCGGCAAGCGTCTTGGTCTCTTCCGCGAAGGCACCAGGGATCTCAGTCTTGACGTCTTTCTCGGCAGTGGAGCACATGCCCGGGCAATCGGCCATCTCGCGGGAGACCTCGTCCTTGATATACTCGACTTTACGCCCAATACGCTCAGTTGTGCTGGTAACGACCTTGCCGTTCTTAATAGAACGCTTGATCAGCCAGTGACCCTCGCCAGGGCAAAGTTGACCGCTGGAAATACAGGCCTCGCAGAGGTCGTAGTCCCCGCCGTCACAGATGCTACAGTGGTAGTGGGCATCGTACATGGCGGTGTCGCAGTTGTTGCAGTAAACAGACCACTGACCCTGAGCTGACATCGTGGGAGTGGCAACAGGCTCACGGCTGCGGAAGGCAAGCTCGCGAGATGCGGCGTTACCGGCACGAGCGAGGTTGCTGAAGAAGTCGGAACGATCCGTGCTGAAAGGACGTGGCGTCGGGGCGTCACAATCGACGAGGGTCTGTTGTGATGCACGAGCCTCGCGGAACTGGAAAATGCCACTGCCAATGGAACGGCCATCGAGGGCGGTCGAGTCGCGAGACGATGCCTGGTTGTCCGGCGAGCGGACGATGACGGGCTCCACCGGCTTTTCAGCGGGCATGTCCTGGCTGTCCCGAGTAGAGGCCATGTCTTCGATCTTCTCCTCGGCGACATCGGGGGTCACGGTGGCCTTGAGTCTCAGCTTGGACTTGGCTTTGGCGGCGCGGATGAGGGTCTTAAAGACTTGCTGGTTGGAGGATTCGAGGATGATGTATCCGCCTGCGGAGTCGGAGAAACGCTCGAACACAGCATGCTGCTCAGGCTTGATGTTTAGGCAGTGGCGAAGCTGTAGACAGTTTGTTAGTGACAGTTCAAGTGAGCCTCACATGCATGTAAATGCATCACGTGGGTTGAAGTGTATCAAGCAGGCATACCTTGTCAATAAGCACGTTGGCGCCAAGGTCTTTGAGGGGGAGCTTGAGCTTCTTGAGGCTGTCGTTGACAGAGATCTTGATGGTAATGGGAGTATCGGGTCCGGCGCTGTTGCCGGCGTGATGACCTGGATTCGCCATGATGGGTGGTGTTGTGATGGTAGTGTAAGGTCTGTCGACCGGTGGATGTGTGTTACAAGAGCTGACCTCCAAGCTTCACCGGAGTGGCGGTGACGTATTCAAAGTGGTCGGCTCAGCGGCGGGTGTCGGTGATAGCGCGCCGTTCCTGTGAGCCGGTGCGGTCGGCGGAAGGAGATGTGCGGCGAGAGGAAGGGGAATGCTGCTGTAGATGCAGGTAAAGAAAGAAGGATTAGGTGGACGATGGGTAAGTTGGTGTGAAGTGGTGGGTCTGTAGAGAGGATGAAGACGAGGATGTGGGAGAGAGAGGCAACAGAGGGAGGACGTAGGCAACCAAGTATGAGCTGGAGCCGTGGCGCGCTGCTAGCTTCAAATCACATGCTACCGATAATGCGGGGAGCGGAGAGGCACGGACCAGTGCATGTTTCACTGAGCTGAGCACCCTTCACTTGCAGATAAGACTCTCCGGCGTTTGCCTTGCTGTTACTGCAAGCTTTTCATTGACCCACACTGGTATGTAAGTGATTGATAGCGACATAGCACCAACATATTTCATTGTCTTTCAACGTTTGTGATGTTTGCTTCTATGGCGTTGTCGATTGCGACGGGCAGAGTTATGATCATGTAACCCCAACCCTAACCCTGTCACAACATAGACTGGCGATACATCTTACCATTGCGACGGATACAGTACACCAAAATCACGTTGTGGATAGACTACGGTAATGTGTTTATGTTCTGATGTGTCAACTTCTGACAATGAAGCCCAGGCACTCGGTAGGTTGAATTGTTGGATACATCACAAGATTTTCTCCCGAACTTTGGCTGAACACAGCAGTAACCTGTCTCGATGATATTTTTCCACAAGTAGCATCATAGCCCTTTTCAAAATCACTCTTGCTCATTCTCATCATACATGTGCTAAATACCTGAAAATCAGTCTCACACGACAGTACCTGGCATCTGCACGCTGTTCGTAGCAAGAGCCGGGATTGCTCTTGAACTTGAAGCATCACCTTCAGATTGCAAAGTCTCACCATTCGATGAGCTCACGACGCTCTGCTGCTGCTCGAGGTCTTCACCAGCAGACTTTCGCGCTCGGAAACAGCGGAAGCCAAAGTAGGCAGCGGTGGCTACGAGGGGTAGTATTACCAATGGTAGACCGATGGACAGCAAGAGCTGGACAAGCATGTGGGTTCCCACAGGCGGGGCGGTGTTGGTGCTAGAGGACATGCCTGAGGAGTATTGTTTGGAGGCCTTCGTGTTAGGACAGTACCGGACTGTCGAAAAGGTGACTTGATGGAGGCTATCAAGAGCTTGGGTGTCAGTTGTACTTATGGATATAATGGCCCTTGTTGCCTCTTTCTTCAAGATAAAGAGCATTGTGTCTTCAGGCCGAGCATGCCAAAGAGCGAAGCGTTTGAGATAAAGAATTGGTTCAGCTAGCAATTAACAATGTCTTTCTACGTGAACATTCAAACATCATACCTATGGCATGTGGCACCGAACTTTTAACTACGAGCCTCATAAATTTGCCACGCTCCGAGAGAAGAGAATATTCGGGACGTCTCCGCGGTGCAACGGATTAGTTTCGACTTGATCTCTTACGATAGTACCTCTAGAGCCAGCCAGCATAAAAGAGATACGCCCAGTCGAGTACATTGTTGCTCTCAACGGCATTTATCAACCATTCCGATTCGAAGTCGTCAAACTCTACGATTCACGGATGCCATTCTTCTTCGTCCCTGAATGTTGGCTGACCCTGAGGATATGACGACAGAACAGCAGACCAAGATGGCAGACCGCAACGACGAGATGCCTTTGTTATCAAAAAGTCAACACAATTTGTAAACAGCGGACTTGAGACGACGATGACGATATAATGGTGATGTCTGCATGTGATCTACACATCACTTAGCTACATGGTACCTATCCCATTTCTCGACCAGCGCCCGGCTGTATCGGAGTTAATGACGTGTTGTTACAACCTGGATGGCTTCATCAACTCCACCTCTGCTCATCGACTACGTATAAAGCTCAAAGGTCAAAAAAGCAATTGTATTGTCAACTCCCACGCAAACAACAGTCCAAACATTCAAACTCTTAATCCAATGGCACCCCAAGTCTTCTTCATCACCGGAACAAGCACCGGCTTCGGCTACCACTACGTCGAGAAATGTCTCAAAGAAGGCGACAAAGTAATCGCCACCGCCCGCAGCTCCTCCAAACTGCAATTCCCCAGCGCAAATAAAGACAATCTGCTCAAACTCGACTGCGATGTGACCAACCAAGAGTCCATCAACGCCGCCTTCGACAAGGCCCTCTCCCACTTCGGCCGAATCGACATCGTCGTCAACAACGCTGGCTACGGCCTCTCGGGCGAATTCGAAAGCCTGAGCGACGAGCAGATCCGCACGCAGATGGAAGTAAATTACTTCGGCCTGCTGAACGTCACGCGCAAAGCCCTCGAGACCATGCGCGAGGTCAACTCGCCGCCCGGTGGCCGCATCCAGCAGATCACGTCGATCGGCGGCCAGCGCGGCGTGCCGACTTTCAGCATTTACTGTGCGAGCAAGTGGGCTGTTGAAGGCTTCACGGAGGCTTTGCAGCAGGAGCTGAAGCCCGAGTGGAACATTAAGCTCACTTGTATCGAGCCCGGTGGATTTAGGACTGATTGGGCTGGCCGGTCGATGGATTTCGGTGCTAATAAGAACCCGGCGTATGATCATATCGATGCGAAGACACAGATGGGCAAGCGGAATGGAACGCAGGCTGGTGATCCGCCAAAGGGTGCGGATGCTATGTGGCAGGTGGCGAAGATGGATGATCCGCCTCTTAGGTTGGTGATTGGCAGCGATGCCTACGCTGGGATCATGGACAAGATCAAGACTTACGGAGAGAACTATCCGAAGTACAAAGAGCTGTCCAACAGCTGCGATGTTGATGGATATGAGAGACCGCAGTGATTGGAATCTTTTTTCAACGAAGCCTTGAATTGGACACGATTTGATTGTAAAGAATGCTAAAGTAGAAGTATTGTATGCGCTGAAGTCATATCCCAATCCCTCGCTCGACACCTTCGCCGAAACCTACTTACTCGAAGCTGTTGCCTGTAAACCCGATCTTTGCCATTGAGCTGCTGTTCGCTCTCCTGAGCTCTGCGATCTTCGCAGTATTCTCCGTCCTTCTTCTCGCACTCGCCTCAACGATTGTCCGCCTCTCCTCCGCTCTCGCCTGGTATGCAAGCGAACTCTTCTTGTTTCCGCCAACTCTTGCACCACCGCCGATAGTCACGCCGCGATCGTTGCCGCCGCCGGTGGTGATGCCTCGGTCGTTCGCGCCGGCGTTGGAGAGACTGCTCGTGGCGCGGCGGAGGAGAGACTGGGCTTTCGAGCCAACGCTGGAACCGCCTGACGACCAGGCTGAACGACTGTCGGCGGAGGCTGAGCTGCTGCTGGCTCGCTTGAGGCTGAGGCGGTCGACTACAGCTGGCTTAGCGGCTGTGCGACGCAGAGGTCCAGGGAGACGAGGTGGTGGTGGCATCATCGCTTTGTCTTCCAGGGATTTGGGGTCGGGTGCGAATCCACCGTCGTTTTTGCGGGCTTCCTCCGCTGCCACGTCGTCACCGTCGTCTTCATCGAGGCCAGCTCCTGACTCTGTGGGCTCGTCTTCGATTTCAAGATCGGAGTCTTCATCCAATACAGAAGGACCGACAAGCTCCTGAGCTGGCTCATCGAGAAGGAAGCTTAAGCTCTCACGGACCTGACCGATCGAGGTCGGACGAGAGAAAGCAGCGTCGACCTCTTTAGTTCGACGCTGCTTGGCAGGAGGTCTCTCTTGGGTTGCAGTAGCATCTTCTTCGGCCGGCCTCTTGTTGACGCCGATCTCTTGCAGCGGTACACCGTCAACCTCCGGCTGTGATTGTTGCGTGGACTCATCTGCGCCCTCCTCATCGTCAAGGTCGATGGCGTCCTCCGCATCTCTCTCGTCATCATCTGCGATAGCTTTGAGGAAAGCGTCTTTACCCTTGGTATGCTTCCCCTTCTCAGCCCAATCCTTGACGTTCTCGTCCTGCAGAAGCAGCTTGCGTTTGCGGGTCTCCTCACGAAGACGCATCTGTCGTCGACGCGCGATGTAATCATCTTCGTCCTCGTCGAGATCCCACGCCTCGCGTTGCCTGCGCCTCAAGCCACCAGTCGTTATGTCTTTGTAAAGTTTCTTCGTGGCTTCCTCCTCGGCAACACGCTGACGTGCAGCGTGATGAGCAGCAATGGCGCGCTCGTCTACGTTGATGTACGACGAATCGATCATTGCCTGATCTTCTGCCGTCTCTGGCGCGATCATCTCAGTGTCGTCGCCACCAAGTCCGGCGTACTCGTCTTCGGATTCCTCGGCTTGGTCATCCATCATCCGCTTCATCTCCGCTTTGGCTTCAGTGCGGTCGTTGGCGTTCAGATCTTCCAAGCGCTTGCGCTTCATCTCCTTGAAAGCATCTTTCTGAGTCGAGACTTCCGGTTCCGCTTCGTCCTCACTCTCATCTGGTGCCACCTGTTTACGCTGCTGCAAACGACCACGCTTAGTAACAACACTCGGAGCCGGACTCTCACTGATACGCAGCTGGACAGTTGACTGTGTCTCATGATCGTCCTCTGCAGCTGAAGCCATAGTCGAAACTCTCTCCATTTGTCCACGGCGCCCAGCTGTCCAGGGAGACGGGAGCCCGGGATCTTGCGTGGGCTCCCAGCCAGGTGTCTCTGAGAGATCACTCTCTTTGCGGAGAAGACCACGACCGGGAGTCTCAGGAGGCTGCGTCTCCCAGTTCAGCTCAATGTCCTGACTTTCGCCAAGCTGCGTGCCGGCGGCCAATTGAGTTTGGCTGTCGTCCTCTTGATCTTGCGAGGCCACGGTCGGGAACGTCGGCGGCGCAATGAGGCTGCTGGGCGGCTGAACGTGCTGCAAAATGTTGTAGCTGTCTTCTTGCGTGTCTTGTGATGGAGCTTGCATAGTCGCGTTGAAAGCTTGGGTCGCAGACATGGCGCTATCATCAGCTTTGGCGGCACCAAACCCAAACGCGGCAAATGGATCTTCGTCTTCGTCGGCAACATTAGCCGATCCAGGGATGGCAGCAGAAGAGACCTGCTCGTCTACATTAAGCCCGTCATCATCCTCTTCAACATCATCATCGTCTTCAATGACATGTGATTTGCGTGATCTACGCGCATTGCTGTGGACTTCGCTGCTTTCCTGAGCCTCAGCGCTGGGATTCTCGGCGACTTCGACCTCTGCCTTGCCTTCAGCAATATCGAGGTCCTCTTCTTCTGCGCTCTCCTCAGCATCTTCGTTGGTCTCGCTTTCATCCGCATTGTCATCGATCAAGTCGTTCTTGCCAGCGTCTTCACCTTCTTCCTCGTCTTCAGCGTCGCTGCGGTCGTAGTAATCTTCATCCTCCGTCTCATCGTCACTCACCGCCATGGCGCCTCCGCCTTTGGCTTCCCGTCGAGCGGCCTTCTCTGCCTTTCTGAGATCTTGAGCATCCAGACGGGCTTTCTCCAAGAGGTTCTCAAACTCCTCGGCTTCTTTCTCCTTCTCCTCTGTGGTCTGAACGGTGATACCCTTGGCTTTGAGCTCAGCGATGCGCTCTTGCTGAGCCGCGAACGCCTGCTCTCGAGCCTTCTTTCGAAGCTGGGCTTCCAACACTTGTGGATGAATCGATGGCTTAACATTGGTAGGTCGGTTAGGCTTGGCGTCGGTCTGGCCGAGGTGAGACAGATGGCGCAGAGTATGAATGGCGTTGGAATGAGCCTCCTGTTTCTTGGACGGCTTGATACGATCGAAGACTTGCAAGTGCTTGGGCAATGGCTCAAGGACCTCGAGATCCTCATCGCTTCCTTCGTCTCGATAAGTTTGAGGTGCAGATTTCTTGCTCCAGCGAGCAATCTTCGAGTCTTGCTCCTGAGTAGGAATCTGCGCAGCTGACTTCCTGTCCTCTTTCTGACGCATGGAAGACATGATGATGCCTTCCATCCCGGGCAGCTCCTCTTCCTCCCCATCAGCGCCAAAGCTGGTGAGCGTGTCTTCTCGAACTAATTTCATTTTTGCGAGAGTGTCTTCCGGCATTGATGTCATTTTTGTTAAGGCGCCTCTCTCAACCAGAAGTCTTTGTTTATCGAGAGGTGTTGGGGGACTGGATGGAGGTGTAGAAAACGGCTCTTTGGGTCGAGCTGCTCCAGGTGACGGCTCAATGCCATCGCTGCTAGGCATTGACGATGAGTTCTTCTCGCTTTGATTTGGCTGTTGGTGGGGTTGCCGAAAGTTGAAACGCGCAAAGAGGTCAGTAGTGCTAAACTTTTTCTTGACCTTGATCTGATGAGCCAGTGCCTGCTGGCGAGCTAATCTCTGAGTTTCCCTCTCCATCTCGAGCATAGCTTTCTTGCTCGCCTTACGAGTTGGTCTTGCAGCGTCAGAGAGTATGCGTTCAACGTTGGGATCTGCCGGGACTTCTTGCGATCGTTCGAAAGCTTCTTCCGGGAGATCGGATGATGCGTGCTCAGACTCATGATTGCCATTGCTTTTGCGAGACTTCTTGACCTTTTGTTTTTCGCTCTCGCGGGCGAGACGTTCTGCTCGCTTTTGAGCTACGAGATCTGCTAGTCTGTTCGGCCCAGGCAAGTCGTCCTCACCGTCGCTGTTGTTGAGCGCTGATTTGGCTGGGCTGACGAAGAGACCGGTGCCTTTCCTGTGGGACGAAGCAGAAGGTGATCCAGAGGGTGACCCAGAGGCCGCTCGCTCGAATGCCTCGCGCCTGCGCCTCTCACTGGCAGGTTTCAAAGGAGTGGCAGAGTAAAGATCGTCATCGCTGTTGTTCTGGGCAGCTACGTCTGGTGCTCCCAAGTCCAGCATTCTCCTAGCAGCGCGACCTTGGGGTCTTCTGACAATTCCCTCCTCCTCTTCATCGTCTTCTTCGCCGCTTGAGTGTGTAGGAGGTCGGCTGTTTCCGTGACGTTCATCGCCTGGAGCCGGCTCGGCTTCGTCTTCGCTGTCGTCCATGAACGGGCGTGATACGGCTGGACGATCGTCGACTATGAGAGTTTTGGGTGTTGGTGAGGGTGTCGGCGCGTTATCGATGTCTGCAAGCATCTTGGCCACCTTGGACCGCGGGCTAAGGTAGTCGTCGCCCAGGTCAATGGCATCGTCGTCCGCGGGCGGCGGCGAAGAGCGTTCGACCGCCATGGTTGTGTTCTCGCGTCGTGTTCGAATTTAATTGTCGGTTTAGTTGATCGTTTGGACTGTACTGTACTGTAATTGGAATGATGAGGTGGGAGTCTCACTAAAACCAAAATGCGAGAACGGTCAAGGATACTGGGTGGTAAGGTACTGTAGTGAGGAGTAACAAGACGAAACGCGCTTTGCGCCTCGCGTTTAAAGCGCGTCGGTGTCGCGCGCGCCCTCGTCATTTGGATCCCAGCCATCGCTTAAATTCGAGTCCATCAGCCACAGCAAAGATCGAATCACAGAATGAGCCACAAGATCTGATCACGTGGCATAGACTTCCGCTTCGGGATGACGACCTCCGCGCAGCTCAAACATCTCCCCGACGGCTTTACCAAAGGTATTTACAGCATTGGACCCCACCGTCTCGTGCACTCTTGCAGAGACCCTTTCGTACATGTCCGCCAATGCTGCGTCTCTAAGACGCATCTTGCGATCTATCGGATCTCATGCAACGCCCTCATCGCACACAAACGGATCTTCTTCAGTCCCATCACCACGCCAGAATACTTGCGTTGCCTCGCCGGTGCTTGGTCGACCGGCGAGATGCCACCATGGATCTCAGCATAGCCGGGAGTATGGTTCCTCTCCTCAAAATCTAGACATGGCGCGCCAGGAAACAGCAGAGGCACATAATCCTCAACCTGCCTCAGACCCAGCTCCCAGCAACGGACGCGCGAAGGAAAATGAGCACGGGGACGGCGTCCTTGTTCGGAGGATCAATTTAAGGACGCCACCGCATTTGCTTGAGCAAAACAGACAGCACGAGCCGCGCAGGTGTACGAGCGAGCGCAAACCAAACGAGTCAACAGTGGACACCGAAGCCGCTTTCAAGGACAAGCTCCGTTTCAACGATCGCTACTTTCTTGCAAACAGGGCGCAAGATAACGAGCGCATGAAAGAACAGGCGCGTCGCCATAAACTACTGGGAGAGCGCCACGAATTCTCCGAGGGAAGAGCATGGCGTGCCACCCTTCGACTCCTTGAAGAAGACAGCCCGGAAGGAGCAAAACATTACAAGAAACGTATGGAGACTATACGGCTACCAGAGGGCATATTTGCAAGGTGGCTCCGTGACCCAGGCGAATCCATTCTCGAGGTCATGCAGCGAACAGGGAGCCATGTGCAAGTCGTGCCTGGAAAAGACGTGGGGCTGTTCTCGTCCCTCACGCTCCTGGGTCTACCTTCACAGAATGCGGCGGCGAAAAGATTACTGCAGGAATCAAGTTTGCTGGGTGCTGTGAGTGGAGATGATCTTAATGCCATGAAGTCCCTTGCGGACTATCATCTGCGCTCCGAGGTTTCGGACCGTCACGGCAAGGCCGTAAAGGAGGACGATGATCTTGACGTTGTTGACGAATCGCTACATGACGTGCTGGACGACATCGAATTGGCGCAACTCTGCGATGCTGTCGACTCCACGACCGAGTATGCACCGACCAGAGCAGTATGGTCACAAGGCTCCGCAACTTTCGACCTTAAGCGCACCGCGAAAAAGAGTCAGAGCAATTGGGCCCCCGAGACACCGCAGTCCGTCGCTTCCGCACCTGCTCTGTCTCTGACCGCTCGCATCGACGATCTCACAGCACCTATACCTCGACATGTGTGGCTCAAGCACTTTGAGACCTTGGAGCAATCACAGTCAAGCGTACGCGCCGAGCTAGTGGCGCTTTTGACGAACCCGGCAAACACTCACCTAGTAACACCTTTGGCTGCTGGCAAAGCCTTAGAATACCTCGCTCATCACATGCAGTTCCCTGCTATCCGGGACATCATGAACGCGCTGAAAGAGAAAAAGCTGGCACTAGACGTCGACGTCTTCAACAAACTATTGGCAGCTGCTGCACAGGCCGAAAACATGCATGCCTTCCACTACATTGTCAACACCATGAGAGGTCGAGGGGTGACGCCAAATGCTGGCACCTGGGTTCACTTTCTCACCCTGATGATGAAGCGTTTCCCCGAAGAGGCCGACCAAGTCCGTTCCAGGATGCAAAAGAAATCCGTACAGGCCGACCTCGGGACTCAGATCGTAGACCTTGAATCCTTCTCGGCTATATTGCTGGCAAGCTTCGTCGAATCTTACCCAGAGGCTTCGTTACAGGACTTCGTCAAGAACATTAGCAACGACATGCTCGGCGTCGGGTGGCTCACGTGCTACTCTGCGAACAACATGTGCAATCATCTGCTGAAGTCCGGTAACACAGCAATGGCCTTCGAAGTCGTCGATGAACTTGTAATCCGTGGCGGTCGTCCAGATGTTGTCACTCTCAACACTTTCCTAACCGCTGCAGAAAGGGACGGTAACATGGAAATGGCTGTAGCCATCTTGAGGAAGTTTCACGATCTTCATTCCGAGTCCATACCTCTTGCCAGGACCAACGCTGAACGCTTCACCACTCTTCCCCGCACCCACGACCTTTCCATTACCCTTAATAGCACAAGTTTCAAGCTATTGTGCTCGCTTGCCTGGGAGAGGAAACACTACAACTGTCTCCGCGTATTCTGGCGATACGCTTGCTGTGCCGGTCACGCTGCCCCAACCATCTCCAAGAAGCTCCATCATAGTATCATATTCGCGGCAGGCGATCATGACTCTGCGATTGTCGCCGCCGAGACGAGTCCTCGGGGTCGGATGTGGAAAGCATGGGCGGCAAGGTTCGTCATTGGCGTGCAAGCTGGGCTCGATGCCAGAAGCGCGGACAGGGTGATGTTGGCCGCTCGAAGTGTTCAAACCGCGCCTGTTGGCATCGAGGACGCAGCCACTGGCAGCACTAGCACCAGTACCGACCTGCAGAGCCAACAAGTCGGCAGACCACTTACGAAGAAATCTGCCAAAAGGAGAAGGCTGCAGTTGCTCTCCGAGGACCCCAAAGAAGTACAGTCGCTACTTCCTACAAGGCTTCTTGCAGACATTGCCGAGGAAGCATATCAGAAGGATAATATTTGGAAGAAGACCAAATTCATAGGGCTACCCAAAGGCCTGAAAAGTTTCGAGAGCGCCGACCACATGTTTGAGTGGATGCTGCAGGCTGGCATCAACGTTCCCGTGGTGGTGGGAGATGCAACGTCGATGAAGCTGTAAAGATGCTGTACGCTCATAGCTTAGTCACTGTACATGGTAAAAATCTCCTCTGAGCTGCCAATTCCTTGTCCTGCGTTACTTTGAATCTCGGTATTAGGACGTTGTAGTCATGCTAATCTTTGCGGTGAATGATTTCATGGGAAAGAAGCGATGTCTCTTGATGAACGTCGAAAAAAGGTAAGGATGAACAAGAAAAGATAACATGAGAGCCACAAGAAGAAGCATGGCCCGAAAAAGCAAAAAAAAGTAGCTCCCACGGAGAGGCTCGAACTCTCAACCTTGAGATCACGATAGATCGTAAAAGTCTCACGCGCTAGCCAATTGTGCCACGCGGGATGAGCTGACACTTGGCGTCAAGTGAAATATTATAACACATTGACAAAATACAGCAATCCAGCATCGATGGCAACGCACCTGGTAAACACTGGATCACTCTACTCAAACCATGATCATTCGTTCTTCGAACCCACGGAAACAAGTACAAGGAATTCAATACAAGTCCATCAACAGCATATCCCAAACCAAGCCCGAACGTACGAAGAACAGGCACTATCAGCACATGGTCGATCGCAATACCGCAGGTTCCGAACAAATGCCTACATATCACTGTATTACACTATTACTTACATACCACAGCTTACCCGTACGAGTTTGATTCCTTGACGCCCTAAGATCGACCGGTAGTTACCTACTAGATCATATGTCATATGAGACGGTAGGCGCTCTTCGTCTGTACATATAAGATAACCTAGCATTGTAGTAGAGAAAGACCTGGCGATTGAAGTAGGTACCGTGCTGTGGGTCTGCGTGTCGATGTCCTCTCGATGGTTTGTCAATCTGCGTTCATTATGGAAATGAAAGCTAGTTCTGGCAATCCTCATGTTGTGTTTAGCGTGAGGGTGCCCAGTTGGGGCTCTTTCACATCAGAGGTGGCCGTCCTCCTGGATCGTTGATCAGACTTGCAGTGACGACGACCGACACACAGACCGGATTGATCGCCACATAGTTAGTAGTGAAGACGTCAATAATCGTTCGTCTTCAACATCGAAAAAGGGACAAATTCCCCCTTCTACATTCCAATTTATTCTGAAACACAAGGGCCAGCCTCCCGAACCAGAGCCTCGGAGCAGCCAAGCCAAGCGCCGTGGCAGATATGTACAGATAGTGAAGACGGTATGTCCAAATCAGGACGAGTCCAAATCGATAGATCGATAGCAGGAAGGCACAAGCCTCGCCTTCGATCACTAACATCTCGCATCGCCCGCCTATTGGCAGATGACTTGCCAGAAAAAACAAAAACCGGACGTGGGACCTTGCATTAGCGGCAGGCGGCGGGCTTGACTACCTAATCGTCAGTTCCAAGTCGTGGCTTGTCTTGTTCTCCTTTCGCTTGAGCAGCAGCAGCGGCGCGCGGCACACGGCAGCCTGCAGGGTGTGGTTTTCTTAAAATAAAATCATCGCGTCGCATCCTTGTAGTAAGCTTGCATGATCTTCGAGCCACGGTAGATCGTTGTTTCGCGTCGCCGATGCTGTGCTGTTGTGCTGTCTGCGGAATATGGACTTCTGATTTTTTGGCAATAGAATTGGACTGGGGTTGGTATCCTAGAAGCACATGCTAGCTGGCTGTGATGCGGTGCAGTGCTAGTGTTCGGCTTGCGGATGCAGGCGGCCGGTACATGTGTTGTAGTGTGCAGTGTCAGGGACATGTGAGTTTGGGATAGAGTCGGGCAGACATACCTCCCAAGACGTGCTACCTAAGTGTGTACTGTATTTCACGATCGTGATGATACCGACGATTAGAAGGAGACGGAGCACGGTGCTCTTCATTGATAAGGGAGGGTTCTTGTGATGATGAGTCCGTACTCCCAGTCTCAACAGTCCACGGTGGTAGACCGCCTCTTTCCCAAACGACGAAGGAAGGCCGAAGCATTGACTGATTGGGAGCACGAACGATCAAAGGGGATGTTGCGAAGAAGAGACATCATCATCATCACAGTACATGTAGCAGTCAGTGCGCAGAAGGCAGCAGGATTCTTGCCGCCACGATCAGTAGTACGACCGGTATGCGGCGGCGCAGGGATGGCAAGGATTGTTGTTACCTGTTGTTCACAGGTTGTTGTCGTTGCGGCACAGAACAGCGCATAGGTGAACTCAGGGGCTGATCCCCAAATAGCGGCTTTTGCCTGCCTCCCGTTCGTGAGGGCAGGGCAGGGTATTTTCCCATGCGAAAACGAGCTGGAAGGATTATTCCATGGCATGGCAATTTGCAAGCAAGCCGGCAGTTGCCACCACCATGCGATTTTTTTTCTTATGCACACCGGTTTTGGCCCAAATGCATTTGGGTGAGTTAGCGGGGAAGCTTAAATTCATGTCCGTGGTGTGTTTTGGTTTGTTCTAGGCCGCTGTTGGTCCATAAGACGAAACGCGAAGTCGGGATTTTTTTTCTGATTCCTTCGGCGCGACCGGTCACACCACCCAGGGTGGCTCAGGGCACACACATGCGACGCGCACGTGTAGCGCTGGAGGATGCTAGATTACTGTGTCAAGAATTGGGTGGGAACGGTAGACGGTGGTGAGCTGCACGATTGGCAGCGGCACGGGCGGTGTGTGATACAATAATGATGATGGTAAGAAGGATCTATCGATGTGTATTAATCACCGTTGTGTCCCATGCTTTGGCGGCGTGGGAATGGTGGCGCCGATCAAGACAGGCCACTTGATAATGACGCCGTGAGGGCGAGGCTTGAGAGGATGAGATGTTGCGACTACGTACAGCCTACCTACAGACCTTACACACGTCGGTGGTCGGAAGTGAGATGAGCCGACGGGATGGTCGGATTGGTGATCAGGTGGAGCAGACATAGAGAGTAGTGAGGCGCCAACGCCGTTGATCGACCGTTGAGCTAAGCGTTGATGCTTAAAGGGAGTTGGACCAGGATGTGTAGGCAGGCTGCTATACAGCAAGTAAGCACAACAGAAGCATCCGTCTATATCTATACCGTATCTATGACCCTCACGTGCCTCACCCAGCTCGAGATCAGCGTTCTTGTTGAATGCTATATGTAGTAAGCTTAACGGATAGCAGCATCAAAGTTCAACACTCTATCCGGCCAGTAGGTACTATGTACTTGTAGTACTGTAGTACTTGTAAGCAGGCAGGCATGTTGCAGCTGCGGTCAGAAGTGTGGCATAGCATGGTGGCCGGTCAAGGGTTGACGTGCGGCCGTATCTTTCCACGCTTTGCCACGTTATCAATTGTGGCACATGCTCAGCGGCGATGCATGTTCGGGATGTCGGTCGGGAGGGATTGAGAACCTTGGAAGCTTGTGCTGTGGCGTGTATACCTACGTACATACCTAGCAGCTTGATAGCATTAGCAGCAGCAGCGGCGTTTTTGATGAGAACGGCAGCAGCGTCTGAGCAGTGCAGTGGAATACCCAATGCGGGCAGAGGGGTGCATACAACATACATACACACGTACATACATGTACATAAACGAAGAACATTAATAGAAGGGGCCAATGGGCTTGGGTGATCTTCCTTGGTACTTACTGTATCTGCCCTTCCCCTCGGGCTACGCGAAAGTGCTGCTGCTTGTCCCTGCCTTGCCTTTGCCTTTGCATGCGAAGCTCATCGGAGAGGCGTACGACGCAAAACATACCATCCCATCATCTCTCCGCCCTCGCCGACTGACAGCCCTCACGCCCTCATCCACCCACCCACTTCCGCCCTTGTTGTCATTGTCGTTGTCATCTTTGAGTTGTCGTTGTCGTTGTCATCATCACCATCATCGCCCTGCTCTGCTCTCAGTCATCCGGGTATTGTTCGCATCCCACACGCTCGTTTCCGCCCGTCGACATTCACCAACCACCCATCAAAGCCGCACCCACCCACCCACCCCTCCGCGCCGCTCCGGCCTTTCTGTACCTCCTCTTCCTTGGACGACAGACAAACAGGCAGACGGACGGACACAAAAGCCAGCAAGCAGCAAAAGGAAGCAGCAGCAAGTCAGCAAGTCTACCGGACAGCGTGACGCGGCCACTCGCATCCTGCTACACCCTTTGCAACACCATCCCGCAGTCGGCACATGCTATACTCTGCGATACCCGCAGCAGTTAGCATCGTCTGCGATACCCGCTCCTAGACTATCACTGGCACACCGAGCCGCAGCCGCGTCGTAGCAGCCCACGACTCTCTCACATCCACTCGACGACCCACCCCAGAAACCTCCCTCTCCCGCGCCTCAGTCAGCCTCTGGTCGCATCCAATCCATCGTTCACAGTCGCAATAATAATAATGGCGCCGTCAACACCCCGGCTACGCATTCTCTCAGGTCAGTACTAATCACCGCCGATGCCCGTCGCACTACTTCCCACCCATCACGCCAGCATTCATGCGCACCCTTTGCCCTCTGCCCTTTGCTTTGGCGTCCGCCAAACTCCATGCGTCGCATCTCCACTTTTCTAGCCCGTCCAAATATCCCACACCTGCGCGAGCCCGAAGCTTCGTTCGGTCCCATGAGGCCCTTCATGCTGTTGCCTTCCACTCATGCCTCTTCGTCCATTTCATAACCAGCCATGCGTGACGATCAGCTGACACAAACCGTCTGCGCAGTCGGCGGCAATGCTGTCTCCGCGTTCCTCTCCTGGCGCCTTTCCGCAACCAACGCCTGCGATGTAACCCTCGTCTGGAAGAGTGGCTTCGACGCGGTGTCGCAGTATGGCATCTCGTTCAAGTATGTTGCCGCAAACTGTTGCTTTCCTTCCATCAATGCTGACGAGTCTTTCAGGTCGAGCACATTCGGAAACGAGCGCTTTAAGCCTAGACATGGTATGGCATGCCCCTGATAACTCACTCGTAGACACGATGCTGACGAGGCCCAACACAATAGTCGTCCGGACTCCCGAAGAAGCAGCCTCCTTGAGCCGCGCCTCCTTCGATTACGTCGTCCTCTGCGTCAAGGCACTACCCGATGTCTACGACCTAGCCTCTGTCATTGAGTCTGTCGTCGCACCGCAGCACACATGCATCCTTGTCAACACCACACACACCCTTGGCGTGGAGTCGTACCTCGAACAGCGCTTTCCCACAAACGTCGTTCTTTCGTTGGTATCAGGAGCGGAGATTGCACAGACAGGAGCAAGCGAGTTCGAACATTCGGGTCCTACGGAACTCTGGGTCGGCGCTGCAAACAAGAATTCTTCCATTCCAGCATCGATACAACAAGACATGGCCGAGGCTCTAGCGATGACGCTCAAGTCTGGCATGGTGGATTGCGAGGTATCGCCTAATATTCGTCAGCAGCAATTTGAGCGCATGATTGGGTATGTGTGGTCTTTTCGACAAAGGTAGTTTCGAGTACGTTGGCTAACACACAGACACAGTCCGATTGCCTTCCATCCAGCAAGTGTGATCTTCGAAACGCCTTCGCACACCGAGCTTCTCGAGAAAGTCGGTGTCCGTTCGATGGTTACCGGAGTCATTGATGAACTCCTGAATCTCGCAACAGCCCAAGGCTGCCATTTCAAGCCTGGGTTCCGCGAAGCAACGATCGAGCAAATGACCACGCCTACAGAGACGCACAGCACTATGTATCAAGACTACACCGCCAGAAGGCCAATGGAAGTCGAGACTTATCTCGGTTCGCCCATCAAACTCGCACAAGAAGCCGGCGTTGCTGTGCCGCGAATCGAAACGCTTTACTCGATGCTGCACAATGCCAACATCACAAACCAGAACCGACCACAGCAAGCTCCCAATTCTCCCAACCCGCAAGCACCGCCACCTCGTATGCCTGCAGGGCCTGGCGCTCCTCCTCCCAGGGGTTATCCTGGCCCAATGCCAGGTGCGCCGCGAAACGGTATGAGACCGGCTCCTGGTAGCAGGGCTCCCTCTGCACAGGGTGGCCCTCCTCCACCTGGGCCCAACCGAAGAGGACCGTCCATGGGAGGATATCCTCCACGAATGAACGGCAACGGATACGGTCCTCGAGGACCCCCCCAACAGATGCAGCGCAGACCTTCATTCGAAGAAAACGACCTGGGAGAATTCAGCCATCTCATGCTTTACGACAACTTGCCTGAAGGGCAGGTTCCTCAGATGACAGACGGCGGATACGATATGGCAGGTGGCCCGGATATTGCTCTGCGGGAAAGAGAGCTCGCTCTCCGACAGAAAGAGATAGCTTTGAGGGAGCAGGAGTTCAACATGCGCCGGAGAGGTCCTGGTCCCAGAATGCCTCCTCCGCCCGCCTCACACGCCGGATGGGATGATGATGAGGAAGACGGCGAAGACTTTTTCGACCCGAATATGATGGCACATGCAGGCCCGCCCGTTGACCCAGACCAGGTCGACATGATGAGCGTGACATCGAGGCGAACGAGAAAGGCGCCAAGCGCCAGCCAACTTCGCAACAACCCAGAGCTGGCGGGCGGTCCGCCTGGCATGCGCCAGAGCCGCGGCCCTTTCAAACGGCCTGGTGCGAAACACCGTATAAGCAACCAGATTATGGGTGATATGCCGAACTTGCGGGAAGAGCTGATGAGCAACCCTTTGATGGGATACTCCTCAGACAGGTACGGAAATGTTGACCGCCACAACATGGGCGTCGAATCCAGGACCAATTCGCTCACCGCTGAGAGATTGAATGAACTCTCACGAGGCGGTGGCATGCCTGGTGCACCCGGTCCGCCGATGAGCCGTCGTGGTAGCCACTCTCCGGGAAACCCCCTCCAGGCGAATGGACGAGGCCCAGGACCCAACGTCCGCCCATCTCCTCCCGGCGGTTACCCACCGAACGGTATGGGCCCTCCGCCTGGCATGATGCCGCAGAACGGACGACCATCGCCGCCTGGCATGCGTCAGCCAATCCCGCGCCATCCACCAGGACACGGAAACGCGGTTGCGCCGCATCATGTTGAACAGCAAGTCGGGGTGAGCCACCTTTATCCGCCCAAAAGCGGCCCTCAACAAGTACGCAGTCTGACCGGTTCCGCGAGCGCTAGCGCGAAGAGTGGTGAGAGCAACCACTCTGTGCCTCTCGACTCCGACCCTTCTGCCCACAGTTCTAGTAGCAGCCTTGGCCCGCGCCCTCCCATCGGCGTCCGATGATGCGAAGACCGAACGACACAACCCGTTGCTGTCCACAAGACTCCGCGGTGCTTATTCCACCCCGCAAGCATTACACCTGACTGCGCTCGCTGAGAAGTTTGGAGGCTTGGAGGACACAGCGATTCGCTCTGGATACCTGAGATCAGCAGCATGTGCACGAACACCAGCATTCGAGCCATTGTCGATTACCGTGATATCTGACCCACTAGATATCACTTCTGCAGAACATTTATGATATTGTGTCTGTTGCTGGTCAGATTTGGTTTGAAGTGCCCAGTCGTTCTCGTCGGACTCTTTGGATCAGTCATTGATGTTATCCTAAATTTGTCAGCTCGCGAGACGACACAGCTTCTACAGCTCTCCAGACCGGCATCAGCAACAACATCGATATCACCATCACCATTTACCACAGGCATCTTGGACCACCGGACGACCAAGGCATAATCAACGTGGCCACGCTTCTACAACCTGGACCTACCTAAATCGGTCCAGGAATTCTTCTTGCGTACATACCCATGTGTAGTGGGCAAACACTGGCGGAGTGAAGAGCCAGAACCAAAAGCTATGACTGCGACTGCAGCATGACCAGTCAGGAAAGAAAGGGAGTTTTTTTTTTAAGGAGAAGGGAGAAGCATAATCCTGCACAGCAGAGACCAACAGACATCCTATCTTTTTTGTTGTTTTTACATTTAATATCAAAAAGCCGGCTAGTGATCATTACTGGCTTCCTCTGTTCTTTTGTCACTTGCGATCTTCACTGTCTTGTTGGCACCGTTTCTTGTGTCGTGCTAAGCTTTTCCGATGCCAATGCTAGTAGGCACATATGTTCGCTGGACATGTGTGATGAAGTACACGGTAGATGTTGATTTACATGTCTGTTTTCTCCTGAGATCGCATGTAATTGGGTTCACGTTGCTGATTACCTACTTCTGAGCACTGAGGTCATATGTCATGTGAGGCCTCATATCGGCGATCACCATGAGTAGGTAGATTGATCCCGTGCAAGGATCTACGTGTTATGCGTATGTATTCCATCCACCATCGCCTGCCAATGAGATCATCGCAACAATTGCATCATTGGAAAACACCCCGCCTGTAAACACAGTAATATCGAATGGGCAACAGCAGGGCGGTGTCTTTCACGCTCTAATGATGAGGCCTTGAGAATTCATGTAGTCGACAAGCTTCTCAGCAGCGTGGGCTTCTTGTTCCCTTATCAATGAATTCCAATCCCAATTCCAAAACTTGACTTGCTACATGACTGTTGGCTTCATAAGCTACGTAGGTAAGCTACAGCTCAGCGCTTTACTACTACTGTAGGTATCCACGTTCAAGCTAGACTACCCGGCCACTTCCACTACTACCATTCCCCTCGCTCTATCCCTCTTCCTCTCTTCCTACAGTACCTCCGTGCCCCACAGACATCATCCGTTCAGGAGTTCCTCCACCACCACTACGAACCCGAGAACCATACACGCAGTTCCAAGAATTATCTAGAAAAAAAGACAACCAAGCAAGCAAAGAAAAGAAAAGAAAAGAAAAGAAAACATGACCACCCCACGCGTCTTCATAATCCGCCACGGCGAAACAACCTGGTCCCTCTCCGGCCGCCACACAGGCAACACCGACATCCCCCTAACGGCCTCGGGCGAGCAACGCATCCGCGCCACCGGCCGCGCCCTCGTAGGCCCCGACCGCCTCATCGTGCCCCGCAACCTCGCGCACGTGTACGTGTCGCCGAGGAGGCGCGCGCAGCGGACGCTGGAACTGTTGAATATGAAGTTGCCGTTGCCTTGGGGTGGGGATGGGGATGTTGGTGAGGCTGCACAGCAGCAGCAGCAAGAGTGTGCGGCTAGGGTGGAGGTTAGTGAGAGTGTGAGGGAGTGGGAGTACGGCGATTACGAGGGGATTACGAGTAAAGAGATTCGGGAGCAGAGGCGGGAGACGGGGGAGGCGGAGTGGGATATTTGGAGGGACGGGTGTCCGGGTGGAGAGTATGTTTCCTCCTTGCTGCCTTTTCTATTTCCCAATACTATTTTCTGGCCCTTTCCCGAAAATCCCAACACTATTCAAGGAGAGAAAGAAGAAAAAATGATACAGCAACTAACGAGCTCTCTCCCCTTCCAACCAGATCCCCAGCCGACGTAACCGCCCGCTGCGACGCCGTTATCGCCGACATCCGCGAACGTTTCCACCAACACGCCATCGGCAAGCCCAAGGGCAGCGTCAACGAGCCCTTCGACGTACTAATCGTAGCCCACGGTCACTTCCTGCGGGCTTTCGCGGGCCGCTGGATTGGCAAGAACATCGCCGATAACCCGAGTTTGATCCTCGAGGCCGGAGGCGTGGGGACGCTGAGCTATGAGCATCATAACCTGAACGAGCCGGCTATTCTGCTGGGTGGAGCGTTCATGAGTGATGTTGTTGAGGAAGCTGTGGAAGATGCGGGAGGGAAGAAGAGTTGATTTTCGATTTCCGTCGCGCATTGAGAATAACACTTTTGGTGGGAAGTAAAGGTACAGTCTGATTTTTCTTCGTTACTCGATCTTGAAAAGTGGGAACCTATTGCCCAAAAAACAACCCGCATCCTTTGATCACGTTCCCTTTTTCCGGTTTTTTATTTTCCCGTTTCGTTTAGCCGACCGAACTCCATGGTGTAAGGCACAGGCGCACAGCATCTACTGAGCCATGTAGCTCTTGACGTCGATGCCTTCCTTGGGGTACTCGGGCAGCTGGACGCCGAATCTCTTCTCAACCTGTCCGAGAACCTCCTGGTCCTGCTCAGAGCTGACGAAGCTGATGGCCACACCCTTGGTACCGAAGCGGCCAGCACGACCGACACGGTGAAGGTAGCTGTCAGCGTCGGCGGGCAAGTCGTAGTTGATGGCCAAGTTGATGCGCTCAATATCAATACCACGACCGAAGACGTCGGTAGAGACACAGATGCGCTCCTTGAAGTCCTTGAACTTCTGGTAGCGCTTGATGCGCTCCTCTTGGCTGACACCGGAGTGCACGGCAATGGAGGGGAAGTTGCACTCCCGGAGAAGCTTGTCGAGCTCAGTGCAGCGAAGAGTGGACTTGACGAAGATGATGACCTGGTTGTACTCCAGCTCGTCAAGGAGGTCGTTCAGCTTGCGGTTCTTCTCGGCCTCGGTGAGCTTGACAAAGTACTGCTGGAGACCGTGAAGGGTGAGCTTGGCCTCCTCCTTCTCGATGTACTCGCTTGGGTTACGCATGAACTTCCTGCAGATAGGAAGGACTTCCTGAGAAAGGGTGGCGGAGAACATCATAACCTGCTTCTGGGTGGGAGTGACGCGGAAGATTTCTTGCACATCGCGGCGCATGTCTAATTTTGGTGTCAGTAAAGTTGCCTCTGTGAGTAGTTAGGTTATAACATACCAATCTGGTCGAGCATCTTGTCACACTCATCGAGCACAAAGCGCTGGACGTTGCCCAGGCGGAGGTGCTTGTCGCGCACAAGGGCGTTCAGGCGACCAGGAGTGGCGACGATGATGTGAGGGTGGGTCTCCTTGTTCTGGAGAATGTTGATATTGTCCTGGATGGGAGTGCCACCGTAGAAGACGGAGGTCTTGACGTCCGGCAGGTACTTGCTGAAACGGGCGTACTCGTTCTTGATCTGGAAAGCCAACTCGCGGGTGTGGCACATGACCAGCACCGAGCACTCGCCGTTGACAGGCTCGATCTGCTGAAGGGTGGCCAAGACGAAGATGGCAGTTTTACCAAGACCAGACTTGGCCTGACCCAGGATGTCGGCTCCAAGAATTGCCTGCGGAATGCAGTTTTGCTGGACTGTGGTTATAGAATGTCAGATATCGGCCAGAAGGTAATAGCGCGAGCGCGAGCGTCGTGTCGGTCCATCTCAGAAATCAAGCTGTGCCACCTCTCGAACAACACCCACAAGACCTGACGGCAGGTGCTTGTTCACTGTAAACACCACTCTCCTCCTCACTGGGACGGGCGAATGTCTTCGGCTTTTTCAAGCGATGACTCTTATTCGCGCTCAATGTCCTGCCAAGCCAGGGGCAATGCCTCGCCCGGCCGTGAGGCTGCCGACATGTCTGGACACAGCCGTGTAGTGCCACAGACAGAGGTCGCCGTATCGCTTTTCCACCGCGCAGATACTTGGTGCATTGTGTGATATACCGATTTCTTGCTTTCGCGCTGCTCCTTGCAGGCTGGTTTCTGAGATGGACGGACGCTCGGCGCTTCGGACCCGCAGAAGCACAGAGGGATGGATAACTAACTCATGGACGGGTGCTCGAAACCGCAGTCGGTAATGGCCTTAAGGAGCTCTGGCTTGAGCAGGAAGTCGCGGAAAGAAGTGCTGTGCACGCCGGCGTAGGAGCCCTGCGCGTCGGTGGTGCCAGTCGCGGCGGCGTCCTTCTTGGCGTCGCCATTGGCGGCGGCCGGGGCGGCATCAGTGGTCTGAAGCTCCTCGTCGGAGTAGTCGATGAGATCCTCCTCGGCAGACATGTTGGCTAGAAGTGAAGTCGGTATGTGTTGCGCGTCAAGCTGGGGTCTCGCGTGAGTAAGAGGTTGAAGGCAGCGGCGATCCTAGTGGCCGTCGCTAGTATGGAGATGGGGGTGATGAAGAAGACCGGACGTGATGGCCTGGTTGCGGTCGGGTTTGGATGGGTGATGGAATGGGTGTTAGTAGGTAGGTGACGATGCGGTGGTGGTGGGCTGTTGTCAAGTTACAGCCTCTGCCGAAGCCGCATTTGGATGAGGCCGTGCGAGAGGCTAAACCCCAAGCAGCTGACTCGATTCCAAAAGATTGCCTCACTTCGGTCTTGAAGATCTACAATTCTGTGGCCATGTTCTGACATGTGAGGCATATGTCAATCACAAGCACAATCATCTCGGACATGTCATCGTCATAAGCGATGTGGAGCATTGCAATATCGAATATCGAAGCTGGCTGAGATCCATTCAACTGACTGCGGTCAAGACATCAACGCACAATGGCAAAGCAAAAGATCCCAAAAGGCGTACCTAACAAGCACCTACACGCCAGAATTGTCTACCTGTATAAAGCGGCAAATTACCTCAGTGTTCAGTCCTTGGCCAAACCGGATGGAACAACTCAGCAGACCATTTCGAAAGACACCTGCAAGAGCAATACCACCGGAGGACTAACAGGGAACGACCCTCCCGGCACTCTCGCCACAGACGCAACAATCGCCCGCGCAAACAGCAAGCCGTCACTTGGACACCCCAGCACAGCAACTTTCAACCCACCAGCCTCCGGTCTGCCTCTGCAGCTCACCGCGCACCTCCGATCGGTCGCGCAGAAAGGGCAAATTCGCCTATCACGCGATCTCAAACACTCCTTTTGCAAAGTCTGCAGCTCGCCATTAATTGAGGGCGAGACTTGCATTCGGTCCACGGAGAACTTGAGTAATAAAGGGCGCAAACCCTGGGCGGAAGTGGCGATTGTCACATGCTGTGCTTGCGGCGCGTGCAAGCGGTTCCCGGTTGGCGCTAAGAGGCAGAAGCGAAAGGCTCTGCGAGAGGTTGGCGAGAAGAATGATTACGGCGTCTCTGAAGGTGTCGAGCGTGAAGTCTCGAATGGCGAGAAAGAAGATAATAAATGCGAGATGGCGACCGCAGTCGAGAAGACGAATGGATCAAGCGTTCTGCCTGACAGAAAGGGCCGTCCCTTGATGGATGCGCGCGAATCTTCTATATGACCCCGGTGGTATGGGTCGGGTAATCATAGTCCGTAGCGATACGACTGATTTACGAATTGCAACACCTGCCTCACGGGACGCGCTGTAATATGCTCGATGAAAATCTGAGTTTTATGCGGCTGTGGAGAATACCTAATTACGACAGCCATGGTCATGGCTCATTGTGTACAACACACCCTTCCCAGACTCTCCGGGGACATAGACGCGGACAGATGTGGGCAGCGCTGGTGGTAGTTCGTCCCGGTTAATCTGTGCCCTGAGAGCCAGAACCTCAATTCCTATAACGCCTCGCTAAACAAAAAAGCATTCTTCCTATGACCGGGAAGATAACATGAATTCCATAGCGTCGCTCACTCATCCGCCTTCAGTCCACAGAGATCCCATCCAAAGAGGGAGTCCAGCAGATAGATCAACCGCCAGTAGACGTTGGCACGATCATAGTCGAAAGTGCCATCCGCACGACGCGGAAGAGTAGATCCGAAGATCTCGTTGCCGCCTATCCAAGAAGCCCAGCTCTGGCTGGCCTGTTTTGGCAACAGAGCTTGCTCGGCTGGCAAGAGGACCGCTCTTGTAGCTTGTATTCTAGGCGGTCGTGGCTGGAGCTGTGAATTCAAGTCGTTGCGCTGACGATCGAGCCCGGTTGAAGCGGCCTCTTCCATGGGCTGGCTGAACAAGTTCATTCGAGGAGGAGGTTGCGAGGGGTTTTGTGCTCCACGGACGGTGGCCGAAGAAATTGTTTCCGAGCTTGCGGGAGATTCGTGTACTGGGTCCTTTGCAAAGGTCTTCGGGAGTGAATCCTCAGTAATCTGTGCGCCTGCGCTGCTAGCGAAGATTGGGGCGTCTTTGCTCGGTCCAATGCCTCTGTAAGGTTCGGCGTAGACAAGGTGCCCTCGGACGAGGTGCGGCGATCGCGAGCACGCTAAATCGGCTCCTTCGGGCGAATCAAATGTGACCTTGATCCAATGATTGCCGCCGTGGAATGTGTTTTTCCTCCGTAGCGACGCTTTCGAAAGGTTCCTCTGAGCCGCCATCCTCAAGTTCGAACGCGCCATGTCCTGCCTGTACCCGGGAGGGTGTCTCTCGTAGTCTTCCAAGATGACTCCATTGGAGACGTTCTCGTAATATTCAAGTGCAGCCCATTGCAGCTCTTCACCAAATCCGTAGATCAAGATTTCTGTTGGTTCCTTCACCTCGTTCTTTGCAGCGCCGGACACCGTGCTACCAGGGTCTACCGTTTGAAGGGCGCCCTTACCCGCATCCTTTTCACGTGTTTCTGTTCGAAGTCTGCTGAAAACCGCGTCCTCCGCCGCCATATTCTCAATCTTGATCCTGTCCTCCTCCTTCCTGGGCTCTGCAGTCTTCGATCTGCTTCTGCTTGTTCCGCGCCTGCGCACCGAGCGGCCAAAGGGACCTTTTTCGACTGGGTCGCGACGCGCTGTGATTTCGGCGCCATCTGCGCGCTCATATGCCCATGGCAAGCGTTTTCCGGAGGCGTCGATGTAGCGTTCGTTCTCAGGCACGGCATGAACCTGCATGCCACCGCGGCCAAAGTTGGCGTAGCCGTTCATTTTTGGTGAATTCGACTGATAATTCAATGCGGGTCCGTTCCAGCTTGTCGAGAAGTACTTAGCGACCGTCAGGACAATGGTTGGTGGTTGTCTGTTGTAGCCGCAGTGGTTGTCAAGAAAGTCAAGTTTCGCTTTGCGGTGATGTTTACCGCAAGTCCGTGCGCGTTGTGAAGGGTCTCAACTACCTACCGTACAGCTTCTCAAGCGCTGCAATATTATTCGCCGAGTTCTTCTCCAAACGATCACCATTGAAAAGGACTTTCGACTTCAGCAAAACGAGCTGCACAGGCTGTATCGGAGTATCTCATGAGACACCTATCATGTTAGGTGAATTGTTGAACCGGGGAGCAACGTCACTTGCCATCGAAGGCTGCGTCAAAACTGAGCTGATGACAAGCTTTTTTTTTTACCTGCTTCTTGCCACCGATATCATTGACGAGACGACGCAGCAGTCACTTTGGAGGTTCGCTAGGACCGGTCTGCA
>Ga0265797_10002002_pt1 | contig 35174 bp, 27 predicted proteins | sample P2T30metagenome_FD_192433 | JGI IMG/M metagenome (GOLD analysis project Ga0265797, IMG submission 192433) | Plant litter microbial communities from East Loma Ridge, Irvine, California - P2 T30 | ecosystem: Environmental > Terrestrial > Plant litter > Unclassified | place: USA: California...
AGACTCCCGTAAAGCGGTATATCGAGCGATCGGGAGCGGCTTTCGAAAGGACAGTATCAGAAGTCGCCCTTCTACGGAAGGAGAACGCCGAGTATAGAGAGCTATCCCGAGTACGTAAGGAGCGTAAAAAAGGGAAGCGCGTAGCTATTAAAGGGAAGTTTGTCTTTAATACGCAGGAAATCCTCGAAGTCGTCGAGAAAGCGGAAGCGGAGGCGTCGAAGGGAAAGGCGAAAAAGAGGCAGACTCTAAGAGCTATAAGTTCTGAAATCGGTAACGAGGAAGAGGAAGGTATCGAGGAGAATGGTTCCGAGAGCGAGAGCGATTGCATTATCGTAGCAAGTAGCAGATCAAGATCGAAATAGAGAGGCTAGAATTTTGTTCCGCTTCCCGTACAATAACGTTAGCGAGAAAAAAAAAGGTCTCCAGTGCATGGATGGTCCACGAGCAGAGGCCTTTGAAAGGGATGAGAGTCGGTTGTTGGACAGTCTTCAGCCAGCTGTGGGATGGTGGTTGGTTGATAGGGACTCTCCTGCAGAGGGAGAGATACCTACGACTCAGTCGATGACTGTTGATGGTGAAGATAGTGACGAGCCTTGCTTAACGATGGAGCAAGCATTAGCAAAGAGTAGCTGCTGCATGATCCACTCTGTCTTTCGTCTTTGTATTGTCGCTGGAATTCGAGCACTTCAAAGTAATAAGGGAAACCATGGAAGAAATGTCCAGCAAGTTTCCGAATTGGAGTGTTTTGTGGTTTCATCTCATTTTTCTTTCATGCGTAATTTTTCCTTCCTAGTAATTCTCATCAGTCCATTCAATCATACCAGATAGCGTTCATTCCAAAGCCAGGCTCCTTGATATCCAGCCTCGCCACCCTACCCAGGAATTCATCTTTCCACCTGTAGATCTCCACGAACCCTTGCTCATCATCGCACATAGCCAGCCACTCATCGCTCCACGGACACGGGCTGACGGCATTGCTGTGGCCTCCACTCGTCGGAGTCGGGTTCAAACAGATCTGCTTGACGATCGCACCTGTCTCTGGATCAAGTTTGAATGCCGCGATGTAGCCGGTCAGTTTCGGGGAGTTGCTGCGCGAGGTGGCGAAGAGGTAGTCGCCACTGCTGGACGTGAAGACGACGTCGGAGCGGTACATCTTCGGATACAGGGCATCGTGGCCGGGCGGGATCAGAGGGTAGCTGTCGTTGTTGTAGATCGGCTCATGGGTGGTGGCGTCGATGGTGTAGGTGCAAAGTCGGTTGCCAGATTCCATCAGCGCGTAGAGGGTTTTGGAGTTTTTGGAGAGTTCGACCCAGCGTGGGTGGTCGTTGGAAGCCGGTGCGTCGATGGAAGATACAAGACTCAGGTGCCCGGTCTGGGGGTCCTGGAGTTGCAATTTGTTAAAACCGAGACAAGGGGAGAAATTAAACAGAAGCGCGACATACTTTCTTGTGCGTCCAGACTTTATTGGCCCACATGTCGGCCGAGTAGAGGTACTCTTCGGCCTTGTCGAAGACCATGCCGTGGATGGCAGTGTTGTCTTGATACGGGTAGTTCTGGACATTGTCTTTCAGACCTCCCTTGTCGTCGACGGAAAAGACATTGCCGTACCCGGCGAAATCGTAAAAAGGGTTGCCGTAGACGTTGTAAGGCGGTTTGTTGGCGGCGAGTACGAAGATGGCACGGGTTTTCGTGTCAACATCGTTGGCTTTGGGGTGGCCTCCCATAGGATGTGATGAGTGGTGGACGATCTCTGTGGGCGAGTCGACCGCAAACGAATTCCATTTCTTCATGCCGGCGCCGTAGATAGTCTTGCGGTCGTGTGAAAATGTCATCCAGGAGATTGGTTCGTCTTTAGGGATCTCGGTGCGTTTGACGAGCTCGAGAGACATTTTCTCATCGTCAAAAGCGACTGTGAAAATGGCACCTGGTGGCGTCCTGTGTTTGTGTTAGTACGGTGCAATGTTGTTGTAGAGACTTGCCATATCTTATAGGCGTTGTGGTCTTGGTCATGAAACGAGTTGTCTAATATGCCAACAGCATGACATGAGATATCACTATGAGTACATACCATGTTCCGATCATCAAATGGTGCTTCATTCTGGACTGTTGTCTGAGCCAATGGCTTCCAAATGTTGGTTGATGAGATCTCAGGGCTCGAAGGGGCGAAAACGCTCTGGACATGTGAAGGAAATGGAGAGTCTGCAGAGATGCATGATGCATAAGACTAAGTGAGGTTGCCGCGGGTAAGTGTTGATCCACCCGGCATCTTCAATCGGAAGAAGTGGACTTTTGGATTTGACTTGAGTGCTGGGTCACCAGGACTTTCTGGGGTGAGTTTAGAGAACTCCGCATCTCCTCAGCAGCATCGAATGGGCATCAACCCGGACCAGCATATGGCCTGCGCTCCACTAACCTGCAGCAGCCCGAACATGCTCCAACCACCACCATTTCGCCCTGCATGTCTGCAAGAGAGGCAAGGCCTGGCCAGAGAGTCATGTTTGCCTTCGCCATCTCCAACACCATCTCCTTTCGCAGCAGGACACTTCGAACCCATCGTATAACCTCGAGCTGACACCGCTCTCCATCCATACCTATCCCAGGCGCATCCCTCCGCATCCCGGCGCATTCAGTCGATCGAACGACAACTCCCCTGACTAAGCTTCTTTCTTGTGCTGCAGGCAGCTCAAGCCATTGGCCGCCCAGCCCACGAATAGAAACACACCACGCACCATGGGCTTCCTAGACGGCGACTTCTTCGGAGGCTCATCCTCGAACTACAACTACGGCGGCGCATCTCGCCAGCGCTCTCGCTCCAACACTCGCTCAACTAGCGGACGCAGCGGCTACTACGCGCGACCTTCGAATGCCCACTCTCGCAGCGGCGGCTCTTCATTCTTTGGAGGCGCCGCAGGGAGCGGTAACCACCACCCCCAGAGCTCCCGCGGTCTCTTCTCATCAAACGGCAGCGGCGGTTCCTCCCACTACAAGCGACGCCCTCGCGATGGCTACATCACATACCTCGTAAACCGCTTGCAACGCTTGCTCCGAGACCTCTGGCAATACTTCCGGAGACACCCTGTCAAGGCTTTTTTCGCCGTCATCGTGCCGTTGATCAGCGCTGGAGGCGCGGTGGGCGGTCTCATAAAGGCAATGGGTATCCGCATCCCACCTGGAATGAGCAGCGTGTTTGCGACCGGCGGCTCGAGCAGAGGCGGTGGAGGTTACTATGGCAGCCGGGGATACGGAGGATCCAGCAGTTCAGGGCTTGGCAGCATGTTTGGCGGTGGTGGAGGTGGCGGTGGATTGATGGACAATGCTGGCGAGATCTTCAAGATCGCAAAGATGTTCATGTGAGGAGAGGCGGTTGAAAATGTGGGTGGTACTTGCGACGAGGTGGCGTTTCTTCGTGAAAGTGTAGGTGACGACGGCTACACAGGAAGCGCGTGTGCCACCCGAGCAAATGCATTTACGAATGAAAGTCTTGAGTATATCAAGCATCACGATCAGGAGTTGGACAGGGGTTGATCTTACGAGATTTTACAGAATGGTATCTTTGGGGAACAACATCAAGGCTCTCACGGGCGGAAAAGGCAATTAGCAAGCAAAGTGAATGGAAACTTTGCATGATATCTCTTTCACACGTCTTGGATAATGCGCTTCGTGCACTTTGTCAGTGAGTGCTTTCATAGGTGATAAGGGAGCTCCCTTTACCCGTAAATACATACCACCCATACTATGCACCGCGCAAGCTCACTCTCACATCCTCCCAGCAACCGATCATGTCGGCCCTCGATCCCATGGAGATCTCCTCTCCTCTCCCGTCCACACCGCCTGAGTTAGATGATCTACCAGAGCTCAGCCCAACCCAGTACAAGTCCGAGGCAATAGTTATTTCAAGCGATTCCGACTCAGAAAACGAGGAGGTCTGGAGGAAACCAACTGTCGCCACCAACAAGCAGCAGCAGCAGCATGAATTCCACCGCCCTAGCAACCCAGACCTCACTCCTACCCGCCACCAACACCACCGCAACGACAACACCAACAATTCCTCACCACACGAGCACGAGCCCGCGCACACCTACACCACAGACAGCATGCCAAACCACATGCATGACTACACGGTCCTCGACCACGCGACTTCCTCGCCTCCGATTCCCAACCCGCCCATCACGGTCCTACTTGCTCTCACACCACAACCCGCCAACCCCACGGACCAGGCGGCTTTCGAGGAGTTTGCAACACGCTTTTCGAAGGATTTCAGTGATGTATGCTTAGAGGAGAAGTGGAGTTGCGTCAGCCTTTATGCGCACTACCGCGAATGGGCGCAGCGGTGGCAGGATGGTGTCGCTGGAGACGTGACGACATCACCACTGAGCTGGGACACCATCGAGACAGAAATCGGCGACATCCACCCATCCGCACTCGTCGCCAAACTCGAACATGGAATCGACGTGCACTGGCGATTCTTCCTGCCTGTGCTGCAACGGCTGATCGAGCGCGGGGTACACAAAGGGATGAGATTGTTCGTTGTCAGTGGGTTGAAAATGGGAGATGTTGCTGGAATGAGAGCGTTCGCTCAAGTGGTGAGTCTATCATCGTTCATGCCAGTCAGATGCACACCGAGTGACTTTGATGCTGACTGACATTCCGCAGATCGCAGAACCAGCCGCCATCCTCGCCTTCCAACCCGGCGACGTCCCGTCGGCGGCCAACTCTGCCATCGTACCCGGTGAATTCGAGAGTAGATCTGTGATGGTGAGTACTTTTCTCTTTCGATGTTGCTGATGCCAACTGCCAAAGACTAATTTGCTTCTCTACCTTGATTCACCAGGTGAAACCTCCGCGCGCTACCTCGCAGACCTATGACTCGATCCTCGCAGCGATCTACGGAAAGTGTTTTCCGGGCGACTCGGGCAAAGCAACTGTGATCGACCTGATGGGGGATGGTAGTGGCGTGGACGAGACTGGTCGCGCAAAGTTCGATGGAGAGGATAGAGTGATGAGCGAGTCGTGAAGAGGGGTGCTTCACTCTTTGATGGAGCGACGGACATGAGATCAAGTTTCGAGTCACCAGTCTTGATTGTGGATGCATTCGCAAACCATCAAGCCAGCCTCAAGGAGGTAGGTGCCGGATGTGGAAAACGTTTTGAACAAGAATTCTTTCCGCGGAGAAGAAGCGTTAGAAGGCGTCGGAAAGAAGAACAGACGAGGCACTCGCTTTTTGAAGCCATCGCGAGTACATTGTAAGTAGCCAGAAGAAGCAGATTGTACACTACTGCTTCATGACACTTACCTTGCGAAACTTCAAGACACACATGGGACCTCAACGCTTCAAGGGATGGAAATCGATCGTTGTCTACGATCATTATGTTCCCTATCACCCCAGCATAGTCTGCCAATTCTGCTCATGCGCAATCCCCAGCCAATGCACACGCTTCTCCCCCCGATCAAGCCTATCCCAAGCCTCCTTGATGATATCCAGGATCTGTAGCACCTGTTTCTGCGGGTACTTGCGGGACAGGGCCAGCATCCGCGAGTCGACGAATCCGCGACCTTCGAGAACTTTGTCGTGATGTGCAGCATGCTGTGGCTCGTCAGGTGCCGACGACGACGAAGATCCGCCTGGAGTCCGCAGCTGGCTGCCGGCGGAGACCAGGACGAGCAAGTGCATACGGCAAGTCGCGGAGTGTATCGAGACGTCTTTGATGAGATTAAGCGTGTGCAGAGCGATGGCCGATAGCCACGAGTCGCGGCTCTCGAGGAAACCCAGATCATCGCTTGGCTGGACGAAGTCCTCAACGGCTGAGGGTGGGAATGCCTCGCCTCGTTCGATCCTATCCTCGAGCAGACTCGGCACTATCATGTACACTTCTAGGAGACCAACGAAGCGATAGGCTTCCGCAGCTCGTAGCAAGTCCATTTTGGGAGTGTACTTATCCCCGTAATCCTCGATATCCTGAACTTCAGGAAGCCGGATTGACTGCAGCAGGCGCTCTAAAGATTTTGACCATTGCTCGTCCATTTCGTCTTTCTGGGATTTCTCTTCGGCGTGCGAATCGCCCATCATAGCCAACCTGCTCCTGCGCCGTCGAAGAACTCTGCCGACTTCCGCCAGCGCAAAGTGCAACTCTGGCGCGACTCCAGTCCAAGGATGCGGAGACACGATCTCGCCTCTGACAGGCATAGGCGGATTCGGCGCGCCGAAACCAGGGAAAGACATCATCGCCACGGGCTCGAAGAAGCTCGCGAGCATTTCCCAGTGCATGAAAGCGTCGAGGTAGAATTTCTCATTTGGCAGTGTGGCGCTTGTTCGCAGATTGGAGCGCAGGTACATTTGTATCAGACTTCGGGCTATGAATAGATATTGCAAGCCCAGGTCTGAAGGTTGGTGCCATGCGGAAGAGAGGCCGAGGAGTAGGCAGCTCATCAGCACTCTGTCGAGCGATATCTTGCCTGCGCGGTAGCGGCGGAGATCGATTTGGAGGGATTTCCATGACTGCATGCGTTTTATCCGACCGAGAGGCGCCATGTAGAGATAGTGGTTGGATAGGTGTGCGATCGCCATGCTTTGTATTGATAAGTGTATTGTGGTCGACTCTTTCCACAGCTCGGCGACGAGTCGGCGAAAAGGATTCTGAGCGGAATCGAAGCATGAGTACAAAGAGCAGACTTCGGAGAAGTAGTGTTGGACGAGGTGCTCCTCGGAGAATCGGGCAGTCGTTGTTGGTGTAGCTAAGCGATAGAATGCGCCTAGGAGACTGCCGCTGTCTTTGCGTTCCACTGTGTCATCGTTGCTAGAAGTATTCACGGGACCATGCGTCTGGTCAGAGGGAGACGCGTAGCTGCCTGGGTTGCTGTGCCATGGCATCGCCACAGGAGGAAACGTGTAAGGATCGAGACCACCATTCGCCATCCTGTTATCAGGACCGGCAATACCAGCAAGTGGATCGTACGGCATAAATGGAGTCTGACCGGTGCCGTTATTGAACAGTTGGCCCATATTGTTGCTTGCGAAGGGCTCGAATCCACCAAGCCCGTAATCCATCCAGTCAAGCATGGCGGGATCGAAGTCCATTTGGGTAGGAGGCCATGTGTGTGCCATCGTGGAATTGTTAGTGAGATCATTTTCAGGGCTCATCCTTTGCTCAGGAGGGAAAGATGATGTAGTCTCTTCGCTGAATACCGGCTGTGACATTGCAGAGGAAGGCTTCGGGTCCTCTTTGCGTCTACTTTTCGCTTTGGGTTCCTGAGAGCCGAGTGTCGAGTCGAACTTCTCATGCTTTCTAGACCACTTCAGAGTCGGCGCGTAGCCTGGACACTCGGCACCATCTTTGTCGCACGCCTGACACGACGGACGGGTCTCATCACACTTGAGGGGAGTTAGCATTGATCGAAGAGAATATGTGGATAGTGCTTGATGCATACCTTGAGCTTCTTGGTCTTGCATCTTTGGCAGCCATTATGTGATTTGGACGAGTTGAGTGTCCGCTTCATGGCTCAGCCACTTGATGGAAAAGCATCAAGTGTCGATGATGTTGAATGACAATATCATTCGAAAGGCGAAGGTAGAAACCTGGAAGGCATGTACCTATGCATGCTGCCCTTGTGCCCTATCGTCTCCCACCCCACAGTGATCATCAGTCCGTAAACTTTACCCGAGAAGAGCCTCCGTATCCGGTGCTTGGATGGTAAAGTAATCAACACCAACACAATCCTGAAGAACATGTGAGATGCGTGAGTTCGTGGCGATGGTGCTCTGTCGAGTACCTACCAAACACAATCCGCACCATTGCATCGTATGAGTGAGGTTGTATCCCGACTTACCGGAAAGGTCCGTTACGAGGGCTCCTTCGAGATAGCATTCATGCGTACCTGTCCCCGTGCGTCTCGTTGATCGTAACAAATCGGTGTTATGAAGTGTCTTGAACGACTGATTTTGAAGGAGTAATTACAGTGTGGTATCTTTGCTGGTTGGAAGAGCGAGAACAACTTGAAAGCATCGCCGACTAGCGCCATCTCGCTTGTTGTGATCGATGTGATTGGTTGGCGGACACTTTGCTTCCACCAATGGTTTACCGCCGTGTCTCAGTCAACAAGCAATCGAAACGGACGCGACGAGACCGAGACACTCACAGAGTCAAGACACCGCAGCATACCCCTGTACGCCATTGACGTCGTGCAATCTACACCACTCGTTGTCCAAATCAAGCGCCAGAGAGACCATCTCGAGACACTCAGGTAATACTGTGATTCACATCCTCCCAAAAGACAGCCATGCCAACACGTCTTGCTCTCTTCTTTCAACAAGAATTGCGCGCAAACTAACCGGGAGAGAAAGCACTTTCACCTCGCGTGTCAACCACGCGACCGGCGTCCACATTCCAGGCTTACACCAAAAACAAGGAATCCGCTTATACCATGCACTGCCATTACATCACCCTGCGTGCCCTGGTGGTGCAGCTGCTATTAATGCAGCAGACCTCACTTCTTGTCGGGGCTGACGAGCAACAACCTTCGACCACCATCACGACGACCAGTACTACCGTTGTCTCCACCAAGTGGGTTGTGATTACCAGCGCTGCCGGCTCGCTCGTTACCTACACGACTTCTGCTTTTGCCACCGGCTCGACTGTTGGAATAGCCACTATTGTTGGCTCAACAGTAGATTCGACAGAGATCGCGAGGCCTTCCGGCGAGACTCTAGCTTCGGCCGACGTAAATATGGCTTGGGAGGGTAGGGGCTTCACAGATGCGGTCCTCAACAGCACCAATCAATACCGCTCTCAACACGAGGCCAGCGCGTTGAAATGGAATCAGACTCTCGCTTCGTATGCGCAAGATCATGCTGATGGCTGTGAGATGAAGCATACAGTAAGTCCTCTTCAAAATCGAACTTGAAATCCCCCAAGACACCTAACGCGTTTCCAGGGCGGTCCGTACGGCGAAAACCTGGCCCAAGGATATGCGACTCCGACTCTCGCCATCGATGGCTGGGCGAACGAGGAAAGCGACTACAACTACGAGAAGCGCAAGTTCTCGAACGAAGTCGGCCACTTTACGCAGCTGGTTTGGAAGAACACGACTTCCGTTGGCTGTGGGGCGGCCGATTGCAACGATGCTGGTTGGCTTTTATTCTGCGAGTACTGGCCGCCAGGCAATGTCATCGGGGAGTTCGGTGGTAATGTTGGCAAGCTGGGGCAAGGCGAAAACGGCGAGCCTGGTATGAGCGATGTTAGCACTGCCGATGTCGACGGGTCTGATCAGAGTGGAGACGACCAGTCCGATACTGGTGGTTCCGCTGGAAGGAGCATTGGTGGAAGACTTCTTGTTGCGCTGGTCGCGATGAGTGTGTTTGCCAGCCTGTACGCATAATGGTTAATGAGAAACCGTAACGAGAACCAAAACAATGAATGGAAACGAGAAGTGTACAATCGACACATCCTCTACTTCCGACGTCGTGTTCAATTTCTGGGCTCCCGAGATCGTGAAAGCATCGACCAACTCCATCGATCGTTCCCTCATCTCAATCGCAGCAGACCCCCCAACATCAAAGGACCGAATTCATACGCATCGACAATTATTGCAACGATTGATCAAGAATCCAGAACACTGGGACAACACCGTAATATTCGAGTTACCATATCGTAGACGTCACGAGACTTTTTGTGACGTTTGCAACGCATCATTTCACCATCGAAGTTCAGCGGGGTGCCCTCCGCTGACGATGTCTCCACCTTTGATATCAAACATATACATATAATCAGCTGATGCGCACAACAGCAGATCGATTCCCTTATCACAAACAACCCACTCGAAACGACCAACTACAACCACAAACCCAATCCGAACTCAACCCCAATCTCAACTTCCATCACCAAAACAACACCAACACAACAATGCCTTCCTTCACCAAGACCCCGTACGTCCCACCAATCCCATCAAACCCTCACCACTCCACCACTTCGCTCAAGAACTAACAACCCCATTCAGCGGCGGCTCCGGCGCCAGCGAGAAGTTCCAAAAGCAACAAGCCGAGAAGCAAGGCCTGGGCGCCGACAACGCACCCGGCCACACCGAAGGCCACCGCCCCGGTGAGGCGCCCGTCGCCTCCGACTCGGGCTCCACCAGTGTCGGTCAGGACCCCAGCCAGAACAACCCGGGCACCAAGGGCATTTCGGGCGAGCCCGTGTCTTCGAAGCCTGATCAGGGAAGCGCGAACATGAAGTAGCGGACTCGACACTAGAAGAAAAGAGGAATGAGTAGGGATGGATGATAACGGGTGTTCATTGATGATACCTATTTCTTACGATAATGATCAAAGATTTCGATTCGACGTAATGGTTCTTCGTTTTTTTTTGTGCGTGAGGGGAGAGGTGCTACTGTTACATCAAACTCGTCCGTCCACCGACTTCGTTACTCCCCTGGCCGTCAGACATCTCGCCATTCCGACCAACGGTGAACTCACGGTAGATGTTTAGCAAGCGGCGGTGCTCCTGCGCACTCAGGGACGCGCGAGTGGTTTCCAGACTTTTCACCAAGTGGTGCCAGCGGATGACTGGCTCTGCGCTTTCGACTGCGTCTGTTCCATTGGAGGTACCATTGTGACCGGCGGACGACGAGGGTCGGTTTTGGGTTGCGCGGCGTTCTTCTTTGGCTTTGCGACGCGCGAGCTGCATTGCTGCGAGCTTGGTGGCGATGTTGGCGCGTTCGGCGGCGACGGCGGAGAGCTGTTGATGGGTTGTGTCGGTTTCGCCGAGGCGGAAGTAGGTGAAGTCTTGGTGTCTGGTTTTGCGCTGGCTGTCGGTGTCGTTGTTATTGTTTGTCTCGTTGTAAGCATTCTCGCTCGGGCCGAGAAGGTCATGGATGGCTTCGAGATGAGCGTTGTAAATCACTGCTTGCAAATCGGCGCCGGAATATCCTTGTGTACGATGGGCGACTTCGTGCAACGTTTGGTCGCCTTCCCCTTTCATAACGTACTCGTCGAGTTTGAGTTTCTCGCTGACTGCGCGTAGGATGTCCAACCGGTCGGCCTCGTCGGGCATATCGCAGATCAGGCTCTTGTCCAAACGACCAGGTCGGAGAAGCGCAGGGTCGATCAGATCGGGTCTGCTCGTGGCAGCCAGCACATAAACTCCACTCAATCCTTCGGCACCGTCCATCATGGTCAGCAGCATGTTGACAACACGATCGGTCACACCAGTGCTGTCGTGTCCACGCTTTGGGGCGATTGAATCGAATTCATCGAAGAAAAGCACACATGGCTTCGCAGCTTCCGCGCGCTCGAACAGATCTCTGACACTCTTTTCTGATGCGCCGATGTATTTGTTCAGGATCTCTGGTCCCTTGACTGAAATGAAGTTGAGGCCACACTCTCCAGCAACCGCGGAAGCCAGCATAGTCTTGCCGCAACCTGGGTAGCCATACAGCAAAAGGCCAGACCGAAGACGAAGCGGACACTTTGCGAAGAGCGGAGCGTATGTGGTTGGGTACTGTAGCGTTTCGAGCAAGATCTTGCGTGTCTGAGTCAAGCCACCGATTGACGCGAAAGTCGTAGTAGATGCCTGCAAGGTCACTCCACGCAGAGATGCAGGTGTGAAGCCCTTCAAGGCGGCAGCAAAATCGGCTGCTGTGAGCGCAACGGAAGAGTCCGGAGAGTCTTCAGCGACAGCGCGAATGAGGGCTTCACCTCTCGTTCGTTTCACAAGTGTTGCAAGGTCTCCAGGCATGTAGCCATCTGTCTGACCAGCCAGGTCAAGAGTGTCGACTCCGATATCGTCCTCGTCCTCGTCCTCGGGCGCTGGACCGTCAAACGTCTCATCTGTCGTGTGAGACTCCTCCATCCATTCATTTGCGGCGTCTCCATTACTCGCATAAGGATTTTGATCTTGTTTCATCGCTCCATTGCTCTCCTTGATGAGAAGGTCAAGCACTTGCCTCCTTCCGTCCTTGTCAGGTGCTTTCAACGCAATGATGTCTCGCACCATGTGACTGCCAATGATGAGGTTGTGTAGAGATTCTTTGCTTTGAGCGGTCGCCAGAAGCACCACGCCAGTGTCGCTGTTGCAAAATTCGCGTACCACGGAACACAGCAATTCACTGACCTGTCGGCTCCGACCGTTGGAGTCCTGCTGTAATTCTGTTTCCATGGCACACAAGCGATCGAGATCGTCTAGTATAACGACAGCGCGTCCACCCATCCGAGCACCCCATGCAGCGGAAGCAAAGGCTCGTTGGAGGTTGTCCTTGATGGTTTTCACGCGAGTCTCTTCTGACACAAGCGATCGGCACGGAATGTAGGTTACGTTGAACAGGTACTGATTCCGCATATCGTGTGCAAGTAGGCAAGCTGCTGATGTTTTGCCAGATCCAAGACCGCCTATCAGTAATACCGAAGACAGGTTCAACAAGCTAGCGCGGGTCTTGTCGAGCGGTGCCTGTACAGCCACCATAGTAGGTACGTCGTCCGGCAATGACTCTCCAGGTGGCTTGGGTAACTTGGGCGGCGCACTTTCTGGCTGCACAGTGATCTCAAGCTTTCTGTCGGCGCCTGCTAACCAGTTGGTCTTTGGTTTTGATGGATCGCCCGGGGGAGAAGGTTCAAAGTCCAAAACGCCGCCTGGCCATTCTAGTGTTGCAGGTAGTAGCATTCCGTCCGTAAGTGGTCCTGAGAATAGTGTCTTCCCAAACAGCGAAGTGATCTTTTGGACTGCCTGTTCCTTCTCCGCCTTGGACTCACCCCCGAATTTGAAACCTGCAACTTTCTCAACCGAGGAGTAGGGGGTAACGCGTAGGCGCTTCACGATCGCGTCTTTGCTGGCTTGTTGAGAGGGCTCCTTCAAAGCAGATGCAGTTTTGGGCAGAGGCGCTGACGCAGGATCGATGCGTACAATACCGCCAACGAGTCCTCTGGCAGACAGCACATCGCAAAGCATAGTGGAGAGAACCACGTGCTGTGAGTCTGGGGCATCTTCCCATGTGCATAGTTTGGCGACGACTTTCGAAGCAGGTAGTTGATCCGGTGTTGGCTGGCTTTGGGGATCTTGGGCTTCCTGTAGTCCAGCGGGCTTGACCACTGATACTGACACATAAGTCACACCTCTGAGCGTCTTACCTGTAAGATGTTCTTGGTCGAGCCAGACTTTCAGACCTTCGTCAGCAAAGCTCTCGTCTCCTTCCTGCTCATTAGCTGACTCCAACCACTCATTATCGAGAGCTCGAGTCACACCGCGGAGGAACAAAGGCGGACGAGCTTTCTCCTCGTCTTGAGCACTACGATGCTTCTCACTTCGACCACTTGCGCTCCGGCGACTCGTGACGCTCCTGCTATCGCGGGAGCTCGATGGCCGGGCGGCTTGTCGCGTCTTTGGCGCAACAATGACCTCTGCATCAGGCGCCAGTTTCGCGAAAGGCTGCGTAGCTGATGCAACTGGTGATAACGATGTAACCACGATGCTCGCAGTTGACGTCGGTGATAGGTGTAACGTGATCGGATGTGATTGGCCTGCTGTCGGGTTGGGCAGAGCTCGCACTTGCGAGATGAAGTTCATTTCCAGGAATCGTGCATGGAGTTCGATGACTGCGTTTCGTCAGCAATGATTCAGTCATTTCGTATGCAGGTCCGACACACTCTCCCAATCCGTCGGCGTCAATGGCTCGATATTGACCGTATGCGCCAGAGGCGGATCCACATGCAAAGAGACAGCAACCTACCAGCCCACATGATCAGTCTACTATCCCATCAAGTCCATTAGTCGGTTCAAACAACGCACCTTCATGCCGTCCTTCAACCCCAAAAGCCGTCCAAAAGTCGCGTCGACTTCAACACCAGCCACCTCTTGCTCCTGCCTCGGGCCCGACCTACGCGTTTGGGAGCGCATGCCCGTCCATCCTAGGAAGACGGACTGCTGTTTCCCCGGCTTACTGTCGCTCCCAGCAGCAGATTTGAAGCTCAGCTCGACCACGACGTTCTGCACAACGGCATTGGAGTTCAATAGCACGTTGACGAGTGAGGTGGGGAGGTTGAGTAAGCAGTTCTTGAGGCTGGGTAGCAAGGCCACTTCGGCTTGGGACGAAGCAGGAGCCTTGCGGTTTGCGGAAGCCATGGTGTATAGTGTTTGGCTTCCGTATGAGTTGACAAGTTGCGATGAGCAGTGCAGAGTGCGGTTCACTTAGAGGTGCAACTCGGTCGAGACACCAACTCGGCGTCTGCTTCCGGGCCGAGGCTCGGTGAGATCCAACCCTAACCCTGCGACGAACCCACTTCTGCAGATCGGCCATCTTCTCAGGCATTGCATCTAGCCATTAAAACGTACCTCCCTATCCAACCCTCAACATGGCGGTGAATGCAAGTGAATGCACTGCACCGTACTTGTAACTCCCCACAGACCCGACATACGCAGGCCTCGTCACGGCACCGCACGGCAAATCCTGATTTGGGAAAACATTCGGGCACCCTCGACCTACGTACGGTCGGACTGCATCCGGGAATGCAGGCCAATAGACCGCGCAAATATTTTGTGTTGTGGTATCGCACAGCATTCAAATCATTGGCTGGCGGGTGCAGTCGCGCACGTTCAAGAACCGATGACTGTCGAGTCCGCCTGTAGCGACCCACATGGGCATGCAGCTCACGCAAGTCATAGCAAGACGCTGTGGCTGGATGTCACCTACAGTCTCTTAATGTGTATAACATGATTACAATATATCCCTGGGGTTGCCACGATCCACCGCCAATTACTCTCAAAGCGGTGACTCGCATCTATAAGACTGGGAGTTGGAAGCATACATGTTAAGGAAAAGTCCAGCCATTAAGGTCAAAAGATTTCCATTGACATCTCTCTGCTCACCGAAACGAAACGAAGTCCCCAGATGGTGTTCGAGAACTCCACCCCCGTTGACCCATGCTCGTATGAGTCCATGGGTCTCTTCGAAACCCTTCCCGTCAGGATTTCCAAGTACGAACAACTTGCCAACAAGGGGTGCTTACGAGCACAAGAGGACTGGAAAAGACATGTTGGACCAATTGGAGGCTTCTCTGGTTGTCTTAGCAAGTGCAATCTTATAGCCGTTGGATTGCCCGAGTGCCTACCTGGGCGCATCGAAGCTATAGCATACGCGAACGAGGTAGCGTTTCTACACGATGGTACCGTGACCAACGACGACGATCTAGAGCAATGATTACTAACAGGCACACTCACAGACGTCTTCGATACCGCAAACAGCAACGCCAGTGACGTACTGAACGACGACATCGTCGACGCGTTGTCAGCTACTCCCGAGGCTGGAGTCCATACAAAGCCCTTACATACCGGCATTCATCAAGTGCAAGCCAAGATCATGCTAGACATGATTTCTATCGATCAAGTGAGGGCAGAGATCTTTTTCGAGCACTGGAGGAGACTGGCGAAGGTACAGTCTGCCACTCGACACTTGGAGTTCAAGACCATTGCCGAGTATCTACCACACCGACTCATCGATGTCGGCCGGAAGTATGATTCACGGAGACACCCACACGGCCCCTCATCGTTGTTGCATGTGCTGACGGCTCATAGTTTTTGGAACGGGGCGATCATATTCGGAATGGCACTTACCATCTCCGACGAAGAGATGACCCTGATTGACACGGTTGCAGAGCATGCGTATATGGCACTCATGCTTTCTAATGACTATTTCTCCTGGCAAAAAGAGTACGACGAATTCTGCAAGAGCCAGGACTCTGGCGGCATGGCCAACGCGATCTGGATCATCGCGAAAGAGCAATCCGTAAACATTCACGACGCAACGAGCATCTGTGTTGACATGATCAGAAGCTCATGTCGCACATTCTGTATTGAGAAAAAGCGAATCGAAATTGATCTTGGTCACGAAGTGTCGGTAGATCTGCTGAAGTACCTTGGTGTATTGGAAACCTCTATCAGCGGCAACATCGTCTGGAGCCAACAGACTGAAAGGTACAACTTCACGAAAGACAACAAGGACTTGGAAACCACGCAATCTTCGGATGTACCAACGATCTGCTCCTCCTGTGGATCGTCTACCAACACAAGCTCCACGCCCACAACGCCTGACCTGGACACCGACACTCGAAAACGACCGAAGGATGTCCACGAGTCTCTGGACATGGATTCGCCAAAGCTAAGTGATGCTGTACGCAACGATTGAACACATACCTTGGTAAAATCAGCATCCTGACGCTTCCCAGGTAATAAAAGCGCCGTCCGATTACCTCTCCTCACTTCCCTCTAAAGGGATGAGGAATGCGGCAATCGACGCCCTGAACGTCTGGTACGAGGTCCCAGGACGCTCTACAAAGCACATCAGCAGCGTACTACATGGGCTGCACACATCATCGCTGATGTTAGACGATATCGAAGATGATTCTCCCCTCCGAAGAGGAAAACCTGCAACGCATTGTGTTTTCGGTACAGCGCAAACCATCAATTCGGCAAACTTCCAGTTTGTAGAGACTTTGGACATCGTACGAACGGAGCTCGGCTCGGAGTGTCTAAAAGTCTATGCTGAAGAGCTGCGGCTTCTGCACATTGGACAGAGCCTTGACTTGCACTGGACCTCGCAAGTCAGATGTCCTTCTACGGCGGAGTATATGAAGATGGTCGACTACAGTGAGTTCGATCTTCCAATCCTCCCTCGCCTAGCGTGAAAAGTGTCGATGTGTGCTAATCGGAATCCAGAAACCGGAGGGCTCTTCCGAATGCTATCCCGAATGTTGGAAGCGAAATCTGCCGCGAAACCGTAAGCTTACAGGACAACAAGCCCCTAGACCCATATCGACTGAGTAGTACTGATTGACCCAAAGATGTCCCCAAATCCACAGCTTCATGACCCTCTTCAGCCGCTACTTCCAGATCCGCGACGACTATCAAAACCTCGTCTCACCCGACGTAAGAAAGGAACCCCCACGCTCTCACCATCACACAGGCATATCCAGAGCGCTGACATTTGATCCCGTTCAGTACGCCGCCCAAAAAGGCTTCTGCGAAGACCTCGACGAGGGTAAATTCTCGCTGCCCCTGATCCACAGCCTCCAACAATCGCAAACCTCGGGAGGAAACATCCTGCTCATGAGCCTGCTCCAACAATGCCGCACGACAGGCAAGGCGACGTCCGAAGCCAAGAAGTTGATCCTCGAAGAGTTTGAGAAGACGGGGAGTTTGGAGCATACTCGGAAGATTCTGAAGGGTCTTTCCGAGCAGATGCAAGAGGACGTCGCGGGTATAGAGGCGTTTTTCGGGAAGGAGAATTTTGTGCTGAGGTTGTTGCTTGAGAGGTTCCGGATTGCCAATATGACGGCGGCGTCGTCGTGAAATCTTGTCGATCACACAACACAAACACAAGACAAGAAGGCTTTTCCGGCGTTTCATAGATTATTCATGATATGAAAGTTATGAGTCTCCTACGTACACAGTCGTCGGCGTCGCAATTCGGAAAACCAAAATTGCCTCTCCTCAATAATACGCCATAGATACTCCTCAACGCCAAGTGTCACTCGTATACCAACTCCCGAGAAACCCCTCCAAACCCCCAAACCAATGCCGTTGACGCCATCATGAACCTAGTCTTATGCGCTTCATCTCTGCTCGATGCAAAACAAATCAAAAATCAGAAAACAATGCAAAAAGTAGTGTGCCTAATCAATAGGTCTTAATTTTCAAGAAAGCATACCCTTGTCGTTTTCCCCATCGTTCTCCTCAACAGAGGCAATGGCCGCCTTCCTCGCTCTTCCCTTCGCTGCAATGGCCGCCTTTGCCTTCGGAACCTCTTGGTCGCTGTTCCGAGGACTCAGACTCAGCCTGTGGTTCTTGCCGTGAAACACGTGGATTCCAACGTCGGTGGCCCAGTCGGCGTAGCCCGAGCCTGGAATACCTGGCAGGAGCATACGCATGCTGCCGTCTTGGGTGAATTCCGCGGCTTTCATGAGGTCGAAGAAGGCGGCTTCGCTGTCGTGGCGAGTCTTAGTCGAGACGACGATGACGGCTTTGGGACTACGGGTGATAAGGGATTTGAGGGTGTCGACCAGAGGCTGTAGGGTGTCGGTGTTGTAGGTGCATTCGGAGACAATGATGAGGTCGTGGTTACGCGCGACGACGTCTTTGGGCAGGGGCGCCATCCAGTCGAGGGAGTGGAAGGAGACTTTTGAGTTGATGGCGGGATTGAGACGGGCGATGTTGGCGGCGACAAGCGAGTCGACTTCTGGAAGATCGGTGAGGAGGACGTCGCAGTCGGGTATGCTCTGGGCCAGTGCGATTCCGACAGTACCACAGCCGCAGCCGAGTTCGATAACGCTTAGACGGCGATATGTTGCTGAGACTAGGACGTACTCTAGAAGAGGCAATTGCGTGCTGCTGTTTCCTAGGGAGATGGTCTCGTCGATGATCTGGGCCAGGGCTTGGCTGCCGTCCCACAGATGGCGGGCAATGCTGTCGCCAGCATCCTCAATGATAGTAATGGGTCGTTCGCTCAGAGGAACAAATCGACGCTCCACGCGCCATCCACTGTCAAATTGGCCCTTGGTCGGGTTAAGTTCGCCGCTCCAGGCATCGACAATGGCTGGCAGGAAGCCAGGACCCTTGACGACAGCAGTCTTTACGCCGATGTGCAAACATGCCGGCCATTCGATATCGATGTGAGAAATGTCTAGGGAGATAGGCAGTGCTCTGGCGCCAGCAGGCCATTGTAGCTTTCGTCGAAGGTAGACCTCGCCGTCGTGGGCAGTCTCGCGGATGGTGGCGACAAGATCGGCCTGCTCTGGATAGAAAGACTCGCCAAGATCACTTGTTAGTGTGATGACGGCCTTGAGCTGAATAACGTTCTTCTCGACGTGCACCTGAGGAGGACGGAGGAAGCGAACTGCAACACTGTCAGATCATACTGTACTCTCGATGGCGTAGCACGGTGCGTGTAAGAATGCGGGCGTTCTCGTTTGATAACACAGAACGGCGTGCACAGCAGCACTCCGACCGTTTGGGCACGAATTGTCTTGACACTTACTGTAGTGCATGTTGCAATAATGTCTTGGTGGCTGTCAATGGGTGGATGTTAGAGTGGCGCGAGGCGTGACTGTCCGTGTCAGCTGTACGTTGGCTGCCTTTCAGCCGTTCAAGCGAGCGAGCGGCACAAAAGAGTGTGAAGAGTCTGGAGAGGAGAGCTGGAGGCGCACTTGTGCTCGGAGAGAGGAATATTAGGTTGAGCGCACGGCGATATCCAGCAGCGGTCAGGTCGTGATCTCGACTGGCAGAGGAGGGGCAGGCGGTAATGGTGTGTATTGCAAGAGATGTTTTGTCCTTGGGCTAGACCGGTCTGGTTGCTGCAGGACCCTGAGAGAACACAGCCTTGCCGACTCGGATGCTGCAGCTAACCATAAATCTAGGCGTGTGTTGGGGCCTCGCTAGTCGGCCGTTTTTCAAATACTGCCTACTTTCCCGACCGTCATCAGCGATTCGCTTGTGATCGATCTTTCTACTTAAATCATTATTTAGTCGGATCGAGGAGTTGGCCGATTTAGGTGCTTTTCCCAATCACGTGCCTTACACGTGATTTCCTCGTGTCTCATCTCAAGGTAATTCACTTTTTAGGCAGTCGATCTTCTCCTCCCCACACGTCCGATCCCCAGCCCGTCAAACCCGCGTACCGAACGGCCCCGGCCTTGTTCCCATGCATCTCCTCTCGTCGCCTCGCTCGCCTCCAACAGCCAACGCCCATTGTTACAGGTTCACTTCACTTCACCCGCACAACGCACGTGCGTCCGTGCATATGCCGCCCATCACCTCCACTACCGCCGCCATCTCCGTCCCGCCGCCACTGCTGTGGTCGTCGTTGTCGCCGTCGTCGACCTGAGCGCTTCTCCAGTGTGGCCGCCTTGCCATGTATCGCACCAATGATCCGCGCTTCCGGCGTCGCTTGAACGACATCAGCGCAACCCTCGAGTCCGCCAACGAATCCGCGCAATCCTCTCTGTACATTTTCGCGCAACACTATGTCCGGCCATGCTTTGGATCTATTGGGAGCTGTCTGACCAGCTGCGTCGAAGCGGGCTGCCCTCACTTACAACAGCGCGATCGCTTGCGACGAGGCCGACGGGGCCGGGCGGAGGTGAGCTTTGATTTCTACGATGATTGGGACGAGGATGAGAACGAAGGTCTGCTTGGGTGGGGCGACGACGATGCCGATACGCCGGGCTATGGAACGGTGGACGTACAGCAACAACAACCTGGTCGGCAGCGAGGAATGAGCTACCCTCGAGATCGGCGAAGGAAAAGTCACGAGGGCATCACAGGCGCGGATGCACTCGGTGGACCGAGTTTCTTTGGTAGATTGTTTGGTGGGTCGCGCGCTGTACGGTACAAGCCTTCTTCGGCGGATCTGCAAGACCATCCTGGCGCAAAGCGGTCAGGCAAAGATCGAGGAGAGGCAGAGGCACTGTTGGAAGAAAGCGAAGGCAGCGTGGGCAGGGTTGCGAGGCGGCATGGACGGAAAAGAAGCGGCACGGCTGGTAGTCGGGAAACTCTAGACAGCTTGAGCAGCCGAGGCGACATCTTCCCATCTGACGACGAGGACGATGCGATTCCGTTGGATGACGAATTCGCAATGGTACTGGAGCGACGCAACACACAATCAGGTCCCGAGACAGAAACCAGCTCAGGCAACATAGGCAGTATTGCTCCCAAAAAACGAGGCAAACGGCCCTCGGCTGGGAGTAGAGTGTCTAGTCGACGAACCTTCAGCACACGAAGCGAGTCCGGCCGCGAAAATCGAAGCCGCAACGCAAGCGTGGTACACACACCCGTTGATGAAAGCCTGCTCAACAGTATTGAGGACATCGGTGCAAAAGAGATTGAAGTGCCGACCATGGTCGAACTTAGTCAAGAGGAGCGAGATCTCGCAAGAGAAGAAGAGGCCGAAGTCGAACGTAAAAGAATTGAAGCACAACAAGCGGCTTCTGTGCGAGGGTTAGCTGAAGTGCAGCAAGAAAGCAAAGATGCGGATGCCCCATCGAGTTCAGCACCCGATGTCGAAACTGGTGAGCCATCTCAAGAAGCTTCGTCAACGTCATCGCCACAAGAGGGCGCTCCTCCATGATATAGCGGTCAGAAACAACGCGATCCAGCAGCGCTGCAACGGCAGAATAGAATGTAATTTACGATTGAAGCGTTCAAGCGCGGCGTTTGGGAATTGGGTAATGGAAGAACGAGATCAATGCGATACCTCGTGCCAGTGTGTACGATTTGAATGCGGCAAGGCTCAACCCGACCTTTCAATGCTCCGGTGAAAAAAAAGGAATGCCGCCTACTTTCTTAAGTCATAGAGAAAGTGTCAGACGCGAGCTTGAACCTCACTACATCTTCGCATACTCAAGTGAATACCTTGCTAGACACCAGTGCGTGCTACCCGGAAACCAGGCTCTCATGCAGGAGGTTCTGGAGCTCGAAGACCATTGATCAGGCCGACTATTGCCGAGGCGGCCCATTTTTCGTCAGGTATCGTACATACGAGCCACCAATATCAGGACATGAACTCGATCCGTGCAAATAGCACCTCAAGATCAAGTTCACTCGATCGAGTCACCATACACTTACGGGCCAGCTCTGATTAGGCGGGCGCCATCACGAACAGAGGAGCAAACCGAAAGCGCATATCGAACGCTCGCAAGACAATGCACTCCTTCGAGTTTTTGACCTGTCGCCGTTGCTATACATAAACAGAATTACGAAAGAAAGTCTCAGCACGTTCAAATCATCGTTACCCGCGATGGATCACCAGTTATAAACTCTCATGCTCACACTCACTTCCGCTGCGAAGATCATCACTTGACAAAGTATCGCCCACCGCACTTTCCTCTCACTTCCCGCGACGACAATGAGCTGCTACCACCAACACCTAATAAAGCGCTTTCTCACCCCGCTGAGACGATCGACCTCAGCGTCGTGCAGCTCCTCACTCCAGCTCTTCATTTCAGGTCTTCCTCTTCACTCCCACTCCACACCTACTCCATCACATACACATCAATCACTACATTACCAGGGCGAACGGTGCTTACAGAGAACAGGGACCGCAGTAGATTGCATTCCAAAAGAGCTCGGACTGATCCTACTACCTAATACTTCATTTGGAGCGACTGCTTTGGCTGTCATTGAGAGTATTACAACACTAGCTAAAACCCTCCAAATTTTTGTAGCGAAGATCGATGTCCCTACCTCGAACATTGTCTGTTGACGAAGCTATCAAGCTCGAAGAGACCTTCATTTCATAGCTCTCACTCACTCCTTAACGTCGACTCCCATACTATATAACAACACGATAAGCGCTCACTTCACTCGACCCTACACGAGAGACGGCGACGTCGCCACCTAGCAAACGCCTGCAGATTAGAACGCTGCACTAGGACTGGTTCACGACGTTTGTTTCGCGAAATTTCAGTAGCGTCCTCAGCGACACGACCTCTTTATGAATAGCAAGCTCTTGTAGTTTGTGACGATGCTATTATCTGGGAATACGCCTGTGGCAGGCCATGTCGAACTCGGAGAGACATGCAAAAAAACGCACCTTCCGCCCTTTTTCTTAGACCCACGAATCCTACTGAAGGTACCCTGCCCGTTGTGGATCAACTACTCACCCTATGCACAAGTGCAGGAGGCTCAGCAACCTGGTCGTGGGCTCCGGGCATCCGTTGGCTTCGAAGCACATCAACAAGCTAGCTCGCCACGAGATGGGGAATGTACTATCAACACCTTCTTCCTCAAGCATGCCGCCCTAGTGTTAGAGTCGCGCTCCGCCTGCGCCAGGACATCCGCAATCTCAGCGACAGCTACGGTCACAGCGATTTCTGACTCTTCCGCCAAATTGTCGTCGTCGACTTGATCTTGAGTGCTGCCTAGGCTGTGTTGCATAAATGGCGATTGATCTCGATACTATACCGGTGTGCCTGTCAAGCTATAAATCTGAAGAACGTTAATTCAGCCGTCGTACACATCGTGTTTCGCCTTTTTATCTCTCGGCGACGGTTGATTGACTTTCGTGTGCTTCTTGGTTCGGATACCCATTGGAAGAACACCAAAGGGTCGTGAACTGGATGCCATGCTTGTGTATGGCTGCGCTCCCGGTTCCGAATCCTTTATCACTCCCATCTGTGAACCCACTCGTCTTTCGTTTTGTCATCAAGTCATTTTTTCTGTCTTCGTGGATCAGTTGGGGCTCTCCTGGAGAAGTATTGACCATAGCATTTGATGGCTCCTCAGCCGAATCAGAATAACTGTTCAGTGAAGCCAACCACAAGTCACTTCACGAACATGACAATAAGTGAGACTAACAAGTTCCGTGACGAAGTGCAATAAGTTACATGTAGACTCACAAGTTCCGTGATGAAGTGAATTGAAGCTCATGCCTCCCTCCCGAATAGCCGCGCGCGGCGGGCAAAGTCACCCCGGATCCCGAGCTTCAAGGGTGCAGCTCCTCTCTCTAAGTTCAAGTCCAAGGGTCGCAAGAGGCCACCTTTAAGTCGCGCCGACAATAATCAACTCTCCTAAACTCCGATCTCGAACACGCAACACAAAAACACCTGTCCCTCCGACTCACACACATATACTCACTCGTTTCGCGCAAAGTGACTCAAAGGCCCCGACGTAGCCAGATATAAAAACCCTCTGGAATCCGTCCTCGAACCAACGATCGCAAATCGATCTCACATCCGCTTTCCACCTCTACCAACAAATACCTTACCCACAACACAAAACTCACAATGGTACACAAACCCTCTTCACCCAAAACCGACACCCACACATGCGCAAGCACAATCAAATCAAATCAAACCAATCCCCCACCCACATCCTCGAATCTCCAACTCCACATCCAACCCCACCAAACCACCACACGCTGAACCCCCAACAATGCATCCACGACCCAATTGCTAACGATCCGCCTTCTCCACCAACACAGGTCCAAACCCCCCAACAACGCCGCGCGAACGAGGCTTTCGCCAAATCCGAAGCGGCCAAGCGCGGCAAGCCGCAGACGGAAGTCGAGCGCCTGGCCGAGAAGAAGAAGGCGGCCAAGCTGCAGCAAAAGTCGCCCGTGAGCAAGGTGTGGTTGTGTGAGTCCATCGCGCCCCTGAATTTATATTACTCCCTGGTTACGCCCGAGTCTGCGTGTGTTTGAAGAGGAGAAGGAGAAGGAGAGAGAATGGGAGGGAGGGGAGGGAGGGGAGGGGTGTGTTGCGGACTTGGAACATTTTTTGTTCCGTAGAGAGGTTTGGAGAGGAAGAGGGGAGAAGAGAAGAGGCTGGGGGGAGATTTGATCAAGGCGGCCGCGGGGATCACCTGGTTTCGATTTGCTGGGACAAGTGCGCTGACAATTATCCTTAACAGACATGCTCCTCTTCGTCGTCGTCGGCGGCCTCGTCTTCGAAGCAGTCAGGCTCATTTTCGGCTTCTTCGCTTAGAAGGTATACATGAAGGGGAGAGAGAGTGGTTTGATTGAAACTCCGGGAAAAAGGCCCCTCGCCGGGCAAAAGCCATCCGGTTGATTTGTTTTATTGGGAATGTTTTTCGTGTTGTTGTCGTTATGACGCGTCTGGCGAGCCGGCGTAAAAGGGAGTTTTCTTTTTATCAAACATCAAGAAGCAGATCCGTGTTCTCAGGACGGATCGTTGCCATGTGTCGGGAATATGGAAGCGAGCGAATCGAGTCAAGTCGAAATAGACAGACAGACAGGCAGCAGAAACTGAAAACGTATTGAACAATAGGCTACGTTTGTAAGTGAGGAAAGGTCGTGAGCTGAGATCTGGTGATCGCTGTGAGGGAACGTTTTGATCTTTGGTGTCAACTGCTCCAACATGAAGAAGCGATCTCAAGGGATTTTTATACAGTCATTATACTGGATTCTCCGTTTCTGCAACAGACCCCACAGGTCCCTTATGAAGAATCATGTAGAACAACCCATCTCTGGGCAATGTTGATTCTCGTGCTCGAATATCAAATGCTTTTTGTGTAGTTGTACAATGCGCCACACTCCTCTCTATTTCTTGAGCTTGCGCTTGCGGCTCTCGCTCGAAGCGTTGGCCGAGATGGCGGACGAGAGCGCTGGCTCTTCGTTGAGGTGGACTTCGGGAACGACGTCGAGAGGCTCTCCGTTGGCTTCCCATGCTGCGTGATCAGTGGTCTGTCCGAGGACACGGCCGATGGACTTGTTGTAGAGGAACTTGGGACCGCGGAAGAGGAAGGTGGACTGGAAGCTAGGCTTGGCGATCTCGTTGGGCTGTGAGGTGTTTGTCAGTCATGATGGTCCATTTCGAGAACTAATGCATCCGATCCACTTACGTCAAGGAGGAACTCGTGCCTGTCACCCTCCTCGGTCTCGTCCTCGAGGTAAACATTGCCGACCGAGTCGACAATGAGGATCTTGCCGTTCTCGGCGACAGTGCGCTTCTTCGCGCCGACAGGGCCACTGGTTAACTCGGCCTCGACAGGTGTGCTCACACCTTCGTTCTTGGCCTTCTCGGCGATTCTCGAGTTGTTGGAGCTCTTCGAGGGACCCTTCTTCTTCTCCTTTTCCATGGCGCGCTTCTGCTTCCTGTTCCATTGCATGCTCTCCTGGTTGTTCTCGGGAGTCTGTTCACGGGGTGTAGCGCCGTTGGACTGGGAGTCACCGAGACCGGGGACGTTTGCGAGCTTGGTGTCGTCACCCCAAGCCATGCGCCTAGCGTGCTTGATGTAGCGCTCGATGAACTCGCGCTGGCGGACATACTTGGTGTACAAGACAGCGTAGTGAATACCTCCACCACCAACGATGAACAGGAAGATGAAGACCGTGCCGAGGCCAGGGCGGAAGCGTGAGTAGTAGTAGCCAGTGCCTCTCCATGCAGGGAAGCCGTGGTAGAGGAAGTGGTCGTAGCGTTTCCTCTCGGGGCCGCGCAGGATGTTGATGACCAAGCTCAGACGCTCGAAGCGAGCGGATGCCTGCTTGGTGAACTTGTCGATCTCGCTCTTGGAGGGCTGCTTGTTCTTCTTGACGTGGGTGGTGGGCTTGCCGTCGGCCTTGGTGTGGACGGGCTTGGGCGCATCGTAGGCAGCGATCCAGTTGCTGCGAGCCTTGTCGGGGTGCATGACACGCGAAGCCTTGCGATAGGCCTTTGTAATCTCATCCTGGCTTGCCTTGGGCTTGATGCCGACGAAGGAGTAAAAGGTGGCATTGGGACCCTCTGACTTTTGTACCTCGTCGCGCAGGCGGAAGATCTCGTGGTCTTCCTTGGACCAGGCGGCGACGAGAGTGGCCAAACAGGCGAGCAGCAGGGCTGCCCGAACGAGCAGATGCATGTTGGTGGGTTGGTGGAGTTGTCGTTTGTGTTGGCAGACAACAGAGTGGTGCGTTGGCTCAAGGAGACATGGTGGAAGAGTAGTAAGAGTAGGGCGTCCAGTGGAATTGTGTCCTTTACTCCACACTTTTGATTCAGGGACTCGACCTCGACGCAATCGGGCTAGAACAAGGGAAGCTGTGTGCTGCACGGCGGGGAGGAGCCTCGAGCTTATTTACAACACACACACACACACACACGAAGGACGCAGCGGCAGACAGCTCCCATGAGCTGTTTCCCAGTAATAAGACAAAGCTGTTGGGTACCCATCATGCATGATGTGGATGCCGCTGCAGTCTCTTATTGTGTATTGTTAACAGCTAGTACTAACGTTGCTTATCAACTAAGGTAGTCCTCTCCGCCAGCTTTCCATCTCTTCTCTCCTCTTCTCCTCTTTCCTCACCATTTCTTCATCCGTGATGCATCTCTCCATCCTTCACTTCCATCACGTGAGCAGGCGTCGTTGTCTCGAATAGACTGCGTGCGCGTAAGGCTGCTGTTTGCGGGCCTCCTGCTGCTGCTGCTGCTGCTGCTGCTGCGGCTACGCCGGGCTCTAACCACAAGCCAAACGGCGGGCATCCCTGCCAACACCGATCCGCGCATTCCCTTTCACCATTTCAACGCGGCGTCAGCAACACACCCTGTACCACTCCCTCTGCTCCTAATCCGTCGTCACACCAAGCCTATACAGCGCCACCCATATAGACACCGCTTCGACGACTGAGTTCGTTGTCTCTCAATCACAATGTACGTACCCGCGCTTGTGCAGGAGATGCGAGACACCGGCAAAGGCCAGGCGAGCCGTCGCCTCAGCACGTGAAACTCGAGTCGTAGCAGAAACCATACTCACCCCTATCCCAGCAACCCACCGCACTACAAAAGCATCCAAACACCCACCATCTAACCGCGCTCGTTCTCCCCCGCTCTCCGTCGCCATGGCTCGCATGAACATCCCCTATGAGGCGCTCACCAGCCGCCTCAACCTAGGCAGCCGCTTCGACGCCGTCCGCGAGCAGGGCCTGGGTAGCCGCTTTGCCAACCTGAAGCCCATCAGCGAGTTTTTCAACCTCAAGCTCATGTCCAAGCCGCAGAACTTTGGCGAGATTCAAGCGCGCGTCAACTACAACCTCTCCTACTTCAGCAGCAACTATGCCGTCCTCTTCGTCATGCTCAGCATCTACAGCTTGCTCACCAACCTGCTCATGCTCTTTGTCATCGTCTTTGTCGTTGGTGGCATGTTCGGAATCGGCAAGCTCCAGGGCGCAGATCTCGACCTTGGTTTCGCCCGGGCTACCACTTCACAACTGTACACTGGTCTCTTGGTTATCGCCGTCCCTCTTGGTATCTGGTCATCGCCATTCTCCACTGTTTTGTGGCTCATTGGTGCATCTGGCGTCAGCATTCTCGGACATGCGGCGCTCATGGATAAGGATGTAGCAGCATCTTTCTCTGAGGAAGCGGTCTAGGTGAGTTAAGCAAAGTCTCCCTTCATGCGATCCAGCACTGACATTACTAGGTGGTCGGCCGCGCCCTCTTCGCCCTATGATACGGGAAGACCACCCGGAGTTTTCCTCGGTAGCGGCGGACGTAGGTCGCTGAGACCGCAGGATTGGGAACTTCGTGAGCCTGCTCGTCATTACGGCGAGCGCTTGGAAGATATGGGGAGTGATGAAGACGATGGACATGGTGTATACTTGGATCCGAACGGATACGCCTACCGGGACCCTCGTCAGCGCGGACACGTTGGAGACGAGTTGTATTTTACGGGACACGATATTGGCCAGCACCGGCGCGAAAGCTATCCTAATGCTTATTATGGGGAGGGTGATTCTGAGGATGACGCCTACCACAGAGGGATGGCAGGTTACAGCGGCAGGGACGAGGCATTGGCTCAGTCGGCTTATGAGCGTATAGCAAAAGCTAGAGCGCAAGGACAGACGAACATCAGCCTGTCGGTGGAGGAGATGGAGGCGCTCGAGCGCAGGAGAGGAGTCCAGCAGCCGGTGCCCGTACAATCACCGCCTCTGCAGATTGCTTCGCCTCCTGCTACTCCCGTCAAGACACCTAAAGGCAAGAGCAGCAGTCGGAACAACAGCTCCGTCAGCTTGACGAGCCAGAAGGGCAAGAAGAAGAGCAGCAGTCTTTTTGGATCTTCAACGCCACCAGCAAAGTCAAAGTCGAAATCTGGCCGGAAGATGTCTGTGTCTTCGGACCAGGCTGTACCATTCTCGCCAGTTGGACCACCTCCTGGCTACGTCCTCGCTGGTCCGAACGGTATGCCTATGCCCATGCCGATGTACGCACCTATACCTTATTATCCACCGCCGAGTCCCGAAGTCGCTCGCGCACAAGCAACTCGCGACCGCTCGCGCTCAACTTCAAAGCACAACCGTCGTGCATCCACACCTCCAGAAGCTGTCTACGCTCAGTATCCGCCACGTTTCTACCAACCACCTCCCGGGATGCGACCTGGCTCTTCGAGCTCAAACCGCTCCTTCCAAGACGAAGCTGATTGGTATGGTCATGCCGCGCCACCACCGCAGCCTACCAGCCGCAGTCGCGCGAACTCCACCGCACAGTACCGCATACCAGATGACTATGCCGGCCCGCCCATGCCTGCAGCGCAAGGGCGTCGCAGTATGGGTGGCAACGGCCCTGTCGATGTCAACTACTCGTCTCTCCGCAGAGTGCCGCCGGGATCTTCGCCTTTGGCTGCTCGCCCGAGCGCTCACCCGATGCACTACTCCGATCCTGCTATTGCGGGTCGAAAAGGCAGCGGGCTCAGCCAGGAGGTGGACTCCCGTAGCACTAGCAGTGGAAGTAGCAGTGACGATCAAGGCGTTCAGGTCGAAGTCTTGCCGGATGCTAGGGGTAATGGGTATACTGTTGGGAAGACCTCGACCAAGGCGAGTGATGCCCGGAGGCGGAAGTCGCGCAGATAGATTAGATTTAATAGATGGGTCTTTCGGCTTGTATGGTATGCCTATGTCCTGATTATTGCATCTGCCTCTATCTTTCAGCTTATGATGTTCAGCAAGGTTTACTTGCCTGGTGCAGTCGCCACGTATTATGTATTGAGAGCATCTCGATTGTTGCCCAAGCAGTATGATCAATAAGTGATGAGTTGTTCGATAAGCACTTTTGTGCAGAGTTCTTCAATCATGCGATCTGCCGTGCTCTCTCACGAGTGTCACCGCAGCTGCCTTGATGCCTGAACTTTTGAGCCACGCCCGCAACTTTTGGACGACGCGAACATTCATTCAGTCTCGCCTCCAAGAGATTCACAAGCCAGTCTACAGTAATAGAAAACAAAAAAACAAGCATACTATAAGCCATGGCCCGGTACCCGACTTATGGTGAATACCGCGACAAGCCCAAAAAGGGCATAGCAAAATGTGACGAGCTCCTCAAGCGCACACCAAAAGACATCCAGCTGCTGGTAACCAAATCACAACTCTTCACCGAGCTAGGCGAGACGGCCAAGTCACAGGCAACTCTCGACCAACTACTGGCAATCCAGCCCTCGACCCGTGATCTCACGGAACTCACTCTGATCGAAGACGCCGTAGTCGAGCACCTGCAATCAAATGCTTTCCCTCAGCCTCTGTCGACCGGGCCCGAAATGGCAAAACTCTGGGATGCCGCGTACAAAGCCAGCACTTCGACAAACTACAAGCTCGACCTTCAATCTCTCCGGTTCTCACGTGCGATCTTCGACAACCGACTGCAGGATGCGCAGCAGGCTTTGATTCAGCTGAAGCTATTGGCGCCTAAGAACAGGGTGTTCTACATGGCCCACGCAATCGTCACACAGATGCTCTCGACTGGCGACGAGGATCTTTCTTCACGGCTAGCCCTCATGCTGGCGAAGAAGGCTGTTTCTGAGAAGTTCGATGAGGTTTCTAGCTTGGATTGTAGGGTCCCTGGTCAGATTTTCGCTGTTCAGCAGAAGAGAGAGGAGCTGGAAGCCGTCAAGAATGGTCGATTTGGCGAGAGCAAGCAGGTTCACGATGCTCTAAGACAAGGGAAAGAGACTAACGGTGTAGAGGCTCTCGCTGCACTCAAGATTGAAGATTCGAAATTCGGCACGCCAGAGTGGCTGGACGCTGTTATCGCAGAGTCAAAAGCCAAATTCACTTCCCTTCTGAAGAGCGAACCAGCCGATAGAACGGCGCTGTATAGCTTTGCGACAGAGGCGACAGACACTTATCGCAAGGCCATACAGTCGATCGATCAATTCAGATACAGGCATGTGTGCCAGCTCATCTTTCTCGCGATATCAGCCTTGGTCAAAGTGTGGGAGAAGCACGACGAGACCGATGCACTATTGCAGGCTGCCTTCATCGGCGAAATGCTGCTCCAAAACAACCAGCACATCCACGAAGCCAAAGTCATCCTGATCCACCTTTACATGCGCCTGGACCTTGCAACACTCGCTCTGAAGCACTGGGACTCGCTGTCTGTCAAGGAAATCCAGCTCGACACCATCGGCCACATCTTCTTGACTCGCCTCTCGATCACACACCCGCACAAATCCACAACCTCAACAGCCCGCAACAACGATCCTCTCGCAATCACAACACAGGCCCTAGCCATGTACGTCCGCTGCGAGCAAAGGCTAGCCGAATGCGAAGCCAACGTGCTCAACAACGGCCAAACCGGTATGATCCTCGATCTGCACCAGCTGCGTGAGAACCTCCGCCTCAGCGTCACCCGCCGTGTCCTCTCACTCGAACAGAGAAGATACGCCCGCCTCTTCCGCAACTTACCCCTAGACGGCAAAGCCATCCACATCGAACCGCGCCTGACCGCGCAATGGCTCGAAACAAAGGACAACCGCGACTTCGCCGCGGCCTTCAACTACGGCTACAACGTCGAGCGAGCCCTCCACGACCACGACAACCCTCAACCATGGATCCTGCAGTCCCTCGCAACAGATACAGCCTGGTGCATCGCCAACAACGCCACGCCTCCTATCAAAGACACCGAGATCCTCCTCGAAAAACTCTTCGAGCTGGAAGTCGCGGGAACGAGCACAGCGGCCCTCTCAACCGCCACCCTCAACTTCCTCCTCCACCCTTCCCCCTCAACATTGAACTCCATGACCTCCGGCCTCGACGGCCTCCCATCACCCATCACCGCCCAACCCCTCAAACCAACCTATCTCACCATCGACGTCCTCCGCACCCTCCTCGCAGCGCTCAAGTATGCCGAACAACAGCACGCAAAAGCAGTCCCTAAAGCCGCTTTGGAAGCCGCTCGCAAGCAGGCTGATGGGTTGCTCGCAGAGCTACAAGCTCATGCTAAAGAGCAGGCGAGGAAAGCTAGTGGGAAGACTACGGGAGGGAGTCGGTTCAACAGAGGAGATGATGGGACTCTTTGGGGGTTGTTTGCTGGTGATGAGGTTGATGGCTTCGCTGGTAGGGTCGCGGCAGCGGAGAGTAGTGGGTGGGAGGGAGTGGCGAGGTTGAAGTAAAGCAGCAGATCTCGCCGGCCCACCGCATTGACACGAGTGTCAGGACTCATATAATATAGTGCGAGCCTTTACTTTGGGATTGGAGGGCACTTCTCCCGAGAGGTTTGAGCTATTATTAGTGGCCCTTGGTGATCAATCGATCCATCCAACTAGGTACTCGAGTCAGAAAAAAACGAACACGAAGAATTTACAAACAAATCGAAGTCATTCCACAAGTACCAAAAAGTTCGTGTTCTTCTACATACATACATTCAGTCATTCATTCAGCCATCCATCCGAGCACAAACCCCTTGAAGAACCCAAAAGTAAACTAACCAGCCATCACCTTACCCAACTCCTCGCTCCGCTCGACCGCAGCTCTAACAGCCCGATCGACCATCTCCTCCAGACCAGCAGCTTTAAAGCTCTCAATCGCAGCGTGGGTGGTGCCGTTCGGGCTCGTGACGTTGCGGCGCAGCTGCTCGGGCTGCTCGGGCGACGAGACGAGCATGCGGCCGGCGCCCAGGCAGGTCTGGGTGGCGAGGCGCGTGGCTTGCTCGAGCGGCAGGCCCTGCGCCACGGCGCTCGAGATCAGATTCTCGACTAGCAGGAAGAAGTAGGCTGGGCCGGAACCTGCAGGGTTTTTTCGTTAGTTGTTGGGCTGGGCTTGATCTCATTGGATGGGTGAGGGGAAAAGAATAGGGAGATTAGGGAGAGAGAGAGAGAGAGATAGAAGAAGAAGAGAACGAAAAAACTCACCAGAAATCCCAGTAACAACATCCAACAGCCTCTCCTCGCCAACCCACTCAGTCGCCTGACTAACACTAGCAATGAGCGCCGAAGTCAACTCCCTCTCCGCCGGCGAAACGTCCTCGCCCGCAAACAACCCCGTCGCGCCCTCGCCCACCAGCGCCGGCGTGTTAGGCATAGTCCTAACGATAGGCGGCGAACGGCCACCGGCCGAGAACCAAGCCTTGAGCTCACCCAACTGAATCCCCGCCGCGATCGAAATCACCAGCGGCGACTTCTCTTTGCCGCCCCAGGCCTTGCCCAGCTGCTCGCACACCTCCTTGGCGACCTGGGGTTTGACGGCGAGGATGGCGACGTCGGCTTCGGCGGCGAAGGATTCTGTGTTGGAGGCGCTGACGCGCAGGCCCATGTCGGCGAACTTGTTGCGGTTGACGTCCCAGGGCTCCGAGACGGAGATGTTGTCCTTGGGGATGCCGCGGGCGAGCAGGCCGCCGATGATGGCGCTGGCCATGTTGCCGCCGCCGCAGAACCAGATCTTGGCGTCTTGGAGGGAAGGCGTCATCTTTGTGGTTTTCTTTTTGGGGGAGGGTTGGGTTTTTTGTTGAGAGTTGGTTTTGTTGGAGTCTGGTGGCGTGGAAAAGATTCGGGTGGTTGTCGTTATGAAGCGTGAGGATCAGCAGAGATTTTTTGATATACCTGCAGGTGCGATCTGGTGACTATAACTCTCAGACGTAGGCTGGAGATTGTTGGATGTTGTTTGTGACTCGATGGTCTGTGGTTCATCTGATATACCACCATAGCCAAACATTGAGTTTCGACGGAACCAGCCGAACTGAACGTCTCCACAACTTTTCCGACTCCACCACCATCAACCGTTCGTAGCCGACATCTATCGTCGGAACCACCAAAAGGTAGAGAAACGACCTTTGTGAATGAGAAAGATGGTGCTTATCAACACTTGATGATTGCTTAATGCCGCACTGAGAAGTAAGAAAGTCCAAACACAGCCCACCATCGACCTATTCACAACGTGCGCAAATTGAAAGTAGGTTCATATAGGTAGTGAGCCAGTACGTTTGATCTACGTATGTATGGCAATGGTATATCAGTGACATCCGTTCATCTCGCCTCTTGAGGGAGAAGAGCAAAGATGACAGACACCACCTTGCAAAGATTCCTGCACCCCAGTAGCAGCAACGAACGCCGAAGGCATCGTTCATCGTGACTCCCTATGCCCTTTCTTCCTCTGCCATCCTAAGCTAGAAACACAAAACTCCTGTCCGTTCTTCCAACCTTCGCATCCCAGATGAAGAGAAAAGAAAAGAGAAAGAGCCGAAAACCGAGCCGATCGAGTGACGCCGAAAGAAAGAAAAGAAGGTTATTAGAGAGGAAAAATCCAGAAATACGCAAGCAATGAGGTTGTCATATTTATCGTTTGTTCCGTGAATGCCATCTTCGTCCGTCCATCCTTGTTCTGTTCCAAAAGGATTCAGTAATACTCCGGTACCATCAAAAATTCAATCTCCAAGAGAACGCCCTGTGTGCGAGTGTCTGTCATTGACACGGGGGAACTCCCTTGCCCAAAAAAATCAAGATCCAAACCCCTTGTTGATGCATGCATTTCGTACTGAGTGAGGGTGTCTTTGTTTCCCTTCGTCTTGACAGAAGGCTTACAAGCCTACTGTACTGTAGGGTGCGAGGTTGGCCCGCCAAGGTTTGAGAGTGGGCTGCTGGCTTTGGGCACAGAGCCCGTAATCGAGGTAACGCTCGAGCGTTTCTGTTGTGTTTGTTGTTGCTGCTGCTGCTGCTGTTGCTGGGCAGCAGCCATCTTCTTCCTGAGAATGGAGAGACGGTTGCGGGCACCTTCGATGACTGTGAGGGGAGTAATTGTCAGTAAATGCGGCACTCTCGGATATGGGTAGGTGGTCTTACGCTTCACGACTGTGGCCCGCTCTTCGCCTTCGAGGCCAACGACGATTCCATCAGCGGGCACGTCCTTCTTTGCGCTTGGCTTGCGCATGAGCGGGTCATCTTCGGCTTCAAGCACAGCCTCGAACAGCATGATACTTGTCACGTAGCCTAGCTCGCAGTCCGCCAGTTCTTCTCCGCCGACAAGCTCATTGAGCGCAGAGGCACGACTCATTTCCACAGCGCGTTCAAACATCAGCTTCTCGGCAGTAACATCGGTGGTGAGCTGGATCTGCTCGGAAGATGTGCTGATAGCGGCGTTACCACTACCAGCCGAACGGGAGGCGTAGTTGTTTGGGTTACCAGGATGATCAGCTGGCAATCTCTTCTGCGCTTCAACCAAGAGACGGCCAACTATCTCGGACTTCTCCAGGCACTCGTTGAAGCGGGCTCGTGCCCACTGGACAACGTTGTTCATGCGCTTGCTGATTTCAGAAGATGGCGCAGGACTTGAGCGTGGGGATGCACTTGTAGCATCACCGTTGCGGCTTTGCTGTCTGCTCCACCAGAATCCTGCCAGATCGATAGTCTTGGCAAGGATAGATAGAGTCTTGACGTAGAGTACCAAAGCCTCTTCGGCCACGCCGACGATTGCATGGTTGGTCATGTCTTTGTCCTCTTCGTTGCCGGAGCCGTCGA
>Ga0265797_10002003_pt1 | contig 35162 bp, 20 predicted proteins | sample P2T30metagenome_FD_192433 | JGI IMG/M metagenome (GOLD analysis project Ga0265797, IMG submission 192433) | Plant litter microbial communities from East Loma Ridge, Irvine, California - P2 T30 | ecosystem: Environmental > Terrestrial > Plant litter > Unclassified | place: USA: California...
TGGGGAGTCGACATGTTGTTTGTGGTGATGCTGGCCGGCAGCGAGGTCACCCGTGGCGAGTCGACTCGGGGGTCCAGCGACGCACAAGGAGTGGACTGCGTATAGCGCCAGAAATCATGGGAGGGCCGGCCACCAATGTCTAGCTTTGTAGGCTGTGGGATGGTGAGCAACATGGACATAGGAAAACTGGCAGGGCAGCATGTGACGGGCGGTGGAAGGGTGCGGTGGCGATGGGCCGGGCGGTAGTGCTATGTAGCGCATGCAATGCCCGGGAACGATTGTGCAGCGTAGGGTGGTCGACGAAAGGGCATGTATGCATTGGAGGGACGGGCGACGGACACGTACTTAAAAACGAGGCGCAAGCAACAGGCGTCGAGCAGAGCAGCAGCAGAGATGATGTGCGCGAGGATCTACTCGCAATCAGCCGTGCTGGGCATGCTTCGAGACGCGCTCGTTTGTAGGAAGTCTTCTTTTGGCTCGCTCGAACGTTACGCGGGACGTTCTTGGGCGAAAGCCAGTCCGAAGACCATTCTCCACACTGCCGATCCACCGTTTGGTTTGGTGATGCTGGCCAGGGTCTGGAGTAGCAGGGCCAACATCGCTCTAAGGCTGGCGCGCGCGGCTGGGCAGAGCCTTTTTGGCGGAAATTCGCCAGGTAGGGCGGCCCAGTCACAGCGCCGCACTGTATGCGAGATGAAGACCCATTACCAGGGTATGGCCTAGACTTGCCAGCCTGCGCTTCTTCCCACGATCCTGAGCCCTCTTGTGAGCGCGCGTTTGCACCCTCTTGCAACCCCTCCACTGTGCCTCTGCTTGCCCTGCCCTGCCCGCGCCGCGGCCCTGGGTCCGGTATGGCCGCTGCGGGTGCAAGAGACACGCTCGTTTCATCCTGCAGCGGTCAGAGGTGAGGGAGGGTGGGTGTGGGACGATGCCGCGCTGTCTCCTGTATCTTGCTGTATGTAGCTAGCTGAAAGGCATTGGAGAAACGTCGGTACCAACCTCCAGACGCCTGTCGACATGCACGCTCCAGTACAGCACTGCATCTCGGCATGGTTGGCAGGTGGGTTCGCGGATGTAACAAACGCGGTGCCGGAGATGACGCCCGTCTGAACGATCGCCAGTGATGAGTGCAACGCTGGCAGACACGGTGACTGTGTGGCATGACTTGGACGAGGCCGCCGCTCTCACTGGCGACGTCGACTGCTAGTCCGGATGCACGTTGTCGACTGCGCTGCAGCCGTTACTCAGCGTGGCGCGGGTCATCGTGCACCATGCAGCAGCACGTTACGTCGGCGATCGCTGCACGATGGCGAAGTAGGCTGGAATCTACTGCTGTACCGATGGCACCGCCGATGGGAATGTGCATGTATTGTAACTGGCGAGTGGTAATACCGGCGACTGCGTGCGAGTTCTCGAACGCTGTGCCTTGCCCTTACGCGAGAGCCCGTTCCTGCTGCTCTCCGTGTGATCAATTACTGAAACAAGACGCATACGCCGGATGCGGTATGGCAAAGCAGGTGGTGCTGTGCTGTGCCGGCAAACGAAGCGACCCGAGTTCCGGTCGAGAGGCCGGCGAGACGCTCTGAGAGGCCGACTTCATGCAATGCGCAGCGCCAGAGCAGAACGATCATCAGTAATACGTCTCGTCTGAGAGAGGGCTGATGGCCGCGTTGGATGTGAGGCTAGGATGGGACAAGCATTGCCTCGTGCGGAATCCTGGTCGTAACGTGCGATGATAACGTGCCATCCACGCGAGATGCCAATCTTCGACACTCTCGGTGCTGATCGTCGCTGGAAAAGATGACCGGAGTCGCTAGGCCAGCCACAAACGAGTGATTCAAGGCATTTTCGCCTGCGCGGAGATGCTTGTTGCGTTGTTTCGGTCGTTTCTTCGGCTTCACCACTCTACTGATCCTGTAGAATAATTTAGAGCTTGCAGGTAGATTAGCCTAGAGGCGTGCTCTTCACAGCCTCTGCGGGTTATTACTAGCTCGGAGAAGTACACAGGGAAGACAGAAGGCAGAGGTGAGAGTTCCGGATACTGGCGCCACGCCGACGCCACAAACATCATCTCCCGAAAGCGTGTGGAGAGCGCTTGCAGTCTCGAACAATGCGACCAGACAACTATAGATGTCAGTCCTGTTGTACTTGTCGACGCAGAAGTCTTAGATCTTCTCAGCCGACCGTTCTTGTGAAGCGTGAGGCATGCCAACCGACCAAGCCCTAATATGCCACACGCAGAACCGGCCTGCACCTCCGATATGTACATGTATGCCGTGCAAACTATCGACACCATCAACACACCATTCGTCGAGGCGCAGCACAAGCAATGCTTCTGCCTGAGCAGCCAAGCCCAGATACGACGAATGGCGTACTGTCACCGGATATTGCTCAAGTCTAAACAGAATCAGACGTCGTCGTCGAGCATTGTAGCCTCTTCCCGCCAGAGTCAAATCGTGCACTATACCACGACCAGGTCTTGCTTTGCACGCTCTCGGAAGCACCTCCTAACTCAGCTACGCGGCCCTCGAGTTTCTCGGTCATCATGCCTGTTCTGGTTCTTTTCATCTAGTGCCATGATGAACACATAGCAAACCTTAAGAGGCACTCCGTCGAACCAAGTGAACAGCACCTTCGGCTGCTCCGTCAAACGGCAACTTATGCGAGTAAAAACATGCAGGGCGCTTTGAATCCGATCCCGCCCAGTCGCCACGCGCGGACATCCCCTTGACTCGCAGACCACGTTTTGCCAATGCCATACCACGTGATGATGCACGCTGCGTCGCTGCTTGGCCACTTCCCGTCCAATCCTACACATATCCGACTGCTGATCATCGTCTGTACGGCGATACCGGAATTCTCCATGCATAATGAATTTTTTTTTCCCTCTTCTCGAGGCAAACGCATTAGCCGGTCCGAACGTAAGATCAGCCCGACCCATCCACACACATCATCAGAAAGAAGATCGCATCGCCCAAACTCAGCCAGCCAGCCAACACACAGACGTCGATCTTGTCGTCTCCATTGGTGACCAACTCGCCACCAAAGCCACTGCAACGAATGGGACAGCAAAGCGCGCCCGGTTAGTGGCGCACACAAGGGCGAATGCCAAGGACACTTGGTTACGACCACAAAGAACTACGTGCCGTCCGGCTAGATCTCAGAGACATGCCGGTTTTAGCTTTACAGAAGGGAATCCAGTGACCTGGTCGCGACTGCGATCCACCCAGTAGGATTGCATCGAGCCATTGAACTACTCTGTATGGAACTTAACCAAGTGCGATTAATTGCGAATCTCAATCTCCACAAAGAGGCGTTCGGCGCCTCCGAAGCATTTACGCGTTAGTTCAGAAGAACTCAAAGAGCCGGGTGTGGATTGCCTCATTGCCAAAAGCGCTGACAGCCTGTCACTGTCTCATTTAGCTTTTTGCCTCCCCCATCTTGAAACCGGCGGCTGGACCACCAAATCCTGCCGTGGACGGTGGACGCCTTCCCAAGCGCATACACGTGGAAAAGGTGGGAGCCGTGTCCACCATCGTGCAAGTTATGGGCTAGCCCATAGCCAAAATGATTCTCGCCGCCTTGGCTTTCGTGTTCAATCGAGATCAAGAGTTGATATGCCTCCACCATGCGTGGAGGGAGACCAGTCGTGTGACCTGGATTGTGCCACACACAGCAACTACGCATAAGCTTGCGTGCGGTGGTCGAACCGGCGGAAGTCAAACCTCGCAGTTGAGATTACGTGTCTGATGGTGATGGTTTGCATCTTGTTGGCAAGTTGGTAGGACGGGTGTTACCTCAACTGTTCTCGGCAGTTGGAGGAGTCGTGTCGAGGACTCTGGACGTTGAGATTGCAACATGTACGTGGCGCATCGAGAGCGTTTGTGGTTCGAGACTACCTCTCTATTAAGTTACTCTCCTAGCTAGACATTAAGTATACATGTAATCCATTAGGATAATCGTCCTCCAGGGGTATCTCTGCGGAAAACAAAAGAAAGGCGCCAGTGGTCCGCAGTGCATCGGGACTGGTCGCAACGCTTGGCCAACCAAAGCCACTGACACATGTGTTCTCCTTCTATTGGAGACACGACGTGGGAGGCCGCTGGTCTCAAAGCTCAGACAAAAGGAAACAATAGTCCAGTCGAGGACTCGTATTGGGCGTGCACGCTTGCGCACATCACAAGCCTCTCTTCTTGCGCATCTTATACTCCGCTTTGGCCACACGCATCAACATGTCCTCGTCTCTGACCGGGACAAACGATGTCAAGGTCTTCATTGCACCCTCGAAGTCTGTCTCGAGGATGATCTCTCTGGTAGCGTCGATGAGGGCCGCTGATGTAGCATGCAGAACGTCGAGATCCGCGCCACCGAAGGCCTCGCGGGCTGCAGCAGGTGCGCTTGGTGGTAAATCGCCCAGCAACATGAACACGTCCCATACTCGCAGCTGTGCAGGGAATGGCACACTCATGTTGAACAATGTCAAGTACCAGCGGGTGCCGTATGCGGTGCTAGAGATACCGAGCGCTTCCAAACGGTTGGCAACGTCGCCGCCTCGGAGCCATTGGTCCTCGAAATCTTGTAAGGCGGCCATGAGGCCATCGAACCCGGAGCGGAAAAGCTGTTCCAGTCCCCGGAGTTGCCATAGACGCACAAGCATGACGAATGCGCGCTCTTCGTCGAAGTAGCACAGCAAAGTTGCTGCCAGACTGGCCATGCCCTGCACGTAACCAGTGTCGGGGCAGTACAGCGCGATGGCGTGGAGGACTCGGAAAAGCAAGCGCTGGCCACCGCGGTAGCGTTTTCGGAACATGATGTGCATGCTGATCGTGCGAGGAACATCAACGTCAATCTGCACATCGTCGGCACAGTTGAGCTCTTGCAGTCGATGAAAGTTCACGATGAGCTCTTCATCTGAAACATGGTCTCCTCGACGACGTGCAGAAGCGCTTAGGAAACTATGCCAGGCGACAGCACGCCAGCGATCTGGGATGCCTTTCCACGTCCTGCTGATGACCTTGGAATTACTAGTGTCAAAGTCGAAGTTCGTACCACCGCCTTTGCTGTCAGAGCGCTTGCGAGCCATCTGAAACCACTTCTCGTTGCGAGACCATTCTTTTCGTTGTGAGAGGTCGAGAGTCTTGCCAGGAATCTGGTGCTCTGCAATATCGGCCAACCCCGGCGGAAGGGTAAGCATGTTACTCGCCTCGTCCATAACACGTCGATCGCTTGACCGGAAGCGTCCTCTCCTGATTGAACCAGATCGGTTTGATTGGAAACTGCGCACGGAACCTGCAGATGAATCTTTACCTGGCGGCGCAGAGCGGGCTGATCGTGAAATCGAAACGTTGCGTCGCAGTCTGCTACGTTCCCTGCGTGGCTGATCGGACACGAGGCGAAGGCCTGTCGCAACTCTTTGCAACCCCATCGATCCGGTCATTCTAGGCATGCCGGAGTCTTGGGGCGACAACAGAATCGGATTGATGAAGCCAAAGCGATCAACATCCGCACCCTTGAGGTCTGCCCAGTCTTCCATACCACCAGCTACTTCATGTGGCTCTTTTGTATAGCTCGCCCGAATGTCATCTGGGTTTTGACCAACAAACAATCCATTGGCGTCTCGCGTCTTGTCGACGACTATGCCTTCCAGAGAATATGGGAGCTCTGGAGTGTTGCTGGTGGGGTCAGGAGAAGTAGCACGGGATGCGCCACCATATGGACTCGACCAGTCGGCAGCGTTCTCGTCGCCGTGTTCGTACATACTGCGCACCCGCATCGAGAATGTTATTTCCTCTGCTGACAATACTCTTCCTCCAGCAATAGCGGCTTGTAGCATGTGAACGCTTGGCTGCCTCCGTCCTGACACTAGACCAGATCTTTTCCTAGGCTCGTCTTCCGGACTAGCAGGCTTGGGAGACTCGACCGTCGTCAAGTCTTTTGTCGACGCTTCGTCTTGTAGTATCGGTGATTGTAGAGGCGTCTTGAACTCTGCCTCATCCTCGTCGTCGTCCTCTTGCAGAATGGGCGACTTGGGTGTGACATCCTTCACCGGCGTGGGTCCTTGTGCCGCGATTAACTCGCTCATCTTTTTTCCTGAAAACATCAAACTTCCTCTCGTCGAGAAGTCTATGTTGCTCAGTGCGAGATCGTCGAATTCAGCTGTTGGTATGTCCGTCTCGATCCCGTGGAAACTCTTGATCCTCTGGTGTGCTGTTGCCGGTCGCTGCGGCTCGCTTGCAGTTTCTTGGTGTCGCTTCTTTGTGAATGGAGAGATGATGCGCTCGAGGGTATGCAAGCGGTGACTATCTGCATCATGCACCACGATCGTGGGGAGACTCGGGGTATGCGCGAGACCACGCGCCGGTGAAGCAGCGTCGCTGTTGTTGTTGTTGGTATCAATGGGGACGTTTCCCGATGTTGCTGCGAATCCAGAATCACGCTTCACTTCGTCGTACAAGAAAGAGAGTCGCTCGTCTGTTATGCCGCTGCTGCGCGCATTCGGCGCAGTCTTGGGTCGGACGACGTTCCTGCCGTTGTTGCTAGTGGCCTGTGAGCCAGCCAACTGAGACAGTGGGACAGCAGGCAATTCCGCATTCACTTGTTCCTCTTGTAGTCGCGCTGTCTCCAATGATCCACCATCCTGCCCTCGCTCGCTGCTACCCGGGCGCGGCGGCTGCGCGGCATGATCGTCCATGTTGTGGCCAGCTTAGGGTTGTTGAACCAAGGAGAGTTCCCGCTGGCATGCGGCTCCTGCTCCTTCTTTCCTCGTACCAGTGTTCGCAGGGCAAGTCGGCTTCATCGGTTTCTGGCGAAAATGCATGTAGCGAAGTACCTCGATATCATGGCATCCGCTAAGCAATGTCGTCGGTGGTGTGAAGACGGATGGAAAGACGTTGTGCCGCCGCCAGGATGAAGTAGGGTCGGTGGCACGAGTCGCTGGCTCCCACACCATTGCCGCGCGTGTGCTCATAGGCCGTGCCTTTCAAGGTGCAATGAATAGGAGAAGGTGCCAGAGTTGCTAAGGCGGGCCAAGGCCGACGCTATCATCAAACCCAATCTCCCACAGCGGGGAAGTACGAAGCACGAGTCGTATAATTATATAAGGCTGAGCGACTGTTCGGCAGCTCGTCACATGTCAGCGAGCAAATGCGGTGGCGGCAGCACTGTGCGTTGCTTGGTGTGGTACATGCTGCAGCCAGCCAGCGAGCAAGCTGCCATCTGGATTACCTTGTACTGTATTATCATTGAGGAATTGACTACAACTGCTACATGCTCCTTGAAACACTCGGCACGTCGACTGTGGAGACGACGGGCAGCCCGCCCTCATAAGGACTCAAGTCCGGAGACATGACATTGACAGGTACATGTACGGAGAAACCTACGAGTGTCTTACATTTGTATCGATAACATGGGCACCATGTTCGGTCAAGACATGGACCGACTTGACCTATAGTCAGGTTGTTAACCGCTACAACCACACGTGGCTATATCCCTGTTAGGTGGAGAAAGCTTGTGAAGTTAATGAGATTACCTTTCTTGGAGATGTCTTTTTAGCTGTGACTTTCGCGGTGCGCGTTTAGCTGTTGTGATCACTGCGAGCTCAATACTGGTAGACAGTAAACTTGCATATGAATGGACTTGAGGGGTTGAAGGGATCATTAATGAAGGAGCCAATGTCAACACCGCCTATGTAACAACCCACAATGAAACTCCAAACATGCCATGCCATATATTCTTCGTCGCAATCTCATGACTAACCAGCCAGATGCATGAAACACAAGCATAAACTATGCATCTCGACATCGAAAGACAATGCTTCTTAACGTCCAGCCAGGTAGCCGAACTTATTGAGCCTAATGCGCGGTACGACACCAAGGAGCAGAATCAGAGCACCAACCAAGACAGCCCACAGCTGGATCTGCAGCACGTTCTTGTTGTAGTCAGTCTGCGTCGCAAGAGCAACAGTTGCCAGCATCGCAAGCAGGATCACATATCCACCCACACGGTGGTACTTGTATAGCTTCTTAGCGTTGGCTTCGCCGCCGTATAGTTGCGGAACAAAGTACTGAGTGATGCCGACCACAGCCTGGAGAGCCGTGAGGATGTACGTGATCAGGCCGAGGATGGCGTGCGGCGACACGAAGTGTGTGCCGTTGTGGCTGATCTTGTTGTACTCGATCACAACCAGTCCAGCGATAGCTGTGAGAAGCGCAACATCGTTGAGAGCCGCATGTGCGTATGTGCCTTCCTTCTTTTGCTTTGCGGTGTGCGTGGGCTGGACGACAAGGATGCCTTGGATGAACAAGAGGAGAGCGGCGGAGTTGAGGAGCTGTGAGATGACTTGTTAGTTGTGCTGCTTGGACGAAATAGATTGTAGTCATTGACCATACCGGATGCGCCGAGAAGAGGATCAAGTCATGGCTGAACACGCTTCCCCAAACGATAGCTGCCAACTGTCGTTGTCTGTCAGCGTCGACTCTCTCGTGTTGAACAACACGTCGGGATACATACAATCCATGCGCCTGCTTGCGCTACAACACCAGTGCCTTCGTCCATGGTCAGTTACTGTCTGGTCCGATATAAATGTGTCTATGGGACGACTCGGATAAGCTTACCTATCACGAAGTTGTGGTACAGTGGCAGTCCTTCTTGTTGCGATGCATCACCCCTCCTTCCGAGAAGAGGTTCCTCCTCGCTGGTACCAGGCTCCCGGTGTGCTTCTTGGTCAGCCATCTTTCGGACTTGGTAATGATCTGATAGGAGGGCTGAATGTTAAGCAACTCGGTCTGGAAACGCCGCTGAGGATGATTGAACTCGCTCGGCGAAAACCTACACACCGTTCCCGGCAGTTCAGTTATACCTTTGCCCATCATCCATCACTGTTGCGGGGATCCACCTGCCACTAGTGCATTATGCAACTTTCGTGCAGATGACGCGCTGGGATCAGTGCTTATTGCGCCTATCACGGCTGTTCATTTTGTCAAGCTGAATAATGTGATATCGGACTGTTCTTGCTTGGTGGATGAGAATGACGTCTTCTTGCCTCTGTATCATGTCTATGTCGTTTGGATGTATTGGCGAAATGGTGTATTCCGTCATGCCGATGCATGATTACCCACATGCAGCTTTGAGCCGCAACCTTCCGTCACTGAGAGACAATGATGTTTCTCGTCGGATTGATGTAGACTATACGATAAGAAGCTAGAGGGAGGTCGTGTTGTGATGCTTGTGAATAGGGGTGCAAGACTGACCGCTACTTGTATTCGGTTGGCTCGGATCACTAGTCTAATTCATCATATGTGCCTCGTCTTGTCTTGATCGATCTACATATGTAAGGTACATCTATGTTTGTTATTGAGCAGTTTGGGGTTAGGGTTGGGTTTGCTGTGTAAATGCACTTTGTGTGAATGTGGCATTCTGGATCAGCGATACATCGATTTTGAAATACTTAGTGACTACAATAGGCTTTGCATGGTTTTTGTGTTCATTCTGATACCAGTTTAGAGGGTCTACAGTGGTTGTGAGTGATGTTGTGACAACATTGTGTTTTTCATAGCGGTGCTTGTGTTGACATGGCAAGTACTCCGTATAAGATGGTACCTTCCGTCCATACTTCGGTACAAACAACGAAAGCTGGATGATTCTGACCTCGACAAGACGTGAGTATTGAGCGACGCTGAGACATAGTGATCATGAGCAACATATCCAAAACGAGTGGGAGACGACGATGTGAAGAATATTGTGATCATAGATTTACATACGGGACCCTGCGTGGCCAACGAATGTAATTCGTACGCGGAGTAATGATATCGGCCCGGTCAAGCTGCGAGAGCTTGTGATTGAAGCCGGCGTCGAATGTTGAAAGGCAACTTGCGACAACTCAAAACCACTACCACGCAATATCTCTGGCACCAATTGCAAACATGTACTCACAATTTCAAAACAGCTACCGGCGAATGGAGGAGAGCCTTCAGCGACTTACCGACTCTATCGCTGCCTACAACCCTTCACCGGCAGCTGCAGATGAGCTTCTGGCCGCCGACAATGCTGTCAACGAGGACCTCGACCGCCGTACGTATCAGCAGTGTTTATTCAAAGATCAGCACTAATGGATCTTTAGTCTCCAAACATCAGGCGAACTACGCACGCATCCTGGCTTTGCGCCAGAAAACCGAGGCATTAGACCAAAACATCAAGGACACAGTCAAGCTCCTGGCAGACACGCGCAAGGATGTTGTCGCGATCCCGGCCGACGACAGTGCTCAAAACTCGCGCCGTGAAGTAGATGTCGAAGAGCTACTGAGATATGCGAAATTCATATCCAAGACGACTGTACCGCCTACTTTCCGCAAGCCAATTCCCGAAGTCAAGCTTCCCAAGTCGACGGACGAGCAAGCGCAAGCTCAAATCACAAACGGCATGGCTACTCCACCTCCAGGAGCACAGGACAGCGAGAATACACCATACGTGCGATCGGAGATTGTGGGTCTACAGGCAATGCCTCAGCAATCGCAAGACTGGATGGAGTCGTTCAACAACCTGCCTTTCGAGCCGTGGCCAAGCCATGGAATCATACAGCAAGGTGCTTTGGCAGATATACAACGCATGATCGAGGATGGACGAGACCCAACAAGCATGCTTAGCCCCGAGGAACAGGCCGAGGCAGACAAGAGGAAAGCAGAAGAAGAAGAACGTGAGCGATTGGAGCAAGAGGAAAGGAACCGCAGAAGATTGAGCATAAGTGCCGCGCAAGGGAGCCGGGCTCGACCAGATGTCTTCAATCCCGACGACATGTAAAGGCCAAGGCGCATTTTACTTACATGCTGCTAAAACGTCACGAACGCGAAGTATGCGCGGTATTTCTGCCATACTAGAGCCGGCTCTTTCTACCAATCCACACACGCACAAGCATGATATTCGACAAGTATGCGATTCCCTGGTCGGAGCAGAACAGCAGGTGTGGACTTCTATGCAGCCATGATCGATTGGGGCACCATGCTGAGCGTACGAATAGCATAGTAGAAGGCTGGATGTTCGACTCGCAAACAGTAGGCGAACCTACACGCGTTGTACGATGATCCCAGCTCCGCCTACATGTTGTAGGGCTCGCGAAAGCCCTCTCAGTCCATCTCCAGGGACTTGACCTCCTTGCGCACCAAGCACGCCTACCCGACATCACGCGAGTGTCAGTTTGCGATGTTCCGGCAAGGTTTACCCATTGGACTGTGGATCACAAATACATTTGTAGCAGCGCTCAACTCGCATGAGTTGCACGCTTCAAAAGGATGTGAGCTGAGCCTGCAGAATAGTTCATCTCGAGGACATACCTCGTTATATATTGATCGCAGCACCTTGCAGTCAGAAACAATCACCACCGGAGTGTTGTATCGATAATGCGTTTCCCACAGCCGTATCGCGTCAACGGGCTGGACCGCAAGCATTGTCTCGCGGTCTAGGTTGGAACTCCTTACCGTCCTCCCAGCGGCAGCGCGAGTAGTGTATACTTTGAAGCTGGACCTCTGTGCCGTGTCCAAGCTTTCTGAGATCTTGTAAGACCTTAATTTACCAACGGGCCTATACTTGACCTCACATATTGTCCAGCTCATCTCTCCGTCTCACTTATCCTGCAGATCTCACCGACTTGTCTGACAACATCCTGCGATTGACACCGTTCGGCGTGCATGCAGCAAGCTGGCGCCAAAGTGTCCGACAAGCAGAATGTGAGGCGAATCGACAACCATAAGCGCCGAGAACAGCGCCTGAGTATGAAACGCTACAAGAAGCATGTGGTAGTTTCGAGACTCGCTGAAGCATCAAGCAAAGGATTGCAATCGATCCGTGACCAGTCGTGAAGGCTGCAAAGAGCGTAAAGGTAGTGTGGAGCCGTCTTCACGGTGATCGCGGTGGAGCATCATGCGCGCTCGCGCTTTCTCTTATACCCCCAAGGCTTTTATTATCAAAATCTTACCGTTCATACCGTCTTCAATCATACCGTTTGCAGTTTCACCGGCCCTGATCCGCTCGACTGCTGCCCATCACCGCCTATACTGGATCCTGTCTTTCTGGTCCGATCGGCGCCGCATTCACTCTCCCTAACGTCTGCCTCCTGAGCTCCTTTATGTGGTATCACTGATGCGAGCGTGAAGGTCGCTCATAAGTATATATTGTGCCGGTCGCCTGCAATTTCAAGCATGTCTGGGACAACTTTGATGAAAAACGACACTCGGAAATGGAGGGACTAACGCCAGAGCAGGCTGCCACCGCCGCTCAATGGGGCCCGGATGTCGGGCCACCAGGGCCAGTTAGCTGGATCATGCACATCATACAATCTCAGGAAGCTCAGAACGAAGAGTCAGCAATCTCCGGGCAAGCTTCTGAGAGTGCCAACCCGGCTACAGGCGAGTCGCCTGTGTCTGCGGCGCCTGTGGGAACCCCATCACCATCTACACCAACATCCGACACTGTCTCTCACTCTTTCGAGACATCAGTATCCGCTCCTTCCACTACAATTGAATCATCTTCTTCAGCACCAACTGCAACCTGGTCCTCACAAGACACAACCACCTCAGACCCTGCAACTTCGACCAATGACTGGCCACTATTTTCCTTGAGTATTCCAACTACATCCACCACATCGACATCCGTCACATCATCTTCCACTGGTGTCTTATCCTATGAGCCAATCGGAGGCTCCTTTTCTTTCGCACCAACCTCAACCCCCACTTCCACATTCATTTCGAGGACATCATCGAGCTCGAGCTTCACTACGCCCACCAACATTGGCTCGCAAGCAACAGAGACAGCATCTTCAGACTTGATTAGCATGCCAAACTCTCGCAAGCAGGCCATTGTAGGCGGTCTTGCGGGTGCCATCGGTGCCATGGCATTGATTGGCATTCTTCTCTGCTTCTGTCTTCGTCGTCGCCACAGGCATGGAGACGAGGAGGAAGATGAGGAAGATGGCCTTAAGCCAGTCAAGCCTATGACTTTGGCGACTAAGCCAAGCACCGTACGTCTTTGGAACACGTTAGGACGTGCAGAGGCTGCGCGCTCTACTCCAGAGATCACCAAGCCCAGGACACCGTCCCCAGTGGATGGTAGCTTGATCCGTGTCAGTACCGAGCACTGGACTCGACCATTCGTCCGCAAGGAAGGCATGCGCGAGTCTCTCGAGCCAGCGCCTTTGCGAGTAGTGAATGCCAACTCGAACTCATCAAGATCGAGCACACCCCAAGAAGAGCGCCCGACAGGTTTCGTGCGCAAGCAGCGTTCCGCCCTAGCAGCATTCTTACAAGATGGCTCCCGCAGCGAGTCCCGCAACGCGGTGAGGCGTGGCCCCATCTCCTACCCAAAGCCCCAGCCCATGGTCAGCGACCCCATCTACTCCAGCAAAGCCGAAGTCGACAGCGTCGCCGAGACCCAATCATTCGGCTCCTTACCCTCAGACACAAGCGGGCCCATGGTCTCCCAACACCCCCCAGAAGACCCCTTCGTCACATCCACCACCATGCTCTCCACAATGGAAGAAGTCGCGCCCCCAATGGACATGGAGCCCACCAAAACCGACCTCACCCGCACCGTCAGCCACTTCGGCAAGAACGCCAACCCCTTCAGAACCCAGATGATCATCCCCTCCGTCGCCCTCCCTCCACGCGTCTTCAGCCCGACAAACGCTGAGTTCCGCCCGTCGGATGTAGGAGGCGAGCCGAAACTTCCGCGCGCCAGCTTCACCAGCAACTACTCGCGACGGGACACCGCCGTGACCATGGCTGCTGTCAACAACAGGTCGAGCGATCAGTTCGATCTGATCGTCAGCCCGGATCAAATGCCTCCCGCTTCTGGCATTCTTGCCAAAGCAGCCGAGTATGAGCAGCGGGAGAAGGAGAAGAGAGAGAAGAAGGAGCGCGAGGAGCGTGAAATGACGCCCTCGGAGGCCTCGTCCCCTAATTGGAAGGTGTACGAAGGGACGTAAGAAGAGGAGAGAAGAGAAAAGAAGAGAAGAGGAGAGTAATCGTTGCGACGGCTAGACCGTGGCGCGACACAGAGGAGGAAAGCGAGACATTCTTTTTATGGACGAATTAACGACCTAACATATACCCTTTTTGCTTTGTTGCTAAAGGCGAGCGACAGCGTGCTGTCGGAATAACTACTACTACATGCAGTCTTCACTGCGAAACGGCGGGGCCGATGGATATCTGGTAATATCTAGTCATAGCTACTTTTTCTTTTTTCTGTCACACACAAGCCACAATCAAATATTATTCATTTTGTCTACAACACATGTGCCTCATTTCCGTTCTTCAGCTGTGAACATGAGCTATTTGAATCCTTTTAGGACCAGAGATCAATCTCCTGGATATGTAGGATGCGTCTTGGCCGCCACGCCAGCCAATATGGTAACTCGAGGTCTTGAGGTCCTTTCTTGGGATAGCTTCTCCGGCTTGGCCAAAAGAAGGCATTGTCTTTAGGCTCGCGACAACAGGGACTCATCCGCCTAAAGTGATACCAATTGAACTTAGGTCGCGAGCAATCTAGGCAACGTCTCAGCTAAGGCTTCCAGCGTGACGATCTTGTGGCTGTCGATCTGTTGATACCCTCATCGGATCAAGGATCTCGAGGCGATACATCGCTCGCGCACCGCAATTCGGATAGCAAGGTTGTCGAGGATCGGTCTACCTTTACCCTGGTGCGCAACTCCACGATTGTGTGTGCCGTTCATTGCGAACATTGTCGGGAATGTCAGCTATGCCATTGGTATCTTGGTGACCAAGAGCTCCAACGGAAGTTAGGGACTTGTAACCGCGAGACCTAGGACAAAGCTGTGGGTGGCCTCACGCTTGGGATCGGCTTCTGGGTCTAAGGTAGGGTGTCCCTCGAATATCGATGTTTCATCGTGTAAACTTTACTAGATCGAGGACTGGCAGCTATCCCGTAGGCATGATGTGCTCTCTTGGTAATGACTTGACGAAGAGCCCAACACTGCGGGAGGGATCAAGCCATCTTCGATCTAGTCGTATGAACTAAGCTGCGTACGTTGACGTGATCATCAGCACGCAGTTATTGCAGAGGTCCAGGTTGGCCAGAGAAGCACCACATCGTACATATCAATTCGAGGGGTAGATGCGTTGCCACGAGCGTTTGTCGACTGCAAGGTGGCATAGGACGGCGCTAACTGCACGAACAGGCCACTATTGCTGTATCAGCAGAGGGACATACTGTAAGCTGTAATAGGCTCTGCGAAAATTAAACTGCCGGTACACTGTGATTCGGCACAGGAGCTGCGATCCCGGGACTAGCGATATTACAGTTGACCGTTTGTGGTGTGCCAGCTCGCCAGCTGCCGGATAGGTGGGATTGCACAAGCTTTGGGTGGCATTCCGCGAGCATCGAGAGGCAGATCAGGATGTCTGCAGCGGGAATCCATCGAATCCCGTATGTGAGTTTGCCCATCGAGCCATTGAGGTGCTGTAGGATCTGCTAAACAGCTGAGCGATTATTGTCGAATTCCAGGACATGTATCACAGGCGAAGATATAGCTTAGGCTACCATCGAGGTAAGCCGCAGTTGAGCGAGGGTCTCTTTTATTTTACTCAGACATCAGACAACGAATGGCGCTCGGTGTCAGTGCAGCGAACATGTGAAAGACGCAAGTGCCCCAGGATACGCACGTAACATGGAGCTCATTGTCTGCACGGGCAGGCATCGAGGTATCTTTGGCATGGGTGCAACACGCATACCGAGGCGCATGGGCATGGGCATGGGCATGGGCATGGGCATCTGCAATCTCTGCGAGCGTCCGGAACAGGCAGGGAATGGGAGTGTGCGACACATAGCATTGGCATTCCGGTGAGGTACACAAGTACGTTTGTTGTTGAGGAGTCGCCAGAGGTACAGGGCTTGGCGGATCACATGTCAGCGATTGCGCGCCTCGTTTGCGTTCCCAACGGCTGCCCCCCCCCCCCTCCCAGGTGCCATGTCAATTCGCTGCGGTCCCGCGGCGAATGAGGCAGCGACATGGGCGATGAGCCGAGGAGCATCATCTTGCATCGTGAAGACGGTTGCATTTTCTGCTTGTGTGACGGACATGGGTGTGGGTAGCGCAGGCCGCGGTGCGCGCTCAAGCATGCCTATTGCTTCGATATATGGTGTCAACGAGCAAGGTTATGGTGGGAGTTGTATGGCGTCCAGACCCTTGGATAGGGTTCTGAGCGAAGATGGTGCCGCCGGCTGCTGGGCTGCCGTGTGCCGGGCCGTGGGATGTTTACTGTATGTAGGGCTCGCTGTGACGATCAGGCTCTCTTGATAGAGACAGCGACGAGCGCTACAGTACCCAGGTACACAGCCAACTTGCTGGAACAAGCGGCGAGTCTGTTAGTCTGCTCTGCTGCGCTGGCGACAGGTGAGAAGGCTGCGCGTGGACGGTATGGCCTCCTCATTCGTCCAGTGGCAGCGTTATCGCCCGGCGAGCCACAGAGATGGTCGAGCTCGCGCCACGCATGACGTCCCACAGACACAGCTTCTTCACGTGCTTGTCACATGCCAGAAAGCAGCAACATCCAGGATGTCGGCGGCAGTGGTGCAATAAGGCGCATGCAGCTCAACGGGTGTCAACCTGCCTTGAGGTCCCCTCTGCCGCTGGGCGATGGCGACGATATACCTCGAGGCGTGCTCTGCTCTGCTCTGCCTATACCTCTGCTCGCCCCCGTCTTACTCCCCTCCCCAACCCCAAACTCACATTCCATCCCGTGACCCCCAGGTGACTTCGACCGCGACAACAATAAGCTACCATCGACCGCAGCATTGGGACTGAGAGGCTGAACCAATCTGTAAGTGACCGTCTACGTACTGCTACACCTCTCCCTCCTTTGGGTGAACCTTCACCATGGCGTGCTTGCCGTTTCAGGCCTCGCTCTTCCTCTTGCTGTGAAGGAAGGAACGTCGCCGTCCATTCCACAGGGCAGGCAAGCACTATTGCGACAGCGCGCACCCATTCAACACTTCTCAATTCTCACACCGCAGCATGTGACCGCCACCACAACTACAATCACTAATAACACCCCGTCCCTCAGACTAATACCGCCACAACAACACAACACATCTGCCCGCCATGCCGCACTCCACCTCAGACGCTCTCGTTAACGGCGACAGCTCACCTTCCTCCAAGACCCTCTCGCACATCACCTCCTACCCTGTTGTCGCCAGTGGCATTGATACCTTCAAGGCCAACCCGTACGGCAAGAAGTCCATTGATGTCGCCAACGGCACCTACGCTCGCTTCGCCAAGCCTGTGGAGGGCTACCTCGAGACACCCTACCAATACGCTAAGCCGTACATCAACAAGGCCGATGAGCTGGGCGAGAAGGCCCTCGAGACCGTCGACGGCCACTTCCCTATCGTCAAGGAGAAGCCCGAGACCATCTACGAGACCATCAAGAACTATGTCCTCTGGCCCGTCACTTACGCCAAAGATGCCTGGACTGGTACGCTGCTCCTCCTCCTCCTCCATATGCTACCAAGACCGCTTGCTAACAAAAACCACAGATGAACTCACCAAGACCAAGAAAGCTCGCCCCAACCAGGTTCCCTTCCTCGTGCTCATCGCCGCCCTGATCTCCTTCTCTTTCCGCGTCATCTCCGACTTCCTGACCTTCGTCGCCGACTACACTCGCCCGCGCTACGAGGCCACCCGCGACTCTACACAGGAGTACATCAACAACGCCGGCCACAAAGCCGAGGAGGCCAAGAAGTACGCCGAGGACCGCTACCACGAGGCTCTCAAGTACGGCGAAGACAAGTACGCCGAAGCTCGCAAGCGCGGCCAGGAGCTCGAGGGCCAAGCCAAGGAGGCTGGCGAGGACGCGAAGAACCAGGCCAAAGAGACCGGCGAGCAGGCCAAGGACCAGGCGAAGGAGGCCAAGGAGCAGACCAAGGAGCAGGCTAACAAGGCTAAGAAGTGAAGGCCCAAGGTCGTCACCCTGCAAAGCAGAGGGTGGAGTCCAGGAAGGACTGGAGCAGGGGTAGCGGTGACTGTTGTTGATGCTGACCGGTGAGCGACGGGAGGCTGCCTTCCGGTCATGACTTTGTTTTTTTTCTTTTCTTTGCTTCCATCCTAGCCAACGAGTGTGGTCATCCCTGACACCTAAAATGCTTTTTTTGGTTTTGGTTCTCGGTGGTGCGCAGTATACCACTCATGTAGACATACCATACGACGATAGTGAATTCAATTTGCGAAAAAGGAAAACCACATTGATAGACGATTTCTTGCAAATTGCATTATTGAAGTTTCTTCAGGTTCTGTGACGTAAATTTCTATACTACAGTTAGCAGCTTTTGCTGGTGTAGAATGTGATTATCTGCCTGTCTATCGTAGCTCAATGCTTTTTCGCCAGCTCTCTCTCCTCCCATCACACAGCTAGCCTACTCCAACAAGCTCGCCTGGTTGGAGTAAAGAACGTCCACGACACTGCCGAGCTTATCGATGGTCTCGAGCGCAGCATCGTAGCCCTTGTCCCTCTCCGTCTCCTCAAACACAATCAACACGCCGGTGCCCTGATCGAGCACGCCGATGATCACCTTGTCGAGAATCATCTGGCTGAGCTTGCGCTCGACCTGCGCGAGGTCCAGGCCGACCATCTCGGCGACGTGCGAGATCTCGACGCGCGAGAAGGGCTCGATGACCTTGATCAGGTTCTGCTCGAGCATCGAGTCGTATAGGTGGCGCAGGTGCGACGCGATGAAGCGGTCGCCGCCCAGCTCGTAGCGGTACGCGTGCAGCGCGTTCTCGTACTCCTCCAGGCTGCGGTTGGTGTGCGCGCGGGCGACGGCCTTCATCGCGTCGAGGTTCTTGCCGGCGTATTTGAGCGCGTGCTTCGAGGTCATGAGCGTGTTGACGTCGTCGCCGAGGTTCAGCATCACTTTGCAGAGCAGCATGTATTGCAGGGCGGAGGTGGCCTTGATGGTCTCATCTTGCGATGTGTAGCCTTCCATGGCTTCGATGAAGTAGGAGAAGGCGGTGTTGAAGTCGCCGTCCTCGGCGTGCAGCTGGCCGGACTGCATGTCCAGGCTGGCTTGCAGAAGGGGAGGGCAGTAGACGCTCGCCGCGCTGGTGCGCGCAGCGGTGAGGGCAGCGCGACCTTTGGGGACATTGCCGAGGGCGTGGTAGACCTTGCTCTCGAGCAGCTGGACTTCAACCAACACTAGCTTGTCGTCCAGGCGCTTGAGCTCCTTGAGCAGGTTGTTGATGAGTGTGAGGGAGTCGTAGTATGCTTGCTTCTCCATGTACAGGCCGACGAGCCGCACTTCGAGGTTCTGGCGCAGGAAGCCCTGGCGCTGTGATACTGCCCAGTCGATGCATGACTTGGTGACGGATGTTTGGATTTCGTTGGTGTTGGGGATGGGGTGGAAGAGGTCGAGCAACTGACGGACTGCGCATTATTGTTAGCATGATATCCCGCACATTGTAGAACTCAGGCAACGTCTTCACTCACTCAGCTTGCTTGTCTTCGCTCTTGCGAATGTTGTGAGCACCTCCCTCGTTTGCTGGATCAGGTTGGCCAGATCTTGTGTCCTCTTGTGATCTCTGTACAGCTCTCCGAGTCCCAACAGCGCAGTCTCGAACTCGCGCACCGCCTTATCACTGGTTCCGGGCGGTTGTGAAAGGATCTCCTTGTAGATGGCTTCGGCTTTGGAGGGCTGGTCTTTGGAGAGCTTCTTTGCCTCTTCGATGCGCTTGGCCGCGTCTTCTTGGGCCATGGTTACGGTATTGGGTGTGTGATTAGGTTGATGGAGAATTTGTGGTGGCGCGATTGGCGGTGATGGGGTGTTGTGTTGGTGTGTAATGTGTGTGTAGTGGGTAGGTAGTGATGGCTCGCCGGTAGCAGATGACGATGTTTCGCTGGCGCTGGCACAGGCCGCGAGCTTGAGCGTTTGGGAGGTTGAAGGCACGAACGTCGGAAATATTGCGCGGCACCAAACCGAGAGCTCATCCATGCATGACCATATATATAACATCGGCGGCCGACTGACACATCTCGATAGACTTCATAAAACTGCCTAAACTCCTACTCACTTCTGGTCAATCCTTGTGCCAACTTGCCTGGTTCCCTAAGCCTCGTACTTCTGACTTTCCTACAGCAAGCCTCTTACCTCAGCGTATCCTCAACTGACCTGGTTATGCGTTTGGTCTCACATCGGGCAATACAGATTCACTATAGGCCGACATCCGTGTTGACAAAGCCTTCAGCAATAATATCATGTCCTAGCAGCCAAAAGCGGGCTCTCTCTGGTACCAACAACAGAATGACAGCCAGCTTCCCAGCTTCCTTTGCCCGTGGAGGCACTTCGAATGGTCTTCTTATCCACAAGTCAGACCTACCTCCCGGAGTCTCTCGCTGGCAACCTATCCTTTCAAGAGCCATGGGGTCACCCGATTACTTCGGTAGACAACTGAATGGCATGGGATCCGGAATCTCATCAACCAGCAAGGTATGCGTTGTCGAGAAGTCGTCTCGTCCCGGCATCGATGTGGACTATACTTTTGTCCAGGTCGGGATTAAGGATGGCCGTCTGGATATTGCTGGTAACTGCGGCAATATGTCCTCTGTGGTTGGGCCATTTGCTTTCAACGAAGGACTGGTCAAGGCCAAGAGCGTAGCACGTGGGAGTGACGAAATCACGGTACGGATGTTCAACACCAACACATCGAAGGAAGTCCACAACACTTTCACTCTCAATGGCGACCGCTCAGCTTTCGAACCTCGTGGTGACTACAGTATCGATGGCGTAGGAGGGAGCGGCTCAAAAATCACTCTATCCTTCATAGACCCAGCTGGTGCAAAAACTGGCCACGCTCTGCCCACCGGCAACGCCGTAGACACCCTTCACCTGCCAGACGGCAGCACCATCCGCGCAACACTAGCCGATATCGCTAATCCCGGTGTCTTTGTCCTCGCGTCAGATCTAAATATTCGTGGAAACACAAGCTCTGACGCAATCGCCGCGAATGCCACTCTAACGTCACGCCTGGAAACTATCCGCCGCGCAGGAGCGAGCGCTATGGGATTGGATCCGGATGTACAGAGTATTCCTAAGATAGTCATCCTGTCTAAGCCTTCCGAGGCCGAAGCCGCGCAAGGTGTGCACATTGTCTGTCGAGCATTATCGATGCAGCAGGCACACAAAGCCGTACCGTTGACCTTGGCGTTGAACCTGGGCGCAACGTGTCGCATGCCAGGCACTCTCGCCGCAGAGGCGGCGGTCGGGGCGGAAGGGCAGGAGAGTATCCGAATCGCTCATGCAAGTGGGACCTTGGATGTCGGAAGCGTATACCAAGATGGACGACTGGAGAGTGCTCTATTGCACAGAACAGCGAGGGTGCTGATGAAAGGAGATGTGTTCTATTGATGATGCGATATGTATCCCAGCACATAGTATATGGAACATGAAGCAGACTGCAGACCGAGAACCTCGCGGTCTATGCTTTATATATGTACAAAAAAGTTCATTTGCCACCCCAACGCCTCGCTACCCAAAGCAAATTAAAAGCAGAGTTGAGAGCCACTTTCACGTTAGTCTTACATCTTGTGCCCACTGTCCTTCATCTCTTTCAGCCTCTGAGCCTGCTCGCGCTTCCAGTTCTTAATCGCATCTCTGCCCTTGATGCCCGCCACAGCCTCTCCCAGCCCTTGAGAGTGGCCACCCTCGGCTCCTGGGGCGCCATCGATTTCTCTCCAGCTACCTCTTCCAGGCTGGCGACCGAGAGCTCTTGCTTGCCGCACAGAACCGCTCTCGCCCCACATACTGACACGCTGCACCTTGCGCAGGCGACGCAGGCCCCATATGGAAGATGCAACCGTCAGGATAGCACAGAGACCGGAAATACCGAAGAATCCGTAGTTGGTCTCTTCGATGAAGTTTTCGAGGTTCATACCGTAGAGGGCGGCAATGAACATGCCGACCGTCGTGCCGAGTGTGAGAATAGAGAACTTTAGGTCGAGCAACATGAGACTGTTGCGGTTGGCGTCGAGAATAGCACGAATGATTTCCTCGGTGTTCTTGATAGAGGAGACCAAGTTAGAACTGACCTGCACGATTTCGTCCGCGAATTTGTGGTAAGACTCGAGAATGAGCTCGACTTCTTCGTGGTTGTCCTCTTCGCGCTCTGTTCCTTCGGCTTTCTCAGTGAGATACATTGCTGCCAAATCGTCGTCCGCTTCGAGGAGATCCTCGATAGCGTCTCGGATCAAGCGTGCCTTTTGCTCGAACGTGCCGAGTTTCTTCGAGTAGATGAGCAAGTGTCGAAGCTTGTCTCTGTCGATGTCCTCTTCCAGCTCTCTCAGAACGTTCATGACCGGATCGCGAACTCCTTCGAACTCACTCTCCAGACCGGCCGTGACAGATATCAACACAGCTTCCAAAGCGCGGAACTCGTAGGGCAGCGCGCCGCCAGCCGTCGAAGATGTCTGCTTCTGCCTCAACTTTCCCTCAAGATCGTACATGAACAGCGACTGCGCATATGAATCCGTGCTGCCATACACATCAAATACCAACACACGGTTGTGCTTGATGAGACATCTGATGTGCAGCAAATTTATCATAATCGCGCTCGGCCTGACCAATATATGTGGGAGCACCGAGCTGTCGATCTTCCTCAAATCTCGCGGCATGAGAGAGTATTTTGCAATCAACTCCTGCTTCTTGAACTCGCCATTGACTAGCACGACGTTTCCATTTTCATCAAACTCTGTACATCGCAGTTTGAGTTCCGTGCTGGGCTTCAGGTTCCTGCCTCCTAGGCTGTGCGGGTCGTCCAGTAGGTCCTGGAAAGGAAGCAGACCATTATCGCGGAATCGCTCGGCTGTTGTTCCACGTGGTGAGGTCCTCAGACGGCGCCAGAAGGGTTCTCGCAAAGCTGGTTTGGTGGACAGGGGTCGCCGTGGTTGCGATGGTGGAGCGGCGGTGCTCGCATGCCGACACGACGGCTGTGATGTGTTCGATTTGGCGATGAGAGGCGGCGCAAAGGTGCTAGGGTATGATCGTACAGCAGAGCGCTCGGTAGCGCTGGCAAAAGTGCGACATGGGCGATTCGAGATGAAAGTTGAATTGGGCGTGAGGCAAGGTGCAGGCGACTGGTGGCCTAGCTGGCATCGCAAGAAGCGCAATAGCGATGCCGATGGTGCAGACAAGCCATGCGAGGCTCTCATCGCTTGTGTGCGACGGCAGTAATGAGCGTGGCAAGAATGTTGACGGTGTCGCGGCACATTACCTTTGCTCTCGACAACTTCAACGCAAGGGTACACCAAAAAAGCGGCAACGGCCTGGAAGCCGACGTTCGCACGTGCACGCCTCTATCGTCATACTCTTATCCGTAGAGGATCAAATCTATTGTACATGCACATGTGCATCGTATGGTGAGCGCAATCATATCAGAATTACAAATGGAGATTGCAACGATGTATGAGGCACAATCAACGTCTAAGCGATTTAAGGAAAGTAACATTATTCATACAACCATAAAAATCTTGGCTCTTCTAAAAATACGTGAGTTGGACGTGATTGCAGAGCATCGTCGAGTTAACAAAGCGCAACCCGTCCATTGTGGCCTCGTCAAAGTGCCCTGCATTAACACAGACAGTCGAGCACAGTCAGCCGAACTCCCTCTTCTGCTCTTGTCAAAGTGGAGATCCGTGACGCAAGGGCAGGACAGCATCAAGCTCCTGTTGTAGGCGTCTAATCGCGATTGCATCTGCAGGCGACGCACCAGACCATCTCTGACTCCCGGGTTGCGCAAGAACAACCCCGGAGGATATGCCTGACTGTTTTGGCTGGCGCTGCCTCAACCTCTGCAGGATTGTTGCAAATGCCTTCGTCCTCATTTGATTGTACTCGCGCTTGGCAAGCTCAACTTGTGCAGGCGACGGATGCGCAACGGCACTGCCTTGATCTCGAGCATGGCCGTGATCCTCGTCGATATCCATGGAGTCTTGCTCTGGGAGCGCACCAGAAATCGATGCGTTGCCTCTCAGCATGTTTCGCTTGAGTTTCAGTGTGTTGTCCCATGATTCCTTCATGACCAAACCCATCGCGAACGCCACCTTCCGATCAACGCTGTTTCCGACAATTTTCAATTGTTGTGAGGGATACCCCACTATCACCTCATGGTCCAGAAAGCCCTGTGCTCTTCGCGTCTCCATGATCGTGATGCTTCGATGCTGTTCCCAATGCAGCACATTGCCATTGATGCCGCATTGCAAATGCAGGTCTGTCAGGATGGTCGGCAAAAGGCCATCCGGGTTGATGCGAGAGAACGACCGAGACTCCTTTCTTGCTCGCACACCATTGCATTTGTTTACCCATTCGAACGCTTCGCCAGAAGTCACATTCCCGCTACGGACTGCTTGGACAAGTCCCATCCCAAGAGGATGAGTGGGCACTCTCATCAGTCGTTGACGAGTTACTAAGCTCTGATCGGCGTGGGTACGATGATCTGGAAATTTGGGACATATTTGAGTCAACGAGTCACCAACGTCAGGCAGATCCTTCGTAGCCGACGCAGCAGAGACGTACGGGAAAGGCGTGTTTTCATATCGTCGGATGCCGAATGGAAGACCGTTGGTCGTCCGACCCAGGTTACGCCTGATCTCCCTGCCAGGTGGGTGCCCATGCGTGCTTGGCGGCGGCTGCAGGGGAACAGTCCCAGGCGCAGATGCAATAATAAATACCCTGGAGCGCGACTGAGAACTGCCGAGACACCAAGCATCTCCCAAAAATTGTTGGACTTGGTAACCGAGAGCCACTAATGCGGCAAGAATTTGCGAGAAGACGTTCTGCTCGCGTCCATTCACTTCAATCTTGGCGGACATTGTCACTACGTTCTCCAAAATGAAGTACTGCGGACTGTAGGTGTCAACGAACGCCACAACCGAGGCGACCATAGAAGCGAAGCGTAAAGACTGTTCGCTATTTTTGTTGGGCTGCATGGTAGAGAAACCCGGGCACGGGCTCCCACCAGAGGCAAGCTCGACGTTTCCGATAGAGGCAACTTCAGGTTTCGCGGACCCGTCCAAAGCATTCCGGAGATAATCGTTGACGGATCCCAAGAAATATTGGACGTCTGCGGCATTTTCAGTGTTGGCGCGATATGAATGTATCGCCGATGCATCCCAATCGACAGCATAGCGCATTTTCACTACGCCAGCCTCCTCAAGACCACGGCCAAAATTCCCTCCTCCGCAGTATAAATCGAGACCACTTAGTGGCTGCGACGAGCCACCACTCGTTAGCTGGACCTTTTTCTCGTCTGAATCCGAGTCTGGGGGTGTTTGCAAGGACGTCTGGGTGCCGATGACTGCACTAGGCTCGAGAATATAGAAGTGGTCACCGAGACCTCCCCGATTGAATGGAAGGGTCACCTCTCGTCTGGTAGGGAACTTGCCGATCTCACAGGTTCGTATGATCTGACCAGCCGCCAAGGCAAATTCTCGATCGGACTCGATAAGCTCGTTAGAAGGTGCTGCTGGATCTGTCCATGAAGAGCGGTCGAGTCCACGGAGGACTACCCGTTGCCTTTCCATTTCAAAGCGAAGTATCCGCATGGGCTGTAAGAGATCCTCTGGATTGTCTCCATTTGGCGGATTTACAAGGACGCTCTGTCCTACTTTGTAGTAACCCCGACACAACTCAAAGTCCGGCAGGTGGCTATCGTGACAGCTGAAGTCGTTTGAAGCCAAGGTCACAAAACCATAGCTGTCTTCGGCCTCGACCGTCTGGAACTTTTGACGAATGAAATAGCCCTTTACAGCATGTGGATTGGTGACAAACCATGTCACATCCAGCTTTGCGACCACTGCCTCGAGCGGGATTCCATGCTCAGCACAGCTGCAGTTATCCGAGAGGAACAGCTCATTTTGAAACGGATAGCAGGCATCCCCAAGCGTTGTATCCGATGGCTCGTAAAGCCAGAACACGTCCAAGGTAATGTCACCCCTTCTGTCTTTGTGAAGACCGGACACATATGCGTACCACAATTCCGACTTTGAACGCCTCCACTTGTCATTTGTGTTAGGTTTAGTGCAAATCACGTCACCTTTTCGGACATCTAGTTGAGACCAATTTGGTTGACGGCACGCACAGGCGGACGTGCGACAGGAGCTGCGTTCCACGGCGTAAGAGACATCTCATGCTTGCGCCTTGTAATTTTGGCGTGTACCTCAGGCACGGAGTCATGTGTTAGAAGATGTGCGGCAAAATACATATCCTCGAAACAGCGGAAAGTGAATGGAGTCACAATCGTTGCGCCAACCAGGTCTGTAGGCTGACGCTCGATGGCAGTCAGATTAGCCGGGTCAATTTCACGCCAGATCGTGTGCTGAAGAAGCTCAGACGTCGAGTCATCGATGCTGTAGCATTCTTTGAAGAGGTAATTGACATATGCCGCCACTGCAGTACCGAAATCTTGCTGATGGCCACACCTTTCGTGCCAAGTTTGGAACTGTGCGGATTCACCGTACTGGCCCAGTACCCATGGTAAGAACTTCGATCGGAAGCGGTGCAGTGTTATGTCGATCTCCTGTTCGAGAAAGAAATCGATGAAGTACTTGGTGAAAGTTGCCAACCATACGTAGTCTTCATAGAAGCCCCTGTATTCGGCGGAAGGGCGGCCAAGTCTGTACCAGACATTTCGCGCTCGCGCCCACGGCGATTGTATGCATATCTTGTCACGTAAACTCGCGCTCTCGGGATCGCCATACCCACCGACTGCCAGTATGCTAAACTTGACATTGTGGACGTAGTAGCTCTTCGACGCTGTCGAAAGTCTTCCGCTGAAGCAAAGCTCGTCCACGCCCTTCCAAGTCTGGAGTCTGTCCAGGGTAGACATCTCCATAGCTCGTTTGCTGTCTGAAGGCTGTCGATAGACCGTTAAATCATCCAGGTCAAGATATTGCACCTCGTCTTCATTTGAATGCTTCGTCAAAACATCAAACTCCGACCATAATTCATCCGGTGGTTGCCAGCCGTGGAAAGCAGTCGTTGTCAAACATGGTCGAGGAATCTGAACGAATGCAGCTTTTGGTGTGGACTCGTCAGCTGCAGTAGCGTGTGCAAGGCGTACGGCAATCTCATCTTCAGACGTCTCCTCACTCTGCGGTGTCTGGGGGACAGGAGTTGCCGCCGGCGTGTCGTCACATGCTGTCAGATCGATCACAATTGGTTCCTGGTTGCCGCCAATCCAGTCTCCGGTTCGCTGGATTCTGGGTGTGACCAGCGCGAGCTCATCTTCTTCTTCAATTGCATTGTCAATGTTAAGCTTCCTTCTTTTACTGAGTCTGTCCTGTCTGTTTAACAGAATGTCGCTCGCTTCGTCCATGTTGCAAGCAACCGCTTCTTCGAATCGGAGTCGACAAGGACGATTCTTGAGGGTCGGTTGAAAGAATGGCTAGTTGGGGCCGTTCTTTCGAAGAGGATCATGAGCTGGCACAAGCAATAGGTGCTGGCATTGCCGCATAGGTGCCGGCGCAGTGGTGCTACCAAAGCTTGCGCGCACAGTCGGGGCAGATGTAGAGCATATGTACAAGCTCACGAGGCCTTCTGTCGTGGATACTCCATGGCGAAATTGCTGGATCTGTCAGTGACTAAGAAGTAATGTGTTGTTGGAAGCTGAGTAGGAGTCGCGTGTGAAGTGGGAGGAGGGAGTGAGTGAGGTGAGGTGAACGAGGGCGTGCGGAGTCGTCCAAATCAAGAACTTAGACCTCATCGAGTGCATTGCTGGCGGGCGCTTCATTGAGCGGCCATCAAAGCATGTGAATATACACCTACACATGAGCTGTCATTCGTCACGCAAATGAGGTGTCAAAGTAAAAGATGAACGAAGGCCACCAGAAGGACCAGGCGGCATCCTTACTAGAAGATGCACCTACTAAGCTCCCAGGTGACGTGGTGTATCAGAGCTGCTCATGCCACTTCCGAGATATCGCCGCACGACAGTGACTACATGAGCAAATGCATGGCTGACCTTGCAACACCGCAGCGGCATCTAGCGGAAAGCGCACAGCTTCATTTGTTATCAGAACTTCATGCTTGTGGCAGTTGTGTGATGTGCAACTAGATGCGTACTCGGCGTAGTACCTCCGTAGAGCCTGACAAAGCTCCTTCCTCTTCAAGTCCCCATGTCTGACGTCTGACGTCGTCAGTGATCCACATAACATTCCATTACATGTAAGCTGCAACAGAACTATTTACTTTATTCATCCTGTCTTAACTGCACGCTCAAAATTTTCAAGCTCAAAGCAACCAACTCAATCCACGTCAGATCAATCCACAATGGCCACCACGATGAAAGCTCTCGTCTCTACTGGAGGCAAGGACCCAGAGGTCAAAGCCGATGTCCCCATCCCACAGCCCGGCGAAGGAGAGATCCTCGTCAAGGTACACACAGTAGCTCAGAACCCAACGGACTGGAAGGCTGCGGGTGCTGTACCGGCTGGTCGCACGATCGGTTGCGACTTCGCCGGCGAGGTCCACGACAACAATGGATCCCACTGGAGACCAGGCCAGCGTGTCGCCGGATTTGTCCAGGGCACTGCTGTCGAACCTACTCGTGGAGCCTTCGCCGAGTACATGGTCATTGAGGCTAGCTTGGTCTATCCTATCCCCGACTCTGTCTCTAACGAAGACGCCGCGGTCATTCCTCTGCCTATCGCCACCGCCATCCAGGCCATGTTCCAGCGCTTGAACATGCCCGAGCCATCAAAGCCGGCGAAGTCCGCCTTCCCGTTCCTCGTCAACGGTGGTACAAGCAGTGTTGGCAAATACGCTGTCCAGCTCGGCAAATTGTCTGGTGCCTACGTGATCGCCACCGGATCTAAGAAGAATCACGAGCTTCTTCTCTCTCTCGGCGCGGACGCTGTTGTCGACTACAACGACGCAGACTGGCCCGAGCAGGTCCGTCAGAAGTCTCACGACGGTCTTGAGCATGCTCTTGACTGTATCGCCGAGAATGGCACACCCGAAGCTGTCGCCAAAGCCCTCTCACCCACCAAGGGCGGCCACATTGTCACTCTGCTGCCCATTGGCGACGTCAGGCCTGCCGTGGAGAGCATCAACAAGAAGGCCAAGATTGAGAGCACGATCGTCTACACCGTCTTCCAGCGCCCGTTGCCTTACAAGGCTTTCGACAACTGCGGCGGAGAGACGCCCGAGGACAAGGCGCTTTGGGAGAAGTACCTCCAGATGGTCCCTGACTACTTGCAGAAGGGATCGATCAAGCCTAACCGCGTCAAGCACCTGGGCACGATTGATGACATTAACAAGGGCTTCAAGCTGCAGCAGGAGGGCAAGGTCAGTGCGGAGAAGCTGGTCTACAACATTGTGTAGATAGTTCGCTTTACGACAACTGCCAAGTATCGTCGATGATAATGAAATTATGACACAAACACTCATACTGCCATCTCGAGTCCTATGTTGCGGATATTCTGTGGATAGCGCTCTTTATACCACTGAGCTCTCGTCATTCGCACCGTTGTAAGTCTCACGAAAGGTGTGACCAGAGAAAGATCAACATATTGCTAGATCACTGCGGAGACAGATAAGCTCTTACCATTCCAACTGTTGCAACAATCGAATTGTATGGTCACTAAAGCAGCGACACACAAATTACGATGCGCTCGCTTCTGTGAGCTCTTATCATCGCTATTGTCGCCACCTCCAAGCAAATGTTGCCACGGAGAGTAATAGTGTCGTGAAAAACAATTCAAGGATCAGTGAGCTCTTGCCATCCATACTGACACTTTCTCGAAGCTATGTGTCCACCGAGAGATCTTAGGTCGCAACACAGCCATCCACAGATGCTGAGCTCATACATTTGTTTTTCGTGCCATCTCAGCAACGCCGGACCGACGAGAGCGCTTGTATAAGTAAGCGGATTGCTGTCGATCGTCGAGGTCAGACTGCCCGTGATGTTGTCAATTCGAGTTCCCGTGGTCACTGAGAGTACATCGTTTGGAGCACAATTTCCAAGTGACGGTGAGCTCATGTCTTCATCATTACCTCGATGACCGAGATTGCTCGCCGCTGAGAGTATGCTAGTGTAAGCAAAGCTGAAGCCTCTCAATGAGCTATTATCATCGTCGCTGTACGCATATACGGAGTATGGCGCCACGGAGAAGGTAGGTTACGAACAGAATATCCGCAAAAACTCTTGAACTCATGTCATCGCTCCTGTAGTCATAACGAAGGCGTGTTACCACTGAGAGTTTAGTGTTGTTGTTGAAGCTCTTCCGTTCTAAAGAGCTAATCCCGTCGTAAATGTTACCATTTCTGGAGGCTGTTACCATTGAGATGACATTGTTCATGCCGGCATGCTCGAAACACAAGGAGCTCATGCCGTCGTTAATGTATTTATCTTGAAATCACATCGCCACTGAGAGTATGAGCTGGACATCCAAGTATGCACCTGCTAATATGCTCATACAATCATCACTGTCACCATTTTTACACATGCTATGCCGCTGAGATGGACCTGACAAAGACTGAGATTGGCGGGTAAAACAATTTGATTGTGATGATGATTCCAAATCAAGACTCACTTCATCTCCACTTTTCGCAAGCCAGTGCCAAAGCCACTGCCGCTTACCATAAAGAAAATTTCATATCAATGCTCGCTCAAACACCAAAATCAAAATCACAAGCCAATGCCAAAGCCAATGCCACTGCTGCTGCTGCTGCCCTGCCATCTCGTGCCGCGCAAAAGAAAGAAAAGGGGAAATTCACACTTTACTCACCTTTGACGTAGTCGAAGAACTTGACGATCTTCTCCAAGTCGCTGAAGGTCAGCCCGGCGAAGCCAGGTCTAGCCTTAGCCTCCTTCATCACCTTCTCGATGTCTGCCTTGATGTCCGCGAACATCTCATCTGCGAGCTTCTTGTTCGCAGCCGAGATGAACGGGACGAATGGGACAACCTGGGCATGGACGGCGTACTCCCAGCGGTTGATCTGGCCGCCGATGCCGAACATGCCGACGAAGTTCCTGCCGGTGTGAGCGCCATACACGCTCATGATGATGTCGCGGAAGACGATCTTGTCGCCTGAGAGCCACTCGCGGCGGCCTGCGTCGAGCTGGATGAGCCCGATGCTGTTGGAGGGGACTGGGGTGAAGAGCGGCGTCTTCTTGTCCTCCGCCACCGGAACGTAGTTCGTGCGGACGTTTAGATCGAAGCTGTTGATGGACGTGAGCAGTCCGGACGCCTCGTTGCGGATCTGCTGGCACACCTTGAGCAGCGGTGGCAGCCTGAAGTTGTTGATGGCGCAGCGCCCAGAGGACTTCAGGGCGATCTTGTACTGTTGGTAGCAAAGGGAGGATGTTAGGGGAGTGTCCTGCGAATGATTTTGGGCTATCGCCCTTGACTTACCACGCGGTTGCGAACCTCAGGCGGGAGGCGCAGGAACGGGAACTGGCCCTTGGCGTAGCGAGTCTTGCGACGGCTCAGCTTGGAGTCGTCGTGGCCCTGCTGAGCGTTGTGCAGGGCGGCCTTTGCAGCCTTTGCGACTTTGCGGTCATACTTGACCTTGGCGGAGTCGGTGGCGGTGGAGCCAGGAGCAGAAGTAGTGTCCTTGGCCATGTTCTCGGTCTGACCTTCGATGACCGGCAAGACGTTCTGTTCGGCGAGGTTGGCGGTCTGGGGAACGGTGTTGTGGGCGTGAGTGTCCATCTTGTGATCTTTTGGTAGTTGGGGGTAGTCTTGCGTGGTAGCGGGTGCTGTGAGAAAGATACGATGGTATAAAACTGTTCAGAGAGAGTGAGCTGTGTTCAAGGCTTGAAGTGAGACTGCAGCGATAGGCGTGATGTTACCCTTTTGATCCTGCAATGGAAGAAGGCGTTGCGTTTCGATAGAAGGCGAAGATGGAGTGCGAGAGAGGATACGAAGAAGGTCGTGAATGGAGCGTAGAGAAGTAGACAAGTTGTGGTGTCAAGAGAGTAAAAGTGCAGGGAGAGCAAGAAGTTGAGAAGTTGGTGGTGTCGTGAAAGTAAAGAAGCGGCGAGGGTGATAAAACTCTTATAGAAGTCGTGAATGAAGCGAAGTCGTCGAGGCGTTGAGGACTCGAGGAGGCGAATTGGTACGACTTCTTGCATGTGATAATCTCAAACAGCGACTGATTGTCTTGTGAAAGAGCAAACGACCAAGGCTAGACCTAAAAGGGCAATGATAGCTCACTTCACATCACTTCACATGATTAATGTTGGGACTTGATCAATGAAAGGAAGAATGTGTTGAAGTGAATGCTATTGTGGATGTCAACAGCTCTTATTATTTTCATGTGACATGGAGCTACTTATTGAAGATGCATATTTTCGGGGCTTCGTACACTCATGCATTGTCAAATCCCAAACGCCAAGAGGAGCCAAACGGCTGCTACTCTCCCTTTGCTTCCCTGGATATCTGCCTTGGTGCTTAAGGCAAGAAGCCATCTCAGCAACCCGTGTCCACGCGAACCACCTGGGGTAGGTGGTTGTGACAAAACAAACAAACAAACTCCGTATGTATATGCATTGTTGTCATCTTGGCTTCGTTTGGTCTAGGAGAAGCCCAGAAGTCCGCCCTGCTGGGCAAACTTCATTTGGTATTCGCGAAGATCTGCCCAGTGCCTGAGCTCAGAAGCTTCGTCTTCGGGTGTGTCGGGGTCGCTATTCGCTGGGCTCACGCGCTCCAACTTCATGAGGATGTTCAGGAAGACGTGAAGATATTCTTGTGCCTGAATAGCAAGCTGGCCCTTCCTCTGCTCGGGCATGTCGAGGAGTGTACTAGCAATGGATCGAATTTTCATGGTCTGGGTGATTGTCAGTAAATTGTCTTTCAAAAAGTAAGGTGTAATGCAAGAACTTACGAAGCTATCAGCATTGGGCTCCATATTCACTTGCTGAATACTGCTGAGTACAACCAGGAGGTCTTTGACGATGGTTTCACGCTCCTCGCGGAATTCGTGCTCAGTCATGTCATATCCACTGGTAGGAGCTTGTGGTAGCATGCCATCAATACCAGCTGCAGTGATACCTTGGCCAGGAGAACTCGGCATAGAATTCGGTGGCTGGGAAGACCTTGACCGGGCGTGCGCTTCCACCAGATTCCAGTACTTCTCCACAAGGTAGGATCGTGTCGCTAGACTGCTGGCGTAGATGTTTGCCTTTTGAATCTCGTATTGCATGTGGCGCCTCTCTTCAGGCGTTTGTTCCTGGCCGTAAGGCAGATTCGGGTTTGGGTTGAGCATCATCGATGATGAGTCCTGATTTTGTGCAAAGCCTTCGAAGAATTGCGCGTTGTCCGCGTGACCATTTTGGCCGAGAGGGCTTGCATTGGGGTAGACAATTAGTTCGTGCGGCAACTCAGAAATGGCGCTCTTGCATCTCCGCAACGATTCGTGCAGGACCTTCTTCTGGCGTTCCCAGTCCACAATTGCGTCAATTCCCCAAGCCATCTCCATTGTCGTGAGCGGGTTGTAGGAACTGTATACTCTGACATTTGCGTTGAAGCCAGCAATCATGGGAATGAGGCCGTGAGGTTGTGGATCACTGTGCGTAGGGTAAATGCAGAAGTCGTCAAGCTCATCAGGCAACGGCGGGTACGGTTCAGATGGTGTCGGTGGTGGAATCTGAAGTTCGCCGAATGAGGCACCGAGCTGCTGGACGGTCCTTACGCTGACGAACATGGTCCAGAAAATGCGGAAGCCGATCTGTCGAGTAATGTTGTCCATTGGTTGCTGGTCACGTCCACCATCCTGACCTCCAACTCTTGATTCTACAGCGCTCGGAAGATGGCTGCCGTTGCTTTGGTTGTTGTCTGCCTTGTGAAGACCAAGCGTCCGGATGATCGTCAAGCACTCGCCGAAGTAAAGGCGGCCCTGACGCCACCTGAAGGTGTAGACACCCATTAAAGCAAGGAAGTAGCTTGTTGCGGCATCGTAGACGCTCAAACTCTCGCTCTCCAGATAGCCAGGTCCTCGAGCTAATGAGCAAATACTTTGGCATCTGTGGACTAGGCTCATGTGGTTCGGGAATAGATTCTCCTTTCCTTGGGCCTTAAGATGTTGTCGGGGCTTGCGGGGAAATGACGCGACAAGAGCGCCGATCATTGACGCGAGAAGAGCCAAGAAAGACTTGTTGGTCAAATCCTCACGTCGTTTCCATGCCTCGCGGAAGCTGGGCTCGTGAGGGAAAGGGCATAGTGGGTGAATGTAGGTGAAAAAGTCGTTGATCAGGAGGTTGATCGTTTCGATCGGGCAGATGCTCTCTGCTGAGATTTGCTGGTTTGACGGATGAGACGAAAGCGCGGCAAGCGCTTGTGCGGCGTGTGTTGGCGAAGAGGGTGTTGAAGTGCCAGAAATTGAGCCTCCGCCGTTCGACTCTTCGAGTCTCCTGCGCTTGATAGCCTCAGCATGGCGGTTGGGAGGCCCTCTTCGGCGACTCGGACGCTCGAATGTGCATGGGATGTCCAGTGCTGCGCAAGCACGGCATGGCGGTCCACTCTCGTCACACTGCGAACGTTAGCAATTACCTCAATGAAATTCACTCCAGATGACGCAGCTCACCTTCACTTTCCTGATGCTACAGGAATCACATGCTTTCCGTAATCTGTTAGTCTTTTGCGGTTGCTGTGAATCCGAGGAAACATCTGGTTGCACTGGGGTTTGCTGAGGCTGAAATTGTTGCGGTTGATGTTGAGCCTGGTGTTGGAGTCTTTGGTTGGCCTGGTGAATTTGCTGGCGTTGATGCTCTTCTTGAGCAGCGTGCTTCTGGAGTTCCTGGGCGAGGTCGTGAATCTGTGGCGAGTCCTGGCCAACGGAAGTGTTTGGTTCGATCTTTGGATACGCAGGCTGGTTGAGGTTGCTGAACTGCAGCTGGTTCTGCTGCGAATGATCCAGCAGCTGTGGTGTCCCGGCCGAGGTAGGGTACAAGGGACTGTAGTGCTGCTGGTCGGGCGGCGGCGGTGGTGGGTAATGAGACATCTGGGCCAGCATCCAGTGTTCTACCTGGAGCTGTGAGCGGAAGTTCGACATAACTGCGGCAGACATTCGGAAGATTGAGTAGTGGAGGAAGGCAAAGGACGGCGCCTGGTCTGGCGTCCGAGCAGAGGGCGGATGGGCAGGGCGGTAAATAGGATTGCAGGAGGTACGGGCAG
>Ga0265797_10002004_pt1 | contig 35139 bp, 25 predicted proteins | sample P2T30metagenome_FD_192433 | JGI IMG/M metagenome (GOLD analysis project Ga0265797, IMG submission 192433) | Plant litter microbial communities from East Loma Ridge, Irvine, California - P2 T30 | ecosystem: Environmental > Terrestrial > Plant litter > Unclassified | place: USA: California...
GGAGGTGATGGCGCCGCTGGTCGTGTGCGGCAACGAGCACCGCTTCCTGGTGGCCGAGCAGCTGCGCGACGTCGGGATCACCCCGCACGCCATCCTGCTCGAGCCGGCCGGCCGCAACACGGCCCCGGCCGTGGCCGCGGCGGCCCAGTTCCTGCAAGCCCAGGACCCGGATGCCATCATGCTGGTGCTGCCGGCCGACCACGTGATCGAGAAGAACGAAGCCTTCCGCACGGCTGTCGAACGCGCCTATACACTGGTGCAGGACGGGGCGCTGGCCACCTTCGGCATCGTTCCAGGCGCGCCGGAAACCGGCTATGGCTACATCAAGCGCGGCGAGCCGCTGCCGGGCTGCGACGATTGCTATCACATCGAGCGCTTCGTCGAAAAGCCCGACCGCGACACGGCCGAAGGTTTTGTCGCCGACGGCGGCTTTTACTGGAACAGTGGCATGTTCATGTTCCGCGCCGAGCGCTTCCTGGCCGAGATCGCCCAGCACGCGCAGCAGATCGCCAGCGCGGCCGAGGGTGCGGTGCGCAACGCCTACCGCGACCTCGATTTCTGCCGCCTGGACGAAGCCGCTTTCGCGGCCAGCCCGTCGGACTCGATCGACTATGCGGTGATGGAACACACGCGTGACGGCGTCGTCGTCTCCGCCGACATCGGCTGGAGCGACGTCGGTTCGTGGTCGGCGCTGGCCGACGTGCAGACCAAGGACGCGAACGGCAACGTCCAGCGCGGCGACGTCTACCTCGACAACACCAGCAACACGCTGGTACGTGCCGAGAGCCGCATCGTGGCGCTGATCGGGGTCAAGGACCTGGTCGTGGTGGAAACCAACGACGCGGTGCTGGTCGCGCACAAGGACCAGGTGCAGCGTGTGAAGAACGTGGTCGACCACCTCAAGGTGCAGGCCCGTACCGAGCACCTGCACCACACGCGCGTGTATCGTCCGTGGGGCTATTACGAAGGCATCGATGCGGGCGAGCGTTTCCAGGTCAAGCGCATCACGGTCAAGCCGGGCGAGAAATTGTCGCTGCAGATGCACCACCACCGCGCCGAGCACTGGATCGTGGTGTCGGGCACGGCACGCGTGACATGCGGCGAGAAGTCCATCCTGCTGGCCGAGAACGAATCGACCTACATCCCGCTGGGCACCACCCACCGCCTGGAAAACCCGGGCAAGCTGCCGCTGCATTTGATTGAAGTGCAGTCGGGCAGTTACCTTGGCGAGGATGACATCGTCCGCTTCGAGGATGTCTACCAGCGCGCCTGATTCGGCAGGCGAGACAGGCGGGCTGCAGAAGAGCCCGCCGGAGAGTGCAGCGCTGCCCTAACGCAACGCTTTATATAATTACATCCAGTAACCGCGATGTTTGCGTGACTGCTCCTGTTCCTGCAGCCATTCCATCGCGTGTTCAATGTTCGAGCTAGGAATATTGCCTTCTTCGAGCGCGCTGCGAATCTTCCACTCGGGCTGGCGTGCAAGGATGGCGCGAAATGCTTCGCGCGTATAGACGGAAACTTCGTTGCGAGCGCCATGTTCCGGCTTGCACTCGGGATGGTCGTAGCGGCTATCAGCATAAATCATCGATATCTCCTTGTCGCAAGTAGGAGTCTATCGTAGCACTTTGTTACAAGTAGCAAATGTTCGACAACACACAGATTAGATATTAAACAAACAATAATCAGAAATTCGATCAGCTAAATCAAGCTTTTCATCAATCGATTACATTTTTGCGGCAAGAAAACGACAAATACCGGCGGCTTCAGTAGGAGAACTTCGACTTGAACGGAATGATGAGGCCATCCAGGCGCGGGTAGCCGGCCAGGATTGACGACAGGCCGCTGGTGCTGCTGTCGGTCCATGTCCAGCTCAGCAGCTGCAAACCCTGCTTGCGCGGCACGATATAGGTCGATACCGCCGGGAATGACCGGTAATCGAAGCTGAGGTAAGTCGCGTGCGCGGCCAGGGCCTCGTCGACGATCTGCTGCGCCTGGCGCTCGCATTCCGGTGCGTGCGCTTTGTCGGAGCAGGCACCGAAGCCGGCCGGCACGTAATACGACACGTGCCAGCCCGCATCGGCGTAGGCACGCATCCGGGCGGCGGCGCCCGCCGGGATCTCGAGGATGGTGCGCCCCTTCAGCTGCCAGCGCGCGTCGAGCGCCGCCAGAACTTGCAGCACGGCCGTGCTGTCGTCCAGTGGCGGGTTCTTGAAATCGAACCAGAGCTTGAGTGCCGGCTTGTCGGCCAGCGCTGCCAGCTGCAGGTCCAGCGTCAGGCTGGTCGGTGCGGCGGGCGGGTGGTAAATGTCGAACACGCGGCGCTGCGGATCGAACATGAGATCCATCTCGATGCCGTCGAAGTACTGCTTGGCTTCCAGCGCCTTGGCCTCGGTATTGACGCGGTGGGCGAACAGTGGTTTGGTCCAGCTGCCGTCGCGCCGGATCTGCTGCAGGTTCAGGCGCGTCGTTTCGAGTGCATCCTTGCGGTCGTCGTAGCTCAGGAGGTCGTACTGGACCGGTAGGCCATCGCGGAACAGCTTGCGTGCCGGACCGGCGAATGCCGGGTCGAGCAGGCTGCCGGCCTCGCGCCGCATGCCTTTCACCGAGACGTGGAACAGGTCGAGCAGCAGGTCGCCGACCCAGCTGTTCAGAACCGGCTTGGCGGCATTCGCCTGCAATGCCGCGTGCTCGCTGCCCAGGGCCTGGCGCGCCGCGGCATTGAAATGCACGAGCAGAGGGATTTCCACATGGCGCGCGGAATGCGCGCTATTGTTGTGGCCGGTGCCCTCCTCCGGCGCCTCGCCATGATCGGGCACGAAAATGACGACGGTCGGCCGGGCCTGTGCATCCGATGCGCTCATCACATCCTTGATGATGCCGTCGGTGAAACGGATTGCGCGGTCGTAGCAGGCGACGTCGCCGCTCAGGTCAGGCGCTTCGCCGAAATAACCGGGTCCCTGAGGCAGCGCCGTGGCCGGACTCTCGCCCGCACCATATTTACAGTAGGGGAAGTGGGGGGCCAGCATGTGCTGGACGATCAGGCGGTCCTTGCCCGCTGCCGGCATGCGCAGCGTCCTGATCGCGGCGTCGCGTGCCAGCAGATCGGGGTCGCCGATCAGTCCCTGCGGGCTGAGGCGGCCTTCCGAACCGCGGTTGAAAAACTCGGTGTGCCGGCTGTTCCTGGCCAGCTGCGACACCGCGGCCGCCCAGGGTCCGAACGGCGCCTGGGCCGACAGCCAGGTAGTATCCACCTGGCCCGCATTCAGTGCATCCAGGACCGATATCCGGCGCTGCTCCTGCAGCTGTTCCGGCCGTTGTACGTCATAATAGGGACGGTAGAACATCGCGGTGAGCGCCTGCACGGTGTGCGAGTCGGCAGATACCGCATCCTTGAACATTACCAGGTCGTCGCGCATGGCAGCGAGCGCCGGGTTGGTCCGGCCCGGATAGCCGTACAACTGCCAGTGCCAGCGGGTGTTCGATTCGCCCAGGATCAGCACCACGTCGAGCGGTCCCCGCGGGCCGACGCCGACGTCCTTGTCCGCCACCCGCGCCAGCGAATGCGCCTGTGTGCGCAGGTTCTCGACGGAGGTACGGGCCGCCTGCAGGCGGTCGAGCTGGCCGCCGCTGCCGAACAGCATCAGCACGACGGCGAACGGCAATGCACTGCGGAAACTCACCGGTGCCAGCGTGGGGCGCAGCAGGAACAGGGCAATCTGCGTGGCCAGCATGATGGCGAACATCGACAGGACCACGATCGACAGGTGCTGGAAGACGAAGCCGCCGGCCTCCTGTGCGTTGGTCTGCAGGACGGCAGCCACCGCGTCCGCCGAGATCGGGCCGTAGAGACGCTCGTAGCCGGCTCCCAGCAAGGCGAGGCCGGTCAGCAGCAATGCGGTAATCAGGCGCCAGACGGCGCGGCCGCTCAACAGCCAGGCACAGCCTACCGCCGCCAACAGGCCCAGCGTCCATGAGCCGGCACGGAACAGCACGACCCATTGCAACAGGTAGAGCGCCCACAGCAGATGGGAGACGCCGCGCTTGCGCAGCGGCAGTAGCGAGACCGCCAGCAGCGCCAGCCAGGCGCACGCGACCTGGGGGATGCGGTTGCGGTGGAACCATTCCGGCCACAGCCAGTCCTTGGCCCAGTACAGCGCCATCGGCAAGGTGGCCGCCGTCAATACCAGCGCCAGCAGCCAGAGCACGGCACCACGGCGGAACCCGGTGGTGGTGGCGGACCTCAGGCGTGCCAGCATGATGGATCAGGCCCCGCGGCCGCTGCCGGCAACGGGCAGCGTCGTGCGCTCGACCAGGGCACGGATGCGCTGCTTGAATATTTCCTTGTCGAACGACAGGGCGTGGCGGCGCAGAACGACCGGATCGAAGCGTACGGCGCCGCTCTCGACCTTGCGCACCGCCTCGGCCAGCGCGTCGACGCTTTGCTCATGGAACAGGATGCCGGTCTGGCCATCGACCACGGTGTCGAGCGCGCCACCGCGGCCATAGGCGATGACCGGCGCACCCGAAGCCATGGCTTCCACCGGGACGATGCCGAAATCTTCCACGCCGGGGAAAATCAGGCCCTTGCAGCGCTCCAGGTGCTCCTTGACGACCGGGAACGGCTGGCGGCCCAGGAATTTCACGTTGGGGCCGGCACGCTGTTTCAGCTCGTCGAAGGTCTCACCCTCGCCGATCACGACCAGCGGCAGTTGCAGGCGGCTGAACGCATCGACCGCGATATCGGCGCGTTTGTAGGCGACCAGTTGGCCCAGGCACAGGTAAAAATCGCCACGTTCTTGCTCGTGGGAAAACGCGGCGGTGCTCACCGGCGGATAAATGACTTCGGACTCACGGCGGTAGAACTTGCGGATGCGCGCCGCGATGAAGGACGAATTGGCGACGAACACGTCCACGCGGTCCGCCGCCACGCGGTCCCAGACCCGCAGCCAGTGCGCGATCACCGGGAACAGCGTACGCACCAGACGGCCGGCACGGCCCACGTATTCATGGTACATGTCCCACACATAACGCATCGGCGAATGGCAGTAGCAGATATGCACGGCATCCGGCCGGGTCACCACGCCCTTGGCCGGGCCTGACTCGCTGCTGATCACCAGATCATAGGCGCTCAGGTCGAGCTGTTCCAGCGCCATCGGCATGAACGGCAGGTATTTCTGGTAGTAGCGCTTGGCGCCCGGCAGGCGCGAAATGAACGAGGTGATGATGCGGCCCTTGAACGCCGGCCCCAGGGTCTCGCGCACCAGGGCCTCGTCGCAGACGTGCACGAACAGGTCGGCATGCGGAAACAGTTCGATCAGCGCGCTGACGACGGCCTCGCCGCCGCGGTTGCTGAGCCACCAGTAATGTACGATCGCGACCTTCATGCGCCGCCCTGCCCGGCGCTTGCTGCAACGGTCCGCGAGAAGCGGCCGCGCAGGTGCATGCGGCGCAGCATGCGCAGTGGCATGCGGGGGAAGGCAGCCAGCATGCGGGCGCCCAGGTGCCAGCCAGCCCCCTGCTGGCGCGCCGCGGCGTAATAGGCCCGGTAGGCTTCGCCGTCGTAGACGCCGTCGGCGCGCTTGGCGGCGAGCCAGGGCAGGCTGTACACCTTGAACAGGTGGGCCGCGGCGCGTTCGCAGCGTGCCAGCAGTTCCGGCTTCGCGCCGAGCCGGCTCTTGCGCAGCACGTCGTAGAACGAGAAATAGACGTCGAAGGTGCTCTTCGACCAGGTGAACGTGTTCACGTCTTCGGCGCGGTTGAGCACCAGCACGTCGCGCATGACGACGATGTCGCGGTCGACCGATGCATCGATGATGCCGCCGACGTGCGAATAATACGATCCCTTGAACTTGGCGATGTCCTGGCCTTTCCAGTCGGCGGCGCGGATCACGCAGCCGCCGATGAATCCGAGTGCCCACACGTATGACGACGCGAAGTCGTTGAAGCCGGTGACCGAATATCCTTGGCCGCCCGGCAGCACCGGCGCGTCGGCGGTGTGGGCGTGGGCGTCGTCGCAATAGATGTAGTTCGCGAACAGGAATCCGGGACGCTCCTTCAGCAGCGCCGCCTTGACCTTGTCGAGCGCACCGGGCGTCAGCAGGTCGTCTTCACCGAGCAGCCAGACGTATTCGCTGGTGGCGCTGACGATGCAGTTCTTGATGTTTTCGTCGATGCCGAGGTTGCGCACGTTGATGGCGTAGTCGAGGCGTGCCTGCGGGAACTGTACGCGGACCTTGGCGATCCAGGGCGCATTGGCGCTGCCATCCGAATCGTCGAGCACGAGCACGGCGACGTCGTCGTGCGACGACGCCTGCTCGAAGATGTGCACCAGGTTCTTGTGCAGGAGTTCAGGCCGCTTGTAAGTCGGAATCGTAATGGTCAATAACATGCTGTTGCTTCACTCAAGGAAAATGCGGGCCCGGCCATCAGGTCCGGCGGCTGCGCTGGCAAGCCCAGAGCAGGCCGACGATCACGAATGCCGGTGCCGCCTGCGACGGCGTCGTCAACCGGTGTTCGGTGAGCGACGCGAACAGCAGGCTGCCGAGAATCATCGCTACCGGCAGATACAGTTCACGCGAGGTGAAGGTCCGGTAGATGGATCGGAGGGTCAGGAACAACAGCGCCAGTCCCACCAGACCGTTTTCGGCCGCGATGTGCAGGAAGCTGTTGTGTGCGTGGAGATTCGAATGCATGGGCGGGCTGGCCGTGTTCATGGCCAGTACGCCGTGAATGCCGCTGATCTGGACCGGGAAGTCGTCGAAGCGGGTAAAGCCGATGCCGACGATGGGCGACTGCAGGAACATGTCGATGGCCATCGGATACAGCAGGAACAACCGGTGCATGATGGTGCCAGGGCGTTCGCCCAGCGACATCATGTCGGTCGGCAACTGGTCGGCCACGGACGAGAACTCGCTGTAGTCGTACACTACTGGCGCGCCCATCTGCTGCCACACGAAGTAGGCGGCGGCCAGGCCGGCCACCAGTACGCCCACGAAGGCCAGCAACAGAAAGCGCGCGAGGTGCGGCCAGCGCCGGCTGCACCAGTCATAGGCGACGGCTGCCAGGATGGCGATGATCGAGCCGCGCGAGTCCGTCAGCACCAGCGCCAGCGCGCCGACGCAGATCGCCAGCCAGCGGCCCGAAAAGCCGGCGACGATGGCGCGGCCGACCAGGTACGCCAGCAGTACCATGAAGAAACCGCCGGCAGCGTTATGCGATTCGTAAGGATAGAAACCGACGAATGGCAGGGTTACGTAGGCGATCGCACCGACGACGACGACACTGCTTATCCAGCGATCCATCCGGCGCAGGTCGACTTTTCCGGTACCCAGCACGAACAAGGGAATGGCAGAGTACAGGATATTCGAGTCGTAGCGGATCGCTTCGTAGGACAGAATGTCGGTGGGCCCAAGTCCGGTGGCCAAGCCGGACAGGAACATCACCGCCAGCAGCGCCGTCAACGGGCGCACGTAAGGCGCTCTGGCATTCGGGACTTTGAGGAACAGGACTTCGATGACGGCCAGCATCAGCATCAGCACCAGCATCACGGGCGGCAGATACAGAGCCGGCGCGATGGAGGTCGCCAGGTAACACAACGCGAGCGCGTTCTTTACGCTGGATACCGATAACCAGCTGTCGCGGCCGGGAATTGTCTGCAGGCCGGGATCGAGACCAATACCGTTTGAAGTCATGTCAACCGCTCAAGAGACCGCGATGAATGGCCAGCGCTCGGCCTTCTTGCCGATCGAAGCCTTGCGCAAGGTCTTCAGGCCATTCAGCAGCCAGAGCGGACTCGACATCATCAACATGGTTTTCACGCGCACTTTGGTGCCGCCGGTCGCGACGCGCTCGACCAGCTTGCGCTCTTCCTTGCCGAAGGTGCCGCTCAAGCGCGCGCGACCTACGCGCGGCAGCAGATCCTCGTTGAAGGAGCGCGCCCACGCGGCATGCATCGTTTCCGCATCGAAACCGAGAGCAATACCGTGTTCGAGGAACAGTTTGCGCATTTCCGGTCCAAAAGCATTGAATATCCGGTAGTTACCGCTGAAATGCGGGCGCACGCCGACAGCGATGTCGGGCGAGAAGAAGGCCTCCCCCGCAGTCGCGATCGCGTCGAGCGCCTTGTAGCTGAGGAAGATGTCGGTGCCGATATAAGCCTGGTCGTCGTGCTCGTTAACCCATAACGAGCGGCGGAAAACGAAAGACGAAATGAAGCTGATCCAGACCCCGATACGTCCCAGGAACTGATTTGGCTCGAGCCGGGTGAGCGTACCCGGCGTTTCGGCCGGCATCAGCGGAATTTCCGGCGTGCGTACACCGATTACGCCATTCTCTTCGGTCAGGGTCGCCGCATTTAGGAACATGAAGCCGATCCCGGCATTGGATTCGAGCGTGTTCAGCAAACCGCGTATCGATCCTGGCACCAGCGTATCGTCGTCGGACAGCAGGCGCACGAACTCGCCGCGGGTATGCCGTACGACGCGGCGGATATTTTCATCGATCCCGTAATTGCGGTCGTTGACGAAATAACGCAGTTGTGGACGGTCCTGGTAGCGGCCCACGACGGCATCGGTATCGTCAGTGGAACCGTTGCTGCACACCACGACCTCGACCTTGTCGGCATCGCTGCCGAGCGCATCGATCTGGGTAAACAGGCTCGCGAGTGCGGCGGTCATCTCCTTTGCCCGGTTATAGGTAGGAATGGCAATGGAGAGCAGTGGCTGGGATGACATCATAGAAAATTATTTTTTTGAAAGCCGCGGCGCCAGCGAGTATAACCTGAAAGGAGCGTAGAAGACGGGTCCGGTAAGCTGGCGAGCAGGGCATTATCGGCGGTTTGGGACAATATCGATTACTGCCGTGAGTAGCCGAAAAACAGTTTCGCAGTCCACGGTAGTACGACGACCAAGGTAATAACGGTTTGCGACAGCATGGTTTCGAACGTGCCGATCCGGGAGGCGACGTAGGCGGCTGCAAGCGTCAATACCGCCGCGGTCACTGACACCGGAAGCATCGGTTCTTTGCCATGCGCACGCATGTACGTCGCAGCGCCGTAGATCACGGTATTGCCGAGCGTTCCCATGGCAATCACGGCCATCGTGGATAACGCGACCAGGCGATCGGCCTGCTTCAGGTGAAGCGTATGCATTGCCATGACTGCAAGCAATACTGCAACACAGCCGGCGAACGTCAATCCGGTCGCACGCACGAAGGTGGCCCGGAACAACTTGTTCAATTCCGTCCGGTTTCCCTGTGAAATATAGCCGGTAATGGCTGGGATACGGGCATTGAACCAGCTGACGCCCAGCGACTGAATGGCCGTGAAGATGGCGATCGTCAAGCCCAGCTGGCCTGCTGCCGCGGCGCCCAGATGCACGAAGACCAGTGGCGTGAACAGTTGGTACATCAGATAACCGCTCATCCAACTCACCGCGATCCGCCACTGGAAAGGGAACACCTCACGCCGCCAATCGATCGCATGCACCGAAGCTGCGTTGCGCAAATCTCCGAAAAGGCGCAGAACATGGTCCTTGCCTTGCAGCCAACGGCTCGTCCAGAGGATGGCGACGAGCGCGTTAAGCGGAATTGCCCATAGGCCGGCGCCGGCAAATAGTCCTATCCAGGTCAGGCAGAATCCCACCATTGACTGGCCAAGGCGCAGGCGCGCCACCTGGCCCACCTGACCGCACCCTTCCGTCACCGCAAGCAGCGGCGAGAAATACAGGTTCACGGCAGTAAACGCCGCCAGGCCGAGCCAAGGCCCCAGCCACTCGGCGGCAGGCAGCGAACCGTCACGCCGGAACAGGGACGCGCCCGCCAGCAGAGCCACCAGGAAAAACAGCACGGCTGCCATGCGATACCATTTACGCAGCATCGAAATAGTCGATCCAATCCGGTTCAGATGCACGTCCTCACCAGAGGCTGCGCCGGGCGTGCGCAATGCCATTTCCTTGCTGGTGATCTGGGTAATCACCTGGTTTAGCCCCAATTCGAAGAACACCTGCAGCCCTAACAGGCTCGCAAACGTGAAGTAATAACCCTGCTGCTGCGGGCTGAGGGTAGCGGGAATGGCCAGCACCATGACGCCGCCGGCAATGATGGTCCAACCTCGCATTAGCAGCGTCGTTGCGACGTGGAAATCAATGCCAAGCACGGACATCCAATGGAGCGCGCGTGCTTTCATGACTCCCGCATCCGCAATACGACGTCCTGGACGAGGAGCGTCAAACCCTCGTGCAAGCTTGTGCGCGGCTCCCAGCCGTGCGCCTTCAGCCATGCTGTGTCGGCGCAGGAACTGGGAATCGCCTGTTCGGCCGTGATGTCGCCGAAACCGAGCACCGAGGGCGAAGCCGCGATCTCATGGATCAGTTCGAACACCTGGCGCACCGGTGTCGCGGCGCCGCTGCCGCACTCGACATGCTGCAGTCCATCCCATTCGGACGACGCGGCAATCAGTGCGGCGTCGACGACGTCTTCGACAAAGACGAAGTCGCGCCCTTGGGAACCGCTGGTCATGGCGATCCGCGGCACCCCCTTCACCATCTGCTGCGTCACGTTCGGCAGCGCCTTGGTGAACGCTTCTCCCGGTCCGTAGACCTGTTCGATCTGAAGCAGTGCGGCGCGCACCGGCTGCGGCTGCGCGAAGAAGGCTTCGAGCCTGCTGACCAGTTCGCTCTTCGAGCGCGTATATCGCAACTGGTGGGTCGCCTCCGGCGGAAACTTGCGGAAGAACGTATCGCCAAGGACGCACACCGCCGCCACGTTGCGCTGCACGAAGCGCGCCATGACACGCAGCGGCAACTCGACGTTGACGTCGGCAAGCGCCCTGTCGTCGTTCGAGGGACGGTCGTAGGCCACGGCAAAGTTGAAAAAATGCGTGGCCCCGTCGACTGCGTGATCAAGGTCGGCATCGGAAACGCCCAGCCACGTCACGCGCGGGTCAGCGGCCAGGACCGGGTCGCGTTCCGCGGTCCCCGAACTGAGTATCCGGACGGCCACGCCGTCACGCAGCAATGCATGCACCAGTCGGCTACCGACGAAACCGGTGCCGCCGCTGACGACGGCCGTTCCTTTCAGTGACATCAGAAACCGATCCCGAAGAATTCTTCGAGCTTGGCAGTGATGTAATCCAGGTGCTCAGTGGTCAGCGCCGGGAAGGTGCCGAGCCAGAAGGTTTGGTTCATCACAATGTCGGTGTTGGTCAGTTCGCCGCTGACACGGTAATTCTGGTCGAGCATGTATGGCTGACGCGTCAGATTGCCGGCGAACAGCAGGCGGGTGGCGATCTTGTTCTGATCCAGGTAGTTCAGCAGGTCGACACGTTGAACGCCCGAAGTTTCCTTGAGCACGACCGGGAAGCCGAACCACGACGGTTCGGAATTCGGGGTCGCCTCCGGCAGGTGCAGGAAATCTTCGCAGGTTTTCAGGCGGTCCTTCAGGTAAGCGAAGTTGGCGCGGCGGGTGGCGATGAATTCATCCAGGCGATCCAGCTGCGCCAACGCGCAGGCAGCCTGCATGTCGGAGATCTTCAGGTTGTAGCCGAGATGGCTGTACGTATACTTGTGATCGTAACCTTCCGGCAGGTTGCCTAACTTCCAGCAGAAGCGTTTGTTACAGGTGTTGTCCTTGCCTGGCGGGCAGTAGCAGTCGCGGCCCCAGTCGCGGAACGATTCGGCAATCAGCTTCAGTTCTGCATTGTTGGTGAAGACCGCACCGCCCTCGCCCATCGTGATGTGGTGCGCCGGGTAGAAGCTCAGGGTGGCGATGTCGCCGAACGTACCGACCAGTTGGCCGTTATAGGTGGCGCCGAGCGCATCGCAGCAGTCCTCCACCAGCCACAGGTTATACTTCTTGCACAGTGCGGTCACGACGTCCAGGTTGAACGGGTTGCCCAGCGAGTGCGCCAGCATGATCGCCCTGGTCTTGGGCGTAATCGCGGCTTCGATCTTGGAAGCGTCGATGTTGTGAGTGGCCAGGTCGACGTCGACGAACACCGGCACCGCGCCGAACTGCAGGATCGGGTTGACGGTGGTCGGGAAACCGGCTGCGACACCGATCACTTCATCGCCGCGCTTGATGGCGCGCTCGCCCAAGCGGGGCGAGGTCAGGGTCGAAAACGCCACCAAGTTGGCCGACGAACCCGAGTTGACCGTGATCAGGTGCTTCACGCCGAGATAGGCAGCCAGACGCTGCTCGAATTCGGCGTTGAAGCGGCCGGTGGTCAACCAGCCGTCGAGGCTGGCGTCGACCATGTTTTTCAATTCGGCCGCGCCGATCACTTTGCCCGAGACCGGCACAGGGGTTTCGCCCGGCACGAACGGGCGCGGCGCATAAACGATTTCGGCGTACTGGTCCACCAGTGCTGCGATCTCGCGGCGGATCGATTCCGGGGACTTTGCCATGAACTGGACAGTAGAAGTAGTGCTCATATGTTTTCCTAAGATTCGCTTATGCGGTTGTGCTGTATTGTTGGATCTGGCGCAGGCAGAGTGCCCGGACATCTTCGCCGGCAAGCCAAGCGCGGTGCCAGGTCATGATGTGTTCGAGTGCCGTGTCGAGGCTCCAGCGCGGCCTCCAGTCGAGGCGGGCGCGCGCTTTCGAAATGTCCAGCTTCAGGTAATGCGCTTCGTGCGGATGGTCACCGCCATCGAGCTGCCAGCTGCTGCCTTCGGCCCAGCTGCCGACCATGTGCTCGACGATCCAGCTGACCGGGCGCGCGTCGTCGTCCTGTGGACCGAAGTTCCAGCCCTCGGCAAAGGCCTGGCCCTGCTCGGACAATTTTTCAGCCAGCACGAGGTAGCCGGACAGCGGTTCGAGCACGTGCTGCCAGGGGCGGGTCGAATGGGGATTGCGGATGACCACGGGCTGCTTGTTTTCGAACGCGCGCAGGATGTCCGGCACTAGCCGGTCCGCGGCCCAGTCGCCACCGCCGATGACGTTGCCTGCACGCGCGGAAGCGAGCGCAATGCCGCTATTCTGGAAGAACGACCGGCGGTAGGCGCTCGTCACCAATTCGGAGCAGCCCTTGCTGTTGCTGTACGGGTCATAGCCGCCCATCGGCTCGTCCTCGCGGTAGCCCCATACCCATTCCTGGTTTTCGTAGCACTTGTCGGTTGTCACGTTCACGATAGCGCGAACGCTGCCAACCTGGCGCGAGGCTTCCAGCACATGGACAGTGCCCATGACGTTTGTCGCATAGGTTTCCACGGGGGCCTGGTACGAGTAGCGCACCAGTGGCTGCGCGGCCAAGTGCAGCACGACGTCGGGCTGGCAGGCCTGCATTGCCGCCAGCACCGCCTGATAATCACGCACGTCACCAATCGTGCTGGTCATGCCCTGCGCCACGCTGGCGGCGGTGAACAGCGCCGGCTCGGTGGGAGGCGTGAGCGCAAAGCCATGTACCTGTGCGCCCATCGACTGGAGCCACAGGCTGAGCCAGCTGCCCTTGAAGCCGGTATGACCGGTCAGGAAGACACGCTTGCCATGCCAAAATTGTGGATTTACATTAACCATGTTCAGTCCCACTTTTTCCACGGAGCTTTGTCGCCGGTCCACAGCTCTTCCAGCATCTGCTTGTCGCGCAGCGTGTCCATTGGTTGCCAGAAGCCCTGGTGCTCGTACGCCATCAGTTCACCGTCGGCAGCCAATTCCATCAACGGCTGCTGCTCCCAAACGGTGGCATCGCCATCGCCGATATACTTGAGCACCTCGGGGGACAGGACGAAAAAGCCGCCGTTGATCATGGCGCCGTCGCCTTTCGGCTTTTCCTTGAAACTCATGACCTGACGATCATTGATATCGATGGCGCCGAAGCGACCCGGCGGATAGGTCGATGTCAGGGTCGCGAGCTTGCCGTGCTGGCGGTGGAAATCAATCGTCGCGGTAATGTCGATGTCGCCGACGCCGTCGCCATAGGTGAAGCAGAACGCTTCCTCGTCCTTCACATGCTCCGCCACACGGGCAAGACGACCGCCAGTCATCGAATTGTCGCCGGTATCGACCAGCGTCACACGCCACGGTTCGGCACGCTTTTCATGCACGTGCATCTGGTTTTCGCGCATGTCGAAGGTGACGTCCGACATGTGCAGGAAATAGTTGGCGAAGTATTCCTTGATGACATAACCCTTGTAACCGCAGCAGATCACGAAATCGTGGATACCGTGGTGCGAGTACATCTTCATGATGTGCCACAGGATGGGTTTGCCGCCGATTTCCACCATCGGTTTCGGACGGGTCGAGGTTTCTTCGCTCAGGCGCGTGCCGAGCCCGCCTGCTAGGATGACTGCTTTCATGATTGCTCTTGAACTTGGTTAAATGGAAGCGGAACAGACAAAGGCGTCTGAATAGAAATAGCGCTCAGGCAGTCCTGCACCCGTGAGCACTTCCTTGGACGAATGGATCATGGCATCCGAACCGCAGGCATACACGATGGTGCGCGACAGGTCGAAGCCGTCGGCCAGGCAGGCGTCCTGCACGTAGCCGCGCACGCCCGCCCAGTCCGGCGCCGCACGCGACAGCACCGGGACATGGCGGTAGGCCGCCGTAATGCCGGCGCCGTCCCAGTACATGTCTGCAGGCGTACGTCCGCCCCAGTAGAGCGTGATGGAACGCGGGCGCTCGGCCTCGGGCAGCGCATCGATACTCTCCAGGATCGCCTTGGCTGGCGCAATGCCGGTGCCGGTGACCAGGAACACCAGGTCGCGGCCGCCAGCGTGGCGCAGGAAGAAGGTGCCGAGGGGACCGTTCAGGCGCAGCAAGTCGTTTGCCTTGGCTTGCCCGAACCAGTATGCGCTCATGGCGCCGCCCGGCACCGCACGGATATGCAGCTCGAGCAGTTTGTCGCGTGCGGACGCGTTCGCCAGCGAGTAGCTGCGCCGCACGCCATTGCCGATGACGTCGACATACTGGCCGGGCAGGAAAGCGAAATCGATGGTAGGCGGGAGGCGCAGCACGACCTTGACCACGTCCGCCGCCAGCGGTGTCAGCGACTGGATGCGGCACGGAATCGTCCTGGCGGCCGGCGGCTGGATGCCGCCCAGGTCTTCGGTTTCGAGAACCACGCCTTCATCGGCAGCTGCGCGCACGCACCCCAGGATCCAGCCCTCGGCCTTTTCCTTGTCGGTCAGCCCCAGTTCGTCGCTCAGCAGCGTGGTCGCCCCCGCCACCAGCTTGCACTTGCAGCTGCTGCAGCGGCCGTTGCGGCAGCTGTAGGCCATCGTCACGCCGGCGCGCGTTGCCGCGTCGAGGAAGGATTCGGTGGATTCAGCAGGAAAGCTGACTCCGTTGCTCAAGCTAATCTGTGGCATTTATTCAATAACATTACGTCAATCGGGCGCTTTGAAACCGGTTCGGCACCGTCATTTCTCAAGTTCCAACGCTTCCAGTTCGGACTTCAGCGCCTCGTATTCCAGTTTCTTGCGTTCGATATACGCTTGCGTCAATTCGAGCCTCAGGCCCAGCCCGGCCGGGGTCAGGAAATACGCCGTCTTCGTCAACTTTTTGTCCGAGACGAGAAAACGGCCGATCTTGACCAAGCCTTTTTCGATCAGCGCATGGATGACGTAATTCGTACGTCCGAGGCTGATCCCGACTGCTTCGGCGAGTTCGCGCTGGCTGTATTCGGGATGCCGCTCCAAAGCCCTAAGCAATCGGAACTGGGTTTGCTCTTCAGGAGTCATGCTTGAATCGAGTAAACTTCTTGTACACGGCCGACACCTACCGGAAGCCGCCCGTGTTCATGGGTGAACGATTTTACTTGTATGCAGGATTTTCATCCAGTAAAAGTTGCATCAACGGATAAAAAGCGTGCAATGCGGGTTCAAGCCATACCCACCAGGCTGGTCACCCGGATCGTCTTGGTCTCCGGAATCTCGGAATGCGACAGCACCTTCAGCTGCGGCAGCGCCCGACGCAGGAAACGCGACAACAGCGTGCGCAGCGGCCCCGGCACCAGCAACACCGGCGTCAATCCCATCGCTTCCTGCTGCTGGGTCGCATTCGCGGCTTGCTGGACGATGGTGTCGGCCAGGCCCGGCTCGATGCCGGTGCCGTCGCCGCCGGCGTTCAGGGCTTGCACCAGCAGGCGCTCCAGGCGGTTGTCCAGGGTCATCACCGACAGCTCGTTGGTGCCCGGGAACAGTTGCTGCACGATGGCGCGGCCCAGCGCCACCCGCACCAGCGCCGTCAAATCGTTCGGATCGCCGACGCCGGCGTTTTCCGACAGGGTCTCGATAATGGTGCGCATGTCGCGGATGTGCACGCCTTCCGTCAGCAGGTTCTGCAGCACTTTCTGCAGGGTCGACAACGACACGACTTTCGGCACCAGGTCTTCGACCAGCTTCGGCGCATCCTTGGCCAGGTGGTCCAGCAGCGCCTGCACTTCCATGCGGCCCAGCAGGTCCGAGGCGTGGGTCGTGATCAGGTGGTTCAGGTGGGTGGCGATCACGGTGCCGGCGTCGACCACGGTATAACCCATGCTCTGGGCATCGTCCTTCAGGCCGGCATCGATCCAGATCGCAGGCAGGCCGAAGGCCGGATCGGTGGTCACCAGGCCCGGCAGCGTGCCGCTGGCCATGCCCGGGTTGATCGCCAGGAACTGGCCATTCATGGCTTCGCCGCTGCCCACTTCCACGCCCTTCAGGGTGATGCGGTACGACGTCGGTTTCAGTTCCAGGTTGTCGCGGATGTGCACCGGCGGCGCCAGGAAGCCGACTTCCTGGGCGAACTTCTTGCGGATGCCCTTGATGCGCTTGAGCAGCTCGCCGTTCTGGCCCTTGTCGACCAGCGGAATCAGGCGGTAGCCGACTTCCAGGCCGAGGGTGTCGACCGGCATCACGTCGCCCCAGCTTGCTTCTTCCTGTTCAGTCGATGCGGCTGGTGCCCCGGCCCCCGCGGCACCAGCCGCGCCCGGTGCACCCGGGGTACCTGCCGCGCCGCCGGCGGCACGGGCCGTACCGGCTTCCTGCGGCGGCGCATTCTTGAGGCGCTTTTCGATCATGTAGCCGCCGCCCATCAGCGCGCTGCCCAGCAGCAGGAACACCAGGTTCGGCATGCCCGGGATCATGCCCATGCCGCCGATGATGCCGCCGGTGATGTACAGCACCATCGGCTTGCCGAACAGCTGGCCAACCACCTGCTCGCCGACGTCCTGGTCGCTGGCCACCCGCGAGACCACCATACCGGCCGCGATCGAGATGATCAGCGACGGCAACTGCGCCACCAGGCCGTCACCGATGGCCAGCAGCGTGTAGTTGGTGACGGCATCGCCGAAGGCCATGTCGTGCTGCACCATACCGACGATCAGGCCGCCGATGATGTTGATGACGGTAACCAGGATACCGGCGACGGCGTCGCCATGGACGTACTTCGAGGCACCGTCCATCGAGCCGTAGAATTCCGCTTCCATGCCGACTTCCGCGCGGCGCTTCTTGGCTTCGTCCTCGCCGATCAGGCCGGCGTTCAGGTCGGCATCGATCGCCATCTGCTTGCCGGGCATCGCGTCCAGGGCGAAGCGCGCGCCGACCTCGGCGATACGGCCGGCACCCTTGGTGACGACGGTGAAGTTGATGATGGTGAGGATGATGAAGACCACCAGGCCGACGGTGTAGTTACCGCCGATCAGGAAGTGGCCGAAGGCCTCGATGACTTTACCTGCAGCGGCGCCGCCAGTGTGGCCCTCGGTCAGCACCACGCGGGTCGAGGCCACGTTCAGCGCCAGGCGCAGCATGGTGGTGACCAGCAGCACCGCCGGGAAGGCCATGAAGTCGAGCGGCTTGACCGTGTACAGCGCGGTCAGCAGCACGATCACGGACAGCGCGATGTTAAAGCTGAAGAACAGGTCGAGTGCAAACGCCGGCAGCGGCAGGATCATCATTGCCAGCAGCAGGATGATCAGGATCGGCGCCGCCAGCGCATTGCCGCGCCCCGCGATGCCGCTAAACCAGCCTGGCAGTCTGAAACCGTTCATTCGTACCCCGTCATCGATAATGTTGTTGGTGCTTACCCAGAAACAACATTATTACTGATGCCCAACAGCAACCATTGGCTGAGGAGACGGGAAAAACCGCCCTATTTCATCGCGCCGCTACTGGGGATTGCGCGGCGGCGGGCTGTTACCTGCCTGTTGTGAAGCCGGATTGAACGGGTCCAGCTCCGGCGGTACCGGCAGTTTGTTGGGACGGTCCGGATACTGGTCGGTGGTGCCCTTGGTGTAGGCGCGCAACTGATAGACGTAGGCCAGCACTTCGGCCACCGCCGAATACAGGGCTTCCGGAATCTCGTCGTCGATGTCGGTATGTTTATAGAGCGCACGCGCCAGGGCCGGGGCTTCCAGCAGCGCCACCTTGTTCTCTTTCGCGATCTCGCGGATCCTGGCGGCGACCTCGTCGGTACCCTTGGCCACCACGCGCGGGGCACCGCGCTGCCCTTCCCCATACTTCAGCGCCACCGCGAAGTGGGTCGGGTTGGTGACGACCACGTCCGCGGTCGGCACGTTCGACATCATGCGCTTGCGCGCCATCTCGCGCTGCAGCTGGCGGATCTTGCCCTTGATTTGCGGATTGCCGTCCGATTCCTTCGATTCCTGGATGACTTCCTGGCGCGTCATCTTCATTTTGTTGGAATAATGCCACAGCTGATAAGGGCCATCCAGGATCGCAATCGCACCCAGCGAACCGACCATGGTGAGAAAGGCCTTGGCCAGGATGCCGGCCAGGTGCGGCGCGGCGCTGCCCAGTGGCTCGGCCGCCAGGCCGATCACGGCATCCTTCTGACTGATCACGATGTACCAGGCGACGGCGCCGACCAGCAGGGTCTTGGCAACTGCCTTCAACAGCTCGACCAGGGAATGGGTCGACACCATATTGCCCAGGCCGCGCATGGGATTGAGCTTGCCGAAATTCGGCATGAAGGACTTGGCGCTGAAATTCCAGCCGCCGATCAGCATCGGCGAGGCCAGCATTACCAGGATGATCGCGCCCGCCAGCGGCAGGCAGGCCAGCAGCACGCTGGTAAAGTCGGCGGTAACGCGCTCGATCAGCACCGCCGGGTTGTAGATCTGCTCGCGGTCGAGCGACAGGCCGCGCTCCAGCACGGCGGAGAGCTTGGCGATCAGGCTGTCGCCCATTACCCACAAACCGGCACCGGCCGTCATCAGCACGGTAAAGGTACCGATCTCGCGCGAGCGCGGAATATCGCCTTCCTTGCGCGCCTGGTCGAGGCGCCGCTGTGACGCTGGTTCGGTCTTTTCTGCGTTGCTGGCTTCCGCCATCCTGGGCTCCCATGGGTCCTGAACGAAGGACCGGTTTATATCACGATGGAATTATTCCAGATGGTGCAGCCGGATTGTGGGGAGAACAGAAGTGAAATGTGACGTTAAATCGACGACAGCTAAATAGCGCCGTGACAAAATGTGACAGTCTTCAAAAATATTTACTGTACACTAATGTGTTGCGAACAAGTGGAAAATTCATCACACTTAACGCAGGAGTTGCCGGTTCGGCAGACCTATAGTGAGCTAAAGCAATAATTTCGTTGCTATAATAGCTTAGCAACAGATCATTGCTACAGACGTCCCTTCAATTGAAACAAAGGATCTCAACATGAAAAAAATTCTCGTCACCGGCGCAATCCTGAGCCTGCTGTCGGCACAAGTGTTCGCACAAGAAGCTGCTACCGCCACTGCTGGCCAGACCGGCACCGCCGCTGCTGGCACCGCATCGACCGCTGCTGCTGGCACCGCATCGACCGGCGGCTTCTTCGGTGGCACCGCCATCGCTGGCCTGTCGACCGGCGCTGCTGTTGCTATCGGCGTGGCCGTGGCTGCTGTCGCTGTTGCTGCTTCGGACAGCGATTCGACCACCAACCACTCGGCAACCACCCACCATTAATTTGGTGTGGGACGCGCATGCGTCCCAGTAATTGGTTGAAAGTGAAAACGGCTGCCTCGGCAGCCGTTTTTTTATACCTGCGCGTCGCGCGCTGTCTGCGCAATACGCTGAAGACAGGCCTGGCACAGCGCCTCGGCGACTTCCTGGGTAGATGCTTCAGCATAGCAACGCAGCTCCGGCGCGTTGCCCGATGGGCGCAGGTGCACGATATCCCCATTCGCGAACGTGACACGAAGACCATCGGTGGTGTCGACATGCGCGGGCTGACCCGACTGCGGCGCCAACAGGACTCCGGCCTGGGCCGCATCCTGTGTCAGGCGCTCGATCAGGTTACGGCTCAGGTCTGTAGCGAAATTCTGCAACCGGTCGCTGGCAGTAAAACGCGGCGGCAAGTCGCGCGCGACTTCCGACACGCGGCAACCGCGTTCGCGGGCCAGGCCCAGCACCGCCACGATCGGCAGTACCGCATCGCGTGTCGGCAAGGCCTTCAATACCGCGCCATTGCGCGCGATGGCGCTGCCGAGCAGGAAGCCGCCGTTGGCTTCGTAGCCGGCGACGACGGCATGCTGACCGTGTTCCGCGGTAGCCTGCTCCATGCCGGCGATGACATACGGCGACCCGATGCGGGTGCGGATGACGTCCTTGAACCGGCCACAACGTTCCACAGCGGTATTGCTGCTGACCGGCGTGACGACGTAATCGGCGGCCAGGTACTGGCTGCAGAGGATGCCGACGATGTCGCCGCGCAGCCACCTGCCCTGCTCGTCGCCGATCAGGGGCCGGTCGGCATCGCCGTCGGTGGAGACGATGGCATCGAAGCTGTGCTCCTGCGCCCAGCGTGCGGCGCGCTCGATGTCCTCCGCGCGCACGGCCTCGGTATCGATCGGCATGAATTCATCGGTGCGGCCCAGTGCCAGCACGCTGGCACCAAGCGCCTCGAGGATGGCGCGCAGGATATCGCGCGCGACGCTGGAATGTTCGTAGACGGCAATGCGCATCCCGGCCAGGGCCCGGGCGCCGAACACGTCCAGGTAACGCTGCAGGTAAGCCTGCGCAGGTTCGCCGGTTGCGGCCGGCAGGGGCTCCGCTGCCAGGGCCGAGTCCAGGACAGCCGCCTCGACTTCGGCGTCGAGCATGGCTTGTTCGTCCTGTTTCGAAATCTCGCCGTCGGCACGATAGAACTTGATGCCGTTGCGGTCGAAGGGAATGTGGCTGCCGGTCACGACGATCGCCGGTGCGCCCTGCACCGCGGCATGGTAGGCGATGGCCGGGGTCGGCAAGGCGCCGACGAACACGACCTGCTTGCCGGCGTCGCGTACGGCCTGCGCGCAGGCGGCGGCGATGGCCGGGCTGCTCGGCCGCAGGTCGTGGCCCAGCACCACGGTGCCGGTACCCGGCGCAACGGCGCGCAGAAAGGCTTGCGCGTAGGCGTAGCATACGGCGTCGCTCATGCTGGACACGAGGCCGCGGGCGCCGCTGGTGCCGAACTGGACACCGGACATGGCAACGATGTGCCGAAGCGTAGTAATTGCCATCGATTTATCCGGATAGGTTATTCGAACGTGTCTGCGCTGGCGATTGGGGTGCCTTCGGCATCTTTTTTCGCCAGTTGCGGGGCATCCTGGATCGGCCAGTCGATCCCTACCTGGGGATCGTTCCACAGCAGGCTGCGCTCATATTCCGGATACCAGTAATCGGTCGTCTTGTACAGGAACTCGGCTGTGTCGGACAGGACCACGAAGCCGTGGGCGAATCCGGGCGGCACCCACAATTGTCGCTTGTTCTCAGCGGAGAGCTCGACCCCGACCCATTTGCCGAAGGTCGGAGACGATTTGCGTATGTCCACCGCCACGTCGAATACCGCACCCTGCACGACCCGGACCAGCTTGCCTTGCGGGTTCTGGATCTGGTAGTGCAGCCCACGCAGTACGCCCTTGCCAGACTTGCTGTGGTTATCCTGCACGAAATCGACCTGCAATCCGGTCGCCTCGGCAAAGTCACGGGCATTGAAACTCTCGAAGAAAAAGCCGCGCGCATCGCCGAAGACTTTCGGCTCGAGCACGAGGACTTCGGGAATGGCGGTCGGGGTAACGGTGTACGGCATTCAGGAACTCACTTCAACAGATTCAAAAGATATTGGCCATAGCCGTTCTTGCGCAGCGGTGACGCCAGCTTTTGCAGCGCCTCACCATCGATCCAGCCCTGGCGGTAAGCGATCTCTTCCGGGCAAGCGACTTGCAGGCCCTGGCGTTTCTGCAGCGTCGCGATGAAGCTGGCCGCTTCCAGCAGGCTGTCATGGGTGCCGGTGTCGAGCCAGGCAAAGCCGCGGCCCATGATTTCCACGTCCAGCTGGCCGCGGTCGAGATAGCATTGGTTGACATCGGTGATCTCGAGTTCACCGCGTGCGGATGGCTTGATGTCGGCCGCGATATTGCAGACGTTGTTGTCGTAGAAGTAAAGCCCCGTGACCGCATAGCTCGATTTCGGCGTCTTCGGCTTTTCTTCGATGCTGAGCGCGCGCTGGTTGGCGTCGAATTCGACCACGCCATAGCGTTCCGGATCGTGCACGTGGTAGGCGAACACGGTGGCGCCATCGGTGCGCGCGTCGGCACTCTGCAGCTGCTTGACCAGGTCGTGGCCATAGAAGATGTTATCGCCCAGCACCAGCGCACTGGGGTCATTGCCAACGAAATCCTTGCCGATGATAAAGGCTTGCGCCAGGCCGTCCGGGCTCGGCTGCACCGCGTACTGGATGTTCATGCCCCACTGGCTGCCGTCGCCCAGCAGCTCGGCGAAACGCGGCGTGTCGTGCGGCGTGCTGATGAGCAGAACGTCGCGGATACCGCTCAGCATCAGGGTGCTTAGCGGGTAATACACCATCGGCTTGTCGTAGACCGGCATCAGCTGTTTGCTGACGGCCTGCGTCACCGGATACAGGCGAGTGCCGGAACCGCCGGCCAGGATGATGCCTTTTCGTTTGCTGGACATAAATATCGTCTCTTAAAAGATTTGCTGCAGCACATGGCGCACGCCATCATGCCAATGCGGCAGGCGCAGCCCGAAGGTGTCGCGGAAACGCGTCGTGTCCAGCCTGGAATTGGCGGGACGCCTGGCCGGCGTCGGATATTCCTCGGTGCTCAGCGGCGCCACCGCTTCCGGCGTCGCCTTCAGCGTCTTGCCCGCGGCCAGCGCTTCGGCGATGACGAAGCGGGCATAGCCGTGCCAGCTGGTGTCGCCACCCGCGGCCACATGATAGGTGCCGTAGGGGAAGCTCTCCCGGCCTTCGCGCTGGTGCTGACGCACCAGCTGCGCGGTCAGGTCGGCCAGCAGCGCCGCCGAAGTCGGCGCGCCGAACTGGTCGGCCACCACGGTCAGGCGCTCGCGTTCGCCGGCCAGGCGCAGCATGGTCTTGGCAAAGTTGCCGCCATGGGCACCGACCACCCAGCTGGTGCGCAGGATCAGGTGGCGCGGATTGGCCTGCGCCAGCGCCACTTCGCCTTCGTACTTGCTGCGTCCGTACACGCTTTGCGGATCCGGCGTGTCGGTTTCGGCATACGCGCCGTCCTTGCTGCCGTTGAACACGTAGTCGGTCGAGTAATGCACGACCAGCGCGCCCAGGCGCGCCGCTTCCTCGCCCAGCACGCGCGCCGCATCCGTATTCACGGCAAACGCGGTGACCTCGTCGGACTCGGCCTTGTCGACCGCGGTGTAGGCGGCCGGATTGACGATGACGTCGGGCGCGACCCGGCGCACCAGGGCGCGTACCGCATCCGCATCGGCGAGGTTGCAATCCGCCTGGTCGACGGCGACGATGTCGCCCAGCGGCGCCATGGCACGCTGCAGCTCGAAGCCGACCTGACCGTTCTTGCCGGTAATGAGGATCTTCATTCAGGCTCCGTATTGGGTACCGACCCAGTCGCGGTAGGCGCCGCTGGTGACGTTCTGCACCCAGGCCTGGTTGTCGAGATACCACTGCACCGTCTTGCGGATGCCGGTTTCGAAGGTTTCCGCCGGTTTCCAGCCAAGTTCGCGCTCGAGCCGGGTCGCGTCGATCGCGTAGCGGCGGTCATGACCCGGACGGTCGGTGACGAAGGTGATCTGGGTGGTATAGGACTGGCCGTCGGCACGCGGGCTCAGTTCGTCCAGGATCGCGCACAGCGTGTGCACGACTTCCAGATTGGCTTTCTCGTTCCAGCCGCCGACGTTGTACACCTCGCCGAGCTGGCCGGCTTCCAGCACGCGGCGAATGGCCGAGCAATGGTCTTTCACGTACAGCCAGTCGCGGATCTGCTGGCCGTCGCCGTAGATCGGCAGCGGCTTGCCGGCCAGCGCATTGTGGATGCACAGCGGGATCAGTTTTTCCGGGAAGTGGTACGGACCGTAGTTGTTCGAGCAATTGGTGGTCAGCACCGGCAGGCCGTAGGTGTGGTGGTAGGCGCGCACCAGGTGGTCGCTGGCGGCCTTGCTCGCCGAATACGGGCTGTTCGGCTCGTAGCGGTTGGTTTCGCGGAAAGCCGGATCGTCCTTGCTGAGCGAGCCGTAGACTTCGTCGGTCGATACGTGCAGGAAGCGGAAGTCGGTTTTTTCCTGTTCGGGCAGTGCGTTCCAGTAGGCGCGTACGGCTTCCAGCAGGTGGAAGGTGCCGACGATATTGGTCTGGATGAAATCTTCGGGGCCGTGGATGCTGCGGTCGACATGGCTTTCCGCGGCAAAGTTCACGACCGCGCGCGGCTTGTGTTCTGCGAGCAGCTTGCTGACCAGGTCGAAGTCGCCGATATCGCCCTTGACGAACTTGTGTTTCGGATTGCCCTGCAGGCTGGCCAGGTTTTCCAGGTTACCGGCATAGGTCAGTTTGTCGAGGTTGATGACGGGTTCGTCGCTGACCGCAAACCAGTCGAGGACAAAATTACTGCCGATAAAGCCGGCGCTGCCGGTGGTCAAAATCATATTCTGCTCCAAATAGTGCGGCCGAGCGCTGCGGCGGATTCGCGTGCGCTGCAAACAATAAGATATTTTTCAACAATGCATCTGATAATGCATTTTAACCAAATGATCGAGGCAGTTGGCTCATTTAATAAGTGCCGCTCCAGGCCACGCCAATCTGGCGCGCACCCGGCGTTACCGCAAAACTCGACTTCGATTCGTTACGCTGCGTTTGCCACAGCCAGGAACCGATCGCATAGCCGAGCATGCCGCCCGCCACCACATCCGAAACCCAGTGCTGCCGGTTGGCGGTGCGACCGAGGGAGCCGACGGCGGCCACCCCATACAGCCAGGGCGCATCGTATTCTTGCGCAAACGGGGTGACGGCGGCAAAGGCCACGGTGGCGTGATTCGACGGGAAGGATGCGTTCGAGCGGTCCGACGTCCGGCTCCACTGCCCCAGCCCTTCGCTCGGACGAGCCCGCCCGACTACATGCTTGGTGGCCATCGAGAGCGCCGCGGCGCCCGCAATCGATTCCAGCGAAATGATGCCCATGTTCTGCATGCGGGCATCGCCCAGCAGTACCGCCGCGCCGGCAGCGCCGGCCAGTACCACCGGTGTCGCCTTGCCGACGTTGGCGTAGGCACGGGTCACGCCGGCATCCTGGTGCTTGGCCATCAAGCGGTCCATCGGACGGTCGAGCAGCGATCCTGCCAGCACCGCGCCACCGGCGAACAGGCCGCCCTTCGCCCATTGCGGCAAGGTCGGGCTTTTCGATACCGACTGCTCCACACGCCAGCGGAATTCGGGCCAGGGATTGCCGATCGGCCGCACCGGCGGGTTCACCGCCGGCAGGTTGCGCTCGTCGGCGCGCTCGGCAAAATTGCCGAGACCATCGTAGGTGCCGAGGTCGCGGCGCGGCTGCTCGATCATGTCGTACAGGTCACCCGGGCTGGCCACCATCTGGCCGACGTCGCGGGTCCATGGCGCGATGCCGACACCGGCGGTCGTCTGCGAGTCGAACGGCAGCATGATGTTCAAGGGCACCGACAGGAACACGCCCTTGTCGTTGTAGGGATTGGCCGGCGTCCCGGGACTCGTGATGTCATGGCCATTGGTCTTGGTGTACCAGGCGCCGATCTCGACACCGGACGGCAGGCGGCGCTTGAATTCGAAGCGCACGCCTTCGTCGCGCGCCAGGAAGCGTCCCGCGCGCGCGGTGGCCGTGATGTCGTATGGCAGCCGATAGTGCAGCGCACCGAGCGCGGTCACGGTCTGGTAGTCGCGCTTGTCGAACCAGCCCTTGACCCCGCGCTGTTGCAGCGCATCAACCGTCAAGTCGGTGGCCCAGCGGCTGTCCTTCGGCAGGTACAGCACCTGGCCGCCGACGCCACGGTACATCTCTTCGTAGAAACCGGCCGACACGCGCGTGTAGACGCGTTCTGCCGGGTTCTGGTATTTGTTGATCAGCAACCGGTTCAGCTTGAAGCGTCCGCCGCGCTTGTAGTCGGCGATGTCGGTGCGCACATGGGGCAGCAGGCTGTTCGAAGGCTGGGTGACGCTGGTCACGTTTTCCAGCACATCGAGTTTCAGGTCGCTATTCAGGTACAGCCCGTCTCCCAGGCGCCGGTTGTAAGTCGCGGCAGCCCAGAGTTCGTAGCGCAATGCCCCGCTCGGATCGTTGAAGAAGAACGATATCTTCGGGACGATCCTGAAGCGGTTCGCTTCCCGGTCCTCGGAACTGACCTGCACCAGATTGCCGTCGCGGCCGACCTCGACGCCGAGTTTCCCGTCGCCTTCGAGGCCGGCCAGCATACCGTGCTGGTCCTCGCCGGCACGATCGGCCGGCGTTGCGTAGCGCACCACGACCGTCTGCAAGAAGGCATCGCGATTGGCCAAGCCAGTAAAATAATCAGTGAGCCGCTGCAGGTCGAGGAACTCGTAGGTCGCGATCGGCTGTTCCAGGCGCGTATAGGTCACCTGGATCGAACGCGTGCCTTCCGGCGCAAAGGCCAGCGCGGTACGGGTAGCGCGGCCGACGGCGCGGCCCAGGTTCGAAATCCGGTTGTTGGTCAGGTTGAGCTTGAGGCGATGGCCGTCCAGCTCGACACGGACATTCTTGAAATCCTGCTTGACCAGTGCGGCGACCAGCGCGGCACCCGCAGCGGGATTGTCCTGCCATTGCGCGGCAGTGACGCGCGGCGGCGCATCTTTCGGCTGGAATGCTGCCGGCTCCAGGAACTTGGGAATGAATTCGCGCGCCGAAAACGGCATGCTCAGGTAGGCGTTGGCACTGTAGTGGTCACGATGCCACGCGACCTGGCCACCAAGCCAGCCCCAGCGGTATTCGAGGCCGACGGCCGGACCGCTTTCGTGGCGGGCGGCGCCCGTCTGGACGGCCCGGGCATCGTTCTTGTAATCGTTGGCGTCGTATTCCGCAACAACGGCCCAGCCCGGCATGGACAATGGGCCCCAGCGCATACCGGCGAAAACGCCTTTTGGACGCTTGTTGCCATAACCGATACTGGCTTCCAGGTTACGCGCCTTGCCAAAGCTCTTCGACACGACGACGTATTGTCCCTTGAACAATTCGGTACCCAGGACGTCGGTCGCACCCACGGAAATTGCCGGCAGGGTTTCGGTTTCGTCGCGCAGCCGGAGCTTGAAGTCGGCAACCTTGTCCTTGTAGCGGCCATAGCCGGCGCCATACGCCGGATCCGGGTTGCTGAATGCCGGAATGCCGGAGATCGAGACATAGCGCCCGGTCACTTGCAAGAAGGGCAGCAAGGTCACGCTGGCCCACGCGGCACCGTACGGACTGTCATAGCCATAGCCCGTCGTGAAGGTACCGTCGTACTCGGTCCATGCGCTGGGCATGTTGATGTAGCCGGACTGCCCCTGCGTCGTAGGCGTGGCGGCGAATACCTGAGTGGCACTCAGGACAAGACAACCGTACCAGGAATATTTGGCGAATTTTTTTGTGACTGTCAGCACGTGCAACTATCCAGCAGAGTCGTCGATCGGATCGCTTGATGCTGTCCAATCGGACAGCGAAACCCGCGAGGGACCGTGAGTTTATCATCTGCAACTACAGCGGGCAAAGTGTTTCGACCCGTGTGCAGGCCTCGATACGCGACAGTGTGTCGAAACAAATGAACTGTGTCCAAGATAAAGAACAATAAATTCTCACCAATTATCAAAGCCTGTCTGATAAGCAAATTGACAATGGTGAGTTCGCCTGGCTGGCGCCTTTGGCGGATTACCTGTGGTATTTTGCTGCGGATGATGTGATCGCAATTGCAGAAGTTGCTCAATATTCATACAATGCTGCTTTGCGGATATTGGGCGTATTGCTCTGTAGAGCGGCTACATCGGCGTCACAACCACGGACTGGCTGGACCAAAGATGTAAGTTTCTGTAACAGCGACAGCGCTGTATATCAGTTTTGACAGAATACGGCTGATGTTTCCATGCTTGAGCCCGGTTCGACCAACCGCCCTCCCTCCTGCCTGAATTCCAAATGAAACCCATCGAATCAATTTTCCTGCCTAAAACTAAATGGTATTGCAATCGCCGTTTTGAAAAGGCTTTACTTATCTGTACAGATATTGTTTCGATGAGTCTGGCTTTCGTAATTGCCGTGATGATTGCAGCGCCTTTTCATGGCAATTCGCCCTTGGCCAGCGAAGCCTGGATGCCGGCAGTTATTTCGGGAAGCCTGCAAATCTACGCGCTTCTTGTTCTCTTATCCGTGGCTATTTTTTGGGGTAAAGGCCATTATTCCAAGCGCAAACCATTTGCCAATGAAATCAAGGATATCATCAAGATTGTCCTCGGGATCGCTGCACTGGACGTCGTATTGCTGTTCCTGGGCAAGCTGGAATTTTCGCGCGCTACGGTATTGATCAACTGGACAGTATTGCCGTTCGCCATGGTTGCAGTTCGCTGGATCGCCAAGCGCACGCTGGCCGCTGCCGGTGGCTGGATTCGGCCGATGGTCATTATCGGCTGGGGCGAAAACGCCGTCGAGACCGCCCTGGCATTCAAGGGTGAATCGCTGATGGGCTTGAAGCTCGTGGCTTTCCTGGTTCCCGCCGGCAAAGACAAGTTGGTACACGACCTCAAGGATAAGCACGGCAATCTGATTCCGGCCATTTCCTTTGGCAAGGATCCGGTCCAGATTCTGAAACAGCTCGGCAATCCCCACGTGGTGCTGGCAATGGAACAGGGTGGCGTCGACGCCTACCAGGACCTGATCCAGCAAATCAGCAGGCATAGCAATGACATGCAATTGGTGCCGGCCCTGCGCGGCCTGCCCCTGTATGGCATGGAGGCAAACCACTTTTTTGCACACGAAGTGCTGGTTCTTACGATGCGCAACAACCTGGCGCGCCGCTTGCCGCAACTGATTAAGCGTTGCTTCGACCTGAGCGTCTCCCTACTGGTCCTGTTGCTGGGCTCGCCGGTGTTCCTGTTCATCGCCTTCAAGGTCAGCCAGTCGGGCCGTCCCATCTTCTTCGGCCATACCCGCGTTGGACAGCATAACCGGCCTTTCAAGTGCTACAAATTCCGCACCATGGCACCGAATGCGGACAAGTTGCTGGCCGACCTGCTGGCGACCAGTGCGGAAGCGCGTGCCGAATGGGCACGTGATTTCAAGCTCAAAAACGATCCACGCATTACGCCGATCGGCCACTTCCTGCGCAAGACCAGCCTGGATGAGATTCCCCAGTTGTGGAATGTCCTCAAGGGCGACATGAGCCTGGTCGGCCCGCGCCCGGTCGTTACGGCCGAGCTCGAGCGCTACGGCAACCAGGTCGACTATTATCTGGAAGCGCGTCCGGGCGTCACTGGCTTATGGCAGATCAGCGGGCGAAACGACGTCAGCTACGATACCCGCGTTTATCTCGACGCTTGGTATGTCAAGAACTGGTCGCTGTTCAACGACATCGTCATCCTGCTGCGCACCGTAAAAGTCATCTTCAGGAAAGACGGCGCGTACTGATTGGGCTTTCCCGGGCCGGCGCATGCCGGCGTTCGAGGTGATACATGAAAAAGGCCGGTTTGCCGCTTGTACGGCAAACCGGCCTTTTTCGTTCATGCTGCCGTGCGCGTGCCTGCCAGCTCGCCTTCATCCGCTTACCGCCCCGCTCACACTACCCTCACATTACCCTCACATGCCTGCGCTGGTAGCGCTGCCACGGCACGCCGTTTGCCGCTGCTGCCGCCTGCCGCCTGCCGCCTGTCGAGCGGCAGCGCATGTATCGGCCCAGACCGTGCAACCGCCAGGCAAGGCATAGTGGAGCGCCAGGCAGCGGATATCCAACATACCGACAAGGGAATGGAAACGACTTTTCCGGGTTCCCAAATAACAAAACGCAGCAACAAGAGAACACCGTTCCCTTGTTGCTGCGTCCTGGATGAAAAATGATCGGTTTATTTGGTGCGCAATTGCGCGCGCAATTCGCTCAAGCGTGCAGCATACAATTCCGACGCGACGGTCTTGCGCCTCAATTCCGCAGCGAATGCCCAGAGAACCGCAATGACCGCAGCCAGCAAAGTTGTGATCAGCACAATGATGAAACGTTTCGGTTTGAATTTCCGTTCAGGTTCGACTGCCGGATCCAGCACCTGCAGAACAGCAGGATCCTTGGCCTCGTCAAGCCGCGCTACTTCATATTGCTTGGCCAGGATTTCATACAGCGTCTGATAATACTTCACGTCACGCAACAGCTGAATGTTCTGGAGCCCGCCCTGGCTGTTTGTATCGGCAATATTGTCGGGAGTTTTACCCGGTTGCCGACCATTTTGCAGTCGAGAAAATTCTGCGCGCAGGCTATTCAGTTCCTCGTTGATACGCTGGAAATCCGGATGGCTTGCCGTAACAAAGGGGCGCATTGCATCGAGCTGGATTTCCTTGGCCGATATCTGGGCACGCAAGCGTGCCACTGTTTCCAGCACTGCCCGGCTTTCGACATCCACGCTGACGACACCGCGGGTATCGATCGCGCCTTTCAGCGACATTTCGGCCTTCGCAAGATTATTCTTAGCCTGCTCAAACTGCTGTTCGAAAAATACGCGGCGCTGGGCGGCATCGGTCACCGCCAATACTTTGGTCAGGCGGAACAGTTCTTCTATATAGGCATTGGCCAATGGCGCGACAAATTTCTGATCCTTGTCTTCGAACTCCAGCGTAATCAGGCCGTCCTTGCCGGCGGCGACGGTCGTATTCGCGAACAACCGGGTGCGCGCTTTTTCCTGCGACTCGGTGTCATAGCGTTTCTTCAGATCGAAACGCTCGACGAGGCGGTTGCCGATCGTACGGCTCTTGAGCATCGCAATGTAAAGGTCGTTCGGATTCTTCAGGCCGCCTGCTGCCCCCGCCAGGCTCGCCACGCCGCCCAACTGGGACAGCAAAGCCGCCCCGCTCGACTGGGATTGCTGGGGCGGCATCAACTTGGTCGATGCCTGATAAACGTTAGGCAGCAGAAAGCTGGCTGCAGCGGAAATCAGTGCCGCCACAACAGGCAGGAAAATGAGCTTTTTCCTGTGCTTTGCGATGACGATGAGGAAATCGAAGAGATTGATATCCTCGTCGCCGTTTTCCCTGCCGGATGGTACTGCGGTATCTGCCTGTTTCATTCTAAATAACCGTTATGCGATAGAGCTGGTGTGCGGCTGAGATGCATCTGGCAGCATCAATCTTTCAGCGTCTTGACTGCCGCCGCACCCAGGCCGAAGTTGGCCAGAATCTGCGTCCATTCACGCGCGCCTTGCGTGAACCGGGTCCAGGCCGTCAACTTGTCGACTTTTTCCGGAACGACGATCGTATCGCCCGGCATGACTTCCAGGCCGCCGATCTTGCCAAAGAACCAGCCTTGCGACTCCGCGGAGACTACCGTGCCATCGACACGCAGCACGAACGAATTGTCGACATCGGCATCCGACGTCGTCCCCGCCAGTTTCAGGTAATCCTTGACGCGGCTGTTCGGACGCCACAGCGGCGAAGCTTCGACGTTGACGGCGCCGAACACGTGCACGAAAGCGGGCTTCGAAGGCACGACCAGACGATCGGCATTCTGCAGCGTGATTTGCGGAAGCTTTGCGAACGAACGCTCGTTCGGCTCCAGGCCAAAGGCAATACGGCCGGTCGATTGCATCCGGCGGAAGCGGGCGATACGGTCTTCCGCATTGCGGCGTTCAACCTCGAAGCGCGCGGTCGAGGCTGCAGCTTCGGTTGGCGACATCGCACTCAGGTTCGCCATCTGGGACGACTGCTCGCTTCGGATCTGGTTTTCCAGGCGATCCGCCGCGCGCTGCAGATTGGCCTGCTGTTCCTTACGCACTTCTTCACGATAAAAACCGGTACCGAACAGGTAAGCATTGGTGGTCGGGCCGCCGGCCTTGGCAATCAAGGTCTGCAGCGTATCGCCCGCAGTCATCTGGTAAACACCCGGAACGTTCACTTCACCTTCGACACGCACGAACACCTGGCGCTTGTCCATCGGCACCGCGACGTCGTCCTGCGAGAAGATCGTGACGGTATCGCCCGGCTGCAGCTGCACATTGTCCGGACCGTTCGGCTCCGCGAACATCTTGCCCAGATTGAATGGAATCAGTTTGACGCTGAGATCATTGCGATTGACGCGCTCGATGACGGCGTAATCCCAGTTGATCTGGTCGATCAGGCCACCAATGCTGGCAGCGATCGATTCGGCCTGCACGCGCGAATGCGGATCTTCGGACCCGATCACATTGCCGCGCCGGCCACCGTTCGTGCCGTTCATGCCATTCGCCCCGTTGACGTCATTGATGCCGGTGATGTCGTTGGCATCGCCACTACCCTGCATCGCATCCTGTGCATTCGTGCGCTTGCGTTCGGACGCGCTGATGACATTGTTCTGGCGCCGCGTCGACTTGCGGCTGATCAGGGCCTCGCGGCTCGGAATCAGATCGCTGACCCGCATGCCGGTCTTGAACGGCACGCGCACCGGCTGGTCCACGTTGCCGCGCAGGACCACGGCATTGGCAAAGGACGGCGTGATCGACGTGATGTTCAGCACGTCGCCGTTCTTCAAGGTGCGTTTGAGGCCAGGCCCCGCAAGGGCGAATTCCTCGACGCTACGCGGACGATTGCGCGCCGGATCGATGCGCTCCAGGAAGGCACGGCGCGGATCGGCCACGACCGGCAGGCCGCCGGCAACGTCAAGCAGGGACTCGATGGTATCGCTGCCCGTTTTCAGTTCGAAAACGGCGGCCGAATTGACTTTGCCGGTCAGGGCAACGAAGCCGCCGGCCGGCGGAATGAAGATAGTGTCGCCGTCCTGCAGCTTGATGTCGGCCGACTTGTCGCCCTTGGCGATGAAGGCATAGAGGTCGAGCTCGGCTGCCACCTTGCCGCCGCGCTTGACCTGCACATGGCGCATGCTGCCGTTGGCGTTGGGGCCGCCGCTGGCGAACAACGCGGTCACCAGCGTGGACAGGCTCGACACGGTGTAGGTACCCGGACGATTGGCCTGGCCCACCACGTAGACGGTCATCGCGCGCAGTTGACCAAAGGTGACGTTGACGGTGACACCCTTGTACAGGCGTCCGACCGCGGCACGGACCACGTTCTGCGCGTCGCCGGCCTTGACGCCGGCCAGCGCCACGTTGCCGATGGTCGGGATCGCGATCGTGCCGTTGCGGTCGATGGTGGCGCGGTAATCGATATCGATCGAGCCCCAGCCGCGGATCATCAATTCATCGCCAGGGCCGAGCGTATATTCGGTCGGCACCGGCGTATTCGATACCGGAGCAAAGGTGGAAGGGGTATTGGCGAAAAACTCCGACCCGAAAATAGGCAGCATCTTGCCGGTATTGTCGGCGATGAATTTCTGGAATTCGCTCGGTTCTTTTTCGACCTCGAAGTCGCGATTATTGAGCTCGCGGTTATTCAATTCGCGGCCTTGCATGCCGTCCAGCGGCAGGCGCGGCTGGACGCCGCGCGTATTTGCAGGCAGACCGGCACGACCAGTGCCCGGTTCGCTGACTTGATTATTGGTAATACTCAGCCGCCGCGCCTGTGCCGACGACAGCGAGGAATCGCCCATGCCGGACGCGGCAGACGTCGACGACATATCCTGGTTGAACAGGTCCGACCTGCTGTTCGTATCCTGGGCAGAAGCAGCAATGGACGTGGCAGCCAGCGCTACGGCCGCAAAACTCTTTGTGAACTTAAACATTTGTTAAGGAAGATGAGGCGTAGACGCTTGTAGAGTAACTTGGCATTTTACCCGACAGCAATGGGATGTGGAACCTGTTTGTTAACAGTGTGACCATGCTTTATTTATCAAATAAGGCGCTTTTGGCATATACGCTACAACCTTTTACGCTGTCCAGTTTCTAATGGGGGAAAGTCAATACAGAATGTCTTTATTGTTCGGTATATTTGTCCTGAAATGTCTTTACGTCGTTACTTTTGGTAAGGATTGTAGAACAGCGCGCTTTAAAACCAGAAATAAGGTCCGCAACAAAACGCGTTACTTGTCAAACATAAAAGGAGCCGCCTTCATGAAGGGTTTTGAAATCAAAACCACACTGCATGCCATTCTGCTCGTCGCCTCCCTCATGTCCGCCGCCTCCCCTGCCTGCGCCGATGCCGACGACAAGGACCCCATCACCGCCCAACGCAACGCCGAAACCCGCGCCGCCATCGCCGAAGCCGAACGCGCCGAACTCCTCGCCCGCCTGCCACCCGCCACCTCCAGACCCCTCCCCGGCGCAGTCGAACTGCGCCAGTTCGGCGCCGCCGGCCTGGTCAAGGCCTTCGACCTCGCCCGCCAACTGGCCGGCGAAGTCTGCACCGCCCTACCCGCCGACAAGAAAACCGCCATCTACGAAACCGCCGCCACCCAGGGCATCCTGGCCGCCCGCCTGGTTCAGGACAGCATCGACCGCGTCGGCGACGACCTCGGCAAACAGAACAAGATCCTGCAGCAGGCGATCGACGCGCATACCCCGCAAGGCGGCAAGGCCGGCGCCCTCGCCCTGTCGGTGCTGACGGCGGTGCCGGCCACCCTGCGCGCGGCCGCCGACCTGTCGTCGCTGTTCAAGACGGACGTCAGCGCCGAAGGCCTGGCCTATGGCGAAGGCGCGCGCAGCCTGTTCGTCACGGCGCTGGCGCGCCAGTGCCCGGACAAGATCGCGGGACTCGGCGCCGGCTATATGGGCGAACTGGACATCAAGCCCTACGACAGCCTGCTGGCAAAGGTGCGCAACCTGGCCGCGCAGCGCGGCGATCTGGCGAACCGGGTCGCGCTGGTGCAGCGGCTGGCCGATGCGGAC
>Ga0265797_10002006_pt1 | contig 35129 bp, 30 predicted proteins | sample P2T30metagenome_FD_192433 | JGI IMG/M metagenome (GOLD analysis project Ga0265797, IMG submission 192433) | Plant litter microbial communities from East Loma Ridge, Irvine, California - P2 T30 | ecosystem: Environmental > Terrestrial > Plant litter > Unclassified | place: USA: California...
GCAGCATTCTGCAAGGCCTGTTTTGCATCTCTGGCTCCAACCAGTGCGATGGTAATGCCTGGCTGTTCAACTGTCCAGCGTAGCACAAGCTGTCCGATAGAAGCATTCTTTTCTTCCGCAATAGGTCTTATTTTATCCAGGAATTCGTTAACGCGTTTCAGATTTTCATCTTTGTAAAAATAAAGACCGGCACGGTGATCATCGGCTCCGAATTTGTATCCCGGTTTCATTTTTCCGGTAAGCAAACCACGTTCCAACGGGCTATATGCAAGAATCGCTTTTTCATGTTCCAGGCAATAGGGAATTGTATCTTTTTCGATATCCCGTTTTACCATACTATATGGAACCTGATCCGAAACGAGGTTTATATGCTTTGAAGCTTCACGCATCAGATCTTCGGAATAGTTGCAAACGCCTGCATAACGTACTTTTCCCTGTTTGATCAGTTCGGAAACCGCACCCATCGTTTCTTCAATAGGCGTTGTACTGTCATGCCAGTGAATTTGATACAGGTCAATGTAATCGGTACCCAGCCTTTTTAAACTATCCTCACATTCCTTGATGACGCTTTCTCTTCCTGCGTATTTGTAAATATCAATGTCGTTTCCGGCGTTGTCTTTACTATGCATCGCGAGCTCTCCCTTTGCCAGGTCCCAGCGCATACCGTATTTGGTAAGGATCTGTACCTTATCCCTGGGAATGTCTTTAATGGCCTCACCGACAATTTCTTCGCTAAGTCCTTGTCCGTAAACAGGAGCGGTATCGATGGAGGTTACACCTGCATCGTACGATTCCTGGATCGCCTTTACAGCCTCGCTTCTTTCCGTTCCTCCCCACATCCAGCCGCCAGCGGCCCATGCGCCAAAGGTTACTACTGAAAGTTGAAGATCTGTATGTTCAGGATGGTCTGAATTTCCTATTTTTCTGTAAATCATAGTTTAGCTTTTGGCAGTTATAATATTGAATCATGAAGTTCAATTATTGTGCCACTATCATCCTGGAATCAGCTTTTGATTTATTTAAATTTTGGAAGACCTACGGTTTTTAAAATGTGGTTCGTTTTTTCCACTTTGCTTTTAAATATACTTTGGTCTGTATATTTTTTATCCAATTCAGGATTCATTTTAAATCCCTTAGGTAAATCTTTGATAACCTTATTCTCAGTCTTCATATATTATTTTTTTTGACAAGAAATGCTTCGTAGGTCATATTTTTTTGGAACGGTTCCCAATTGTTTTCTTTCAGTCCAAGAACAAGATAATCTCTTTGAATAGTTTCAAAACTTTTTGCAATACCCATTTGATAAAGTCTGGTTCTGGCTTCAGTACTACCTGTAGCAATTACTATCGCTTCAGGATAATGATTCATAAATACTTGCAAAGTTGCAGCCACTGTTGAAAGGACTTTTTGACTATCTCCATTGTCAGATATTATTAAATCGCTTATGTAACCAGTTTCAAGGTTTTTGTCTCCAAATCCAAGATTGAAAACTCCTTTAATGTCGATTTCTGTATAACGAACTACTTTGGTGATATTGCCTTTTGTTCCTTCGCTGATAAATTCAAAAGTTTGAAAGTCAGAAGCAATGTTAACTTCATAATTGTTATTTAGCATTAGCGTGTGAATATAATAAATCGTTACTTACTCAGCGAAAAAGGTGCATTTTCCGGTTTAATACCCCAGGTTTTGGACGGCTGGCTGGTCAGGTTAAACTGAATTGTTCCGCCTTTCAGGATATCGCCGTGTTCGAGATAGGTTTGTTCGTAAGGTTTTCCGTTCATCGTAGCGGATTGGATATACATATTTTTATCACTTGATGCAGGTGCCTGAACAATGAATTTTTTCCCGTTTTCCAATGTAATGGTTGCTTTTTTGAAAAGCGGCGAGCCTATAACATATTGTGTAGTTCCTGGTGTTACGGGATAAAAACCAAGGGATGAAAATACGTACCAGGCCGAAGTCTGACCGTTGTCTTCATCACCGCAATACCCATCCGGTGCAGCTTGGTACAATTTGCGCATCACTTCCCGCGTCCAGTATTGTGCTTTCCAGGGAGCGCCGGCATAATTGTACAGGTAGATCATGTGCTGGATCGGCTGGTTGCCATGTGCATAATTTCCCATGTTCATGATCTGCATTTCCCGGATTTCGTGAATCGGGAATCCATAATAACTGTCGTCAAAAATCGGGGGTAGGGTAAATACGGTATCCAGTTTTTGCACAAATGCATCTCGTCCGCCAACCAGTCCGATCAGACCTTTTACATCCTGAAAAACAGACCAGGTATAATGAATGCTGTTGCCCTCGGTAAATGCATCACCCCATTTGAAAGGATTAAAAGGAGTCTGAAACTTGCCATCTTTATTTTTTCCGCGCATCCACTTTGTCTCAGGATCGAAAAGATTGCGGTAGTTCTGGCTTCGTTTCAGGTAAAGATCTACTTCTTTTTGTGGTTTTTTTAGCTCCTTTGCCAATTGAGAAATACAAAAATCAGCATAGGCATACTCCAGTGTTCTGGCAGCGTTTTCATTTACTTTCACATCGTAAGGCACGTACCCAAGCTCATTGTAATATTCATGTCCGAACCGGCCTACTGAACTGACAGGCCCTGCATTCTCCGTATTTTTAAGAATTGCCTCGTAAAGTTTATTGATGTCATAACCACGGATTCCTTTTACATAAGAATCTGCGATCAGCGAAGCCGAGTTGGAGCCGATCATACAGTCGCGGTGGCCGGGGCTTGCCCACTCAGGTAAATATCCACTTTCGTCATATGCATTAGCCAGGCCTTCCATGATATGTGAATTCAGAGTTGGGTACATCAGGGTAAAGAATGGGAAAACGGCACGAAATGTATCCCAGAAGCCATTATCGGTAAACATATAACCTGGCCGTACTTCACCATTATAGGGACTGTAATGAACAATTTTATTAGCTGCATCAAACTCGTAAAACTTTCTTGGGAAAAGAAGTACCCGGTACAGACAAGAGTAAAATGTACGTATCTGGTCAACGTTATCTCCTTCTACTTTGATTTTAGACAGTTCATCATTCCAGGCTTTACGACCTTTTTCACGCGTTACGTCAAAGTTATCATTAGCCAGTTCACGTTTCAGGTTAAGTTCTGCCTGTTCCGGACTAATAAAGGAAGAGGCTACTTTAAGTCCGACCTGTTCTCCTCTTTTTGTCTTAAAACCAATTACTGCACCTACATGGTTGGCTTTCAGTTCAAGTGTATCTTTTGCCAGTGTCTTTCCGTGGAATGCTGAGGAAAAAGTAAAAGCTTTATCAAAAACCAGCACAAAGTAATTTTTAAAGTTAGCCGGAACGCCGCCGCTGTTTTTGGTGGTGTAACCAATTATTTTTCTTTCAGCCGGGATAATTTTTACATAAGAACCTTTGTCAAAAGCATCCAGCAGGACATAAGATTCATTTGATTCCGGGAAAGTAAAGCGGAATTGTGCCGCTCTTTCAGTGGGTGCAATTTCTGTGGTTACATCATAATCGGCCAGGTAAACTTTATAATAATTCGGCTTTGCAACCTCAGCTTTATGCGAAAACCAGCTTGCACGGCTTTCTTCGTCAATTTTTAGTTTTCCTGTTATGGGTAAAATTGAAAACTGTCCGTAATCATTGATCCACGGACTGGGCTGATGCGTTTGTTTAAAACCTCTGATTTTTTCAGCGTCATACATATAACTCCATCCATCGCCCATTTTGCCTGTTTGCGGCATCCAGAAATTCATACCCCAGGGCATCGCGATAGCCGGGTAAGTGTTTCCTGAGGAAAGACTGAATTTGGACTGTGTTCCCATTAGCGGGTTTACATAATCCATAAGATTTGTTTCAGGTGTCAGTGATTGAGCGGAAAGCTGGTATCCTGAAATGATCAGGAAAAGGCAGTAAAAAATCTTTTTCATGTGTTTGGTTAATTCTCTGGATTTGGAAGTCTGTTGCAGGAATTAACAGTGCCTGCATTTAAACCAAATGCAAGTTAGTAAAAGATTTACTTTGCAGGGGAGGAGACGATCCTTAAATAGGTACGTATAAACCTGGACATGAAGTAATATAAAACCATAACTAAACCTGACATTTTGTACAGGCATAGTTCTTTCTTACTTTGTAGGAAGGTATATAGGAAAGAATAATGGATAAATTAGTTAGAAAGGCTCTTTCTATAATATTATCGCCTTTTGAGAAGATGTGCCTTTAAAATAAAATTTTACGCTTAGTTTTTATAAATTACAATGACTGAACACTTAAATCGCTTAACTCCACGTCAGATTGTTTTTGAATTGGATCAATATATTATCGGACAAAATGACGCAAAAAGAAATGTTGCCATTGCTTTGCGTAACCGATGGAGACGGATGAACAGCCCGGAAGATATCCAGAAAGAAATAATTCCAAATAATATTTTAATGATCGGTGCGACCGGTGTAGGTAAAACTGAAATCGCACGCCGGCTTGCAAAAATTGCAGATGCACCTTTTGTAAAAGTTGAAGCATCTAAGTTTACGGAAGTAGGATACGTAGGCCGGGATGTGGAAAGTATGGTGCGTGACCTGGTAGAACAAGCCGTCGGAATGGTTCGGACTCAGAAAAAGGAAGATGTAAAGATTAAGGCGGAACAGGCCGTTGAAGATATTATTCTTGATGCGCTTATCCCGCCGGTACATGGAGCAGGTATTAAAGTCCGCACTGAAAATGTGCAGGATGATAATACGATGCCTGAAGATGACGGAGAGCTTAATCAGCGTACACGCGAACGTTTTCGTGAAAAGATCAGAAACGGTGAACTCGACAGCCGGAAAATTGAAATAGAGGTACAGCAAAATCAGGCTCCGAATGTGGGGATGATTGGCGGCGCGATGGACGACGTTTCGATGATGAATATTCAGGAAATGATCGGGAACATGATGCCGAAGCGTGGAAAAAAACGTAAAGTAACAGTTGGGGAAGCCAAGAAACTTTTGCTTGATGAAGAAGCTTCAAAGCTGATCGACATGGATGAGGTAAAATTGGAAGCTATTCAGAAAGCTGAAAATCTTGGGATTATCTTTATCGATGAAATTGATAAAGTAGCTTCCAGCCGTTCGGGTGGCGGAGGCGGACCGGATGTAAGCCGTGAAGGTGTGCAGCGGGATCTGCTTCCAATTGTTGAAGGAAGCGCAGTGAATACAAAACATGGCGTGATCAATACCGACCATATTCTGTTCATAGCTGCAGGTGCATTTCACGTAGCCAAACCATCGGATCTGATCCCTGAATTGCAGGGACGTTTTCCAATCCGCGTAGAACTTAATAGCCTTACAGAATCAGATTTCTACCAGATTTTGAAAACGCCGAAAAATGCTTTGACAAAACAGTATGAGGCCATGATGGAAGCCGAAGGTGTAGAACTGGTATTTGAGGACGGCGCACTTAAAGAAATGGCCAGAATTGCTTTTGAAGTAAACAGTGAAGTTGAAAATATTGGTGCACGCCGTTTACAGACCGTGATGAGTTTATTGTTAAACGATTTTATGTTTGATATTCCGGACGTGATCGGGCCGGACTCGCATATTGCTGTCACAGCTGAAATGGTAAGTGAAAAGCTTTCTCACCTGATCAAAAACAGGGATCTGAGCCAGTATATTTTGTAAAGCCTGGCTGCGGATATTATGAAAATGCGCTGTATACAATGGTTCTCCTGTTGTACACAGCGCATTTTCTTTGTTTAAAATTTACAATATTTCTCTACCCAGCTGCGGATCCAGCCCATTCGTTCTTTCTTGAACCGGAGTGTATAAAACGTATTCGACCAGTCTTCAAAATGCAGTTGGTAGAATTCAAGAAAAAACACCCAAAAGGCAAAACCCAGATAGGGAATGGCAGCGATCTCTTCATCCGAAACAGGACGGACTTGCCGGTAAGCATCTAAAAATATTTCAAATTTTTTGTCAGCTTCTTCCTGCGTTTGTTTTTTGAAATGGACTTCGAAGAAATAATGCATGTAAAAGGTCATCAGATCATTGGCAAGCAAACCCTTTCCTGCAAAATCAAAATCAAAAAATGTGATATTATCCTGCTCATCAAAATGGAAGTTATGCGGCAGGAAATCGTAGTGACAATATCCGTAGCTGAATTTTGAAAGATTGAACTGATTAATCTTCTCTGCTACTTTTTCGGCTGTGGTTTTCAGCCATTCATATTCTTCAGGCAATTCCGCAAATTCAGGCTGAATGTATTTTAACGGCTCAATTAATGTCGTCTGTACGTCATAAGTTCTTCTTGGATGTTCCAGACTGATCCCGGATGTAACATTGTGTATAATCGCCATCTCTTTTCCGATGCTTTGCAGTCTGCTGTCATAAAAATCGTGTGTTGGCTTCCCCTCAGCAAAACTGAACAAAATACCATTTCTAATACCTTCTGCTGCTTCAAAAGACTGGATTTGATTGTTGTTCAGATCGCAGATTGGATATGAAATCCGCGCGTTTCTTTCTTTCAGGATATTCAGAAGTTCAGCCTCCGCCCTAATTTCATCCGGTTTCCTGTGTGCATTCCGATACAGTTTAAAAATATATTTTTCATTGCCGTTTTTTACCAAATAAGTATCGCTGACATTCCGTACCAACAGCCGGCATGTTACATTTTTAAAACCATAGATGTTTTGGATATAATCGCCCAGCGCAAGGGATGACAGGGTGGAATATTGGGTAGGAAAAACAGGCATGGCATGAATCCGGTTATGAATGAAAAAGTATTTACGATTGGATTTATAAAACAATAACGTCGTCACTAAGGGCGACGACGTTATTGTTTTTCTTATTATACTATTGAAGATCAGGCAGGATATTCGTGAGGAAGCTCAACGTTGACACGCTCGTTCCAGGGAAGTCCGTGCTTGTTCAGCAAGTCCATGAAAGGATCAGGATTGAGTTCTTCTACATTGTAAACACCTGGCTTCATCCATTCTTCATTGGTCAGCATCAGCATTGCACCGATCATTGCCGGAACGCCGGTAGTGTAACTTACAGCCTGTGCCCGCACCTCACGGTAGCATTCTGCATGGTCGCAGTTATTCCAAACGTAATAGGTTTTTTCTTCACCGTCTTTTACTCCTTTAATCTGGCAGCCAATTGAGGTTTGTCCGGAATAATTTTCTCCTAATGAATCTGGAGCAGGTAAAACTGCTTTCAGGAATTCAAGCGGAATAACATCCATTCCCTGAAATTTAATCGGATGAATGCTCGTCATACCCACATTTTCTAATACGTTCAGGTGAGTGATGTAGGCTTGTCCGAAAGTCATCCAGAAACGTGCACGTTTAAGTGTCGGGAAGTTTTTAACCAGCGATTCAAGTTCTTCATGATAAAGAACATAACTTTCTTTCGGTCCAATTCCAGGGTAATCAATCGGTTTATGTATGGACATGGCAGGAATCTCCACCCATTCTCCATTTTCCCAGTAGCGGCCCGGCTGGGTAATTTCACGAATATTGATTTCAGGATTGAAATTTGTTGCAAAAGCTTTTCCATGATCGCCTGCATTACAATCGATAATGTCCAGGTAATGCATTTCATCAAAATGGTGCTTATTGGCATACGCCGTGTATACCTGCGTAACACCCGGATCAAATCCGCAGCCTAAAAGTGCCATCAGTCCTGCTTCTTTGAAACGTGCCTGATAAGCCCATTGCCAGCTGTATTCAAATTTAGCTACGTCTTTTGGTTCATAATTAGCTGTATCCAGATAATGTATGCCGGTTTCAAGACACGCCTCCATCAGCGTAAGATCCTGATAAGGAAGTGCAACGTTAATCAGCATTTTTGGCTGAAATCTTTTGATCAGCAAAACAGTTTCAGCGACGATGTCAGCATCCACCTGCGCAGTTTGAATGGTCACACCATGCATTTCCTTGATTTCGGCAGCAATTTTATCGCATTTAGCAACGGTACGGCTGGCCAGCATGATTTCGGTGAATATGTGGCTGTTTAGGGCACATTTGTGCGCAACAACGCTTCCAACACCTCCGGCACCAATGATAAGAACTTTGGACATTTTATAAATTTGAATGATTGAATGACAGAATCTTTATCAGTAAACTGTTTTTCGCCTTGTTATTTTCGGCAAAGATAGGACGACTATAGGTTTTTTTGTTATTTCAAAAGTAATTTAACACAAGGACAATGGACATTTTATTGCTGATCGCTGGGATTATATGCCTGCTGACAGGCCTTGCAGGAGCAGTACTGCCTTTGCCTGGGCCACCGTTGAGTTTTGCCGGGCTTATTTTATTACATCTGAGTAAGTACGCCGAGTTTAGTCAAACCGTTTTGGTTAGCCTGGGATTTGTGACAGTTGTGATGGCGGTACTGGATTACTACATTCCCGTTTGGGGTACCAAAAAGTTTGGCGGAACCCGATACGGAGCAATAGGAGCAACTCTGGGTTTGCTGGTTGGCTTTCTGGTCATTCCGGCAATTGGTATTTTTATCGGAACGTTTCTTGGTGCGCTTGTCGGTGAACTGATCGGAGGTGCCAATACGCGAAGCGCACTCAAATCAGCATTTGGCTCCTTTGTTGGTTTTATTACCGGTATTGTAATGAAAGTTCTGCTTTGTCTTGTAATGATTGGTTTCGCGGTGGCAGAAGTATGGAATCAATTTTAAAATTTTCTTACAGCAAATTTCATAATCTTTCCGGTGCTATAATTGGCAAAGTATACTTCGCCTGCTTCATCCATTCCAAAAGTAGATACAGCTCCGTTCTTTTCGAATAGCAAAGTATTCGCACCTGCTTTACCATTTTCTATTGCCAGGGACCAGATTCGCCCACTTACGAAATCGGCATACAGATATTTGCCAATCAGGCTTTTAACTTTTTTTTCACGATAAATGTATCCTCCCGTGATCGATTTGTCACCGTCAGACTGTGCATAATCCAGAATAGGATCAGTCAGGCCGGACGAATTGCAATTAGAAGATGGACGGTAGCAATTGATTCCTTCCTTGACAGGCCATCCGTAGTTCCCGCCTTTTGTAATTACATTGATTTCTTCCCGGGTATTCTGGCCTACATCTGCCGCCAACAGCAATCCTGTTTCCTTGTCAAAACTGATCTTCCATGGATTGCGAAGTCCGTAGGCGAAAATTTCAGGGTAATATCCTTCCGTATTAGCAACATAAGGATTATCGGCCGGAACACCGTAATTTCCTTTTGTGGTACCATTTACGTCAAGGCGGAGAATTTTTCCCAGATAGCTTTTGCGGTTTTGGGCATTATTCATCGGGTCACCTCCGCTTCCTCCGTCGCCAGTAGCGATGTACAAATAACTGTCGCTGCCAAACTGCATCGAACCGCCGTTGTGATTGTCATAAGGCTGACTGAATGTTAACAGAATGGTTTCGCTTGCAGCATCAGCTTTAGTTGCCGCCAGATCAGAAGTTTTGTACCGGGCAATCACTGTTTTTAACGGATTTCCCTGTGTATAATTAACATAAAAGAAACCATTGGTTTTGAAGTCCGGATGGAAAGCAAATCCCAGCAAGCCGCGTTCACCACCGGAAGTGACTTTTTGCTGAATGTCAAGAAATACCGTACTCGATGCAGTCAGTGAATCGTTTTTGAATACACGAATAATCCCGTTTTGCTCAGCAACAAAAAGCCGGTTGGAGCCATCTGCTGCATGCTGGATGTCAACCGGACTTGTAAATTTGATTGCCGGAAATGCTTCCACAGCCTTTACATATTCTTCGTCCGGTATTATTGGGGTCATATTCGGCCTTGGACCACTGCATCCAATGACCAGCAGTATATAGAAAATACCAGTTGTTAACTTATGTATTTGATTCATATCATTGAATTTCTGAAAACAACGTCACGAATCAGGATTTGTTACATCAAATGCTTCCAGATGATATCATATACATCCACACCTTCAATATCCGCTTTCTCTAACGGCTGATCAGTGATACAGATCGGATAAAATTCCTTTGAAGCACTGATGCCTCCATGCGAACCTTTAACCAAAGTAGCATCCAGCGGAATAACATCCATGAGGTAGCGGAAACCAATCAGTTTACGGGCCAGTTTATAACCTGCACGAAGTTTGATCAACGGATTTTTAGGATCCATAAACATCTCTACCGGATCATAGCCCGGTTTACGGTGAATGTCTACCAGATGTGCATAGTCAGGTGCTTTTGCATCGTCGTACCAGTAATAATAGGTAAACCAGCTATCGGGTTTGGCAACAGCAACCAAATCGCCCGAGCGCTCATGATCCAGGTGATAAGCCTTTTGTTCTTCTTTATCCAAAACCATTTCAATGCCTGGTGTTTGGGATAGTACTTTTTTTGCCTGGTCTTTTACAGAAAGATCGTTCAGATAAACATGCGCGATCTGATGGTCGGATGCGGCAAAAGCTTTGGACGCTCCGGCGTCGAGCAATTCATACCAGCGTTCGTTGCGAACAGCAATCAGACCTTCATCCCTTAAAACACGATTGATGTGTACCGGCCTGTTAACCGGATTGATTCCGTATTCAGAAAGCAAAATAATCTTTGCATTTTTGGCTTCGTAAAAGGTAACGAGCTCCTCTACAATTTTATCAATCTCCCCAAGCTCGGTACTGATTTTTGAAAAATCCGGACCGAATTTCTGTAAACAATAATCCAGATGCGGAAGATAAATTAGCGTCAGGGTTGGATTGTGTTTGTTGTCCACCCACATGGAAGCGTCTGCAATCCACCTGGTTGATTTAATATTTGCATTGGGTCCCCAAAAATTAAAAAGCGGAAACTGACCCAGATCTTTTTGAAGTTCGTCTCTAAGCTCAGGCGGATAGGCATAACAATCAGGCGCTTTTACACCGTCGGCGTGGTATTGCGGGCGTGGAGTTACGGAGAAGTCGGCGGTTGAATACATGTTGTACCACCAGAACATCTTCGAACAGGTAAAATCCGGATCCAGCTTTTTGGCGGCATCCCAGATTTTATCGCCCTGCACCAGTTTGTTGGATTGTTTCCAGAACTTAATCTCAGCATCGTCCCGGTCATACCAGCCATTTGCTACAATTCCATGTTCTGCCGGCCATTTGCCTGTAACATAAGTGCTCTGTGCCGTGGTTGTTACAGCAGGAAGTACCGGTTTGACAGAGGTTAAATGTTTCTTTTTTAAGTAATTCTGAAGGAACGGTGTATGTTCTCCAATAAGGTTGGCGCTCAGGCCTACAATATCTATAACAACTGTTTTATTCATAACGATGTTTGCGAAGGTAGTTCATGCCAGGAAGGATTGCCGAGTATTTTCTTTACCCAATCCATTTCCCTGACAATCGACTGACCGATGGGTTTTTGCATATCTTCCGGTAAAACGCCCCAGGTATAAGTTTCCACTTCCAGGAAGGCAGAGAACGGTTTCTCTCTGTGAATTGCCAGCGTTTTAATAATTTCGTTTTGGGTTGAATCCAGAACGCCATAGGAAGCAATAAAGAGCGGTACATGAAAATGTACCCGCCATTCTTCCTGTTTGTCATTCCAGCCGGCCAGTGCCTGGGGAAGGTCAGGATAATTTGTTTTAGACTGATCGGAATTTCTTGTCACCACCTGATGAAGATAAACAGGTTCGTTAAATGTCTCAATCGCTTTACGTTTGATTTCTTTGCTGGTAGAAAAATCAACTTTAAGCGCAGAGCTGATCTGGATTCTGCCTACCCGGATTCCTATTTCCTGTAAAGAATTTAAGATCGTTTCCGGTTCTTCATAAGCCACAGCAGCATGGCAGATATCATAACATAGCTGAATATGTTTCAGGATGATCTCCTTTGCTTTTTCAGCCGAAAACTGATGCTTCTTTTGCAGATAATCGGTTCCTGCCGGAAGAAGTACATCGCGGTACCAGTTCACAAAATCAGCAACATTGTCTAAAATTCCATCCGGCTCAGGTTCAATATCAAGATGTAAAACCCGTCCCGTATCTTTTTCCAGACTAATCAGCTCTTCAAGCAGATCAAGGATATTTTGGGTAGCTTCTTCGGTTGCTTTAATTTTATCTGCATCATTTTTCCACCACAAGCGATAGGAGAGCGGAGGTGTGGAAACGCCCCCTTCCATACCTTCGGGTAGCAACTGGATGAGAATACGAAAAAGTCTTTTGGTATAATTCAGGCGGTTATCGGTTGTCCAGTCAGGCGTATGCACATCACCTTTCACAACCGTATTATGAAAGCCGCCGTAAGGAAATCCGTTAATTACAAAGACGTAGATATTTTCCTGATCAAGCCATTTTTTAAATTCAGCCATTTTTTCAGGCTGGCTTAATTCAACCGATGCCTCATTGGAAACTCTCAGCCCTAACCCAAATGGCTGATCCGGCGAAAGCTGTTTTTTGATGTAGGGTAAATTTTCCTGCAGTTCTTTAAAATGATCATCCCATTTTTCTCCGGGATGAATGTTGCTGCAGTAGGTCAGGTGTCCGTATGGGGTAATCATGGCAAAGGGGTTTAATCAGGAAGCTATCAACTCACATCTAGGCTTCCATTTCTGTTGTACTGATGGTCTTTGTTTCAAGATAATCCACTGCGCTGGCAATGATATCAGCATCCAGTTCATGTACTTCCACTCCTTTTCCTATCTTTTCAAGAAGCATAATTGTGAGCCTCCCGCCCAGATGTTCGCGGAATTCGTGTAAACCGTTTCGCAGATTGATTTTGTCATTTTCTGCCAGTTTGGGATGATAAAGATCAAAGCCAAGCTGGGAAAGTACTTCCAGGATCCGGTGCAGATCTGCTTCGGGAAGCATGTTTATTTTTGCCGCATACACACAGTCCAGTGCAATCCCGATTGCAACCGCTTCACCGTGCCGTACTTCAAAATCTGTTAGATATTCCAGCTTGTGCGCAGCCCAGTGCCCAAAGTCAAGCGGACGGGAAGAGCCAAATTCAAAAGGATCGCCGCCACCGATATGATCCGTATGCATTTGTGCACAGCGGTGAATCAGATAAGCCATTACTTTCTCATCCCGGTTTGCCAGTGCCAGCGTGTTCTCTTCAATCCAGTTGAAGAACGATACATCTTTTATCAAAGCTACTTTGATTGCTTCGGCAATGCCGGCGCGCCAGTCGCGGTCATCAAGTGTACGCAGGAAAGTCAGATCGTTAAACACGGCAACAGGCGGTGCAAATGTGCCCAGGAAGTTTTTCTTGCCATGAAAGTTAATACTGTTCTTGACACCAACGCCGGAGTCATTTTGTGAAAGTACAGTCGTTGGTATTCTGATCAGCTTGATGCCCCTGTGCGAAACGGCGGCTGCATAACCAACCAGATCCAGAACGGCACCTCCGCCGATTCCGATGATGAACGAATGCCTGTCGATTCCGTAAATATCAACCGCTTCACACAATCTGTCAAAAAGTGCAGGATCGTTTTTGGAAGCCTCGCCCCCCGGGACGATAATAATTTCCGGAGCAAGGCTGATATGCTGAACCGAGTTTGAAAAATAAGCATGTATATCGCTGGCCAGCGAAAGGTGAAGGTTAGCAAAACCTGCATCTGCAATTACGAGCGCTTTACGCTGAAATCCCTGTTCGGTATAATTTCCGAAAAAGTCTTTCAGCAATGGGTTATTTTGGTCAAATAAGTTTTCAGTAAAAAATATAGCGTATTCGTAAGCTACCTGAAAACGTTGTTGTATGGTTTGCATTTTTAAGATATCGTGGGTATTAGGTACTATTGTTTAACGTTAAAGAAGACTATTTTAACCTTTTATGTGCAAAATTAATTCTGATTATAATCTTATTTTAATAAATATTCAGGCAAGAAGTTTCAGCTGGAAGTTCCTGATCTATTCTCCCTTTTCAGGTTACAGCAAAAGCTTTTGCAAGCATCATCGATAACGGCAGCAAAAGAAGTACGGCCAGCGCCACCGGCCATAAGCCAAATGCCATGCACCAGGATGCATTCATGACGATCAGCGAAATGACACCGGCTTTAACCGCTTTTCCGATCATCGGCCCAACCGGATTTTGAATGGCGTTCCATAGGGGGCGGCCTATGAGCCAAGCATGCAGCAGTACAAACGGAATAGTCAGGAGCAGATTTCCCTGTGTCTGTGAAACGAACAGTTGTACGGTCAGTACGATAAGATAAAGAACCGCTGCTACATAAAGTGTGCGGCGTTTACCGCCATGTACTTCATCCTGACTGATCAGCGTAATAGCGCCGATGTACGCAATGGGAAGCAGCGCAATGAGCCCCCATTTTTCAATAGACCCGGGTATGACACTCATACCCAGAATCAGGTTTCCACCGCGGCACATGCCCATTGTAACCGGTCCGAGTACGGTATGATGTTTTGCAAACCTATTGTAAATCACAGTGAGCAGCGCAACCGTAATGGCAATCAATCCGCTGATGAAACTGTAACTTGCAGCTGCAAGAATTCCAAAAAATAAAAGCGAAATCCCCATCATTGCTGCTGACCGCAAGGGAACTTTCCCGCTTGGAATAGGCCTTTCCGGTCTTTCGACGCTGTCTAATTTTGCATCAAAAACATCATTCATAATTACACCGCCGCCATACAATCCCAATGTAGAAATAATCAGCGGTATCGGAGAAAAGTCTGAAAAGGTAAATTGTGCAATAGCCATTCCGGCCAGAATATCTGCAACGGCAGTAACCAGGTTGGCCGGACGGGTTAATTGTAAATAGGGTTTAAGAATGCTCACTTTATTGGATTAATAATGAATTTTTACTGGCAGTTGGCTGCTGTCCTCCGCGAAGGATCGAATTGCCATGAAATTTGGCCGCATGATCGCTTTCTATACCTTGTCCAAAGTCGGAGACATCAATCTGACCACTTTTTCCAAACGCATCTATTGCATTTTGATAAGTTACTTTTTGAATGGTCTCTGTTGAAATACCTCTCATTTTCATCAAAGCAGCTGTTTTAGGAATCGCCAGGGGATCAGAAATGCCCCAGTCGGCAGCGGAATTGACCATAATTCTTTCCGGTCCGTATTGTTCAACCACTTTTACCATACGCTCATTACCCATTTTTGTAAAAGGATAAATGGTAAAAGCAGCCCAGAATCCCTGATCAAGTACACTTTTTACGGTTTCTTCATTGTTGTGATCGACAATTACCCAGGATGGATCCAGCCCGTGTTCCAGTGCAATGGCCATGCTGCGCTCGGTACCTTTCTTTTTATCGCGGTGAGGCGTATGTATCTGAACCGGAAGGTTTGCTTTCTTTGCCAGTTCAAGCTGGAGGCGGAAATACTTTTCCTCAGCTGGCGTCTGGTCATCAAAGCCTATTTCGCCAACGCCTACAACGCCTTCCTTGTAAATATATAATGGCAAAATTTCCATAACCTGCTCGGCAAGCGGTTCGTTGTTTGCCTCGCGGGAATTGAGCCCCATCGTACAGTAATGTTTGATGCCAAACTGCGATGAGCGGAACCGTTCCCATCCAACCAGACTACTATAATAATCTTTAAAACTTGAAAGTCCGGTCCGCGGCTGACCCACCCAGAATGCAGGTTCTATTAAAGCAACGATACCCGCCTGGTACATAGCCTGATAGTCGTCGGTTGTACGCGATACCATGTGGATATGCGGATCGAAAAACCGCATTCCTTTGATTAATTCACTGTATTCGTTCCATTCGATCTCGCGGTGCGCCGGTAAATTCGCTTCATCGCTGTCTTCGAAGTGGGAAGGGTTTGGGCTGGTTTCGTTATGGTTGAGGCACATAGGTGTTCAGGTCTGTGGTTTCAAGATTTGTCCAGGTTAATGCGCCGGATCTGGCTGCTTTTTCCAGTTCGGGGTAATCTGACAATAAGTTTAATGCCGGTTCATAACCGGATTCAACGCTGGCAATGGCTGCGGCCTGCTGGTTTTGCAGGTGCCCGGATTTAAGCAAATGCTTCATATCCGAAGCAAGCACATCATTCATGAATTTACTGACCAGCCTCCATACCTGCGGAGCAACCGACCGCCCTGCCGCCCATCGTTCATGCGCAAAGTCGGACAAGATCATGGCCAGGTTTTCATTCATGCGGCTTTCCAGGCTCTCAATAAAATGAATGGGCTTGTCGTTAAAAATTGTTTTCAATACAAGCTGGTTCCAAGCCTGCTCGCTAAAATATTTTCCGGGATAAGGATTATGCAGCGCAATGGCATCAAAAACAAAGCCCATGTTGGATCGTACCGCATCCGTAGCCCTGAATAGCCATTCGTCCGGATAGGATAAAAGCGGAAGTGCCGAATAAAGTGCAACCAGTTCGTTCATTTCAGCCGTGTCAAAAAGCGTGCTGATATTTTTGACATAAGTTTCTTTTTCGGAAGAATCCAGCTGGGTAAGCAGCCAGACGCGGCTTAATCTTACCAGCGACCAGCCTTCTGCCGAAAAGCCGGGAATTTCGATATTCAGTTCCCAGGATTGTGGCTGCGTTATCTCAATAATCTTTTTTGATAAAAATCTTGGGGAAGCCACAAAGGCAGTCATCAGTTCAAGTGCATCGGCAGCACCTTTCTGAATCAGCCAGCTGAATTCTGCTTCCGAAGTATTGGCCTCGATGATGTTCCGAAGCTTATTTTGTACGTAATCTGACATAATATTTTGTTCATGCTATTTACAAAGGTCGTTTGGCCGGTGTAAATTTTTTATGATTCAAATCATCCTTATTTGAAAACCATAATAATAAGATAAAGTTTCCCGGATGTTCTTATAACCAATTTTAGGGTCTGTGAATCCCGTAAAAAGCAGGATTTTGTGCGTTTTTAATTTTATTCTAATCAAAAATCAAATTCGAGAATATCTGAATCGTTCAGCAGGTATTCGGTTAGCTCTTCATGTTCCTGCTGTGCTCCCTGTAATGTCCAGCTACCGGTAATGTGGCCTCCCGACCGGTTTTGCTCGCCGCGCAGAATTTTCAGGTGGTAGTTTTTAAAAAGCTCCTCGTAATCTTTAAGCGTTTTTCTCTGATAAATGCACCTAAGCCGGTAGTTTCTGATCTGGCTTTTGCGTCTGATCAGTTTCTGGACCGGAGTCAAAATAACAAGTGAAAGGCCGGCAATGATAAAACTGCCTAACGAAACGGCATACATTCCCGCGCCAATTCCCATTCCGAGCGCGGCAGTTACCCATACAATGGCAGCTGTGGTTAAGCCGACAACACGGTTGTCTTCCCTGAAAATAATTCCTGCCCCCAGAAAACCGATACCGGTTACAATGTTTGCTGCGATTCTGCCCGCATCAGGCCCGGTCCTGATTGATATGATCGTAAATAAGGTAGAACCTACCGCGATCAGAATCAGCGTACGCAATCCTGCAGACTTGCTGCGATATTCCCGTTCCATGCCAATGACCGCTCCGAGCAGAAATGAAACCAGCAGTTTGTAAACATCTTCGGTTAATAATTCCATTTGAGACAAATATAAAAATATCAAAGCCGGGATGATGGTAAATCTCCCGGCTTTCAAATTATTTCAGGTTTAAAAAATATATCAGGCAGCTGCCGTTCGTGTTTCAAGCCATCTGATAATACTCTCCGCTTCTTCAAATGCTATTGAAGCAAGCTTTGCACTATTTGCACCATCGTAGGCCATGTCCAGATGTAATAACTGATAAGCCGTCAAAAAGGAATTAAGTAGTTTTTTGTCCAGTTGAGAAAGATGTGATTTGTACCAGTCCACATCCTTCCGGCCTTTTCCTTTTTTACCCAAATATTCATCGAGTGCCAGGAGAATACCGGCATAAGCCGTATGTCCCGCCATTTTTACATATTTGGAATCCTGATAATATCCGTCTTCTTTTATAGCTTTTTCCCGCAAAATTTCTTTTGCGTTTTCCATGTACCGTTTGGCTTCAAGTATACTGTTCATGAAATAGTGTGATTAATAATGATTTATTCAAATTTACCAATCCAAATCATGTCCGCAAAACAGTTAATAAATTTCTTAACCCTAAATCCGCTTACCTGTTCATCAGATACTCAATTTCATCGGCTTCTATAGGAATGTGTCCCATCAGATCCGTATTGCCATTTTCCGTAATTAGAATGTTATTTTCCAGCCGGATTCCCAGGCCCTCTTCACGGATGTAAATGCCCGGCTCACAGGTAAATATCATGCCAGGTTCAAAACAACGGTATTTATTCCCTACATCATGCACATCCAAACCCAAAAAATGAGAAGTTCCGTGGGGGAAATATTTCTTATATGCCGGCCAGTCGGGATCCTGCTTTTCAATGGTATGTTTGTCCAAAAGCCCTAATCCAACCAATTCACTTTCCATGATTTTGCCTACCTCTGTATGATATTCATCCCACATGTTGCCTGTTACAAGCATGCTCTTTGCAGCTTTAAAAACCCGGAGAACTGCGTCATAAACTTCCCGCTGGCGTTTGGTGAATCTGCCATTCACCGGAATACTTCGGGAAAGATCAGCGCCATAGTTGGCATATTCGGCTGCTACATCCAGCAAAAGTACATCGCCGTCCTTGCAGGGTTTATCATTTTGAATATAGTGAAGTACACAGGCATTGGCTCCGGAAGCAATAATGGGTTGATAAGCAAAACCTCTTGATCTGTTTCTGACAAATTCATGGAGTAACTCTGCTTCAATTTCAAACTCTTCAACGCCGGGTTTTACGAATTTTAGTAACCTTTCAAAACCGAGCCTGGTTATATCACAGGCCTTTTGAAGTTGCTCAATCTCAGCAGGTTGTTTAATCGCCCGCAGCTGATGCATCAAGGGCGCCAGTCTTGCCAGATTATGCAGCGGATATTTCTCTTTAAATTCAGATATAAATCTTGCTTCACGTGTCTGAACGGGAGAGTCGTTTCTTGTGTGTTCGTTGGAATTGAGATACACCGTTTCAGCTTCAAAGACGATATCCCTGAAAACCCTTTCAAACTGATGTGTCCAGTATACCGTTTTGATTCCGGTTGCCTGGCGTGCCTGTTCTTTGGTCAGCTTTTCACCTTCCCAGACGGCAATAAGCTCATTGGTTTCACGCAAAAAAAGAACTTCTCTGAACTTCTCATCCGGATGATACGGACTGATTAGTAATATTGTTTCTTCCTGATCAATGCCTGTCAGATAAAACAGATCACTGTTTTGCCTGAATCCCATCGTGCCGTCGGCATTGGTTGGCATGAAGTCGTTGGCATTCAGTATCACCAGGGACTGTGGCTTTAATAACTCGGTTAAACGAAGACGGTTTTGCTTAAACAGCGATTGATCTATGGGTTGGTAACGCATGTACGCTTAATTTTGTAACTGGTAATTTATTTTGTAAAATTACGTTTATCTTGTTTATTATAGAGCAGAGATGAAAATTCAGGATTTATAATTGTTACTTGTAATTTTATAGCCTGTTTTTTAATATTGATTCAACGCCGCGAAGGCTCCTAACTTATATAATATTTCATGAGAAGAATATTTTTACTGGCATTTTTATGCGTTCCTCTTTTTTTATCTGCCAGTCCCAAATACTGGATCTATCTCAAAAGTAAAGATAAATACGCAGCCCCGGCAGTATCCGCACTTACGCTGGAAAATCGCCAGAAACTAGGTCTTGCCATTTCCGATGAAATGGATCTTCCGATACAGGGGATTTATGAAAATGCTTTGCGTGATAAATCGGTAAAAATTGTTAACCGTTCTAAGTGGCTTAACGCCGTATCTGCGGTGATGACCAGTGAGCAGGCAAACGCGGTCCGTCAGCTTGACTTTGTTCAGGATGTAGTGATGATTGACCCTGGATTTTACATTGCCCAGGCAAAACCTATTGAAAAAGCGCAATTGGCTCCGGTGATGTCGCAGGTACAGGCAAGTGCATTTTTGAAAGAAGGGATTAATGCCAGTAATGTAACAATCGGTGTTATTGACGCCGGATTTTACGGAGCGGATTCTTCACTTTCGCTGACACATATTTTTTCAAATAAAAGAATTTTAGGTATCCGGGATTATGTAAAACCTGGCCGCCCGGGAAATCTGCTTTTCAGTACAGCCGAATCATTTTCTGACATGCACGGTACCGAAGTCATGGCTGCCATCGGTGGTATCGACTTTCAGGATCAGATGCAGTATGGCATGGCAACCAATGCAAAATTTTATCTGGCCCGAACTGATTATTCCATGCGCGAATACCGGGGCGAAGAAGATAACTGGATTGCCGCGATGGAATGGATGGATAGTCTGGGTGTGCGTCTGATCAATACTTCCCTGGGTTATGCCAAAGGCTTCTCAGATCCGAAAGAAAATTACACGCCTTCTCAAATGGATGGCAAAACCAGCGCAATAACCCGTGCAGCGCAGATTGCCGCTGACAGAAAAGGAATTATGCTGATCGTATCGGCGGGTAACGAAGGTGATGACAAAGGCTGGGGAATCGTATCTGCTCCTGCAGATGCAAAAGGAGTCTTATCCATTGGGGCGACTAATGCCAAACTTTGGAACCGGATTGGATACAGCAGTATCGGGCCGGAATTTCTTTCCTATGTAAAACCGAATGTTTCCTGTTTTTCACTGTATGGAACATCGCTTTCCGCACCAGTGATCACCGGATTTGCAGCATGTTTGTTACAAGCCAATCCAAAACTAACCAATAAGGAGCTGATTGACCTGATTGAGAAGTCCGCGCATTTGTATCCTTACGGAAATAATTTTGTAGGTTATGGCGTGCCGCTTGCATCCCGTGCCCTGGCGCTTGCAAAAGCTCCTTATCTTCCTAATAATGCCAAAAAGGTAATGGCCAAAGGACGCAACATTGAAGTGGACGTAGCAAGTCCGGATTCTTTGGTGGCTATCTACCGAAAGAAAAATGAAAAGGATGTTCTATCCCAGCAGGTTGCCAAAGTTCATAATGGTAAAGTTTCTTTAAAACGCCAGAACGGAGAACGCTTTACAACCATTGATCTTAAAGAATCTGTTATTGAAGTAGAGTGGAATTAACACTGCCGGTTTAATAATATTTTAAAGCTGTTGTTTGTCGTACAAGCAACAGCTTTATCTTATCTCCTATTTTGATAAAAAGGCTTTCTGTCATTTCTTTTCCATATTTGGTTTATAATCTGCTTTATTTTAAGCCAAACCAATGATTTGCTGTGTTAACGAGCACATAGCGGAATTTTTCGCTTTTAATTTGAAAAATTTCAATAGATTTATTTATCTTTATTGCACTGAACATGCTCTGTAAAAAGTAAATCTGTTCAGTTACAAAGCTGATTTCCTTAATCCTATCACCTAATTCATACAATAATGAATACTTCTCGCAGAGATGTTTTGAAAATGGCCGGAGTGGCACTGGCAGGCAGCACGCTTCCGACGTTTGCCATTTTAAATCCAAACCGTGCATTTGCAGGTGTTAACGCAGAAACCCTGAAAGTAGGTCTGATTGGCTGCGGAGGACGTGGTTCCGGTGCGGCAAACCAGGCTTTGAAGGCGGATCCTAACGTGGTTTTACACGCTATGGGAGATATCTTCAAAGATAAGATGGATTCATCGCTGGAAAACCTGACAAAGGTTCACGGCGCGAAAGTGAAGGTGGATGACGGACATAAATTTATCGGATTTGACGCTTTTCAGAAAGTATTGGATTCGGGTGTGGATGTGGTCATCCTGGCTACACCGCCTCATTTCCGCCCCGAACACCTTACTGCTGCAATCAATGCAGGTAAACACGTGTTTTGCGAAAAGCCCGTTGCCGTAGATGCACCGGGTGTAAGAAAGGTTCTGGATGCTGCCAAACTGGCAAAGAAGAAAAATCTATCTCTGATGTCTGGTTTCTGCTGGAGATACCATGAGCCAAAGCGTGCCATTTTTGGAAAGATACTGGATGGTGCTGTTGGGGATATTTCTGCTATTTACAACACTTATGATACAGGATCGCTATGGTCTTTCCCACGCGTAGCAGGCTGGACAGATGCGGAATATGTTTTACGTAACTGGACTTATTATACCTGGCTGGCCGGTGATCACATTGTGGAACAGGCTGTGCACAGTATTGATATGATGTCATGGGCTTTCGGTGGAAAGTTACCTATATCAGCAACCGGGACCGGTGGGCGACAAGTACGGACGGATGCACTGTATGGAAATATATTTGACCACTTTGCTGTAACGTACGAATATGAAAACGGAGCAAAAGGATTCCATCACTCACGCCAGCAGGATAACTGTGAAAAGAGTTATCTGGTAGAGACACTTGGAACCAAAGGGCGGGCGATGGCAAACTGTGCCAGAAACGTTCACGAGATCTTTGGCCAGAACCCATGGAAGTATAGCGGCGCACAAAACGATATGTATCAGACAGAACATAATGAATTGTTTGCATCTATCCGCAGCGGAAAACTGATTAATGACGGTGAATACATGGCACAAAGTACGATGCTTGCGATCATGGGAAGAATGGCAGCATATACCGGGAAGAGGGTTACCTGGGAAGAAGCCATGAATTCGACTGAAAAACTGGGTCCGGATACATACAGCTTTGATATGAAACCGCCGGTTGTTGAAGTTGCCAGACCAGGTATTACTGCTTTTTCATAAGATTATGCAAAGAAGAGATTTTCTGAGAAACAGCGCTTTGGCAACTACAGCAGCAGTGACTGGTACTGGTGCATTAACTTCGGTAATTGCTTCCGGGAAAGAATCAGTTACAGAATTTAATGTTGCCGGTACGCTGGCTCCCCGGCCTATGGTTAAAAAAAGCCTTAAATGGGGAATGGTGAAAGAGGAACTGTCGGTCATGGACAAGTTCAAATTGTTGAAAGATCTTGGCTATGATGGTGTTGAACTGGATTCACCTGATAAACTGGATATGAAGGAGGTTTTGGCTGCCCGTGATAAAACAGGACTGCTGATTCCCGGAACGGTAAATTCCATGCACTGGAAATTGCCTTTGTCCGACCCTGATCCTAAGAAAAGAGAAGAATGTGTTAAGTCTATTGAAAAGGCACTGCGCGATACAAAAGTATATGGCGGAACAACGGTTCTGGTTGTTCCTGGTGTTGTGAATGCAAATGTTACTTACAAAGAAGCATATGAACGTTCACAGGCTGAAATCCGTAAACTTTTGCCTGTAGCAGAAGAAACAGGTGTCAAAATTGCTTTTGAAAATGTATGGAACCAGTTTATACTGAGTCCATTGGAAGCAGCAAAATATGTCGATGATTTTAATCATCCGATGGTTGGCTGGTATTTTGATGTTGGCAACGTGCTTCGTTACAGCTGGCCTGCATCCTGGATAGAAGCACTGGATAAGAGAATCCTGAAACTGGACCTGAAAGAATTCAGCTTTAAAAAGCAGAATGATCTTGGCCTCTGGAAAGGATTTGATGTGGAGTTCTTTGATGGCGACTGCAACTGGCCGGAAGTAAACAAGGCACTTGAAAAGATCGGTTATTCCGGTTGGGCTTCAGCAGAAGTTGCAGGCGGCGACAGAAAGCGTTTGCTAACCATCCGTGAAAAAATGGATGAAATCTTTAAAGCATAAAATTTTAAGATTGAAACAAGAAAAGCCCGGTTCTGCCGGGCTTTTCTTATAAATAAATAATTTATTAATGATGTTCATGTTTACTATAACTAAACGGACACTGTTAACTGTTTACTAAAACGGTAAACTAACAACTTCAACTCTTCTTCTGTAATGCCCGGCGGTAACCTTTTATGGCTTTAATTTTTAGTTCACCGTTTTCCACAGATACCTTTTTATATTCCTTGAACTCATTTTCCTTTCCCTTAAAACCGACAATGCAGGAAAGATCTTCGGCTCCCTTTTTTAATTCGACGGTTGGCTGTATGCCAAAATTGGGAACAGTCAGTGTGTCTTCTACTTCCAGCTCCTTATATCTGATCTTCAGTAAGTATTTAAAAGTCTGTGAAGTTTCAAAAGCATCAACCGAAAATTTCCAGTCATTCAGCTTGTCTTTATCCGGCACAGGTTCGCTGTAACTTGCTGCCGGCCCTTTTTTTACATCAGCCCGTTTTTCAGGAATGGTATCATTTACGATAACCATTCCGTCTTTTTCAGTTTCATTAGCGGTTTTTTTGTCACAGGATATTAACGAGAGCAGAATAAAAAAGATGCAGTATTTTTTCATGCGTGAAGGAAAAAGTTAGATGGCATGGGTTAAAGATAGAAAGCTATCTTCATTTACCTAAAAAATGTGCCTGTAAATTCCCGCCATTTTATGCTATTTTACACTTTAATTGAAATTTTCATTTTGCATTAGCAACCAACCTGATATTTTTAGGATAAAGAAACCCCTCTAAGAACCATTTTATGGCGTTAAACTACATTTTTGTTGCCTTTTTCGTTATTGCCTTTTTTATAGCTACGCTAAAATTTATTCTTACCGGTGACGTCCAGACTTTCAAGGCGATTACGGAAGGAATGCTGGAAATGGCAAAAGTTGCGGTAATGGACATCGCACTTCCTTTAACCGGTGTCATGACATTTTTTCTTGGTGTTTTGAATGTAGGCGAAAAGGCCGGGATCATTAATTCTCTGGCCCGTTTTATAGGTCCTTTTTTTAATAAACTTTTCCCCGAAGTTCCCAAAGACCATCCCGCTAACGGGCAGATGATCATGAACTTCTCTGCAAATATGCTGGGACTGGATAACGCCGCTACGCCGTTCGGTCTTAAAGCGATGCAAAGCCTGCAGGAACTGAATCCAAGTAAGGACACCGCTTCCAATGCACAGATAATGTTTCTCGTTTTACATACTTCCGGTCTGCAGATCATTCCATTATCTATAATTGCCCAAAGAGCTATTCTGGGTGCATCCAGTCCGTCTGACGTATTTATTCCATGCGTGGTAGGTACCTACGTTACCACCGTTGCCGCCATGCTGATCACCGCAGCCTGGCAGCGGACAAATATTTTTAACAGGTCGGTAATGCTTGGACTGGGGTCCGTTACTGCGTTTATGGGTTTATTACTCTGGTATTTGTCCGGTTTGCCAAAAGAGCAGATCGAAACCATTTCCATTGTAACCGGTAATTCAATCCTTTTGGCTGTGGTTGCGGGATTTCTCTTCTGGGGAATGGTTAAAAAAGTGAATGTTTTCGAATCTTTTATAGAAGGTGCGAAAGCAGGTTTTACGACGACTGTTACTGTAATCCCTTATCTGGTCGGCCTGCTGGTTGCAATCAGTGCTTTCCGGAACTGCGGTGCTATGGATTATCTGATCGATTTTCTGAAATGGCTGTTTTCATTTTCTGGTCTTAATACCGATTTTACAGATGCCCTGCCGGTTGCGCTGATGAAACCGCTCAGCGGAAGCGGTGCCAGGGCACTCATGATCGACGCAATGAAAGAATTCGGGCCGGACTCTTTTGTCGGCCGGCTTGTTTGTATTTTTCAGGGGTCAGCAGATACCACTTTATACATCGTTGCATTGTATTTTGGGTCTGTCGGAATTAAGAATACCCGCTATGCAATTGTAGCCGGACTTATCGCAGATCTCATTGGTGTTCTTGCAGGTATATGGCTTGGATATTTATTTTTTCATTCATAACAACCATACAAATCACCCTTTACCTACATATGCAACCGTCCGTACAAAATGGATGGTTGTTTTTTATTGAACCGTGTAATATTGATTATCAAACTTATGTAAGCAATGACTAAATCGTTACGAAAATCCGTTTTATTCTCCTTCATTGTTCTCGGATTTGCCTCGTTCCAAACTACCTTCGGACAGGAAAAAAAACAGCAGCCGCCAAATACGTATTCTCTGGAAGACTGTATCCGTATTGCACTTGAAACAAATCCACAGGTAAAAATTTCCGAGCTGGATGTGAAAACAAATGAAAATGCCTATCAGCAATCGCGCTGGCAACGTTGGCCAAGCCTGAGTTTCAGTGCTGGTCAGGGATTTAGTTCCGGTCGTAACATCGACCCTTATACCAACGTTTATGTTCAGCGGAATGTGAATTCCAATAACTTCCAGCTGGGCTCTTCAGTTGTTCTTTTTAATGGCTTTCAGTTACAGAATGCGGTTAAAAGAAATGAGGTAAACTTAAAAGCTACACAAAAAGATCTGGAAGCCGTTCGCAATGATTTAATGCTGAATGTGGCTTTGTCTTATCTTCAGGTTATTACAAACGAAGAGCTGATCGAAGTGGCACAGCGCCAGGCCGAAGCTTCTCTTCTTCAGGTGGACCGTACGGCGAAATTAGTTACAGCAGGAACACTGGCTGAAAGTAGTCTGCTGGATCTTAAAGCACAACTTGCCAATGATGAACTCAGCCTGGTAAATGCTCAGAATAATCTGGAAACAGCAAAGCTGAATCTGAAACAGTTTATGAACATGCCCGGCAGCGAAGAGATTAATGTTGTAAAAATTCCTGTTGCTGACCCTGCCTTGCAGCCTTATGACGCAACGATACAACAGGTATACGATGTAGCACTAGGCAACCTTCCGCAAATGAAAGCGGCTGAACTCCGGATTGAATGGGCCAGAAGATCAGTGGATATTGCAAAAGGGGCAGGTTTGCCATCGCTTACTTTAAGCGGAGGATTGGGCACTGCCTATTCCAGCGTAGCACCAAAAACACGCTTTGTACCGGATGGTACCGGAACCACAGTTGTAGAGGTTCCCTCCACGACAAATTTTGTAACATATGGTGGCGTAACGCTGCCAATTATACAAAGAATAACTAATCAGAATGGTAGAATAGAAGATTTTGGTTATCTGAATCAGTTGGATGGAAACCGTAATTCCTCGGTTCAGCTTAGTTTACGTATTCCGATTTTCTCTCAGTTTCAGGTAAAATATAATGTCGCCAACGCTAAGATACAGCAGAAAAATCTTGAGTATCAGGCGCAGCAGGTTCAGCTGACGATCCGTAAAAATGTGGAGCAGGCATATATTGACATGAACAACTCAGCAAAAAGATATTCCGCAACGGCTAATCAAGTTCAGGCACTGGCGGAGACATTCAGGGTATCGCAGGTACGGTTTGATGTAGGCGCAATCAATTCAGTGGAATTCAGTATAGCAAAAGCAAATCTGGACCGTGCAAATGCCAATTTGATCCAAACCAAATATGACTACGTGTTCCGTACTAAAATCCTGGATTTCTACATGAACCGTCCGTTATCGGATTTTTAAGATAAGTTTCTGAAACAACTACATTTAATTTAAATATTCCCTTTACAACTGTAAACTAGAGAGACATGGCGCGTAAATCTTCAAAAAAAATATGGTGGATTACCGGTGGTATCCTGTTGCTTCTGGTAGCCGGCTTGTTCGGTGCCAAGCAGGCCGGATTAATCGGGAAGCCGAAAATGACGGAGGTAGAATACGCCACTGTAAAACGCAACGATATTATTGAACGTGTAACTGCATCAGGTAAAGTACAGCCGGAAGTAGAAGTAAAACTGAGCCCGGATGTTTCCGGTGAAATTATCAGCCTGAATGTAGCCGAAGGAGACTCGGTGGTGAAAGGGCAGTTGCTGTTAAAAATACGTCCGGATAATTATGAATCTCTGATGGCGCGTGCACAGGCCGCTGTTAATTCGAGCAAAGCCAGTTACGAACAAACCAAGGCAATGGTATCGCAGGCTGAGTCGCGGCTGGTACAGGCAAAAGCCAATTATGAAAGAAATAAAAAGCTTTATAACGACAAAGTAATTTCAGCTTCGGATTTCGAAACCTTTGAGTCCAATTATAACGTGGCCCAACAGGATGTTGCCTCGGCCAAAGCAAATGTTTCGGCTGCGATGTTTAACATCAAAAGTTCTGAAGCGAGCATGCGTGATGCGGCTGAGAATTTAAGAAAAACCAGCATTTTTTCACCTGTTAGCGGAATTATTTCATTGCTTAATGTGGAGGCAGGTGAGCGCGTAGTCGGAACTTCCCAAATGGCAGGTACAGAGATGATGCGTATTGCCAACCTGAGAAATATGGAAGTCCGCGTAAATGTAAACGAAAACGACATTGTGCGGGTAAACATTGGTGATACAGCCGTGATTGATGTGGATGCGTACAGCGCGTCCGGCAGAAAATTCAAAGGTGTTGTGAAAGAAATTGCCAATACGGCAGCAGGTGCCGCTGCGGCAACAACTGTTTCGGCTGATGCTGTTACAGAATTTGAGGTAAAGGTTAAGATATTGAGCGAATCATTCAGCGATCTGATGACGGCGCGTACGAAAAGATCTTATCCGTTCAAACCAGGGATGACCGCTTCCGTTGAAATAATTACCGAACGCAAAAACGGAGTTGTTTCTGTGCCGATCGCAGCAGTTACCACACGCAGCAATACCCCGGTTGTGGAGCAGCCTGAGGGAGCATCAACCGATGCACCTGCTGACAATAAAGCAAAACCAAAAACCAATCCGGTAATTAAAGAGGTTGTTTTTGTGGATGTGAAAGGTAAAGCAGAGATGAGAGAAGTAAAAACGGGTATCAGCGATTTTGAAAATATTGAAATTCTTTCCGGTCTGAAAGAAGGCGATCAGATCATTTCAGGGCCATACATTGTGGTATCTAAAAACCTGAATGCCGGTGATCTTGTAGAAAAAAAGAAAGAAGAAGCGAAAAAAGGCGAGAAAAAATCAAATGAAAACCAGAACTAGTACGTTCTAAAAAAGTAATAAGTTCGATTTAGTTTAGGTTAAAAGAGAAATCCTTGCGGCTTTGCTGCAAGGATTTTTTATTTTGGCCCATCAATTTTCAGAACCGGCCACTCACTCCCAAATTGATAATTCCCTTATAACCATAGCCTATTTCGGCAAATGCGCCTACTTTTTTACCAAACCGAATACCCAACGGTGTCGCTTGAAAGGTAATCGCAGCATCCGAATAGATCTCGTCCGGGTAACTTGTCATTTGATCCTGCCGGTAAAAATTACCGAAACCGGCTTTGCCATATAATGAAAGATGCTCTTTTTCCTGGTAAAAGAATTTCATTTCAAAAGCCATCACAGCCGTTTTGGTTTGATAACTGGGTTTGCTGTTTTGTTTATGTATACCCGCATTTTGGGTACTGTTATAGCCTATCCCCATACCAATTGCTATTTTAGGCTTGATTCGATAATAGTAGGACAGGTTGGCCAACGTTTTTGGTTCAAGACTTTTGGGACCTGATCCAAAAAGCGCTCTAATAAAGTTTTCTATTATATCCGTAACAACAGCTTCATTAGCATATAACCCCGCCCCAATTTGTATTTCATTTCGGCTTACGGTTTGTGCTGCTGAATACGAAGAGATTAAAGCAAAAGCCACTAATGCTGCAAGAAGTTTTGTTCTCATGTTTTTTGTTTAATAAGGTTTAAGCTGTTACCTTTTTTCCTGGATCAAAGTAAATTATTCTGGTACTATTTATATCTTGTCGTACAACATCAATTCAAATTGTCGCAGGACAATGTTTTAACTTGTCTTAGCTCAATTTTTTCCCTCCGGCTGTTTAAATCTTCACATTTGAATAATTATGAAAAACGAGAAATTACCGCTTCATCAATTGCTCGAAGCCATAGATGCGCCCCGGTTCGAGTCTCTGAAAGAACATTTTAAGCAACTGGTTACACCCAATCTGATCCGGAAGGGAAGAGTCCTGGTTGACATAGGTCAGATAAACAGCACCATCTATTTTATAAAGTCCGGTGTTATTAGATCATATTATTTAAAAGGTTCGGAAGACATTACGTCCAGACTTGTGTCGGAGGGTGAAATAGCCTGCGTAGCTGAAAGCTTTTTTTCTCAGCATGTTTCTGATGAAGTAATGGAGACGCTTGAAGATACACTGGTTTATTCCATTACCTATGAAGCATATCGTAAATTGGCCCGGGAAAATATCCTGATTGCACACTTGATCATTGAGCTCCTCGAACAGCGCCTGGTTACGTTCAGTGAGCGCGTACGATTATTTAAATATCTGACCGTCGAGCAGCGGATCGCATATTACGTCAGCCAGCCTGGTTCTTTATTCAGAAGAGTACCCGATCATTATATAGCAACGTATCTTGGTACAACACCTGCAACATTCAGCAGATGCTTAAAAACAGCAAATATGACTAAAATTCAACATTAAGCAGTTTACTTTGTAGCTTTCAAAACACGGGAAAGGAAAAGTAATCTGACATACAAGAGTTATGAGTTTTTTAAATAATACAAAAATAGCCGTCATCGGGGGAGGAAGCTGGGCAACGGCATTGATCAAAATTCTTTGTGAGCAGCCTACTGTACAGATCCGCTGGTGGTTGCGGAATAAAGACGATATAAATCATATCCGTAAATTCCATCACAACCCAAGCTACCTGAGTGATGTCAATCTTTCTCCCAAAAAAATAAAGGTTTTTGAAAAAACTACTGATGCTGTCAAAGGTGCGGATTATGTCATTTTAGCTGTTCCGGCTGCATTTGTTCAGGAATCGTTGCAGGATCTTACGGAGAAACACCTGAAAGGAAAGCGGATCGTATCTGCCATTAAAGGCATGATCCCGGATAAGAATATTCTGATTACTGACTGGATTTCGGAAAAATACAAGATAGGACTCAATGAAACCTGCGTAATCGCCGGTCCCTGTCATGCCGAAGAAGTGGCTTTGGAGAAACAGTCTTATCTGACAATTGGCTCGGCGGAATGCCCTGCTGCCGAGGATTTTGCCAAACTGATGACCTGCCGTTATGTAACGGCTCATGCGCTTGACGATCTTTACGGCGTAGAGTATTTTGCAGTCATGAAAAACATCATCGCTCTCGCTTGCGGGATTACACACGGATTGGGTTATGGCGACAATTTTCAGGCGGTGATGGTATCCAATGCGATGCAGGAAATCGGGCGTTTTGTAACGGCACTGGACCCGCGTACACGTGATATCAGCTCTTCCGCTTACCTTGGTGATTTACTGGTTACTGCTTATTCACAGTTTAGCCGTAACCGCCTTTTTGGTAATATGATCGGAAGAGGTTATAGCGTGAAAGCGGCTCAGCTGGAAATGAAAATGATTGCGGAAGGGTTTTACGCTACCAAAAGTATTATGGAGATGAATAAGTCTTTCAACGTCAATATTCCCATTACAACGGCAGTTTACAATATTCTTTATGAAGAGCAGTCCCCGGCACATGTGATGGATGAATTGAAAAAACTGCTGAAATAATATTCCGTTGTCTCCAAATGTCTGTATCTGATTAAACTATATATTGTTTATGCTAAATCTTCAATCTCAATATTTCCTGGCAGCATCTGTTATTCTGACTATATTCATTTCGTGTAACAGCACGAAAAACGATTCATCAGAAACAGGAAATGCAGATACTGTAAATGTGGTGAAAGATTTTGTTTTCGGAGATAAAAGAGATTTTGCACAATGCCACGCATCAACCCTTGTAAGACTGCCAGACGGACAGTTTCTGGTAGCGTGGTTTGGCGGAACCGAGGAGAAAAATCCGGATGTGGGTATATGGGTATCAAAAGGCAGGCCTGGAAAATGGAGTGCACCGATAGAAGTGGCCAAAATCCGGGAAGATGCGCATTGGAATCCGGTATTACAGCGGGCAGCAAACGGTAAAATCTATTTGTATTTCAAAGTAGGGAAGGAGATTCCGTATTGGGAAACCTGGGTGAAAACTTCTGATGACGATGGGAAAACCTGGTCGGAAGCACACGAGCTGGTAAAAGGCGATAAGGGCGGGAGAGGCCCGGTTAAGAATAAACTGATTAAATTATCGGATGGAACCTGGCTTGCGGGCGCTTCCAATGAAATAAACAGGTGGGAAGTTTTTGTGGACAGAAGTGAAGACAAAGGTAAAACCTGGCAGGCCAGCCCCTACTTTAAAATTGATACAACACAAATTAAAGGGAAAGGTGCTATACAACCGACGTTGTGGGAATCCAAGCCAGGGAAAGTACATATGCTGATCCGTACCACAGGCGGAATGATTGGCAGAAGTGATTCTGATGACAATGGCAAAACGTGGTCGGTGATCACAAAAACGGATCTTCCAAATCCAAACAGCGGTATTGACCTTGCCAAAATGCAGGATGGAACGCTCGTACTAATGTACAATCCGGATGCCAAAAACTGGGGCTCACGTACACCTCTGACCATGGCCCTGTCACATGATAATGGCAAAACATGGCCGGATCAGTTTGATCTGGATAAAGGTAAAAAAGGTGATGAGTTTTCCTATCCGGCTATTATCAGCTGGGGCGATTCGGTTGCTGTAACCTACACATGGAACCGTCAGAAGATCGCTTTCTGGAAAGCAAGTAAGCAGGATCTGCTGCGGCTATCCGGACATAAAAAATAAGTTATTCTTGGTAAAGTTAAATTTAAGGCTATTCCCAATCGGAGTGGTCTTTTTGATTTGTACCATATGACCACGAAATTTTAATAATTTATCTCATGTAATCCGCTTTTTGGCAACGTTCCCGATAACGTGTGCATTAAAATAGTAGATGTTATTGTACTTTTTTTATTCTTTATTGGCTAATATTCATTGCGGTTCATTCATTCCAGAATTTGGTTAAATCGTGATTTCATAGAAATATTCAATAAATATTAGTCTCATGAACGGATATACGGCAGCGAGAACAGGTGTAGATAATAAGGCTTTTGTTTTTAAAAATGTTTATGTTCCCGAACGCGACGGGTTGTTTCATATGCAATTTGATCCGCGTAACCAGATGCCCAAATACAAGCAGATTGTTCATTCTATTAAAACAGATATTGAACTGGGTGTTTTAAACAAAGGCATACAGCTGCCATCGATTAGTGAACTAAGCGCAGAATATCAGCTGGCCAGAGATACCGTTGAAAAAGCATACCGGGAATTGCGAAACATGGGATACATTTCTGCTGTACAGGGAAAGGGATACTATGTTCAGTCAATAGCTGACAAAAAGGAAAAAATCCTCCTCATATTTAATAAGTTAAGTTCGTATAAAAAGATCATTTATTATTCCTTTATCAAAGCATTAGGCGATGCTGCGACCGTAGATCTCGAAATTCACCATTGCAGCGTCACACGTTTTCAGGAAATTGTTGAGAAGAATCTGGGAAAGTACAATCGCTATGTGGTGATGCCTCATTTCAATACAGACAATGAAAGCGAAGAAGGTTATTTGGATGCCCTGAAACGTATTCCGCCTTCTGAACTGGTTTTGCTGGATCGTGACCTGCCTGATTTGCATCAGCCACCTATCAGCGTTTACCAGAGTTTTGACAAGGATATCTTCGGTTCGCTGGAAGATGCCAATGACCTCATGAGCAAATACAGTCGTCTGGTGCTGATTTTCCCAAATCATGGTAACTATCCAAAGGAAATTATTCGTGGTTTTCGTAATTACTGCATCAATTACAAAAAGGATTTTGAGATAAAAAGCGACATGGAGAACGAAGCACTTTGTCCACAAACTGCATATATTGTTGTGGAGGAAAGTGATCTGGGTGAACTGGTTAAAAAAATCCGGTTATCTTCTTATAAAATGGGAGAAGAAATTGGGGTGATCTCATTTAACGAAACCACCCTGAAAGAGCTTCTGGGCATTACCGTAATCACAACAGATTTTGAAAAAATGGGCCGTACTGCTGCTACATTGATCATGAATAAACAGCAGATGCGGGTTAAAAACCCATTTTATATGATCAGGAGAGGGTCACTCTAATTATTTCATTTTGTAAATCTCACTTCCTGCCAAAAGGAAACACCCTAACCCGAAATCTTCAAAGTCGGGCATACTATCATACGTGACAGGTTGCCCGTCTTTTGGTTCTTTTCCTGTACCCTGTACAAAACCCAGGAAACCGTTTTCATGAACGCACTCTTCCGTCATGGCATTCCAGGCTTGAGTGATTGCAGGTTCATAGTCTTTCTTTTTTACAAGTCCGTTATTGATAGCCCACGCCATTCCGTACAGGAAAAGTGATGTTCCCGTTACTTCTTTTCCGCCAAAATCGGTTTCGTCTGTTAAGCTTACATTCCAGTAGCCATCTTTTCTTTGCAAAGGAACAAGTGCTTTCAGCATAGTCAGAAGCATTTTTTCGTATTCTTCACGATGCGGTGCATTTTTAGGCATAATATCAAGTACGCGTACCAGAGCAGCTACGACCCATCCGTTTCCTCTGGACCAATAACAGTTTTTACCTGCGGGTGTTTTGTACGGCGGAACAAAATCCTTGTCTCTCCACCAAAGCCCCTCCTGTGGATTGAACAATCCGCTTCCACCGTGAACCGTTTTGGTATAATTGTACATTTCGTACATTTTTTCAAAATAGCGGTTATCCTTGTAGATCACACCAAGCTGGGCAAGCACGGGCATGGCCATTTGGAGTGCATCGATCCACCACCAGTCGTCTTTTTTGTCCGACGCGAGCATCAGGTCCATGGAAGCTTTAATATCTTTAATCCGCTCTTCTTTTTTATCGATCAGATAAAGGTCGATATAGGTTTGTCCACAGCACTGGTCATCTCCGTTACGCGTCTGAATGCCATTTCGCAATCCCCATTTGTGGCTTTCACCCCAGGAAACTGCGTAATCATAATACGACTGTTGCTTGTCAATCTGATAAAGTGCCATCAATCCTTCATAGTAGACACCACGTGTCCAGATGTTACTCGGACGTTCCCGGTTTGTAATAATTGATTTACCAGTATCCGGCCACTTTTTGACGAAATATGCATTGGTAAGACGCAGATTTTTTAATAATTCTTTTTTGTCTATTTTATCAGGCTTACTTGGATTAGCAATTGCCCAGGTACTTTGCAATGCGCTTCCTGCCAATAAAATCCCGAGGGCGTCGCGTCTTTTCATGGGTTATTTGTTAATTATTAAGTGGTGATATTCAACCCCTGTCGGGGTTGAGAATTGGTTGTGGTTATTTTGTCCCCGGGTTATACCCGGGGCTAGTCGTATTTAATCCCTTTGGGATTGATAAATAATTCTATTTCCTGGTTGCGACATGGTTACTTTTGTTCACCCTGTCGGGCTTGGGAATTGTTTCCGGTATTTTGTTCCCGGGGCTATTCATATTTAATCCCTTTGGGATTGATAATATTTCTATTTCCTGGTTGCGACATGGTTACTTTTGTTCACCCCTGTCGGGCTTGGGAATTGTTTCCGGTATTTTGTTCCCGGGGCTATTCATATTTAATCCCTTTGGGATTGATAAATATTTCT
>Ga0265797_10002007_pt1 | contig 35122 bp, 37 predicted proteins | sample P2T30metagenome_FD_192433 | JGI IMG/M metagenome (GOLD analysis project Ga0265797, IMG submission 192433) | Plant litter microbial communities from East Loma Ridge, Irvine, California - P2 T30 | ecosystem: Environmental > Terrestrial > Plant litter > Unclassified | place: USA: California...
GCCCACTGCTCACCCGGGGCGGATGTCACCGGCGACGTCAGCGCCAAAGCCAAGAGGTCCTGGGGTGGGGTGTGTTTGAAGAACGCTGCGTCATCGGCCAGAAGAGCGTGCACGTAGTCTGGCAGCCCGGAGGTGTGCTGAAGCAGCTGGCGTACGGTGATCGATTGGTTCAAACCCTGCTGATGGCGCACCAGCTCTGGCAGTGCCAGTTGGATGGGTCCGTCGAGTTCGACGTTGCCTTCGTCGACGAGCTGCATCACCACCGCTGCGGTGAACATCTTCGTGGCGCTTCCGATGCGGACCAGCTGGTCAGGCTCGGCTGCTTGCCCGGTGGAGAGATCCGCGATCCCGGCCGCAGAAGAGTGATGATCTCCCGCAGGTGAGGTTCGTGTTCCCAGCGCGGCCGGGAAGCCAGCCTTCACCAGCTCGTCCAAACTGTCTTGGAGAGTGTTTCTCAACCGCCCCTCCACTGCTGTCCGGGGTTGCGGGGACGACTCCACGGGCTTGGCGTCACCAGGACGCGAGGACGGGTGGTGAGAGTCGGTGACGTGAGAGATGGCATCTCCTCGGTAAGTGTGCTGTTTTGGGCTTCTCGGAACGTCCCAAAAACCGTCACGTGTGACGTCCTATTCCAGATAGAACGTTCTTGTGATGAAGCGAACTAGTTTCGTAGGAGAGAGTCCCTCGCTCACAAAGGCCGCTTGAGTGGGATGCCGTTTCGGAAATGTGCCGAGAGACAGCCTCTGAATCCTCGTTTCTGAGACGCAGAGTGCTCAACGATTTGGGGCGACGAGTGCTTTCGCGTGGACACTGTCGCCGCTGTCGAGCTCTCGAATCAGCTCAGGGAGTTCGTTGAGGCTGAAAGTGCCAGTGATGAGCGGCTGGATGTTGACCGACCCGTTTTCGATGGTCCGCATAGCGCTAAGGAAATCACTGTGGGTATAAGCCAGGGATCCAATAACGCGGAGCTCTCGGCTCTGCCAGTCTCCGTAGGAGACTTCAGAGGTTGTCATGGGGTAACCGAGCAGCGCCAGTGAGCCTCCTCGGCGGACGAGTTCTGCGCTGGGCTGGAAAAGCGGAGCTGCCCCGGTGCATTCATAGACCACGTCGGCACCTCGCCCATCGGTGAGCTCGTGGATACGGGAAGTGAATGCCTTGCCTGGTTCGTAGACCTCGTCGAATCCGAGTGCCTGTGCAGTTTCTCGCCGTGCCTTTACTGGTTCGGAGATCACAACGTGTCCCGGGCCCATATTGCGCGCGTGCTGGGCTGCGAGGAGACCGATCGGTCCAGCACCTTGGATCACCACGATGTCTCCGGGCTGTTGGTTCGCTCTGCGGGCCGCATGGAAGGTCACAGTGGTGGGTTCGACGAGGGCCAGCTGCTCGTCAGTCAGTGACTCGAGCGCTTTGTGCACACGACGAGATGAGACAGTGACGTACTCAGCGAAAGCTCCGTGAGCTGGAGCATTAACATCAACCCCGTTGGCTTCGGCGAAAGCCGTGTCACAGTGCTCGGTGATGCCCGCTGTGCACATGGAGCACTCCCCACACGCGGGGCCTACGCTGGCGACGACCCGGTCACCGATTTCAAGGGTGTCGATGTTCTGACCAACGGCCGCAATGGTGCCGGCCCATTCGTGGCCAAAGACTGCCGGTGGAATCAACCCTCCGGAGGCGTAGGCATGGGTGTCGGTGGCGCACACGCCAACGTAGGAGACCTTGACTACGACCTGATCGGGTCCTGGCAAAGCCAAGTTTTCCTCGGCGAAAGCGATGGATCGCTCTCCGTCCACGACGGCGTAGCGACTGGTTGCGGGCACGGTGCGATCACGATTTTCCATGGGTGAGATCCTACTCGCTGAGGTTCACACCTCATTCGAGTCTTGTCCCTGCGCGAGAGTCTCCGAGTCTTGCGTGATGACGCGTCGTCTGGAGCCGACCGGGCCTTTGCTGCGATGCGTGTTCAACGGGCCTTGGGCGGCCTGTCGACACTTAGTCGGTCGATACTTTGCCGCCCGGATTGGGGCGGTTGTCCCGTTCCTCCGTCCCGCATAGGGGCGGGTCTGGTCACTGGGAAATCAATTGGGTTGCTTTGATCGCTACGTGGGTGGACCGCTGGACTTGGATCTCCGCTGTTTCCACGGCCGCTAGCGAAGTGGGTGAGTGTAGGTCCACCAGGACTACATCGGATCCATCCATCTGGTAGCTGGTGATGGACTCGCTACGACTGGCATGAAGCTGTTGGATTTCGTCCTGGTCGAGGCTGCGCTGAAGCGTCACTGCGACACGGTACTTAGACATATACGTTTTCCGCCTATCGGGTATCGCTACTTGATAATTCCAACAATGAAATTATGCCGGGCAGCTGGTGGGAAGCTTAGAATTCTCAGCAAAACCGCTGGTCAAGCCGCAGGGTACGCGGGTCACAAAAACCGGTGGGGCCGAGATTGAATGTCTTGGTCCTGGTTTGTGGTGCACCGTTATTGTTCTGTCTCTGGGTTCTTGTTCGGTGCGCGCACCGAACCCCCTGGTTTCGACCAATGGGGATCGCAGGTGATCGCTGCACATCCCTACGACTGGATGGTCTCCGGCGCGCTCGACCCCCTCGGAGGAGGATGGATTGCGATCCAGCTGGGACCGCTGGTGGTGATTCTGGCCCTGTTGCTTGCCCGGCGATGGGGGGGCATATTGGCTGCCAGCGTTTTCCTCGTCAGTGCAGGTGTTGTCCAGCTGCTGAAGAACCTGTTCGCACGCGCCCACCCCGAAGACATGATCATCGCCAGGGACTTCGGTTCGTTTCCGTCCGGCCACACCGCCAACGCAGCTACCTTAGGCGGCGCACTCATCGGCGCCGGCATCGCGCTACTGCTCGCGGCCTGGACACTTCCCTGGGCACGAACGACGCGAAGCAGGCCACCCCCACAGCGCCACCTCCTGGGACAAGTCAGTCGACCCCCTGACGATGACGCACAGCACGAGTAGCCGTGACTAGATCGAGCTCCGTCTGCTGGCGGACGAGCTTCACGGCTTCGATGAGGCGGTCTTCTGCCAGCAACGCATCGACCTTCGCGCCCAGCTGCTCGGGAAGTAGGACTGGTTGGGGCTCAGGCTTGGAGCTTCGACGCGAGAAGAACTTCATGCTGTGCACCCTATAAGCCCTAGGGTTCGTCCAGCACTAACACCATGCCGCGAGCGAATCCCCAGAGGGCTTCCTGTCCGGTTCAACTAAGTAGAGAGTTGCTTTAGTGAGCGCAGTGCAGCCTGCGTTGACTCGGCCTACCTCAGGAGGCTGCCGAGTCGATGAGCCAGTGGTGCCGCAACCTGGTGGCACGCTCATATCCAGCCAAGAGCGCAGCGATGATGATCGACGTGTTGACCCAGATCGGGAGGTCCACTGGTGATTCAAAGGTGCCGATGCGTTCGGCGATGGGAGGGATCTCAGTGAAGGTCTCCACGCCATGCCCGAGCCCAAGTGCAAGGGCAACCAGCAAGACGATCAACGAGACTATACCTATCGCGTTGCTGACCGTGGGGAACCGCTCAGCGAACTGTGCGCGTCTGCCTTCCTGGGACCGTGGATCAGGGCGCAGGAGGCGTTCGGCGCCGTCGTCGGTGACGTAGTGCATGCGTTTGAGTCCGAAACCAGTCGTGGCGACCTCGATGAACCCTCCAGGCACGGGGAACATCGTGGGTACATTGGACCGTGCGACCTGGACTCCATCCCGGTAGAGCGCGGCAGGGGCCTTGCCTTTACCTGCCTCATGGTCAGATCTGGACTTCTGATCAGTCAGGAGGTGAACATCGATGGCATAGAGGGAAGGGCTGCCGGTCTCTTCGTGGAGCCGGATGTAGAAGAGGGAGCGGCTAAACAATTGCCACGCCCGGAACTCGCGGAGATGGCTCCCATCACCGGGCCTGACTCTGTTGGTCTGCCAGCGTTTCCTGATGTTCCTGATCATGTAAGCAGTAGAAACCCTGCCCCAGGGGCCCGGTCAACCAGTCAACGATGCCGGTGTGATGATGATCCGAGTCGCTGAGTATGGGTTAAACGGGAGTTGAACGAGAAAGGTGAAGACCCATGGCATGGAGTACCCGGCAGCTATCCGAACTCTCCGGGGTGACGGTGAAAGCAATCCGGCACTATCACCAGCTGGGGTTGTTGGATGAGCCCGATCGAGCTCTCAATGGGTACAAGCAATATCAGGGTGCTCATCTGGTCAGGGTGCTCCAAATCAGGAGACTGAGCCAGCGCGGGTTCTCTCTTGCCCAGATCGAGGCGATGGACAGCGATGTAGTGCACTCAGATATGATCCTTGCCCTGGACGCGCAACTCTCCGCAGAGATCAGTCGCCTCACCGCAGTTCGCGCTGAGCTGTCGCGCCTTCTGGAGCATGGGGCTGCTGCAGATCTTCCTGCAGATTTCGCCCCGATGTCTGCGAGGCTGTCCGAATCTCACCGGTCGCTGCTCTCGGTCTACGACACAGTCTTCAGTCAGGAAGGCAAGACAGAGTTTGCTCGAATGCTCACTGACCAGGACGCGGCGGAACAGAAGATCTCTGAGGAGTTTGAACGCCTCCCACCTGACGCCGAGGAAGAGATCATTGATGACCTGGCTCGGCGAATGACTCCGATGATCCTCAACTCGCGGAAGAAGCACCCCTGGGCAGCAAGTCCGATAGCGGATTCGCCGCAGGGCGTGGTGAAGGCATCAGAGATGCTTGCGCACACTCTGGTCGACGTCTACCACCCGGCTCAGATCCAGGTGCTGGGCAGGATTGACAGTCTGCTGCGGGGGCAGCCGGCTACCAAGCCACGCACTTAGGTCCGAGAGGCGTATTCGCCGTCGACTCTACGGTGTTGCGCGTGGGGCTTGACCCTGCCCTCAGGACACGGTGTGAGGTGGCTTTGTGTCGCTCGTGAGATCGGCACTTCACGTTCGATGTCGGGAGCCATGTCCATGCAGTTCTTTCGCCCTGCCCGCCACCTCATCCGTGCCAATCTGAAGGCCTACCTTCTCCTCAATGTCATGGCGTATGGGCTACTGACCGTGGGGCTTCTGATCGGAGTGTTGTTCCCTGATCTGAACATCGCGGTCAAAGGGTCCATGGACGACAGCGGGACCACCGATCAGGTCGTCGCGCTGCTCCGGACTCCATGGTTGTTCGCACTGACGATCTTCGCCGTCAACATCGTCAAGATCGCTCTTGCTGCCATCCTGGTGCCATCGCTCATTGTCCCTTTCGCAGGGGTTGCGGTGTTCGCCTACTTCGCTGTCGAAACGGGGGTCACTCTCGCGCCGGTTGATCATGCCGCCGCGATGACTCTGATTCCACACTCGTTGACGATGCTGGTCGAGTTCCAGGCGTATGTGTTGTTGATGCTTGGTGCCTACATGCTGGGCAGGTCGTGGATACGCCCTAAAAGCGCACGGGCTATTAGTCATCGTCAGGGATACCTCCTCGGGTTGAGGTTGAGCTGGCGGCTTGCGAAACCTGCGTTGGCGCTGCTCGTTATAGGCGCGGTTTACGAAGCGTTGTCGCTGACCTATCTACTGCCGCTTCTGTTCAGGTAGGCACGCAGGAGCGGACTCCCAGACTCTTCAACCACAGCCCATCGGCGCTTCTAGAATTAAGGTCCCAACTGAGAGTACGACAACCCATTCGGGTCCCATCCGTCGTGACCTGTCCGAATGCCAGAGGTAAGCCCCATGAAGTGTCCACCTCCCGCGCGCAGTTGCGAGGGCATCTGACACTGCGAATACCCCCTAACCCTGCGCCAGATAGTGCGGCTCCACCTAAGGCTGAGGGAGCGGTGGATGTGGGACTGGCCAACGTGCTTGAGCGTCGAAGGCGCTCCCAATCATGTACCCCAAGAGAGGTCACAGCAGGGCAGTCAGAACACCGCCATCTGCTCGAACGGCAGCCCCATTAGTCGCTGATGAGAGTGGGCTTGTCAGGTACACGGCAAGGTTTGCGATCTCTACGGGGTTTATAAAGCGTTCGAGAAGCGATGTCTGGTTTCTGGCGATGATCCCCGCTTTGAGCTCGTCTGTGGAGATACCTTGAATTTCTGCGATGTCGGCGATCGCGCGCGCCACTCCGTCGGAGTATGTGGGTCCTCCGAGGATCGTGTTGACTGTGACGTCCGTTCCCCGGGTGAGCTTGGCAAGGCCGTTGCTCAGTGCGAGCATCCCGGCCTTCGTTACCCCGTAGTGCGTCATATCAGAGGGAATATTTACCCCTGATTCGCTGCCAACAAAAACGATCCGTCCCCACCCACGCGTCAGCATTCCAGGCAGCAGGCCTCGAGACAGTCGTACTCCACTCATGACGTTCACGGCGAAGTAGCGCGCCCATTCAGCGTCGTCGATCTCGGTGAATGGCATGACATCGAACAGGCCGACGTTGTTGACCAGTATGTCCACGCTGCCAAGTGAACGGAGCAGCTCCGCCACCTGGTCAGCGTCAGCGAAGTCAGCAACGATTCCCGTTACCCTTGCGCCGGGCACGTCGTCTTCCAGAGTCTGCACCGCACGCTGAAGATTATTGGAGTCACGACCATTGATGACCACCTTCGCGCCCTCACGGAGAAGTGCCTCCGCGATGGCGTATCCGATGCCGTGTGTTGAACCACTGATGAAGGCTCGCTTGGTTGCCAGCTGTAGATCCATAAATCTTTGACTCCTCGTATTTACTTGATTGAGCAAGTAAAAACGTACGCTCATTTAGTTACTTGAGCAAGTAATCATGTAGCGTGGGGGCATGGACGATGCCAGCGAACCGCCAGTGCTCTCAGGCGATGAACTCGCGACCTGGGCCGCTCTGGCGACAGTCTTGGAGTGGCTACCACCTGCACTCGATGCGGCACTTGTTGAGGGTTTCGAGCTCACCCATTTCGAGTACGGCATCTTGTTCGCCTTAGCCGACGCCCCGGATCACATACTGCGCATGAGCGCCCTGGCTGGTTACGCCAACAGTTCGCTTTCACGGCTTTCCCGGGCGGTATCCCGACTTGAGGGCCGTGGATGGGTCCAGCGTTCTCGGGATCCTTCGGACGGTCGGTCCACTTTGGCTGCGCTGACCAAGAGTGGTCTAGAGGTGCTCGATAGCGCCACCCCCGTGCACACGCAGACGGTCAAGGAGTTGGTCCTGGACCCTCTGACGACCGCGCAGAAGCGTCAGTTGCGAGGGATCAGTGTGCGGATCCAGCGTGCGATTCGGGAGAAGGAGGGCTGGCAGCCGGACACCGCAGAGCGTTGAGACATTTCCGAGTGGGTCGCCTCGGGTTTGGAAGATGCTGCGGGGCTGTACGCCGAGGATCCCCTCCACGCATCGTCGGCATAGGTCACCGGGAGAAGCCAGATCAGGTGCCTCGGGCAGTGAACTCACTGCTCGGCATCGTGCTGGGATCGGCAGGACCCCATGGCAAGAAGCTTGACTTCCTGCCATGCGGTCCTGTTTATGCACAAGAGCGAGGTCACATGTCGTCTTCCTCATCCATGGGGGCGTCCTCCATGGTGTCCTCCTCCACAGGTTCTTCCTCGGTCATATCGCCGCCGTCTTGCATTTCACCATTCTCAACCGGATCCTCGGTCTCGGTGCCTGAGTCGTCGCAGGCTGTGACGCCGAAGAGCGCGAGGGAACCCACGCCGATCACGCCGGCCATGGTGCGAAGTGTGCTGGTCTCGGTGGTAGTCATAGGTACTGACCTCCATCGTCGACATCAATAAGATGCTGCGCGGTCTTTCCGCGGTGTCGCCTAGGGCCACTTACTGACTCATAGGCTCCACGGCCAACCGTGGCAGGTCAAGGGGCTTCTCCGCCAGTGGTATCACCGCCCGATTATCGATTCAGGGCGAGTTCACACGAGCTGTTTAGCCCGTGTCGAGGAAACCACTCCGCTTTAAAAACGACCGGCGGGTGATGGCGACGACGGTGGGGGAGATTTCAGAAGAGAAGGGCAGGAAGCCTGCAGAGACTGAATTCTCGGTGCTTGTACAGGGCGTAAGTGTCAACGTTGCCCGGTGATGGGGGTTCACATGAACCAGGCAGAAACCCAATCGCCAAAGAATCCGAATAGGACTCCCCAGCCGATGATGGATAACGTCATCCAGCCAATCACGTTGCCCTTCTTCGCGCCCATCCCTACCAGGATAGGAGCCGTGATCATGGTCGGGAGGACTAGCGGAGTGAGTAAACAGACCCCTGGCACCCCGAACCTGTTCATGATCTTCGCCATCCGCTGCCGCCTCTTCGATGGTGTCTGCTCCTGGTCGACGCCTCGGTTGCGGGTGAAGAGGCCGCGCGCGCCGCCCGCGCCGACGGTGAGAATGAGCATGCAAATCACGTTACCGGCCACTGCCGCGGCCACGGCCAACGGTGCCGGGATCCCGACTAGGACACCGACGAGGCTGGCCACGTAGGACTCAACGAAAGGGATGGCGCCGCCTGCCATCATCACTAGTACCTGCTGCCAGGTTTCGGCGTCGGCTGCGGTCTCCACCATCCACTCCATGATGTCTGTCATGAAATCGACAACAGGCTGAGGAAGAACTTCCAGAAGTCCAATGGTCATATTCGTGCTCCATCTAATAGGGCGTGATCAGGACATCCCTAGCCTTCCGAATCTTGAGTGCACTCAGTAGCGATGCGGTGTCATCGGCGGATGTGACACTGCGTCACTTATCGCTGGCCCGTGACTGAAATACGCTGAGCTGTGATGAGCTCCTACGACACTGAAGCCAGTTATCGCCGAATGCACCGTACGACAGTGATCAGCACACTGGTGAGCATCGTGCCGGTCGGGATTCTTCTCATTGGAATAAGCGCCCAGAGCTGGCAGGAGGCGGTGCTGCTGGGGGCCGCTTTTCTCCTTGCGTGCGGCATCATGGGGCAAGGTGGACGGAGCGGTTATCCACGTTTCGGCACTGCTGGTCTTGTTCTATCTCTGATGGTCTGGATCGTCGGTGCGATGGTCCTTGAGAATTCCATGGCTTTCTTCCCGCTGGTCATGGTCGGCTCCATTGTGGTGCCGCGGCTGCCTCGATGGCGCATAGCCGGACTTATCGGACTGGGTGTAGTGACCGGGGCAGTTGGAGCCACTGCTGTCGGACGAAACTCGAACCTGCAATTCCCCGAGTTCGTGGTGGTGCCTTCCGGGATCGCGTTGTTCGTCACGGCTCTGATGCTCTATAACGACAAGTACTGGACGATCTTTCATGAGCTAGAGCTGGCGCGGGAAGGGGAGGCTGAGCTGGCGGTCATGCGGGAGCGAGCTCGTTTTGCCAGTGACCTCCATGACATCCAGGGTCACGCACTGCACGTGGTGAAGCTTAAACTCGCTCTCGTGGAAAAGCTGCTCAAGCAGGACGCCGTGCGTGCAGCTATTGAGCTGCGAGAGGTTCACGAACTTGTCGGTGACACAATTACAGAGACCAAAGCGTTGGTCTACGCCCAGCGACGACTCAATCTCTCGGCAGAGCTGGAAAACGCGAAGAACCTCTTCGAGGCCGCCGATATATGCGTCACCGTAAAGCAGGTGGGCCGGGAGCCTCAAGGGCGGGTCAATGAGCTGCTGGGCCAAGTGCTGCGGGAGACCACTACAAATATTCTCCGCCACGCCCAGGCTAAGAAAGTTGATATTGCGCTGTCTGAGTGGGGGATCACTGTGGTCAACGACGGGGTCAGCCCGGGCGCTGCTTCGGCAAATTCTTCCCTGCATCTGCGTGGGCTGGCGAACCTTCGAGATCGTGTGACTCAGGATTCCGGGACGATGACTATTGAGCAGCATGAGGACACATTCGTCACTGGAGCTAGGTTCTCTGCTGTGGCACCTTCGCGGGGGGTGAGTCCGTGACAATTCGCAAGGCATCTGAGGAGACGAGCGTCGTGCTCGCGGACGATGAAGCCCTGTTGCGCAAGGCGCTGGCCGCTATATTGCCGATGGAGGGGCCGATCACCGTGCTTGGCGAAGCGCAGGACGGGGATGAAGCAGTCCAGGCTGTGATCACCCACCAGCCGGATGTGTTGGTGATCGACTTGGAGATGCCCGGCACCGATGGTTTGGGTGCGGTGGCTCGGCTCCGACAACACCGCCCGGATCAGGTTGTGCTGATGCTGACTCGCCATGCTCGGCCTGGGGTGTTGCGGAGAGCGCTGAAGCTTGGGGTGCGTGGTTTCGTGAGTAAGTCCGCGGATCCAAGTCATATCGCAATGGTGATTGGCATGCTGCACGAGGGCAAGCGCTGGATCGATCCGGATGTGTCTGCCAATGCCGTCGTGGATGACTGTCCTCTCACAGACCGGGAGGCCGATGTTCTGCGGGTGACCGGAGAAGGCTACTCAGTGGCCGATATCTCAGCCCAGCTGCATCTCGCCGCGGGAACTGTGCGGAACTACCTCTCTAGCGCAATGCAAAAGACGCAAACCAAGACCCGGCACGATGCGGCTCGCTATGCCCGGGAACGAGACTGGTTGTGAGACTAGTCGGGCAACGCCTCCCATGCCTCACCGAGGAGCTTCCCACCCAGCGCACCCACGACATACGGTCGCGTTGCGCCGTGGTCAAGTCCCTTCGGTCAGGTTGACGTTCTTGACAGGGAACTCAGTAAGCCGAAACCCCATCTGTGTCCTAGTGGGGTGAGGTGCCGACCCGATCCTTCAGGGGAGGATCAGGCCGACACCGAAATACTATGTGATCTATCACACAGGAGAAAGTTTTACCGATCTCACCTGGATCGGTGAATTCCTGGTTCCCGGTTGGCGGATCTTGGCGGATCAAGAAGAGCTTCTATGTAGGGAGAGCTCCACGATGGACACCCGTCGCAGCAGGGTTTGCTGAGGCAGCTTCCCTGCGGTGCCGAGTGGCAACGTCAAAGTGGCGGGCCGGAGGCAACGCAGTTTTCTGGTTATCGGGCGACGAGGCGATCAATAAGTCGAGCGGGGAGGATACGCCCCAGAGGCAGAGTAAAGGCTGCATCCGGACCGAGATGGTATCGAGTGCGGGGACGCTTGGCGGTAGCGATCTTCACGATTTTAACTGCGGCTTTCTCGGCGGTAATCGCCCGTTGTAGAAACTTGGACTGAAACTTCACGGTCGAGGCGATCAGTGCCCCATACAGGCGCGTGTGCTCAGCGTTCATGTCTTGAGCAAGTTCGAGGGAAAGTGACCCGCTCTTAGCGGCCAGCGGCGTCTTCACCCCTCCGGGCTGGATGATCACGACCTGGACACCCTGCGAAGCTACTTCCCGGCGCAGCGCGTCGCTAGCGGATTCGAATGCTGCCTTCGAGCCGGCGTACGCACCGTAGATGGGTAGAGTCAGTTCGGCTCCGACGGAGCTGATGTTCACCACACTTCCTTGGCCTTCTCGCAGTGCCGGCAACAGCGCCTGAATCACACGGATGTGGCCGAAGAGATTGACCTCGAACTGTTGTTTCCACACCTCGAGCGGGAGGACTTCGACGGGGGCGTTGATCTCAATCCCGGCGTTGTTGATCACCGCTCGCAGTGATCGTCCCTGAGGGTCATTTGCGATCCGGGACACCAGCGCCTCAACGTTTTCACCCACGGTGATGTCCAGCATGACAGGTTCGATGTGCGTGGCCCGTAGCGCATCAGCGTCCTGGTGACTTCGGACGCCCGCCAGGACGTGGTGACCGCGAGAGGCGAACTCGCGGGCAGTGGCAGCCCCAATACCTGTCGAGGCACCAGAGACGACAATGAGGCCCTCTGACGGTGCGGTCATCGCACTGCACCGTCGCCGGACTGGAGTGCGTTCACGGGGAATTTGGTGCCGGTGAGGTTCTCTGATTCCTTCCACAGATGCCGCGCGTCCTCGACGTGGCGGGTTCTACGTGCAGGCTTGACCAGTACTGGTGAGCCGCGCATGCCCATCAACTCGCTCGGACCGACGTAGCTGTCGCCCGGAATGTCTGCGGTCGCAGCGTAGAGGCTTGGAAGCGCTCCCGCCGCAGCGGAGTGAGCGAATGACTGGAGGACGAGCTTCTCAAGGCGGTATCGCAACCCTAGGCCGTCGGCGTACATCAGGTTGGTCGTCGCAATCCCCGGATGCGCCACGACCGATCTGACCGGCGACCCCAGAGCAGCCAACCGGCGCTGCAGCTCATGGGCAGATACATGATTCGCGAGCTTGGACTGCGCGTACGCCGTGTATGGCTTGTACTTTCTCGTGCGCCAGTTCAGGTCGGTGAAGTCGATCTTGCCGATGAGATGCGCGAGCGAGCCGACGGTGACGACGCGTTCACGGACCTTGGGTAGGAGAAGGTTCGTCAATGCGAAGTGGCCCAGGTGATTCGTTCCAAACTGAGACTCGAAGCCGTCGACGGTGTAGTCCAGGGGTGGGATCGATATACCTGCGTTGTTGATGAGCACGTCAATCGAGTCAGTAAATCCCTCCGCGAACTCACGAACAGAGGAAAGATCCGCTAGGTCAAGATGACGCACCTCCGTGTGACCCGCTATGGATTCAGCCGTGACGCGACCCTTTTCCAGGTTGCGGACAGCGAGGACCACGCGGGCACCTTTCTCGGCGAGTGCGGTCGCGGTGGCGCGTCCGACTCCGCTATTGGCTCCAGTGATGACGATCGTGCGGTCCCTCATCGAGGGGACGTCTGCTGATGAAAAGGATGTCATGAGGGTAATGTAGACAGCGACAACACATGTTGTCAATGACTACACGACTCGATATGCTGGTTTTCATGAGTGAGCAGACAGGGGTGCGCCGGTACCATCACGGCGATCTGCGCCCAGCACTCCTGGAGGCTGCCGATCGAAGCCTGCGGCAGCGAGGTGTCGCGCAACTTTCTCTGCGCGACCTTGCTCGGGAGGTGGGCGTGAGTCATGCAGCCCCGCGGAGGCATTTCCCAGAGCGACAGGATCTACTCGACGCCTTGGCAGAGGATGGATTCCGTCGACTCGGAGAAGCTATCCGCCGAGTCGACACAGACGAGCACGTCGACTTCGCTGCGCGGGTCCGGCGTGCCACGGCGGCGTTCGTGAGCTTCGCGACGGAGAACCCAGCACTCATGGAACTGATGAATGTAACCAAGCACCAGCCGAAGAAAACGGAGGTGACCCTTGCGGCGGAGCGAGCCTTCCAACCCTTAGTTGACCTGATACATGAGGGTCAGGACAAGCACATACTCCAACCCGGTCCCTACGAAGAGCTCGGAATCATCCTCTATTCCACGATCAATGGGCTCACCGCTCTCGTCAACAACGGGTTCGTCGATCCAGAACGGCTAGAGGACCTGACCGCCGTCGCGGTGCGTCAGTTTCTCCGAGGTGCCGCGCCATAGAGTTATGATCTCTAGCTCAATCATTTAAGCAGCCGGGGGAAGGGCTGGTTCTATCGACTGGCCCGGTCATGACAGGGTGGCGTTCCTCGTGTGGTTTCAGTCGGCCTAAGCAGGATCAGACCTCACGAGTGCGGTAAAGCGCTGCGGATGCTCTCGCGCTCACGAGGTTTGCTGCGAGCCCGAGTCCACAACCTAGACAGACAATGAGCGTCAATGGCACGCCTTCCAGCGTCTCAAACAGGCGCCAGTGGCTTAGAGCAGGCGCGTGGGGTGGGCGCGGCGGGCCCAGCCGCGGCCATCGCAAGCAACATCGTGCTGGCACGATGAAAGATACGTATCGAGTGCACTCACACGCGCCGTGGGAAGGGCTAACCAAAATCGCCGTGATCAGATCCGGAGACTCAACGTCCATGGGCTGCGTCATACGTTCGCTGCGATCTCACTGTCCGAGGCTGGTGCAGATATCCTTTCAGTGTCTCGGGCGATGGGTCACGCCAAGCCATCGGTCACTAGGGACAAGTAAGGACATCTGGCGCCGGCAGGTTTGGCGCCGTTGATGGCGAAGATTGACGAGCTCGTCGCACCCCAAGGATCTGGAAACTGACTATGTGCGCCTCAAGTGCGCCCCAACCCGCCGCAAACTCCCATCTGACTAGGGGTTATGCGCCATCTGAACCTGCTTCCCAAGCAGACGACGCGGGTTCGATTCCCGTCGCCCGCTCTGTGAACACCAGGGCGAACACAGCAGTGATCGGCGCCGGCGTGATCGGGCTCTTGACCGCCTGGCAGCTGCGTCTGAGCGGCCATGACGTGACCGTCATCGCTCCGAACATCGCTCAGGACGCCTCCTACGCGGCAGCTGGAATGCTCGCCCCCATCAGCGAGGTCCAGTACGGCCAAGACGATCTCTGGCCGATCATGACGACCTCCCGGTCCGAGTACCCCGAATTCCTCTCCACGCTCTCGCGCGCCACTTCCGTTCCCACCGGATACCGTGAGAACGGCACGCTGCTCATTGCCGCTGATCGTTCCGACCGTGACGCGGTGGCCGAACTCGCAGTGCTCCAGCGGGAGCACGGCATGGAGGTGACCGCGCTGACCAGCTCCACCCTGCGGCGTCGTGAGCCTGGCCTCGCTCCTGGACTCTCCAAGGGCTGGGATGTCCCCAGCGACCACCAGATCGACCCGCGTCAGCTCGTGGCTGCCACCCGTGCCGCGCTGGATGCTGATCTGGATCCTCAGCAGTTCCCGAGCGCCGGTGCCCCCGCTCGCTGGCACACCACCACGGTCACAGCCGTGGAGGAGACCCAGCCGGCGCAGCATCCTGCGGCGCAGGGGACATCACCTCCCCGCTTCACCGTCACCACGGACGACGGCGCAGAGCACCTCTTCGCCTCGGTGTTGCTGGTGCCCGGACTGGGCTACTCCGAGATCCGCGGACTTCCCGAGACCGCTCCGCTGGACCTGCGCCCGATCCACGGTGATGTGCTGCGGCTGCAGGTCAATCCGGCTCAGCTCATGCGCGGGGAGACCCATATCCTTGAGGCCACTGTCCGGGCCAAGGTCAACGGTCGCTCCGTCTACCTGGTGCCGCGTGCTGACGGTGGACTCGTGATCGGAGCCTCCTCCCGCGAGGACAGCCTGACTGGCACCCACGCAGGCTCGGTCCAGGAGCTGCTCACCGATGCCGTCGCCGTCCTGCCCGGGGTCAAGGATATGGAGCTGACCGAGATCACCACGCGCGCCAGGCCCGGCACTCCCGATGAGCGCCCATTCCTCGGCGAGCTGCGACCCGGCCTCGTGGTCTCCACCGGATACTCCCGCCACGGGATTCTGCTGGCCCCGCTTGCGGCCAGGCTCGGTTCGGCGCTTCTTGCCGCACCTGGTGTCGAATCCTCACCGCATTTCAGCCCAGAAGACCAGCAGCTGCTGGCCAGCATGGGACTCACCCGGCACCGGGACTGACTCACTAGACTGGTCACGGCGTCGCCGTGCAGGCGACGAGTCCTGGACCGGATCAGGAACACACTCGGCCCGCGCCGTGTTGTGCCAAGACCACCCGCACCTGATGACGTGGAGAACCATGCTCACCGTCCGTATCAACGAAACACCCGTGAAGCTGACCGAGGACGCCACAGTGGTCGACGCTGTTGCGCAGACCACCGGACGCAGCCTCAACGCCGACGGCACCCCCGCCGACGGCGGAAGACTCGGCGTCGCCGTCGCTATCAACGCCGCGGTGGTTCCGCGGAGCCGCTGGTCAGCGACCACACTGACCGGGGGCGAGGACATCGAGATCGTCACTGCCGTCCAAGGCGGCTGAGAAGAGAGACCTATGAGCACAGCATTCGGCGCAGAAGGCCTTCCCCCGCTGCAGGTGGGGGATTACACCCTCGCAAATCGGCTCATCATGGGCACCGGTGGCATCACCGATCTCGAGGCGCTCGAACGCGCCCTGATCGCCTCCGGCACCTCACTGACCACCGTGGCCATGCGCCGCTATAGCCCCGAGACGAAGACCTCCGTGTTCTCCATGCTGGAGCGGCTCGGCATCGACATCCTGCCCAATACCGCAGGTTGCTACACCGTCAAGGACACAGTGCTCACCGCCGAGCTGGCGCGCGAGGCGCTGGAGACCAACCTGATCAAGGTCGAGGTCATCGCGGATGAACACACCCTGCTGCCGGACGTGATCGAGACCCTCGAGGCCACCGAAGCGCTCGCCGACCGAGGTTTCATCCCCATGGTCTACACCTCTGATGACCCTGCGGTCGCCCTGCGACTGGAACAGGCCGGAGCTGCCGCGGTGATGCCGCTGGGTGCACCGATCGGCACCGGTCTGGGGATCCTGAACCCACACAACATCGAGCTCATCACCTCCCGCGCCAGCATCCCGGTGGTGCTCGACGCTGGAATCGGCAGCGCCTCCGAGGCCGCGCTCGCGATGGAACTCGGCTGCGACGCCGTGCTGGTCGCCTCCGCCGTCACCCGCGCACAGCGACCCACCGAGATGGGCACCGCGATGCGCCTGGCTGTGCACGCCGGCTACCTCTCCGCCCGCGCCGGGAGGATCCCGCGGCGCGAACACGCCCAGGCCTCCTCGGCCTTTGACGGCCGCATCTCCCCGATCGACGAACTCACCTGAGGACCTCACCCCTGATGAATGATCTCTCCCAGTTCTCCCACTCCCAGCTGGAGCGGTTCCAGCGGCACTTCTCGCTGGACGGCTTCGGCGTCGAGGCCCAGACCAAGCTGCTGAACTCCCGCGTAGTGGTCATCGGTGCTGGCGGCCTGGGTGCACCCATCCTGACCTATCTGGCAGCCGCCGGAGTGGGCACCATCGACGTGGTCGATCACGATGTCGTCGACCGCTCCAACCTGCACCGCCAGGTCATCCACTCCGAGGCCAGCATCGGTGAGCCCAAGACGGCCTCTGCGGCCGCGGTCATGCGCGGGCTCCACCCCGAGGTGGTCATCCACGAACACCGCGAACCCATCACCGCGTCCAACGCGCTCGAGCTCATCGCCGAGGCGGACATCGTGGTGGACGGCTCAGATAACTTCGCCACCCGCTACGTGGTCGCCGACGCCTGCGAGATCGCCGATAAGCCGATGGTCTCTGGCTCGATCCTGCGCTTCGCCGGTCAGGTCAGCCTCTTCTGGGCAAGCCATGGCCCCACCTACCGTGATCTCTACCCCGAAGCCCCCGACGCCGGAGAGGTTCCCACCTGTGCTCAGGCCGGCGTGCTCGGAGTGCTGCCTGGAGTCATCGGCTCCATCATGGCCACCGAGACCATCAAGTTCCTCGCCGGGGTGGGCAAGACGCTGCTGGGACGAGTGCTGATCTATGACGCACTCAACGCCAGCTTCCGCGAGGTCAGCCTGCTCCCGGATCCGGAGCGCGCACCGGTCACCTCGATCGGCGCTGACGTGGCCGGACTCGGTGGCTTCAGCGCTGTCACACCGGCACCCGCCGCAGCGCAACCGGCAGGCGGACCCGGCGCGACGACCGAACCTGCGGCAACCGCGGGGCCGGGCGCCGTCGAGGATCTGGACTTCAATCCATTCACCGGGGAACCCAAGCTGGAGGATGAACTCAGTCCCGCGCAGCTTCGCGAACTCATGGATGCCGGTCTGATCGGCGGGATCGTGGACGTTCGGGAGCCCTGGGAGCACCAGATGGGCACCATCGACGGCGCAGTCAACATCCCGCTGGGAGAGCTGTGGAACAACGACGCCGGGGTCGCGGGTCTCGATGACAGCGAGGGGAAGCCAGTGGTGCTCTACTGCAAGATCGGCGTTCGCTCCCGTCAGGCCCTCGAAGTCCTTCGGCAGCGCCACCCCCAGGCGGAGCTGCGCAATCTCATCGGCGGCTACGAGCTCTATAAACAGCTCTGACCTTGGGGCAGTGCGGTAGTTTAGTGGGGTGAGTGCATACCTAGCGGTCATCGGCGAGTGCTTGGTAGATGTCGTCCATTCGGAGACATCTGCCCCAAAGGCGCACGTCGGCGGTTCCCCGTTCAATGTGGCGGTGGGCCTCGCCCGGCTGGAGCATGATGTGGTCTTCGCTGGTCGCCGCGGAGACGATGACTACGGCCGGATGATCGCCCGCAGTCTGCGCGCCCAGGGAATCACCGCTCTTCTCGACGCTGATGCCTCACCCACCTCCGTGGCTCGGGCCACGCTGGATCCCACCGGTCAGGCCAGCTACGAGTTCACCCTTGACTGGTCCCTGCCGAGTGCGGCTGAGCTGGAGTCTAAGTTCTGCACCCTTGCCGCGCAGACCAAGACCGGCGCAGATCAGGCAAATCCGCTCGAGCATCTGCACGCCGGATCGATCGGAGCAATGCTTCAACCCGGCGCCGAGACGGTCAAAGGGGTGCTGGACCGAGCTCGTGAGGTCGCCACTGTCTCCTATGACCCGAATTACCGGCCCACCTTGGTGCCGAGCCGCGAAGATGCGCGGCGCCAGGCCGAGGAGTTCATCTCTCGGGCAGACATCATCCAGGCCTCCACCGATGATCTCGATCTGCTCTACCCCGAACGCACCCACCGCGAAACCATGGACATCTGGCTCAGCATGGGTCCAGCGATGGTCACGGTCACCCGTGGACCTTCCGGAGCGATGGGACTGACCCGCGCAGGATTCGTGGAGCAGGAAGCGTTCCCGGTCGAAGTCGCCGACACCGTGGGCGCCGGGGATTCCTTCATGGCAGCAACTCTGTCCACCCTGCGCGCGATGAACCTGCTGGGTGCCTCCGCCCGTGCGGACCTGCGTGAGATCACGCTGGACCAGCTCACCACCGTCCTGCGCACCGCAGCGCGTGCGGCCGCGATCAACTCCTCCCGTTTCGGTGCTCAGCCTCCTACGGCGGAAGAGCTCGACCAGGCATCCGAAGGCTGAATCTGTGACCGAGCTATCTCTCTCCGCCGCCGTCTCCTCGCTTGGACCGGTGCAGCTGATCGCCAGCGACATCGATGGCACCATCCTCAGCTACGCCCACACCGAATCCGGCTCCATCTCAACCCGGACGGTGGACGCCTTCCAGGCTGCCCAGTCTGCTGGGATCAAAGTGGTCCTGGTGACGGGACGACCCGTGCGCTGGCTCAAACACATCAGCGAGATGCTGGGGGATCTGGGCACGGTGATCGCCTCCAACGGGGCGGTCATCTACGATCTGGCCAGCGACCGACTCATCCATGAGTCCGCGCTCGACGCCTCGGCGCTGTTCACCGTCAAGGACATCATCACCGAGATCGACCCGCAGGCCTCCTTCGCTGCCGAGACCCTGCAGCACCTCCACATGGAGGAACCCTTCATTGCCGGCTCGCTGTTCTTCGAAGAGGATCGACGCCGAGCAGCCGGGGTCACCGAGGAGGAGCTGCGACTTGGACCCCTGGATGAGACCCTGGAGCGCGACGGACTCACCAACGCCGCGCAAACACCCGGCAGCGACGTCACCAGTGCTCATGTCACCGACCGAGTGGTGAAGCTGCTCTGCAAGACCGAGACGATGGCCCCGGATGAGTTCCTCTCCCGTGTCCAGAATGAGGTGGGAGATCTGCTCACGGTGACGCATTCAGCCCCGGGGATCAGCCTGCTGGAGCTCTCCGCACAGGGTGTGAACAAGGCTGCCGGGCTGGCACGCTACGCCGCTGGTCACCAGATCGAGCGCGAACAGGTGGTCGCGTTCGGGGATATGCCCAATGACATCGAGATGCTGCGCTGGGCTGGTACCTCATGGGCCGTCGGTTCCGCGCACCCGGAGGCCCGCTCTGCGGCCAACTACACAGCAGCCTCCTGCGATGAGGACGGCGTGGCACAGGTGATCGAGAAGCTGCTGGCCGGCGAGCTCTAGATGTTCAAGTCCTACCGCCGACACTCGTACCAGGATGTCCCCTATCTGCTGAACTCACGGCCCGGGCCCTTGCACCATCGGGCACTCGCCTTCGCCCACCGGGGCGCGGACCCTCGTCGCGAAAACACGATGGGCGCCTTCCGCCATGCCGTGGAGCTGGGGTACCGGTATCTGGAGATCGACGTCCGCACCGCCGCCGACGGCACCTTGGTGGTCTTTCACGACGACGCGCTGGACCGCGCGACCACTGGAAGGGGCAAGCTCAGCGAGAAGACCTGGGAGCAGCTCAGCGAGCTGCGAGTAGGTGCCGGGGAGAAGTTCTCCGAGCCCCTGGTTCGTTTCGAGGATCTCTTGGGCAGCTGGGACGATGTCCATCTCAATGTGGACCTCAAGGACGCTGACTCCGTCTTTGAGTTCGCCCGGCTGGTGGAGAAGTACCAGGCCCATGACCGGGTGTTGGCGGCGAGCTTCAATGACGCCCGCCGCCATCGTGTCCGGAAACAGCTCTCCCGTCCGGTCGCGACCTCAGGCGGCTGGGCAGCCACCGCGCTGATCGTCCTGCTTGGCCCTCTGGGTCTCATGGGCCGTCTTGGTGGACGCGTCGCTGAGATCGACTGCGTTCAGGTCCCCATCTCACAGGGGCGCATCCGCGTGGTGACTCCACGATTCGTTCAGCGCTGCCACCGGGCCGGACTTCAGGTCCATGTGTGGGTCGTCGATGACCCCGCACAGATGCATGAGCTGCTCGACATGGGCGTGGACGGGCTGATGACCGATGATGCCGAGGCGCTCGCGGACGTCATGGCGCAGCGTTCACTCTGGCCGCAGCGCTGAACCCGGGGGAGAGACCAATGGGTGCCCGGGGTGAAGGTTCACGGATTTCTGGTCTGTTAGATATCGGACGGCTCCTGCTCGGAGGCGCCAGTGGCGGTTCGCTGCTGGAGTTCCTCGGTGTGCCAGCCGGGATGCTGATCGGAAGCGTGCTGGGTGCAGCCCTGGTGAACCAGCCATGGACCTCTCGAATCAGACCAGCGCGCCTGCCGGTGGCAGCTCGACAGATCGGCTTGGTGGCGGTGGGCCTCGCCTCGGGGGTCTTGCTCACGCTGGAGTCGATTCTCAGCACAGCTGCGATCGCCGTCCCTGTGGTCCTGGCGTATCTCGCACTGACGGCATTGAACCTCGTCTTCATCACCGTGCTCATGGCCCGCTATCAGGTGGATCCGGTGACAGCGGTCCTCGCCGTCACCCCTGGCGGGCTCGCCGAGGTGTCCGCAATCGCCATCGATAAGGGTGCTGAGGTGGGGATTGTGCTCAGTGTCCACGCAGTGCGGCTGTTCTCGCTGGTGCTCGTGATCCTGCCGATCCTGCTGCTGGTGCTCTCATGATGACACTCTTGCCGCTGCTCGCGGTCATGTCCGGATCCGCGGCTGCGGCACTGCTCTTCCGCTGGTTCCGGATGCCGCTGTGGCCGCTGACCGGAGGCCTGGTCGGAGCGGCTGCGGTGAATCTGGGCTTCGGCCTGGCGGTGGAGGTGCCCAACCTCGTGGTGCTGCTCGCGCAGCTGCTCGTGGGCACCGCGATCGGGGCCACCATCGCTCCGGACACCTTTCGGCAGTTCCGGAAATTCCTGGCGCCCGGGGTGCTCGCTGTGGGCGCCGTACTCGCCGCAGGACTGCTCTTCGGCTGGGCATTCGCGGCACTTGGGATTCTCGACCCAGCCGAGTCGATGCTGTCGCTGATGCCCGGTGGAGTGGCTGAGATGGTGACGGCCGGCGTCGCTCTGGGCTTCGACGGCGCCGTGATCATCGGCGCGCATATGGTGCGCCTGTTCACGGTGCTGCTGAGCCTTCCGCTGGTGCTCATGGTGGCCGCCAGGATTCACCGCCGCTGGATTGCTGGCCCGGATAGCCCCGAGCAGTAACTTCCGGGCCAGCAGACTCAGATGTCTTGGCGGCTGCGCTTGACCACTGCGGCGCGCACGGTAAAGGCGAGGACCAGAGCCAGCAGGCCGTAGATGAACCAGGTGATCGGGCTGTCGATCAGGGCCGAATAGTCGCCGTCGGAGGAGAGCAGCGCGTCGCGGACCGAGGTCTCGGCCAGGGGACCCAGGACCATGCCGATCATCAGTGGTGCCAGCGGATACCCATAGCGGCGCATCAGGAAGCCGACGACACCGATCACCAGAAGGAGCAGAAGGTCGAAGACCCTTCCGGAGGTCGCGTAGACGCCGAGTCCACAGAACAGGGCGATTCCGGCATACAGATAGGGCTGCGGGATCAGCAACAGCTTCGACCAGAGCTGGGCGAAGGGCAGGTTGATGATCAGCAGGACCACCATGGCGATGAAGAAGCTCGCCAGCAGTGCCCATACCAGATCAGGGTTGCGATCGAAGAGCAGCGGACCCGGCTGCAGACCGTACTGACGGAAGGCGGCGAGCATGATGGCCGCCGTGGCGGAGACGGGCAGGCCCAGGGCGAGCAGCGCACCCATGGCCATGCCGGTGGTGGAGTTACCAGCAGCTTCCGGGGCGGCGAGTCCGCGGATGGCGCCCTTGCCGAACTTCGGGAAACGACGACGGCGGTCCAGCCGGCGTTCCACGTCGAAGGCCATGAAGGTGGGAACTTCGGAACCGCCTACCGGGATCACGCCGAAGGGCAGGCCGATCACCGTGCCGCGCCCCCAAGCCGGTGCGGCTTCCTTGAACTCGGCCCATTTCAGCCAGGGGCGTCCGGCGGAGCGAGTCTTCAGGTCCCGCTTGTCCCGACGCGCACGCGATGCCACGTGGAAGACCTCACCGAGGGCCAGGATGGCAACGGTGACCGTGATCAGCGAGATGCCCTCGAAGAGCTGTGGTGCCCCGAGCGTGAAGCGCTGGGTACCGGTGACCGAGTCGATCCCCACAGTGGAGAAGCCCAGTCCCAGGACCAGCGCGGCAAGGCCCTTGGGGACAGACTCAGAGACCACCGATGAGGTGGCGATGAAGGCGAAGACTGCCAGTGCGAAGTACTCCGCTGGGCCGAAGTAGCTGGAGAGTTCAGCCAGCTTCGGAGCGAAGAAGACCACGATCGTGGAGGCGATGATGCCACCGATGAATGCACCGATCGCCGCGGTGGCAAGGGCCTGCGGCGCCCTGCCATCCAGTGCCATCTTGTGGCCCTCGAAGGTGGAGGCGATCGCGGAGGCTTGCCCTGGGGTGTTCATCAGGATTGCCATCGTGGAGTCGCCGAAGAGGCCACCGAAGTAGACACCTGCGAACAGGATGAACGCGGCAGTGGGATCCAGCGCGAAGGTCATCGGCAGCAGCAGCGCGACAGCCATTGAGGAGCCGAGGCCGGGCATGACGCCCACGGCCGTGCCGAGCAGACATCCGACTACGACCCAGAGCAGGTTCATCGGGGTGAGTGCGCCAGCGAACCCATCCATCAAGAGTGATAGTGACTCCATATCAGAAACCGCCCCCCAGGATGCCCGAAGGCAGATTCAGACCCAGAGCAACGCTGAAGCCAAGATAAGCGATTGAGCTCATGAAGAGGCTCACTAACACATCGAAGAGCGGACGGCGGGAACCGAATCCTCGGGCCACGCACCAGAAGACGATCCCACCCGCGATGATCCACCCGAGCCAGGGCAGCAGCACGGCGAAGGCGAGGAACCCGCCCACGGTCCACCCCAGGGCCTGGAAATCGGAATGGAACCGCCAGGACCGATCCGAGTTGTTCTCCGGATGCTCGGGATGCCGGATGATCCCGAGGGCGATGATCGCTGCGAGGACCAGACCGAGCACCGCGAGGATGGTCGGGAAGAAGCGCGGTCCTGGGAAGTCGGCGTCTCCGACGTCCATGGTGAGGACGCCGATGAGGATGTACAGGCTGAAAGCCGCAATGACGCCGGGCATGATCAGTCCGGATCGACCATGCCAGAACGTTCCCTGCCCTGCCGGTGCCGGGCCGGGAAGCGAGCTCTGCGGTGAGGATTCTGTGGAGCTGATCGGCGGTGGTGAGCTGTCGTATGTCGGTGTGGAAGGGTTCATCGGAGTGCTCACTGTCCCATCTCTTCGAAAAGGCCGGCGATGCGCTCGGTCTCCTCGGCGATGTATTCGTCTAGTTCTTCGCCCTGCAGCGGGGCTTCGCGCCAATAGTTGCGCTCCACGGTGGCCTGCCACTCGGGGGTCACGACTGCTTCATCCACGAGCTTCGCCAGTTCTGCGACCTCTTCGTCAGTGGACCCTGGGGGAGCAAAGAGTGCACGCCAGTTGGTCAGGCTCACGTCGTAGCCCTGTTCGATCAGGGTCGGAATGTCATCGACACCCTCGAGGCGTTCTTCCGCGACAACACCGAGAACGCGGAGGCGCCCGGACTCGACCTGTGGGTAGATATCGGCGAAGCCGCCTGCGGAGGCCTCGGCTGTTCCATTGAGCAGCGCCTGAATGGCCTCTCCGCCGCCGTCGGACGGGATATAGGTGGTGTCACTGGGGCTGATGTCCGAGACCAGGGCGATCTCGGTCATGACCAGCTGGTCGAATGATCCGCCGCCGGTCCATGGTGTTCCGCTTGGATCCTCCTGCCACGCCTCGACGAGGTCGTCCATGGTCTCGTGGGGCGAATCCGCCGGCACGACGACGATGTCGTACTCCTCAAGCACCTTGGCGACGGGCTTGACGTCCTGGATGGTGGAGGAAGTGCCGAACTGGATCTGGGCAGCGATCTGTCCGGTGCCACCGACCATGAGGTTATTTGCGTCGGGAAGCGAGGCGACGTTGCCGATGGCAATGGTGCCTCCAGCTCCTGGCACGTTGATCACCTGGACATTGCTGACCAGGTCATTGGTCTGCATGCTCTGCTGCAGCTCGCGCTGGAAGGTGTCCCATCCGCCGCCTGCTGCGGCAGGAGCAATCAGCGTCATATTGCTGCGCACATCGGTGCCGCCGGAGGCTGACTGGATGGAGAAGAATGATGCGAGGCCGATACAGACGACTGCGACCACGGCGAAAACCGTGGTCGAGATCTTCCTGAGCGTAGACCGTGATGCGGAGTCGGATTCAACCGGATGACTCATTTGTTCCCTTCGGCCCCGGACCGCTTCTTTGCGGTGCGGGCTCTGCGTAAGTGTGGCGTTCACCGGGACAGCGACCGTGACTCGCATCACCCCAAGTAGCGTTATCCTACAATAAGTCCGGGCCTGCACTCGCAGCGCCTTCGTCCCCGTCGTCAGTCGTCGAGATTCAACCGCTAGGAATGCAGCTATGACAGTTCTTATTGCAGGCACCGATTCCGCCGAGGGACAGGCTGCCTACGCCTACGGTCTCCGGGAAGCTGCGCGTCGCGGCGAAGAGCTTCTGTACTTCGTGCTCAGCGGAGAGCGGCCCTCGCCAGAGACTGCCGCTGAGGCGGGTGTCACCGAGACCTATGCCGAGCCGGATTCTCGCGGCAAGGACGGTGTGGGTGATCTCTTGGACATGGCCGAGCGCATCGACGCCTCCGTGATCGTGATCGGGATCCGCCACCGGACCCCAGCGAGCAAGTTCATCATGGGTTCCGCCGCGCAGCAGGTCATTCTGCAGGCCAATACTCCGGTCATCTGCGTCAAGCCAGGCAAGGCGCCCTTCTAGCCCTTAGTCACTCCCGGGTGCGGTCGCGGGGACTGGCCAGCCTGATCTGGTCCCACAGGATGAGGCCGCGCCGAGCCCCGGCTTCTAGACTGGAGGGGTGAATCCTCCAGTCCTCTCCGCCGCCGCCCGTCTTCTTTCTGAGGGCAACTCCGTCTGGGCGTGGGCGATCGCCGTCACCGCCATAGGGCTGCTCATCGCCGCGCTGATGGTCCTGGTGCAGGACAAGGCGCTGCCCCCGCACCGAGGCGCCATCTGGGCCATCGTCATCTTCGCAATCCCGATCTTCGGTCCTGCCGCCTATCTGGGCTGGGAGACCATCAAGTTCCGCAGTGAAAACGGCAAACATGAGTTGGGGCCGGTGGAGAAGTACGCCCCTGAAGAGGTCGCACAGCGTAAGGCTGAAGAACAGCGAGAGCGCCATGGTGCAGGCAAGGGTGACCAACAGGACGAACGCCGCGATGACACTGCCAGCTGACGCATACGCTGTGCCCCAGGATCGATTGAGCGATCAGCGTCTGGGATCCAGGCGCAACCGGATGCGCCTGATCGATACCCTGATCAAGGTCTTGCCACTGTTGACACTGGTGCTCTACACCCACGTCAGTCGCGGGCAATTCGCTGGTGTGATCGGCCTCGAGGTGCCGTGGTCTGTGGCCATCCTCGTCGAAGTCTTTTGTGTGCTGCCATTGGCGTTCTCGCGGACCAATCCGGGCGCCGCAGCGGGAGTCATCGCGGTCTTCTGCGCGAGCCAACTCGTGATCGGTGCGGCACCGGGCGTCTCGGCGCTGGCCGTCCCCCTCGCGGTCTACGCCTGCGCCAAATACGGCAGGCCGCGCGTCTCCTGGGGCTACCTCGCAGTGGCAATACTGGGCGCCGTCGCGTTGGCCACCTATTTCGTGCTCCTTGATCGCCACTACACGCGCGAGTACGGCTACGGGAGCTTGTCCGATTCGCTGCAGAGTGCCGTGCTTGTCGGTGGTTTCGCAGCCGCCGTTGTGTTGGTCTCTTGGCTCGCAGGCCACCTGGCCGGGCGCCGTCGTCGTGAGATTGCTGCCATCTCGGAACGCAACCAGCTGCTGCTGCGCGAGCGGGATCAAGAGGCGCGCCTGGCCGCGGACGCCGAGCGGATGCGGATCGCCCGGGAGATGCATGACGTGATCTCCCATTCCATGTCGGTGATCATCGCTCAGGCCGACGGCGGACGCTATGTGCTGGAGCAGAACCCTGATCGCGCCGCGCAGGCCTTCTCCACCATCAGCGATACCGGGCGGGAGGCGCTCACCGAGATGCGCCGCATGCTCGGGGTGCTGCGTGAGGGTGACGATGCCCTGCAGAAACGCCCCGCCCCCGGGGTCCAGGACCTGCCCCAGCTCGTCCGGGATGTCACCGCATCTGGCCTGGAGGTCCGGCTCAATATGCTCAGCGAATCCATTCCCCGTCTGCCCGAAGGGGTGGGTCTCGCGGCCTACCGGATCGTTCAGGAGGCGTTGACCAACACGCTCAAACACGCGGGCCCGCAGGCGCATGCGCAGGTGTGGGTCGCCGTGGCACAGGATCCGGAACCGGCCCTGATGCTGGAGATCCGAGATGCTGGGCGCGGTGAGGCCGCGGAGAACGACGGCGGAGGCTCAGGTCTGCTCGGCATGTCCGAGCGCGCCCGACTCTACGGAGGCTCGGTCAATACCCGCGCCCATGAGCGTGGATTCGACGTCCTAGCCCGCTTCCCGTTGGGTTCCTCGATCATCAACTCCACGGAGAAGGCCACTTCTGCGCCGCAATCGACCACTGAGAGCAGAACCATGAAGATTCCGAAGGAGGACACCGCGTGAGCCTCGACCAGCGCCCGATCAGCATTCTGCTGGCCGATGACCAGGCGCTTCTCCGGGCCGGATTCGCCATGGTGATCGACTCCCAGCCGGATCTGCGTGTGGTGGACCAGGCCGGCAACGGCCAGGACGCGCTGACCGCCACAGCGGTCCATCACCCAGACGTGGTGCTCATGGATGTGCGCATGCCGATCATGGACGGCCTCGAAGCCACCCGACGCATCACCGAGGACCCAGCGCTGGCCCAGACACGAGTGATCGTGCTGACCACCTTCGACACCGATGAATACGCCTTGGAGGCACTGCGTGCAGGCGCGTCAGGATTTCTGCTCAAGGATGTGAAGCCTGAGACCCTGCTGGACTCGATTCGCACTGTCACCACCGGAGGTGCTGTCATCGCGCCCACCACCACCCGGCGACTCTTGGACGCCACGTTGGGACAGGGGGCTCGGCGTCGCTCTCCAGATGCAACGCAGCAGGAGAAGCTGAGCAGACTGACCAAGCGCGAGCACGGAATCCTGCTGGAACTCGCCACCGGAGATTCCAACACGGAGATCGCCGCTCGGCTCTTCGTCTCCGAGGCCACGGTCAAGACCCACGTGGGGCAGGTGCTGGCCAAGCTCGAGGTGCGTGATCGCGTGCAGGCCGTGGTCTTCGCCTACGAGTCCGGGCTCGTCTAGGACCGCCATATAGGACAGACTTGGCCCATGGCCGACGCTGAAGAGATCACGACCCAGGATTCGACGCTCAAGGAATGGACGCGCGCGCTCGCCGAACCCATCGGGTCACCCGGAGGCGGCGCCGGCGCCGGGGTGATGCTGGCGATCGCGGCCTCGCTGACATCTATGGTGGCAGGTTATACCGAGCCCACAGCAGACCGTAGCGAAGACGGCCGGGGATACCAGCGGGCAACCCAGCAGGCGGAGCTCGAGGCTGTCATTGCCGGCGCGCAGAAGCTCCGACGTCGTGCCCTGGAGCTTGCTGATGAGGATGCGGAGGCCTCGGCAGCCTTCGGGAGGGCATTCGCCATGGAGCGGGGTCCTGAGCGCAAGAAGGCCATCCACGAAGCCTCCCTGGGAGCAGCTCGGTCCTCGGTGATCCTCGGTGAACATGCCACCGGGGCCATCGCTGACCTGGCCTGGTTGGCCGAGTACGGCAATCCCGCGCTGATTGCCGACGTCGTGGTCGCCTTCGGTGCGCTGCGCGCTGCTCTCACCGGGGCCCGCACCAATGCGAGCTTTGACCTTGCCGCACTGAAGTCCTCCGGCTCCTCCCTCGATCAGGTCCGCCAGCAGCACCCGGAACTCTGGGCCAGCGTGGAAGCCCTGGACGACGCCATTGTTCGTATCGACGCCGCCACCCAGTCCGTGGATGATCGGGCAGCGCCGACAGATGCGCAGGACTGAGATCCGACTCCGCGGGGCCTCAGCTCATCCTGCGGGATGAGACCTAAACCGGCCTGTAGTCCGATGTGAGAGACCATGCCCAGTTCATAGGCTGATCAGCATGATCACTGCACTGACTCCAGCCCTGCGCGCCAGGGCCCTCAATAAGACCTACGGCTCCGGCGACGCGACGGTTCACCCGCTGCGCGAGCTCTCCATCGAGTTTCCCGCCGCCAAGTTCACCGCTGTCATGGGCCCCTCCGGCTCCGGCAAGTCAACGCTTCTGCATGTCCTGGCAGGTCTTGACACCGCCGACGACGGCGAGGTCATCCTGTCCTCCGAGCGTGGAGAGACCACGCTGAGCGGGCTCAATGAGAAGCAGCTGACCAAGGTCCGCCGGGAGAACATCGGTTTCATCTTCCAGGCCTATAACCTGGTGCCGGCGATGACCGCCGAGGAGAACATCCTGCTCCCCACCAATCTGGGCGGCAATGCGGTGGACAAGACCTTCTACGCCCAGGTCATCGACCGCTTGGGGCTCAATGATCGACTCCGTCACCGTCCGTTTGAACTCTCCGGCGGTCAGCAGCAGCGGGTGGCAGTTGCTCGCGCGCTGGTCTCTCGACCTGCGGTGATCTTCGCCGATGAACCCACCGGCAACCTCGATCAGTCCACCGGTGCTGAGGTACTCGGACTGCTGCGCACCGCAGTCGATGAGTTCGGCCAGACCGTCATCATGGTCACCCACGACGCAAATGCCGCAGCCCAGGCCGACCGCACGGTGCTGCTCGCCGATGGTCGCGTGGCCGGAACGTTGGAGAACCCCACAGCCGCTCAGCTCGCCGCAGCACTGATCGAGGCTGGCTCATGAGCCGCGATCCGGTCCTGCAGGTGAACCTGCGCTCCGCTGGCAAGAAGCTCTTCGCGGCGGGAGCCGCCGTCGCCATCTCAGTGGCGTTCATCGTGGCGGGAATGCTCATGGTGGATACCTTCAACCGAGGACTGACCCAGCAGCTCGAAGCCGAGGCCGCTGGAGCGGATCTGATCGTCGACACCACGACGCTCTCGGCCTGGAATGAAGACACCGAAGAATACCTACGCGATGACATCGCGCTCAGCGAGGAGATCGAACAGCTTGACGGGGTGGATCTCGCGGATCCCATCGGCAGCGGCTACCTCAGCGAGATCGCTGAGGATGGTTCCGCGAGCATCGGCCTTCAGGTCGGCGAACAGTCAGAGACCCGGGTCGGCGAGATCAGCGAGGGCCGCGCGGCAGAGGCTGATGATGAGGTGGTCGTGAGTTCGGCCGCCGCCACCGGTCGTGGCGTGGAGATCGGAACCACGCTGACCGCCGAGCTCTACTCCTATGAAGAAGACGCCGGTCCGGACGCCGAGCCGACGATCACCCAAGAGGAATACACCGTCGTGGGGGTCGTGGACGTTCCGGGTCAGCCTTTCGGCTACCTGACCCCGGAAGGCATGGACCGGCTGCCCTCGGGTGCGAGTCCCACAGAGATCCGCATCCTGCTCGACGCCGATTCTTCCGCTGACGCCGCACAGGTCCAGGAGGAGGTCCAAGACCTCATAGCGGCACAGGCCGAGGCACTCGGGGGCAGCAGGGCGGCGGATCTCTCAGGCCTTCAGGTGCAGACCACCCAGGAGATCGTCGACGCTCGGATGGCCCAGCAGACAGGTGACGGAAACTTCCTGGCCTATATCGCCATCGGCTTCGGCGGCATCTCGGTCTTCGTCTCCACGCTTGTCATCTCCAATACCTTCCAGGTGCTGGTCGCCTCCCGGCAGCGCACGCTGGCCCTGCTGCGGGCGGTGGGTGCCACTTCCGGACAGCTCAAGCGCGCCACCCTGGTGGAAGGCGCAGTGCTTGGTCTGCTCGGCGGTCTCGCGGGCGTGGTGCTTGGCACCGGGGCCGCTCTGGGCTTCTCGCTCATCGCCCGCACCACATTCGCTCCGCAGCTCCCGTTGGCGGGTCCCACCGTGCTCGCCACGATCGTCGGGCTGGGGCTGGGCCTCGTCGTCGCTGTGTTCTCCGCAGTGTCACCGGCGATGAAGGCCGGCAGGGTATCCCCGATGGCAGCGCTGCGCCCTGCGGGCCTCGGCGAGGTCACACAACGCATCTCCGTCTCTCGACTGGTCATCGGGTTGGTTCTGCTGCTCGGCGGGTTCGGTGCAGTTCTTGCTGCTGCGCTCCTGGCCGGGACCGAAAATGGCCTGCCAGTTCCGGCGCCGTTGGTCGGGGTGGGAGGTGCGGTGCTGGGCTTCTCCGGAGTGCTGTTGCTGGCCAAGCTCGCGGTACCGCCGCTGGTCGCCCAAGGTGGTCGTCTGCTTGGACTGATCCCGGGACTGCGGGTCAACGCACGGCTCGCCGGTCAGAACGCCCGGCAGGTGCCAGGCCGGACGACGGCGACTGCCTCAGCCCTGCTGGTGGGCGTCACGCTGGTCGGCACCATGATGGTGGGGGCCTCCACAGCGCAGACGGTTCTCTACGATGAGCTCGCCGAGCAGTATCCGGTCGAGGCCACAGTCAGCGCCACCGGGGAGGACCTCGAGGCGGATCTGAACGAAAGCTCACTGGTGGGAGCCTTCGCGAGTGCTCCTGGCACCTCCGCCACGATCACTGGTGATCTGGGCAGCACCGAGAGCCGGGTGATCCTCGTGACGGAGGAGACCTTTGCCGGCGTCGCGCGCACCGAGGATATGGTGCCGGCTGCGGGGCAGGCGATTGTGGCGGGACAGCTCAATGCCGACACTCCTGTCTTCGAGGGCGAGCAGACTGAGCTCGAGCTCATGCCCTATGGGACAGCGTCTTCGGGAGCTCAGGAGCAGGCGATCTCCGTCGAGGCCGCTGTTGCCTCGTGGCTTCCTGCCGGGATGGTCTTGATCTCCGAAGACTCGCTGCCAGCGGAAGCGCTGACGGCGGAAGAATCTCCATGGAACTTCACGGCGGAGAACGGCATCACGTTGATCCGCTCGGCGGAGGGGCTCAGCCCTGATGCCTCCTTCGGGATGGCGACTCTGCTTGAGGACCATTCCGAGGAGTACAACGATGTGGGCACCATCATGCGTGCCAACTACACGCAGGGCATCGATATGGTGCTGCTGATCGTGCTGGTGCTGCTGGGCGCTTCGGTGCTCGTGGCGGTCATCGGTGTCAGCAACACGCTCTCGCTCTCGGTGCTCGAACGCCGCCGCGAGGCTGCGCTGCTGCGGGCAGTCGGCATGAACCGGCGCTCGGTGGGAGCGATGATCACCATCGAGGCGCTGCTCCTGGCAGGAGTGGCACTGGTGATCGGCACCGCACTGGGTGCCTTCCTGGGCTGGGCCGGTGTGGCGTCTCTTGTTGCCCGGCCGGACTGGACCGTGGCCCTGGATATGCCGTGGCTGCGCATGCTCGGGCTTTGGGTGATCACGCTGCTGGCTGCCGCGCTCGCGGCCATGCTGCCGGCGCGGGCACTCTCCAAGGTGGAACCTGCCGCGGGGCTCAGCGAATCCTAGAGCAACAGGTTTCGAGGTCCGCTGAAGGACGCAGGGCGACGTCCGCTGAGTGCTTGGCCACACTTTTCTACATCGTGTAGAAGAACTCTTCTACAAGACGTAGAATTCAAGCACAGCGGACGTCGCACCTAGCGCGACAGCCTCCGTGGACGACCAGCTCACCTGAGGGAATCTGGACTCACCTTGGGCGCAGGTCTGGCGCCCAGTACCGGATGCCCGCCCGTGCTGTTGAGGTGAGAGTGCATGGAAGAGTTCTTCGATCCGCTGGCCCTGGCCCGTTGGCAGTTTGGCCTGACCACGCTCTATCACTTCATCTTCGTCCCGCTGACGATCGGTATGGCGCTGATGTCCGCAATCATGCAGACCGCATGGTTCAGGACCAAGGACGTGAAGTACCTCCGGCTGACCCGGCTCTTCGGCAAGATCTTCCTGATCAACTTCGCCATGGGCGTGGTCACCGGGATCGTGCAGGAATTCCAGTTCGGCATGAACTGGTCGGAATACTCCCGATTCGTCGGAGACGTCTTCGGAGCACCGCTGGCCATCGAGGGTCTCGCCGCCTTCTTCCTGGAGGCCACCTTCATCGGGCTGTGGATCTTCGGCTGGGACAAGCTCCCGCGGCTGGCGCATCTGCTGTGCATCTGGATGGTGTTCTTCGCCAGTGCGATGTCGGCTTATTTCATTCTGGCCGCCAATGCCTTCATGCAGAACCCGGTGGGCTACTCCATGAATGCCGAGCGCGGTCGTGCAGAGCTGACCAGCCTCTGGGAAGTGCTCTCCAACCCCGTGGTCCTCGCAGCCTTCCCGCACACCATTCTGGCGGCCATCATGTTCGCCGCCACGGTGATGATCGCCGTCGCCGCCTGGCACCTGCGCCGGAACCAACACCTCGAGACCATGCGCACCGCGCTGAAGGCCGGACTCTGGACCAACGTGCTGGCCTTCATGGGAGTCGGGCTCTCCGGCGACCAGCTCTCGCTCGCGATGGTCGATGCCCAGCCGATGAAGATGGCGGCAGCCGAGGGGCTCTATGAGACCACCAGCTCAGCGAGCTTCTCGATCTTCACGCTGGGCACCCCCGATGGCGCCAGCGAGCTCTTCTCGATCAGGATTCCGCACCTGCTCTCGCTGCTCTCCACCCACACGATGACCGGTGAGGTAGAGGGGATCAACGATCTGCAGGCGCAGTACGTCACGCAGTTCGGCCCCGGCGACTACTCACCGATCATCTGGATCACCTACTGGGCCTTCCGCTGGATGATCGGGCTCGGAGCCTTCTCCGCCCTGGTGAGCGTGCTCATGCTGTGGATGACCCGCGCCAAGGCCCCGCAGCGCTCGGCGCTCGTCCAGGACCGCCTGTGGAGAGTGCTGATCTGGACCGCGCCGCTGCCCATGGCCGCATCACTGGTGGGCTGGATCTTCACCGAGATGGGCCGGCAGCCGTGGATCGTCTTCGGGCTGATGAAGACCGAGGCGGCGGTCTCACCGAATGTGGCTGGCTGGCAGGTGGCGCTCTCGCTCGCGGCATTCACCGTGATCTACGGGATCCTCGCCGTCGTGGAGTTCAAGCTGATTCTCAAGGCGGCCCAGGAGGGCCCGCCGGAGATCACCCAGGGAGACGGTGAAGATGCCGACTCCGACTCGCTTGCCATCGTCTACTGAGCCGCGGCGTGACGTCTTGGAATTGAGGATCTTCTGATGGACATCGAACAGATCTGGTTCGCCCTCGTGGCGTTCTTCTTCATCGGCTACTTCGTGCTCGACGGGTTCGACTTCGGCGTCGGCATGGCCCTGCCTCTGCTCGGACGCGACGACACCGACCGGCGCGTCATGATCAACACGATCGGTCCGGTCTGGGATCTCAATGAGACCTGGGTGATCGTCGCCGGCGCCGTGCTCTTCGCGGCCTTCCCAGAGTGGTACGCGAGCCTCTTCTCAGGCTTCTACCTGCCGCTGCTGCTGATCCTGCTGGCGCTGATCATCCGCGGGGTGAGCTTCGAGTACCGGCACCAGCGCAAGCATCCGGAGTGGGCCGCGCGGTTCGATCTGATGATCATCATCGGCTCGGTGCTGCCGGCGTTCCTCTGGGGCGTGGCCTTCGCCAATATCGTCCGCGGCGTCCCCATGGATGCTGACCACCAGGTCTATATCTCCCTCTTCGGCCTGCTCAATCCCTATGGGCTGCTGGGCGGGGTGACCATGGTGCTGCTCTGCCTGGTCCACGGGATGATCTTCATCGCGCTGAAGACCGAAGGCGAGATCAGGGTCCGAGCCCGCACCATGACGCTGCGCTTCATGCTCCCCACGGTCCTGGTCGCGGCGACGTTCCTCTTCTGGACCGTGCTGATGCACACCGAGGTGGAGCACCTGTCCTGGATCGTTGGTCTTGCGGCGCTCGCGGCAGCGTCGCTGGTGACCGCGGGGCTCGCCAGCCTGCGTGGCCGTGAGGGATTCGCCTTCTTCGCCATGGCGCTGACCATCGGATCCGCCGTCGCGACCCTGTTCGTCTCGCTCTTCCCCAATGTCATGCCCTCGACGACGACGCCGGAAGGCACTCTGACCATCATCAACGCGAGCTCCTCGGAGTACACGCTCGGAGTGATGCTGTGGGTCGCGCTGATCACCACGCCGCTGGTCATCGGATACCAGGCCTGGACCTACTGGGTCTTCCGTCGTCGGCTCAGCCGCGATCACATCCTCGCTGCCGCCCACTAGTCCGAAGGAGATGCGATGAAACCCCTGGATCCGCGCCTGCTGCGCTACGCTGCGGCCTCCCGCAGCTTCCTGGTGATCGCGGTGTTCCTCGGGCTGGCCCAGGTGACGCTGGTGATCATCTTCAGCTGGTTGCTGGCCTCGGTTCTCGCACGTGCGGCAGCATGGGTGGGCATCATCGGCGAGGTGCCGCCGGCCGGCACCACGGCGCTGCTGCCAGAGCTCCTCCCCGCCCTCTCGGGACTTGCTGCGGTGGTGGTTGGCCGGGTGATTCTTGCCTGGGCAGTGGAGTTCGTGGCCGCCCGCGCGGCAGTCAAGGCGAAGAGCCAGCTCCGCCTGCACGCGGCGCGGGCGCTCGCCGAGAGTCTGGCGGCCGGTCAGGGCTCTGCGCGCTCTCGGAACA
>Ga0265797_10002008_pt1 | contig 35118 bp, 35 predicted proteins | sample P2T30metagenome_FD_192433 | JGI IMG/M metagenome (GOLD analysis project Ga0265797, IMG submission 192433) | Plant litter microbial communities from East Loma Ridge, Irvine, California - P2 T30 | ecosystem: Environmental > Terrestrial > Plant litter > Unclassified | place: USA: California...
CGGCGTCGCCGGCGTGCGTACGCCGATCCACGCGTCGGCCAGGCGTGCGGCGTCGAATTCATCGGTGTAGGCGAAGTCGCCCGACAGCGCCAGGGCCGGCAGCGGCTGAGCCGGCAGCGCGGGCTTGGCGGCGACGTAGGGAATTGGCTTGCCATCTTCCAGCACCAGCGGCCAGTCGTCCTTCCATGTCACCGGCAACAGGAAGGTCTCGCGGCCGATGTTGTACATGGCGTCCTGGTAGGGGCGGGTGGCCAGGAAGGTGGCCCACCATTGGCCGTCCGGGGTCTGGACGAACTTGGCGTGGCCGGCCGATGTTACCGGGTTCGGGCGTGCCGGGTCGAGCTTGCGCTGGCTGAGGATCGGGTTGTCGGCCCACGGCGTGAACGGGCCGCGCACGCTGGCCGAGCGGAATACCACCTGCGAGTGGTTGTCGCCGGTGCCACCCTCGGCCGCGATCAGGTAGTAGTAGGCGCCGCGGCGGAAGATGTGCGGGCCTTCGATCCAGCTTGGCTCGGTCGAGATGTCGACGCCGCCGTTGACCAGCAGGGTGCGCTCGCCCTTGACCGCCAGCTTGGCGGGATCGAATTCCTGGACCCAGATGGCGCGGTGGCCGTCGTAGCGCGGGGTTTCGGCCGGCGCGTCGTTGCCGACCAGGTAGACCTTGCCGTCGGTGTCCCAGAACAGCGACGGATCGATGCCGCCGAATGCCAGTTTGACCGGTTCTGACCACGGGCCTTCGGGGCGGGTGGCGGTCATTACCATATTGCCGCCGCAGTCGACGCAGGTGGTGACGACGTAGAAGGTGCCGTTGTGGTGAGAGATATCGGGGGCGTAAATGCCGCGTGAGGAGCGCAGGCCCTCGAAATTCGCTTGCGAGGGGCGGCTGATCACGTTGGTGACCTGGGTCCAGGTAGTGAGGTCGCGCGAATGGAAGAGGGGGAGGCCGGGGAAGTTCGTGAACGATGAGTTGATCAGGTAGTAGTCGTTTGCCACGCGCAGCACTGATGGGTCGGGATAGTAGCCCGAGAGGATCGGGTTGCGGTATTGGGTCGCGCTGGGTCTTGCTGTTTCCTGTGAGCGGCCGTCATAGCTGAAGCGTTCGAAATGGGCGGTCGATGGTGCGGCCTGGGTCGACCGGTCGCCGGAAGTGGTGCAGGCCGCCAGTAGAGCGGCGAGGGCGGTCGCCGAGACCAAGCCGCCAACGGCACGTGGAGAAATCATAGGGTCCTTTAAAAGGTGACGCCGCGATCGACGGCGGCGCCGCTACGCGAGGAAGGGCAGTGACCAATACGCAGAGCATTGTCGGTGAAACAATACTGGAGTGCAACGCTGTTCTACAAAAAATAGGCTACGAAGGTGTAGAGCATCTAGAAATGTAACTAACCAACTTAGAACAAGGATCACAGAGAATAATTCCTCGCCACTGACTCCGAATACTGCAACGACAAACAACCAGGCGAGCAAAGACGAGGGCAGGAGCCAGTACATGATCGACGGGCCAGCTAGTCGAAAGGTGGGCAAAGCTCGCCGCTTGGTAGGGATACGAAACCGTCGGTGCCTTAGCTGAAACATGATCGCCAGAACCGCTACTGCTGAAGTATCGGTTTCCCGCGGCAGGTCGGTGTTCGAGCACCCAGGAGGGTAGCGCTGATATCGATACTCATGAAGTGACAGTTTCGCTTCACGGTGTCGAACGTTCGCTCCCTGCAGTGCGGGGTTGCTGGTGCAAGCCAGCGACGCGCGCCGGCGGAACGCTGCGCCCGGCGTCCGCAACCGGCCGCCTTGAGGCGGGCAGCTAATACGGACGCCGTGGGCCTACGCCGCGCTGGCGCGGGCGTACTTCTCCATCGCCTCGTGCAGGCGCATGTCGAGCAGTTGGGCATGGGCGTAGCCGGGGCTGACCTCCACGACGCCGGTTCCGGTGTCGAGCAGCAGGCTCGGGAAGCTGCGCACGCCGAGCTCGCGGGCACGCGCGAAATCGGCGCGGGTCTCGGTCAGTGCCGCTTCTGAGCGCCATTCGTCATGGAAGCGCTCCAGCTCTACCTCATGGCCGATGCCTTTCAGCGCGGCCACGGCCACTGCGGACAGCACCCGGCCGTCGGTCGTGTCCAGTCCTTCAGCGTAAAACGCTTGCTGCAGGGAGCGGAACACGGCCAGCAGATCGGCGTCGGGGGCGATGCGGCGCGCGGTGACGACGGCACGGCAGACCGGCTCGGTGTCGTACACGAAGTTCTCGCGCGCCAGGAAAGCTTCCCGGTTGAACTGCAAGCCGCTACTGGCCTGCACCCGCTCCCAGTGCTCGAGGCGGAAGCGCTTGCCTGCGTCGTCCAGGATGTCGGTGGCGCCGGCACGCACGCCGCCGACCACGATGTCCAGTGCCAGGCCTGGATGGCGTTCCAGCAGCGTGGTCATTTCCTTGCCGAAGCCGTAGCACCAGGAACACATCGGATCGCCTATATAGATGAGTTTCATGTCATTCTCCGGTCGGGTTGCCGGATCAGCCCTGGAAGACGCCGGCGGTGCCGCCGCCGTCGACCGCCAGCACGGTGCCGCTGGTGAAGCTGGAATTCGTCATGTACATCACGGCATCGACGATGTCCTGCACCACGCCGGTGGTGCCGCTCGGGGCCAGGGTGTTGTAGAACGGGCGCACGCTTTCGTAGTCGCTGTGCAGCGGGGTTTCGATGATGCCGGGGGCGATTGCGTTGACCTTGACGTTCGACGGAGCGAGCTCGAGTGCGAGTGCACGGGTCGCCTGGTTCAAGCCGCCCTTGATCAGGACCGGCAGCAGAGCCGGGACCTTGGCATTGGGCTGAATACCGATGCTTGCGGTGATGTTGACGATGTGGCCTTGCTTGCGAGCGGCCATGTGTACGGCGGCCTGCTGCGACGGGTAGAAAAAGCCCTTCAGATTGGTGGCCACGATCGCATCCACGTCCTCGACGGTGTAGTCGGCAGTCGGCTTGGCGATGAAGATGCCGGCATTGTTGATCAGGATGTCGACCTGGCCGAAGGCGGCGGTCGCCCGGGAGAACAAGTCCTTGGCGGTCTGCGGTTCGGCGATGTCGCCTGCGACTGTCAGGAAGTTGGCCGGATTGCCGAGCGCGGCTGCGGCCTGGTTCAGCCGTTCCTGGCTGCGGGCGTTGCCGACCACGTTGTAGCCGCGTGCCACATAGGCTTGCGCGATGGCGAAGCCGATGCCGCTGGATGCGCCGGTGACGATGACAGTTTGTTGAGTCGCGTTCATGAAAATCTCCTGGTGGTGTGTCGGTTGGCGCAGCGTTCTTGCTGCGATGGGAGGACTGTACGTTCGCGCGGCACGGAGATAAATGGGGTTTGACTCAAAGGAATTGATACACCATGTAATGAGTCGTGTGGCCAGCGCGCGCATTCACGTGGCGCAGGTCTTGGCCGCGGGATGCCACGGCAGGCGGGCCGATCCAGTATGATTGCTGCTTGGTCCACTACTGAACGATACAACCGTGAGCCGCCAATTCGATGACATCCTGCTGGGCAGCATCGAGCTGTTCTGTTCAGCCGCCGAGCTGGGCAGCTTCACGGCGGCGGCAACCGCGGCCGGTGTGACGCCGGCCGCGGTGAGCCGCGCCGTGTCGCGCCTCGAAACCCGCCTCGGCGTGCGCCTGTTCGTGCGCACCACCCGCACCCTGAACCTGACCGAGGCCGGCCGCGACTACTTCATGCAGTGCCGCGAGGCGCTCAGCCAGCTGGTCGAGGCCGAACGCATGGTCACGGGACGCCAGAGCGCTCCTTCCGGCGTGCTGCGCATCAGCATGCCGACGCCCTACGGGCATTACCGTGTACTGCCCATCCTCCCCGCGTTCTCGGCCCTGTTTACCGATGTGAAAATCGAGTTCCACCTCAGTAACCGCAACGTGGACTTCGTCGAGGAAGGCTTCGACATGGCGATCCGTGGGCGGGCGCCGCTCGACTCCACGATGATTTCACGCCCGCTCGAGGACGCCGAACTGCTTGTCGTGGCCACACCGGGCTATCTGGCGCGGGCCGGTACGCCGCGCCGGCTGGAAGACCTGGGCGTCCATAACTGCATCCAGTTCGCCCTGCCCAGCACCGGCCGCGATATTCCCTGGCTATTTCGCGACGGCGACAAGGACATCGAACTGCCCACGAGCGGCATGTACGGGTGCGCGGAAGACATCCTGGGTGCGGTCACGCTGGCGCGTGCCGGCGCCGGCTTGTTCCAGACCTATCGCTTCGTGGTAGCGGAAGACCTGCAGCGCGGCCAGCTGGTCGAGGTGCTGGCCGACCATGGCGGGCGGGTGCGCCCCTTCTGCCTGATCTACCCGCACGCCCGGCACTTGTCGGCGCGGGTCAAGGCGTTCGTCAACTTTCTGGTCGAGCACCTGCGCGCCTGAAGCGAGGCCCCCGTTCATGCGGCCGGCTGCGCAAGGGGACTGGCTATTCATTACATCATGTATCGATTGATGTTCTTCAGCAGGTCTTTGTCCGCCCGACGATGCTGTCTATAGTGATGTTCATGGACGACGTGCCCTGGAGCTTCCACAGGCGCAGTCCACCGGCAACCATTTGCCGCCATCATTCAACCCAGGCATCCCAAGGAGTTCATCATGCCCTACATTCTCGTACAAGTGACCGACGAAGGCGTTACCCGCGAACAGAAGGCCCGCATCATCGCCGGCGCCACCAAGCTCATGGTGGACGTGCTCGGCAAGGACCCGAACTCGACCTTCGTGGTCATCGACGAAGTCAACACCGATAACTGGGGGCACGCCGGCGAGCCGGTGACTGTGCGGCGCCAGCGCGAACGCAGCAAGGGCTGAGCGCATATGAACCAATCGACCCTTGGCACCGCCGTCATCACCGGCGCCTCGACCGGTATCGGCGCCCTGTATGCAGAACGCCTGGCTGCGCGCGGCTACGACCTGTTGCTGGTCGCCCGCAACGGCGCACGCCTGCTGGAACTGGCGGCCCGCCTGCAGGCCGATACCGGGCGCACCGTACGCTCGATCAGTGCCGACCTGACGGACGCGCAAGATCTGGCCCGGATCGAAACCCTGCTGCGCGAAGACAGCAGCATCAGCATGCTGGTCAACAACGCCGGTGTCGGCGCCACCGCGCCGTTGCTGGCCTCGGACGTCGGCAAGATGGCTCAAATGATCGCCCTGAACGTGACAGCGCTGACCCGACTGACCTACGCGGCGGCGCCCCGTTTTGTCGCGCGCGGGCAGGGCACCATCATCAACATCGCCTCCATCGTGGCGATCGCCCCCCGAAGTCCTGAACGGGGTCTATGGTGCCAGCAAGGCCTTCGTGGTGGCCCTGAGCCAGTCGCTCCAGCACGAACTGGGAGGCCAGGGTGTGTGCGTGCAAGCGGTACTGCCGGGCGCGACCGCGACCGACTTCTGGAACGTCGCCGGCACCCCGGTCGAGCACTTGCCGCAAGAAATCGTCATGCGCGCGGATGCCATGGTCGACGCGGCGTTGGCCGGACTGGACCAAGGTGAGCTGGTGACCATTCCCGGCCTCGAGGACGGCGCCAAATACCGGGCCTACGAGGCGGCGCGCCTCGCCATGCACGGGGAGCTGTCGACCGCTATCCCGGCCAGCCGCTACCGAGGCCGGGCAGCGGCGCCCTGAACCTGGCCGGCGTGCCGGCAGGCAGGCTTCAATGGGCGGCTGGCTTCAGGGGGCGGCTGTCCGGCACCGTCACCTCGACGGTGTCGCCGCCCAGGATCCGGTGGGTCGGGTCGGCCAGTTCCAGCCTGATCGTGTGCGGACCGGGCGCCAGGCCGACGATGATGATCGGATCGAGGCTCGTATGGGCCCAGGTCGCGGGACCCTTGTCGACCGTGACGTGCAGGTGTCCGATGCGCGGCGATACCTCCGCGGCCTTGGGTCCGAAGACGGGCATGATGCGCAGGTGCTCGGTGCGGTATTGGAGGATGATGACCCCGCGCGCCAGCGCTGCGGGGACCGGCGCATGGATGCTCAGCGTGGCGCCAGGCTCGCCGCTGAGCGGCAGGATGGGCGGCGCCGGCAAGCCCTGGGCCACGGCGCCGCCATGGCAGGCGGCGGCGAGAAGCCCTGCGATGCAAGCACGTGCATCGAGGCGCGGAATGTCCGGCATGGCGTTCCTCCCGAGAAGCCAACGACCTTCTATCAATATTGTGCGCCGCCGGTCCGCTGTCAAGCGTTTTCGGAAGAGCCGTACCCCTTGCCGCTAGCGGGTCTATACTTCATCAAACTGCGCATGGTAGGGAGCCGGAATGCCTGAATTGCCGATCACGGATGCCGCCGGCGTCGCCGGTGATGGTATTTCGCTCGCCCGCGCCCTGCGCGCGCACCGGACCATCAGCGCCAGCAACCGCACCCTGCTGCGCGTTACCGACGAGCGCCAACTGCTGCACGACATGTGCGCCGTAGCGGTGGAGCAGGGCGGCTACGTGCGCACCGGCGTCATCTACGCCGACCATGGCCCGGCCAGGGGCCTGCAATGGATGGCATGGATGGGGCGCCAAGACGGCAGGGTCGTGGCGATCGACGTCGATGAGCTCAACGGGGCCGGGTATACCTGGGCCGACACGCCCTTGGGACAGGATGCTTGCGCCATCGCGATCCGCACCGGCAAGCCCTTTACGCGGCGCGACGTCATTGCCGGTCCGGTGTTCCTGGATCCAGCCTACGCGGCCTTGAAGAGGCGGGCGGAGCAAGGCGGCTACCGCTCACTGACTGCCTTTCCACTTGCCTGGGGCGACCAGGTCATCGGCGCGCTGTTCATGGCGGCCGCCGAGCCCGACGCCTTCGACGAACAGGAAATCAGCCTCTTGAGCGAGCTCGCCGACGACCTGGCATTCGGCATCCACACGCTGCGCCTGCGTCGCGAGCACGAGCAGGCGCAGGAGACCATCCGCCGCCTGACCCTATTCGATAGCCTGACCGGCCTGCCCAATCGGGCCGGCATGCTGCAACTGTTGCGCGAACATATCGAGGCAGCGCGTACCGGCGGACGTCCACTCGCCATCGTGCACGTCGGGGTCGGAAAATTCCACGAGATCGGCAATGCGCTGGGTTTCGGGGCGATCGAGGGCCTGATGAAAGTCCTGGCCGCCCGCCTCGTTGCGGCCGTGCCGGCAGGCACGCCGGTTGTGATGCCGGGCGAAGGCGAGTTTGCGATCTTTCTCGACAATGCCGGCCTGGAGCTTGCGCTGGGCCATGCACGCAAGGTCCTGGACCTACGATCCGAACCGGTGCAGGTTTCGTCGGCAGTGATCGCCCCACGCCTGGCGGTCGGGATCTCCCTATTCCCCGACCATGCGAGCACGGCCGAGAGCCTGGCGCGGCGCGCCAGCGCCGCAATGCGCTTGGCGCAGCGTTCGGCGGTCGGTATTGCCGTGTATCTCGCGGGCCACGAACAGGAGATTGCAGAACGCCTGGCAATGATGGGCCGGCTGCGCCACGCGATCGACCATGGCGAACTCGAGATGGTTTGCCAACCCAAGGTCGAGATACGGAACCGTCGCGCGTGCGGCGCCGAAGCCTTGCTCCGGTGGCGCGACGGCGAGCGCGGCCCGATCAGTCCTGCCACCTTCATTCCGCTGGCTGAACAGTCAGGCATGATTTCCGTGCTCACGGAGTGGATGGTCAAGGCCGCGTTCCGCCAGGTGCATGCGTGGGGCGAGGCGGGATGTCCCTCATCGCTGTCGGTCAATCTGTCCGCGCGCGATATCCAGGACCCGGCCTTCATCGAGCGTATCCGGCATATGGCCCTGCGCCAGGCAATCCCTGACCACGCGATTCAGTTCGAATTGACCGAGAGCGCGCTGATGGACGATCCCGACACTGCCATGCAATCGCTGGCGCACCTGAATGACATGGGCTTCGAGATCTGAATCGACGATTTCGGCACCGGATATTCCAGCCTCAGCTACCTGCAGCGCTTCCCGATCCATGCAATCAAGATCGACCAGTCCTTCGTGCGCCAGATGAGTGTGAATGCCGGCTCGAGCGCCATCGTGCATGCCACCATCGACCTCGGGCACCACCTGGGTCTGCAGGTCATTGCCGAGGGCGTCGAGGACCAGGCGACCTGGTCGGACCTGGAAGCACAGGGCTGCGACGTCGCGCAGGGTTATTTTTTGGCCAGGCCAATGCCGGTCGCGCAGTTCGCCGACTGGACATCCTGGTGGCAGGCCGACCAGGCGCGGCGTCGTTTAATTGTAGGCGATTGTATGTGATTGTATCGGGCGCGCGCCAAGATACAAGGACAGCGCATCCGGACACATACCGGACATACTGCCGACAGCCGCGTGCGATGTAATGGGTCTTGTGCCGAACGGCCGCCAAGCCATCCCGGCGCGGCGCGGCGGCACTGATCCAAGGAAACCACATGAAAGCAGTTAAATTTGGCGGCGCACTGGCGCTCGCACTGGCAGCGACCGCGGCATGGCCGCTCACGGCATTTGCGCAGAAGCTCGACGCGAACGGCATCGGCCGCACCGAAGTCGTGCGCCACGACTTCGATGGCGAGCGGGAGGCAATCCAGGTCAAGGTCGATTTCGGGCCGCACGTGGGCTTCCCGGCGCACACACATCCCGGCGTGGAAATCGCCTACGTGCTCGAAGGCACGATCGAATACGAGATGAACGGCAAGAAAATCGTTTTGAAGGCCGGCGAGTCGCTGTACATCCCGGCCGGTGCGGTCCACTCGGCCCGCAACACCGGCGCCGACATCGCATCGGAACTGGCGACCTATCTGGTCGACAAGCACAAGCCCGTGCTGGTCCTGGCCAAGCCGGCAAAATAAGCGTCTCAGGAGCCACCATGAAACGCACTATCTCGGGCGTCGCCGGATCGATTGCCGCCGCATGCGCGCTGTCGGCGCTGGCGGTTGGGGCCGGCATGGACGCCAAGGCCGTGGCCGGACCCGGCGTCCTGCAGGTACAAGGCAAGGCGCCCGGCTTCGACGGCGCCACCACCTGGCTTAACTCCGCCCCCCTGGGACCGGCGCAGCTGCGCGGCAAGGTGGTGCTGGTCAACTTTTGGACGTACTCATGCATTAACTGCATCCGCGCGATGCCGTATTCGCTTGCTTGGGCGAACAAGTATCGCGACCAGGGGCTGACCGTGGTCGGCGTGCACACACCCGAGTTCCGCTTCGAGCAGGACCTGAGCAATGTGAACGCGGCGATCGCGCGCTTCAACATCGATTTCCCGGTGGCGGTCGACAGCAGTCACCAGATCTGGCGCGCCTGGAATAACCGCTACTGGCCGGCCTATTACCTGGTCGATGGCGCCGGCCGCATCCGTTACCAGCAGTTCGGGGAAGGCGACTACGACAAGATGGAACGCGCGATCCAGTCGCTGCTGGCCGAACAGCGCGGCGCTACGCTCGCCGACACCAGCCTGGTCGATCCGAAAGCCGGCGCCGAACATATGGCGCCCGCCACCGGGCAGATCGCATCGGGGGAAACCTATGTCGGCTATCGCAAGGCCTTCAATTTCCGCTCGCCGGAGCGTGTGCGCCCGGACGCGCCCCAGACTTATACGCTCAAGCGCCTTGGGCTGAACCAGTGGGGACTAGTGGGACGCTGGACGGTGGGACCCGAAAGCGCCCAGGCGCTGGAGGCCGGCGCCAGCATCGCCTACCAGTTCAGCGCGCGCGACCTGCACCTGGTACTCGGCCCTGGCGCGGCCGGCGGCAAGCTGCGGATCCGGGTTACGCTGGACGGCAAGCCGCCCGGTGCTGACCACGGCAGCGATATCAATCCTGCCGGCGAGGGCGTGATCGACACCACCCGCTTGTATCAACTGGTGCGCCAGACCGGCCAGGCACGACAGCGTCGCTTCGAAGTGCGTTTCCTCGACCGCGGCGCCGAGACCTACGCGTTCACCTTTGGCTGAGTCGCCAGAGGTCGCCATTACGCCATGCAATGGGATGCCGAGGCCGGCCGCGTCGTCCGCACTGCGCGCCGGCGGATCGCCGCCGGTGCGTCTGCCGCTTAGCGCGCTGGCTCGTCGCGCCAGACCTGGGTACGGCCCAACAGGCGGGTAGCAAGGAAGCGCTCGCCAGCAAGGCTGGCGCCGACACCGAAGCTCAGCGCGCAGTCGTAGACTTCACGTCCATCCGCCACGCCGAGGCGGCGCTAATAGCTATGTCCTTCGGCTAGGTAGTGCAAAATCGAAATCGCTACCGAGACTTTTCCGACCGGCACTGCATGTCAATCCCCAGATGCGAAGCAGAAAGCAGCGCGCCTGTTGGCCGTTGCTAAGGGCGGGCGATACGCATTCTTGTTCGTAGGCAGGAATGCGCCCGTATGATCGATGTGGCGGAGTAGGGCACCGGTGTTCTGTTCGGGGCAGGTGCCTGCGCGGTTCCGCTTGATGGCATCGATTAATGGCGTCCGATGAGTGACGTCGATTCAGGCTTCCGATCATGACGTCGGCTATGGTACGCCCCAGTTATTCGCCAGACACGGTGGTCCGTCATCGCCGAATGAATCGGATGGCTTAGGGTCTCCCAATTTACTTGGTCCGACAACGCGCCAGACCCGCAGATAGTGTTTCAGCGTGACGGCCCGCGCGGTTCGATCATGCTGCGATGCAGCTTTCATCAAGAAGCCCAGAGAACAGAAGGCAGCGTACCCATTCCCAGTCGAGCTGGTCGACCAGTCGCTGGCCCAGGTTGAGAACAAGCACGCCGAGTCGGTCCTTGGCGAATCCGGCTTGTCATGTCCACCGGAGCACAAAAGAGAATGCTGTTTTCTGGTGCGGTTTTCAGTCGGGGGCTGTCGAGTACGCGACAGTGCACGGCATTGCACTGATTCGTGATTGCTTTGTAAGGCCCAACACGGTTTCGCCATCGATGGTTGAGAACTGCGTAGTGGGAACGGCGCAGGACCATACGTGGCATACAGGCCTGCCTGCGATGGAAGGGAATATGTCAGATCGATGCGGGTTGACGCATCTGACGAGATTACTTCAAAAAGATCAGAGCGTTTTACTTCTGAGAGCTGAGAGCTCGTACCGGCTAGAAGTGTTTTTGTTACTGCGCCGTCCCGCATAGAACTTCGCATAATCTATAGTCAGTTGAAACCACCGGGTCTAAAACCCGCATGGATGCTGCGTTTGCGGGGGTAGGTGTCAAAAATATATTGACACCAGTAGCCAGCAGAACTGCTCCTGCCGTGGCCGCTGTGCGCGTCAGAAAAGTCTCCCAAACGCTCCGGTTTCCCGCTTTCTCTGCCTTGTCCAGGTCAGTGGCCATGATGACCTTCATCGGGTCGATGTCCAGTTCCAACGCTAGCTTGAGACATTTCTCATTGTCCATGAACCGCTCGCCAGCCCGGTAGTTGCTGATCGATACTGATGTCACGCCCAGCCATTCAGCAAGCTGCTTGTCACGCTTCAAGCCTCGCTTTGCCATCACTTGGTCGAGATATTGTTCGATTCTCATAGGAAAATTCCTTGACGTTTCGCAGTTAGATAATTAAATTCGCACTTAGAGAAATTTATCTAACTGCGAATTTATGAATCCTAGTGGTAAACCGGCAACGGGTCAACAAAACGGTGGAGAGAATCTCTCGAATTATCACCGCTTGTCCCGCATGAACGCGCACCAGGTTCAGGATTACATCGACCAGCTCGTCAGCAAGGGTCCAGCCCTGGGCGAACACTACGTGGCTCGCCAGCTTGAGTGGGCCGTCGTCGAGCTGGAACTGGCCGGCGAAGTTCATCGTTATGAGGTTGCAGCATGACCGATCAGCAAACTAAGTCGCTCACGCTGACCTATGACGAGTTTCGTGTACTCGCTCGCGTTCTGCTCAAAGAGTCCGAGTTTCATCTAGCTCAGTTACCTGGTGCGTTAGAAGTCGATGCATTCACGGACTTGCCGACTTTGCATTACCTCGACTCGATGCTGGTGAAGCTTGGCTATGGCACGGCTTACCAGGTCAAAGAGGTCCAGGCGTGACCGCCGGAGTCGGCACGGACGGCACGCCACGCGCAGCGGGGCGGGGTGGCCGGGCCGCCGCAGGCGGCTCCCCCCGTCCTGTAATACGGGGGGAAAGTGTGCAAACAGCTAACGAAGGCAAAGCGGAGCGCTTAGCCATCATCGACTGGCTTCGTTTTACCTTCGTGCCCACTGGTAGCACCACCTCGACCATGGACCTGCTCAAGCGCTATTTCGCCCTCTGGTTTCCGGTCCCGGTGAACTTTGTCCCTTCTGACAAGGGCATGTTCGGCTATGGCTCGACGTTCGATCTCATGATCTGGATTGACGCGGAATTTTTGAAAGTGGGAACGGTTGCACTCGGCGGCGCAAATGCTCGCGACACGATGATGGTCGACCTGACTGGCAAGGGCTGTTCCCTGGTCTCGGACTGGCCTGCCGTGCACGCCACCATGCAGGACTTGGATGCTCGTATCACGCGTGCGGATACCGCTCTCGACCTCATGGAGGGCTTCACGCTTGAACAGTTCGATGACCTCTATCTGGCCGGGGAGTTCAACTGTGGTGGCCGCATCCCATCCAGGCGCTATTTCGAGGGCGGAGATAGCCGTGATCTGCATTCCCACGGGCGATCGCTCTACCTGGGAAAGAAAGCGAACGGCAAGGAATTGTGCATCTACGAGAAGGGCAAGCAGCTTGGCGATCCCGACAGCGAGTGGCTGCGGATCGAGATCAGGTTCGGCAATCGCGATCGCGTCATCCCCCATGAGATTGTTCTTGATCCCACCAGGTTTTTTGCCGGTGGCTTCGTCGCCCTGGAGACCCTTGTGGACAGCATTAAGCAAAAGATTACGACTGAGAAGCGCGACATGGTGGTCGAGGAACGGACCATTGTGCTTAAGCGCCTCACGCATTACCTCGTGGCGGCATACGGCAAGACGATTTACCAGCTGGCCCGCGAGATGAACATGGATTACCAGGCCCTATTCGATTTACTGCAGGTACAAGGTGTGCCGCGTCGACTAGAAAAATCCACTGTGGCCGGTGGCGTGAGTGAGGCGCACGACCCTGCCTCGTCTAAGGAGCATTGAGATGGAAATGAAGGCACAAGCGACCGTTCGCGGAGCAAAGAAATTCAAGGGTCAGATGGACGACGGCAAGAACATCGATAGCGGCAAGCTCTTTGTCGAAGTCGTCCTGAAGGCAAGCGATAACGCGTTCGGCATGTGCACTGAACCTGTCAAATGCAAGGACTCTTCGATCGTTGAGTCGATCGCCCACATGCAGTTCCCATTCCTGGCTGAACTGACCATCGAAATGGTCAGCGGTGCGAAGGGCATGGAACAAACCGTGCTGGCCTGCACGCCCGTCAAGCCTATCGCGCCTCGTTCGGCGCCGGCTGCTGCCTAATGTCGCAGATCAGCCCTGAGCTGTTGTTCGGGATCGCTGTGGTCCTGTGCTTCGCCCTGGGCTGGATCGCGGGCCAACAGCGGTGAGTACCTTCGGCCTCCTCTTTTCGATGTGCTGGCCGATCCTCCTGGGCTTGGTGGTCTGGGTCGCGATCGTCCAGTACGTAAGGTTCTTGGTTCGTCGGTGGAAAAACGTGTCATGACACTGCTAACTGTCATTGCAAGCTGCCTGGCCGCTTTCGGTCTGGGCTACGCCGGTGGATCTGCGATTCGCATCGCTCGCAAAGCGATCGAGTCGATCGACTGATTTTTATGTTGTGCTTCTCGGGCTTGGCAACCTGGGATTCTATTAACGCCATTTTTCGGGATCGTCCATGAAAACCGCAATCAAAAAATACGCTTCGAAAGCATCCGCCGCAACCGCTCTCGTCCTGGTCACCGCTGGCCACGCGATGGCACAGGAGAATCCGCCTGCTGCCGGTACTGATCTGGGTATCGCCGCCATCAACGAACTGAAGTCGACCGGTTCGCTGTACATCGCTGCCGCCTTCGGTGTCGCTGTCCTGGTCGCTGCTGGCTTCTGGGGCATCAGCATGATGAAGAAATCGTTCGGCGCCGCCAAGTAATCGACGGCCTGTCGTTTCGCCCTCGGAGGGTCCCTGCGGGGGCCCTTCTTTCGTTTACGGGATGGATATGAAAAGTGGTCTTCATTGGTGGTACATCTGGGCGATGGGTGTAGCGTGTCTCCTGCCTTTGGGTGATGCTCACGCGAATTTCTCGCTCCAGAAACCTAACAACGTCGCCGGTCCGTACTCGCCTTACTTCCCGAAGGGCCAGTCGGGCTATCACATCACTGGCAGGCCGACCACTACTGCTGCTTCTGGTACAGGTGGTGGCGCCGTCAACGTGGCCAAAAGCGGGACGGCTGTGATAACGCGTCCGAGCCTTCCTGATATCAGGGTCCCGGTGACTGTCACTACGAGGGTCAGTGGCGCTGCTGCTGCCGCAGCTGCTGCCCGCGCTGCCTCGGTCGCTCGCGCCCTGGGTGGTCCAGTTGGGGCTGCATTCGTCGGTTGGGAAATCTACAAGGAGATTAAAGATTCTGGCGTGACCATTTGTCCGCCTCCAGATTTTTTCTGTAAGCCTACTGAAGTTAATTATGATCGGGACCAGATCGGTTGGAAAATGGCAACTGGTGGTGACGGCGTATGGTCAATCAACGGCTATATTGCTGCGTTGATTGCCGGATTCACCTTTAATGATAAATACGTTCTGCACGACATTACACCCAGCATTTCTAGTGGTCAGCCACGTGTTGATATTCGGTTCAAGAAAGAAAAAGATGGAACGTTAATGAAAACTGTTTATGGCTTGGTTTGGAGGTCTGGCGAAGTTAATAAAACTGAGAAGCCTGGACCGCCGTTGACAGAGCCAGAACTCGGCCAGCACATGGGGGATTATGTCGGTGCGGATAGTAGTGGGACCAGGGCGAAAAAATCCTATGACGGCGCAATGGATGCTGATGTTCAGATGCGTAATATGGGTCAACAAGGAGTACCGCAAACATCCATGCAGCCGTCCGGCTCCGCCTCCAATCTCACCAGTCCGCCTGTCACCACGCCTGAAGAGACCGTTGGCACCAAGACCGGCACTGACGCTCAGGGCAACCCGCAGACGACGACAACCACGGCCACTACGACTGTTACCCCAACGGTCACCGGTACCGGCCATGAAACGTCTGTTACGTACAACATCACCTACAACACAACAAATGTTACTCAGGGTCCGCCTAATACTCCGCCGGTTGTCATCAAGGAGACCGTTATTGTCAGAATCGAACCGTCGCCTCAAGAGGAACCGGAAATCCCTACTGACTACAACAGGGAAGTGACGCAAAAATCGATTCTGGAATTGCTAAGGGAAGCATTTGGGCCGATCAATGAGACTGCTCCAACTGGTGATACCGAGGTGGCCTCGATTAAGGCTGAGAACGATAAAGCTCTGGCACAAGCAACTGGCATTTCCGCTGAGTCCATGGGTATATCGAATTGGTTTCCCACTGTTCCAACTGCCGCGTGTATTGATCCGCAAGTGCCTGTGCCGCTTACAGGCGAGATGGTGTCCGTTCCTATTTGCGATACGGTGAATCTATTTTCACGAATCATCAGCGGCATATTGTGTTTCTTCTGCATCCTCGGCTGCGTCGCTCAAGTTCAATCTGCTCAGAAAGCTTAAATCATGCCACTGCTCGCTAAGTTTATATTGCTGCTCTTTAACGTTTTCGTCGGACTGTTTGCCCGGTTTTTCGTGATGCAGACGGCTGCGAAAATGGCCGCCTGGTCGGTCGCCATGGCATTGCTCCTTGGGTTGGCTACCGCAATGATGTCCTGCATTACCGGCGTTTGCGCTCAATCGATAACAACCCTCGGCTCAGTGCACCAGGGCGTGGCGATGGGCTTGGGAATTGCATTTAACGGCGTGACGCTTACGGCCGTTAGTTGTTACATGACGGTTTGGATTCTCTGCCAGCTGTACGTAATCAAGAAGAAGGCCATCAACGTCATCACCGGGGCTGGCTAATGGCTGTCTACGCTATCACGGGCAAGCTTGGGGCAGGGAAGGGCAAATGCGGCATGTATAAGCTGCGCGAGTACCTGCGGGAGGGTAAGCGCATCGCTACCAACTGCGACGTCTTCCTGGAGCATTTTGGCGACGATCGTTCGAAGGCGACAATTATCCGCGTCCCCGATAAGCCGTCTGCTACAGACCTGTATGCCATCGGCAGCGGCAACCGGTTTATTGAGGTCGAACGGAATATCCAATACACCGAGGATGGGGGGTATAAGGGTCTTCCCCCGGTAAATCCTCCAGTGATGTTGGATGGCTTCGATGAGTCCCACAATGGCGCGTTGATCCTGGATGAGTGTGCTTCTTGGATCAACACTCGGTCTTTCGCTGAGAAGGGCCGCGCTGAGTTGTTGGAATACATGATCCACGCTCGTAAGTACGGGTGGGACGTCTTCTTCATCATGCAGAACATCAACCAGGCCGACAAGCAGCTACGGGAAGCGCTGTTTGAATACGTCGTCCGTTTGACCAGGCTGGATCGTATGCGGGTTCCTCTGGTGTCGACGGCTTTGTCGGCCGTGACCGCTGGCGCCGTTGCCGGCAACCTCCCACGCGTCCACGTGGCGGTGGTCCGTATGGGCTCCAACCCTGACGCTCTTGTCGCCGATCGCTGGATTTTTCGGGGCGATGACCTCAACCGCGTGTACAACACGACTCAGGTGTTTTCGGACGTGTACCCGCATGCGATTCACTCCCTGCTGTCGGCCTGGCACCTATCCGCGCGCGTGGGCGTCCCTGCTGATTTTGTTGGCCCGATCCGACCAGGCGGCCTCGATAAAGTTCTCCTGAAACCACGCGTCGAACCGCTCAAACCTCCTCATCCTCATATGGTCAAATTTCTCGTTCTATCGCTTCTCCTGGGTGTCGGTCTCGGCGTTGCCGGATCGTTCGTACTCGGCCTCAATGCTGCCGATCCGGCGCCAAAGACTTCGCCAGTGCAGGCGATCGCGAAGATAGAGGGAAAACCGCCGCTCGGGCTCGGCTTCCTCCGTACGGCCAGCGATGTCACCATCATCCTTGAGGACGGACGCGTCGTTGTCCCGACCGCATTTACGGCTAACTCCAAGGGCGAGTGGAAGGCGACGATCGAAGGTGGCTTTCAGGTCAGTGGGGTGCAGCCATGATTCGGGTCTTCATCCTGGCGGCCGCCATCGCCTGGTCGCCCATTGCGGCCGCTGAGCCTGTTTCGTTCTCGTTCGCCAGTGTTCCGCTGATGGACTTCGCTCAAGCGACCTATCGCAATCTTCTTGGGCGCGATTTCGTCGTATCCAGCGACCTCCAGGGCCTCGGTAAGCGCATTACGGTCAGCGTAAAGGGTATCGACCCTGGTCAGGTGCCGGCGTTCGTAGAGGACGTTCTGCGGTCTCATGGCGTGCGTTCGGTCAACCGCGGGGGCGTGTATTTTCTCGAGCTCGCGCCCGTCGACCTCGCCCAGGCCGCGGCTTCGCCTGGCGATCGCGCAGATCCGGCCGTTGCTGCTGTCTCTGACGTCGACCAGGTTGCGCCGGTCGATGATGTCGAGATCCTGGTTGTGCAGAATCGGCCTGCTGCTTTCGTTGTCGAGGCCATCAATGCTGCTTTCGCCGCTCCGGTGGCCAGGCCGGTCGGTGGGGCGCGTATTGCCCTGGTGGGGCAACCGGACCGGCTCAAGGCCGTTCGGGCCGTGGTGGACCAGCTGGACGTGCCTGCGGCCGTTGTAGAGGTTTCGGCGTCGTTCGTCGAGGTCACTCGGAGCGGGTCTAATGCACGTGGCCTGTCCTTGATCGCTGATGCGGTTGGTAGTCGCCTCGACGGCGTGTCGATCGTACCTGGGGAAGGGCGCTTTGCAATCCGTGCTGGCCGGTATGAGGCTGTGCTTGAAGCGTTGGCGTCCGATGGTCGGTTCCGCCAGGTGTCGAATTCGCGCCTTGTTGGTGATGACACCGAACAGTTGTCGCTGTCGGTCGGTGATGAGACGCCGACGATATCGAGCACAAGCCGGGATCAGGCAGGCAATGCGGTCCAGAACGTGGTCTACAGGCCGTCTGGCGTCATCCTTGACGTTCGGCCGCGTGTGCTCGGTTCCGGGCGCCTGTCGCTCGTTGTGGACGGCCAGGTGTCGTCGTTTCAGTCCACCACGACTGGTGTTGTCGGTTCTCCCACTCTGGTCAAGCGTCAGGTCAAGACATCGGTGTCGATCGATGATGGCCAGGTGCTGGTGATCGGTGGCCTGGACGATTCCAAGTCTTCCGGCGTCGAGTCCGGCTTTTCGTTCCTGCCTGACTCCTGGCGCAGTCGCTCGGGTACTGAGTCGAAAACTGACCTGGTGCTTATCTTGTCCGCAAAAGTCGTACCTTCAGCTGTCGCTGGGCTATAAAATAACTGTGGCATGACACAGATAATACTTGCATTTACGTGTCATGCCACATATAATAGAGTCTCTTACATAGGAGGTCATATGCAAATCGAACTGTCTTCTTCTGAGAACGCCCTGTTGATCTACGCTCTGACGACGACTATGAGTCGGCTGAAGGAGCAAAAGCAGATGTTTGCTGATGACAATATGGATCATTGGGCGGAGGATGCTCAACGTGAGATTGATGCTGTTGTTGCACTTAAGGAGAAACTGTTTAAATGACCCGACGCGATGACATGACTGCGGAACTGCCAGGCGTTGCCAAACGTCGCGGTCGACCAGCTACTGGTGAGGCTATGGGCGATGCTGAGCGCTCGAAGGCCAAGCGCGTTCGCCTGGCGGCTGAAGGCAAAAAGCAGGTGAGCGTTACCATCTCGATTGAGGTGCTCGACGCCATCAAGAAGCACATCGAGTTCAAAGACCTGACCCTTGGCGACGCGTTCGAGAAAGCGCTTCGCGATCGCTTCCTACGAAAGCGGTAATTCACCGATCGCGCGATCGGCCGAATAATGTTCGACCTGGTCAGCTGGAATTTCGCCTGCAGGGGCGATGTCGACGCTGACCAGGTCGAATTTTGTTTGGCGTCCCTCAGTCGCGATATCTGAAAACCTCTCATATTGCCAAACCTCTCAGACCTTCGAGCAGAGCAAGGGGGCGCCCCCGGCGTCCGAACGACGGTGAGGATCACCGCAGGTGAACCCCCATCATCCTGTAGCTGCCGGCGATCGCGTTCAGTTAGGGGTAGCGCATAGATACCCTCGGTAGGTAATTGAAGCGCCCGCCGGGGCGCGGCATGCAGTAGCAGCTATCATTGCGAGAATGCAATTACAGTTGTTTCCATACGACAGTCTGTCACCATCGCAGTGTGCAGCAATTTACCGAGAAATCCGCACCAGGTATTGGTACATCCGCAATTTGCGACCTGGTCGATTCGGCCAGGCCAGGCTGCGAAAAGAGTATCGCCGGGTGGAGGTCGAAAAAAAACGCCTGCTGATGGCAGGCGTCTCAAAGCGTGAAATCCTAGACTTGCTAATGTGCTGTCGGCATCAGTGCAGTCGTACCAAACAGCCGTTCCAAGCGCTCGAACCTAAAGTTGATTCCACTGCTCATTCCGAGTCTTCATAGGAGAAGTCTGGTTTTCTCGATGTATGGATCTGAACATTGCTTCCTCAGGCCTATACCTAAATGTGTGCTTAAAAAACGATAACGACCTAAACCTGAGTTGTAAACGCTCCCGGAAAAGTTGGAACCTAAAGGTATGTCCGAGACACGCTTGTAGCAGCGCGGTTGCGGGCACTTGACCCGAAGAGTGAATATCAGCGTGCGTGGACAGACCAAGGCGTTCACGACTATTAACGCCAAGCTGCATACCGCGAGCGGAAGCGAGTTCACTACCCGATCTCGGAGAAGGCTTCGCCATTAAGTACAGAGCCCGCGGCTACAACAAACAAAGCGCGCCCTCCAAGACAATCTGAGCGTCTCTCAAGATGTGGGTGATATTGGTACCTAGCGAAACCAGTCGCTACGTTCACCTCCGCGTTCAGCCTGCGCAAGCGGACCGGCCAATCAAATTCAGATCTGATCTTTCACTTGGGACCGCCGATATCCCTGCACAACGTACTTCGAATGGACGTGGCACCACTCCAAAGCAGTCACCAGATGTCGCAACCATGGCAGAGATCTAACGAAAATTACCCGCGAGAACGACGATAGTGCTGGTCTGTTCTGTTCTATCGTCATGCCACATAACCATCTGATTTCAAAGGGATTTGTTGTTGCAATAGAAGTAAAAAGTAGGTATAGATGTAGCTTTGCAGCAGACGCAGAGTGGACAGGTGCGTTAATGGAGGTGTGCGGAGATAGTTTCGGGGCAATGCTCTACGCAGTGCGTGCTCGCAGAGGATGGACCCAAAAAGAGGCCGCGACGCGGTCACAGCTAACGCGTGATTATTACTCGCATCTTGAAAACTGTAGGAAGCAGCCGCCTTCTTGGCAGGCCGTTGAGCGCATCGCTTCTGCACTAGAGCTAAGTGAACAGGAGAGTCGACGATTGGTGTCGCTTGCAATCGTTGACCGACACTTGACGCACAAGCTCGCTGGACGTTTATCGCCGGATGTACTTCATATATTCACTCGGATCATCGAGCAAGCGGATCTTATTACTCCAGAGACTGCCCATCGGATCGACACTGCCATCACAAAGGAGCTCAACATGTAAAAAGAAAGCGACGCACCCAAAATTTAAGATACGCCGCTTTCCGGTCACGGAGCGCAATCGTCCGAGAACCTCAGAATTCCAACGATAGCGCTCCCTGCCTAGAAGGTCAACCTCATGCTTGCAAAATGGTCTCACTTACCGAGGCCAGGGGAGGATTTATGCTGTCGATAGGGATTACAAGAACGTCGGCGCCCGCATCGCCACTAAGCACGATACGGCAACGCGCGGGAAAGGTTGCGAACCTATGGATCTATGAGTCACCAAAAAACCGGAAACGATTAACGGTTGCAGGAGATGTCGTGTTCATGCACATGATCTTGCTTGAAGGAGACCCTAACGTACAAAACTACTCATTTGTGGGCGACCCGTTCTGTCTACAGGGTCGAGCTCCACGCGAGGAGGTGCCGGGCTACGTAGATGTCACACAATTGAACGGCGAGCACACGTGGATCTGTGTAAAACGCTCATCAATTGCGGGCACGGGCGAAAGGAAAGAAAACGTCGTTCGGAATCTGGTCAAGGAAAGCGCCTCAGAAGCAGGCGCTGCATACGCTGAGTACTCTGAGCTTGAGCTTCGCGGGCGCGAGCTCGAGTTCGAGAACTGGCTGATCCTTTGCGGGTGCATCAACCGTGCAAAAGACCTTCCAGATTACGTGGAGTTATCAAGATATCTACGGTTGGTTCGTGCAAACTCCGGCATAGCCGTCCGAACGTTGCTCGAAGAGAAAGACTGCGATCCTGCCGTCATGCTTGCAGTGATCGCAAGATCGTTACAGTCTGGAACGGCTGTAACGGAGCTTCGAAAAGCCCCTTTCTGCCTTGAAACTGTAATTCAAGGGAGGGCCCAATGAGCTCCGGTTCCCGTCGTTCGCTCGTTCCACCGGCTTTACGCGACCTATCGTTATGGCGCTCGCCTGACGAAGAAGCGCTCGACAGAAGTACGCTTGATGTGTACCTCCGGCGCAAGCGTGCTGTGGAGATGTATCTCTCAGCGCAATCATACGCCGCCATCAGAGCAACCTTGGGTATGTCAGCGCAAGAAGTCAGGAGGTTAGTTGGCCGCTGCACTGTATCAGCAGCGGATGGCTCAATCTTCGGCTTCGCTGCCCTTGTACCAAGCGTTCGGGTGGGAGGCTACAAACGTACGGCGCCCGTCAAACGTACCTTAGGGAGCGGATCGGGTGGATGCGCCGGCGCACTCACAATGCTGTTCGAGAGGCTGCCCGAGCTCCAGGAGTACATAGAGGATATTTACCTGAAACGCGGGAAGGGGCCACATAACGCTTACGCTAGTTACCGGGATCTACATGGTAACTTTCTGACAAAGCTGCACGAGCTCGGGCTCGGCGAGCATGACTGGCCGTTTAACACCAAAGATTGCGGCTACAAATCACTTAGAAAGTATTGCGTCAGTCTACTGAGTGACGATCCTAGCCGATGGGTTCGCGCTCGAGGTGGAATACCTGCCGCGCGTCGAACAAGCGTCGGTTCCGGCACTTGGCCCATCATCCCTGTAATGCGGGGCATGACAACCTGTCAACTCGATTTCCACAAAGTCGACGCTGAGTCAGTAATTATCTTTGAGACCTCTGACGGAGCGCGTCTTCCGCTGCCGGTTGCCAGGTGGCACATCGGCATATTGGTCGAAGAGCGATGGGGATTGGTGTTAGGAGCTTTCATTGCGCTCGAGAAAAACCCTAGCGGCGACAGCGTCTTAGAGGTCGTTGAATCTGCTTTGAGACCTGCTGACTCAACTAGCGACGGGCTTTTCTGTGCCTTGACTGTCGATGGAAAGGTTCTTCCAAACCAGCTACTGCCCGAGCTTGGCCATCTTGGTTTTAGCGTCCTTAAAATGGATAACGCCTGGTCAAACGCCGCGACTGAAGTGGTGGACAACATTATCCGCACGGTCGGCTGCGCGATCAATTATGGCCCAGTGCGGGCATGGTGGCGTCGATCGTTAATTGAACAAATCTTCGGCCACCTCACTAGGCGCGGACTGCAGCGGCTACCCTCGACTGTAGGAAGTAATCCGCTTGACCCAGTTAAACATAATCCCGCTGCCCAGGCAAAGAAGTTCGAAATCACCATTCAAGACTTGAGAGACATCGTCTACGGCTGTATTCGTGAGCGCAACGAGACCAGAAGTGAAAGAATCGGATTTGCTACACCAATGTCGGCTCTGGTGAACTGCTTCAATAAACCTGGCTCCAGCGTGTTTTCCCAGCCACTACCGTTGTCGGTTCGAGGAAATTTGAAGCTCCTGACCCATACGGAGATTGTTACGGTATTGGGAAACGCAGAGAAAAATATCCGACCATACGTTAATTTGGGACGCTGGAAATACACAAGCGACCGCCTAGCAACTTCGTATCAACTCGTTGGGCGAAAGCTGATCCTCTATTGTGATCGACGCAATGTTCAGAATGTTCACGCTACAGTGCTCGACACAGGAGAGCAACTTGGACAAATATATGCTCCTCATAAGTTCTCCCATTTGAAGTTAACGTGGCGGCAGCGCGTCCACATGAATAATGCTGGGCTCGCACTAAAGCAGCGTGAAAATGGTCAGTCGCCTATCTCTCTATGGCTCGAGGCGAAGAATGCTCAGCCGAAAAGACGCAAAAAAGGCAAAAGCTCATCCCTGCCAAGCCGCACCGAAGCCTTAAAAATTGCGAGCGAGACTTTAGCTGATTCTCATTCGCCACAAGTGACAAGTTCGGCTATAGAACCAGTACGATCGGACACTCCCGTTCGAACGATATCTCTCATTCCTGGAATGCCGCAGATTAACATTGGAAACGGGGTGACATATGGAAGCTAATAAGGCACTGGACCCGAGCGGGATGATCGATCATCCCGCATTTGATCCAAACGCAATAATCACGACAGAGCCGATCAATGAACTATATCAGATTGTCAGGCTATTGATTCTTGTTCGCGAAACCGGTTGTTGTTTTACCGCTCATAGCGGCGTTGGGAAAACTCGCGCACTTATTAAAATACAACAGGCGCTCCGCGAGCAGTTACCTGAAATTGTAGTCATCAGACATAATACGTGGAATCAGCAGGTCTCATCAATCCGTGCGTTTTATAAACACTTTCTTACAGCCGTCGGGCATCCTGAACTTCGAGGAGAAACGTTCGACCTACGGCACAGATTAATTTGCCGGTTGATAGATATGGCAAGGTCGAGCAGAGCGCCAATTGTAGTGCTTCTAATCGACGAGGCAAACGCGATGCGACTTGAAGACTTTCTGTTCCTAAAAGACGTATATAACGAGTTAGATAAGGAAGGGGTTCAACTGATAACGGTGATGATGGGACAGGATCCCGACTTCGCAGAAGTATTAGGGATATTGCGAAGCCGAAAGAGGCTTGATCTGATCTCGAGATTTGCGCGCCGAGTCGTCCCGTTTCGGACATGTTCTACCCAAAAGGACATTAGGTTCCTTCTCTCACACTATGATACGGCCAGACACCCGAATGAGTCAGGACCAACTTGGACGCAGCATTTTCTGCCTCATGCATGGGAAAATGGATTCCGGCTCGGCGACCAAGCCTCTAATTTTTTGCGTGCGCTGGAACAATGTGCTCCTCCAGGACGTCGAGCATCTGGACTTCCCTCCCGGCAGCTGTTTACCGTGGTACGCAGGTTTCTCATCGAGCAAATGTTTCAGGATGCCCCGGGCCGTATCATTGATCCAAGTGCCTGGGACAGTCCGATGTCCTATGCAATGGTGAGTGACGCGTTAAGCATCCTAAAAACTGAAGAGACAAGGGCAGGTGACAGAGGCGACGACGGAGTTTAACGTCAAATTAGCTATTCTCATGATTGTCCCGGCCACCGTATCTCGGCGGTCGAGACATGGAAACTGAAAAACAAAATGGATAAGCTCCTTACTCATCAGCACAGTGCACGAAATGCAGCTTTGGACCTGACGCCTCTTCCTTATGAATCGATTATATCTTCGATTTGGCGCTACGCTTGGAGAAATGGCTTACGTGGAAGTGCAATCAGACAAGCTTGTTCCGCGAGCCCGTCATATAGTACGGCGAGAGCAAATGCCAGCTATAACTGGTTCGAAAATGACATCTTTACTGACGCAAGCGGTTGGGACGTGGGCACCCTAGAGGTCGATGCGGTTACCGATGTTAAAGACTCGTTCAGAACTATATGGTGGCACTCATTGTTCCGCTATTGTCCACTTTGTCTCGAGCATGGTTACCATAGTTTCTGGCATCAGTCGAAATTATTAAGTCACTGTCCGCTCGACGGCTCACAGTTAACTACGCGGTGTAATGATTGCGATTCGAGCCTTCCAGTGATGGCATTTTCGAAAGAGTTAACCCATGCGTTTTTTGCCTGTCCCGAATGCCAACATCCGATTAGTGGTGTTGAAATTTCGATTTCCTTCCGGACGCAGTATCAGGACAGGCGCGAAGAGATTGAGGCAGCTTTTAGAAAGGTTCAGAAATTTTGGAAAATCACTAAGCGATTGCGTGGCGAGATTTGCTCCGTTCTTCCTGGTTCATCACTTCTATTTTATTCAGTTGAGCCGCGGTTAAGACTTGAAATGATCGTTCGGCAGGCGACTCTAAAAAAAATTGACATAGCTTGCCTGGGTGATCTACCGTGCAATCAACATCAAATTCCTAAGCTTGAAGTTTTAGAGTGGCATCTTAAAGAATTCCGAACTCTACGAGGATTTAGCGAAAGAGTTTCGCGTGTGTCCCGAATCAGCCGAGGCGTATCGGTTTACAGGGCCACGTTGCGGCGCCTCGAGTGGTTGGTTGACTCAACAGTCCGTTACTCCCAAGACGACTACCAACAACTACTTCGTGCTTCACGTGAACAGAAAGAAAATCTATACAGGAACTTTCCAGTAGAGCTGGTCGCCCTGTGCTTGTTCCGCTCCTACTTCGAAACGATTGCGAGTGTGCGGGTAAAATCGTCCTCTGACGCGCAATTGGATCCGAACACCTGTTTTTTGATTGGAGAACATGTGGCGCACAAGATGCGTCTCTGCTGGCGCGCGGAATTTGTTGTTTCATTTGCGTGGATATATTGGATCGTGAAAGTCGTTCCAGCGGAAAAGATATTTTCTTCCATCGAGAATCTGCCATTAGTAACGCTATCGACAATTAATACTGAATATGACCCTCTAATGGGAGACTCGTACAGCGGAAAAATAGCCTTTCCCACTCCAGACAATTTCTCGCTATCGCTATTTCCTTTGATACGGAGATCTGCAGGAAGTGGACAGGCTACCTAAAGCCGGTATCGTTGCCGTGTCTTTAGCGGCTTGTTAAATTTAACATGCTAGGTATTTTGCCGATCCCGTTCGCAAAAATCTGATAGTTTTTCGTGGCACATATCTTACGGCGCGATAGCTAAAGAGGCGAGATTGGTATCAGTTTTCTAGCATGCCAAGGATTCGATTGCTCGAGCGCGACGTCGCAGCTAGTCAGCCCCGTCTGTGCGATCTCTTGCGCGATGAATTGATTGAAGCTCTGTCGATATGAGTTTGCAGAGCTCGCTTCGTTCTGCTTCGGAAGCGGGAAGGTATGCCAGAGTTAGTAGTGACACAGGATGGATACCGATCACTGAAGCTAGCTCTTCGAGTTTGGAGATGGTGGGCGATTTCATGCCCCGCTCCAGGCTACTCAGATAGGTTCGGCTCGACACTATTGAAAAATCCTCTTGAGTTAGCCCGCGGCTCTTTCTCGCCAACTGCAGTCCAGCCCCGAAACGTCCGAGTAAGCTCATAAATCGTCCTGTTCAAAAGGAACGATGTACTCATGTCGCGCACTTTAGGGCTACAATCTATAGTGTTCATAACCGTTGGGAGCTTGCTTTGTTAACAACACAAAAGGAGCACCGTCTGCCCGGGTATCCGTTCTCCTCGGGCGTAGACGTGCAGACATGGCGCGCCGTGACACTTCATTTCGGGCTGCCTTATGTCTTTGTTAACTATGCGCTCAAGCAGGGGGGCGCTTGGATGTCGCAGACGACGATTTTTTGGCGCCATGAGGATGTGCTGTCGTTCTGTCAGCAGGTGAATAGGGACAAAAAGCGAAAGCTTATAGATATCTTTATGCTCCTCCCTACGGCGCAGGATACCGCGCATCAGTGGTGTGTCGTGCCGATCAAGGAGATTTACGTAAGCCGGATCGAAGACGCCGAGCTTGATTTTCCTCTGTACGTTACGGCCGAAGATGAGATCGTTGGAGGGCTTAGTTTCGGAGCCGCAGACGATGATGTTGCATTGCGCGACTACCGGATGTTGCCGAGAGTGTTTCCTGTCGATACCGACAATGCCGACACTGTTAAAAAGACACGTTGATGGCGGCTCGACACGCTTCGTGAGCAACCCCTTTGGCGCGAACGTCGCGCAAAGTGACGTCTACGTTCTTTGACGGTAAGCTAAGAGTAAGGACCAATTGTGCCCACTTGCAACTCTCTTTTTAGCTAGACAAGCAAGCATACAAATGATGAGTTGAATTATTGATGGTCAATGACCTGCGCCGAGGCGCGCTAAAAAGTTTGCCTTGGATGTTCCATCTGGCCGATCTAACGCTCAGGCTCGGCTGGAACCCGCGACTCGCTCAAGAACAGCTGTATCGTTGGAGACGCCAAGGCCTCGTATGCGGCATGGGCAGGCAGAGCGGAGTCTACGCCAACCTTGTCGTTTCCAGATATCCAGATTGGGAGATGGGGCTTCGCATGGTGATGCCGACAGCGGTAGTTTCTGGCCTCGAGGTTCTTCGCCGTGCAGGTTGGATAACGCAAATCCCCTACTTAGTAACTGTTAGCGTGAGCACAGCGGACCGGGTATGCCCAGTGGATAGATTCAAAGTCAGCGTAGAAGGGCCCGAGTGGTTTGATGCCGTGGCACCAGGTGTCCGAAGCGGCGAGGGAGTGGCTCTACCATCACTCGCGCCTGCGTGGGCGCTTGCCGACCTGGTACGGCGAGAGGGATGGTGCGACTGTGGCGTCGGGCCAGACGACATCTATTGGGATCTGCTGACCATCAGCGACGAGCGCGACTGGGCAGATGCCAGAGCGGCTTTGGGCTTGGGCGAGCTGTCGATGAATCCAGGCTAGTGCAGTCTCGGTGTACGTCAAAGGGACCTCGCCATTAAAGCATGCGTAGGTTATATCGGTACTCAGCTCGAAGTGCCGAGTACCGATTGCTGCCTACATCTCGAAATTTTTAAGGAAGCTAAATGCGTTTGCTGGTTTTGTCTGATCTCCATCTTGAGGTGTGGCGGGACTTCGCCCCCCGGTTCGATACGGCGACTGGCCGCCCGGACGTCGTGGTGTTAGCTGGAGACATTCACACAAAGGCGCTCGCCCCTGCTTGGGCAGCCCAGACCTTCCCAGACATCCCGGTACTATATGTCTCCGGCAATCACGAGTTTTACGGCGAAGCCCTTGATCGTATCGGAGACGCTATACGTGTAGAGTGCGGCAAACATTCAAATGTGCATTACCTCGACTGTGACGAGTACATGCTTCAAGGGGTACGCTTCTTGGGCGTGACGCTGTGGACTGACTTTTTGCTGTTCGGTCCGGATCACAGAAGCGATGTAATGGCCGATGTCGGCAACGTGATGAACGATTACCAAAGGATTCGTGTAGCGTCAGAAGGCTATCGCAAGTTGCGGCCAACGGACACCGCCCAACTCCATGCTAAGCAAAGGTCATGGCTCGAGGGAAAGCTCAGGGGATCTTACCCAGGCCCGACAGTGGTGATTACGCATATGGCGCCATCGAGGCAATCTGTTGCGCCTGCATATGCTTCAGATCCGGTTTCGGCCGCGTTCGCGTCAGACTTGGATGAGCTTGTGCGTCTCGCAACTCTATGGATTCATGGGCATACCCATACGAGCTTTGATTATCCTGTAGGCCAATGCAGAGTCGTGGCCAACCCTTTGGGTTATATCATGAGAGGCGGCCACGCCGAAAATGATGAGTTTGACCCAAATCTTATCGTGGAGTTAAGTTGCTAAACATTTAGGCTGTAGACCTTCCACGAGGGCGGAGGATCATTAGCAGACCATCACCAGCTTACTCCGTGCTGTGTGGTACGGACAAACCCACAACACGACGTTCCACATCCAGGTCAAAAGGGGGGCACTCGCGTAGGAGTGCGTTCTGAATACGTTTAATAGTGTCCTTTATGCAATTATTTGATTTTATTTGCGGTCTAATAAAGATCAATAAAGCCTGCGACACAGAGCGCGGCAGAGTGCTCACCAGCCAATCCGGTGTTTTTCTTCAGTTTCCGCATGGCGCGCATCGTCGGACGAATGCAAGTATATGTTCGTCGTGCTGATCGACTCATGGCCGAGATTATCGCGAACGTGACGTAGATCTACGTCGTTGTTCGCCATATGCGAGCCTGCTGTATGGCGCAACCAGTGCGCTGACGCCTGGATCACGCGTGCCGCGGCGGGTGCGTGCCCAAGGCCTCGCTGGCTCAATCGATCTGCGGTTTTGGCGAAAAGTGCCTTGAAGATCTCATGAACACCGCCGCGCGACATCGGCCGCGGCTTGCCCCCTATCGGCAGTAACAGTGGCGTTGACTCTCCAAGAACTGGGTACGCCTGATACCCCATCTCACGCCGGTAACGCGCCAACTCTACCATTAGCTCGTCAGTTGCAGGCACGATGCGCAACTTGTCTCCTTTGCCGAGCACCTCAAGCCACCAGCGCTCTTCGCCGTCGCGGTCACGGCGTCGGAAAAAGCCACCCATGCTGTTGCTCGTGATCTCCGAAATTCGCAAACCGCACACGTACGACAGTGAGACAAGCCAACGCAACCGCAAATAGTGCTCCCGTTCACGCGGCGTCTCCCGAGGCAGCGCGTCCACGGTCATCTTTACTTCGCGCCACAACTCGTCGTCGAGATAACGAGAAATTCTTGGCGCAGCGCGCCGTCGGCGCTCACGCGACAGAGCAAGAGGATTACCGGCAAGATAGCCTGCGTTGACCAGCCACGAAAAGAGGGTATTCAGGATAACCGCCGCCTGACGCTGGCTTGACGCCGACAACGGCCCGGCAAACGGCCGCCACTCTGGATGTGTCCGCGGGAATTTTCGCCCTCCGGAGGCGATCCAGCGACTAACGGGTGTCGGGTTCCGCAGAAACAACTGGTACTGAAGCCAATCCTCATGGGTCAGTGACGCCAGTGGTTTGCCAAGTTGAACCGTGCACCAAAGCAGCAGGCGCTCGGCCTCCTTGCGATAGTTGTCGAAAGTGGTCTGCTTATCCAAAAAACGGGCTAGCCAGGCCTTGATCGCGTCGATGTCATTGTTTGCGCGTATCTGGGGAGTGCCGCCGCGTGCCCGATTGGTCCCCTGTGAGCCGTCGAGCTGTCCGGGAATGCTGATGACCTCGAGGGGAGCGACGACGTATGGCGACGGGATGACGGTAGCTGAAGAAGGCATGAGGAGCGCTAATTAATGGAGTCGCGTGTAGCCGATGGCGATATTGCACCTAACGCACAAAACCCTGACTCTACCTAACGCCAAGCGACAATCTGCATTGTATGCCCAGATTACTTACGTAGACCAGCCGTTACTGATCTGAGTCTGGCTCGGCTGGGCTGAATGCCCGCCTCCAACGCATACGCAAGCCATTCAGCCCTTGCCGCCAAGCCGAGTTAGCGCTTCAAGCATCGGATGGCGAATACTTTCTTCCTTGACCACGCCGTCCGAGGCTCGACGGACTTGGGGTAAAGTGTTGAGCAAATGCTGAAGCCGGTCTTTGGACAGGCCTTCCTCGGTTGGCACGACATTAGGATGATCGACGACGCATTGATCCATTCCATTCCTGAGCATTCTGTCCAGCTCCGCGATTTCATACCGTCAGCGCGCACCCTCGAGCGCCTTCTGTTGTCGTGCCCTCAGCTCAGGCCGTAAGCGTACCTGACGAGTCAGTCTGAACTCCTACGCCTACTCGGCAGTGCCTAAACAGGAGCGGGGTTAAGCCCAGTCATCAGACCCCGTTAATAAAAACTGCCGGGCAACAAATTATGTTGACAAAATATAATCTACTCGGCTAGCCTACCAAAATAATTTAATAAGATTGGACGAGTTGTTAACGGCTGATTTGCTACTTCCCGATCAACTTGGAAATGCTCAAGTCGCCGAAGCACCGCTTAGTAGTCACACGCTGCCGCGCGAACGTTTGTTGACCTAGACAGATGGACCGTTTTTCTCCGCAGGAGGTGTAGCTGCGCGCCCGCACTATGTACCACGTCAGTCACCGCGCTCGATCGTGCGCTGGACCTGGGACGGCTGCGGTTAAAGCCTGAGTTCTTCGAAATCTTCGCAGCCTGGCTCGCTCCTTGGGCTAACAGCAACAGCACGGCAAACACTAGAACGGTAGGAAACCACAGTGTATATCTCTGAAATTTATGCAAGCGGCTTTCGCTGCTTCGATCCGGCCGCTCCATTGCGACTGAAACTCTCGCAAGGACTGAATATACTCGTAGGACCGAACGATGCGGGCAAGAGCGCGATTGTCGACGCCGCCCGTTATGTACTTTGGACGCGCGGCGACGACTACATCCGGCCTGACGAACATGACTTCCATATCGGCAGGGATGGCACACGTGGCTGTGATTTCATTGTTCGCTGCACCTTCGACGACCTTAGTGCAGAAGAGGAAGCACGCTTTCTTGAGTGGTGTACCAACGACAGGGGGCAGTTGAGACTCCACGTCTGCATGCGCGGCACCCGCCGGATCGCATCTGGCGGCGGCAATACCATCGCCAGCCAGCACCGGGCCGGCGGCGAAGGTGAGGGGCCGCCACTTGACGGCGAATTGCGTGAATACCTAAAGGCAACCTATCTTAAGCCTCTGCGTGACGCTGAGCGCGAAATGCGTGCAGGCCGGCGGTCCCGGCTGTCCCGTATCCTGGGTGCGATGCCTGCGATGGGGTCACAAGGCAAGCCTGCGGAAAACGGGGGCGCCGCCACGCTCCACGACACCCTAATCGAGGCGGATACGGCAGTCAGGAACAACGCCGCCGTAGGCGGGGTGGCGAACAGCGTTAACGTCGATTTCCTCGATAAGCTTTCCTTTATAGATGACCGCCTCGTTGCAACGCTCGATCTTGGCGCTGGAGGGTCCTTCGAGCAGATTCTCGAACGGTTCGAGCTTTACCTGACCGCTAAAACGGGTACCGAACGGGTGCAGCGTGGCCTAGGGTACAACAACCTGCTATTCATGGCCGCCGAGCTGTTGCTACTTCAGTCCCATCCCGATCAGGTACCCTTCCTGCTGATCGAAGAGCCGGAGGCGCACCTCCATCCCCAGCAACAGACGCTATTCATGGAGGTGCTGTCGGCGCGTGCCGCCAAGCCAGATCAAACAAAAGGCGAGACCCATCAGCAGGTTCAAGTTCTTCTTACAACGCACAGTCCGCAACTCGCTGCAGGTGCTGAACTGGAGAGCGTGACCATGGTCGTCGATCACCATGCATATCCCTTGGGGAAGGCTCATACGCGACTCGAGCCGGACGACTATGAATTTCTTCGCCGTTTTCTCGATGCGACGAAAGCCAACCTGTTCTTTGCACGCGCCCTGATGATCGTGGAGGGCGATGGGGAGCACCTCTTGCTTCCTGCAATGGCAGAGAAGCTTGGCCGTCCGCTCAGCCGCCACGGCGTATCCATCGTGAATGTCGGGCACCGCGGCCTGTTCAGGTATAGTCGTATCCTGCAACGCAAGACAGGAAGTGCAATCGCCGTGCCTGTCGCCTTAATACCCGACAGGGATATTCCGCCGTTTGAGGCGAAGGCCATTGTCGGGAACCGCAAGACCGTGAATGAGCTAAGTCAGCAAGAGCTTGCAGCGATGCTTAAAACGCTTGTACGAGATATTGGGGATCCCGTTAATGCGTTTATTGCCGATAGCTGGACGCTTGAGTTCGATCTCGCGCTTCAGCCCGAGCTCGCCGAGAGCGTGCATCAAGCGGTCCAGCTTGCGAAGACTAGTAGTCGCAAGCCCGAATGGCTCGCCAGGATCGTCGCAAAGGCCAGTGCCACATACAAAGAGTGGAAAGATGCCGGGCTCTCTGCAACTGAGATCGCCGTCAGGATTTACCAACCTGTCCATGACAAGGAGGCTTCGAAAGCCGAGATCGCGGAGCAGCTTGCTGCGATACTGCGCAAGCGGAACGATACTCCCGAGGAGATGCGTGACCGGCTACCGCCGTACCTGGTGCGAGCAATCGACTACGTGACTGGCGGCTATGTCCCTGGGGCGCCGCGGATTGATCCAGAAATAATAGCCGAGGACTCTGAAGCTGCCGGAGATCCGCTCCAAGAGATTGCGGCGGTGGAGGGGTAACGCTAATGTTCGAAATCCTTCCCCTTACACCTGAACTGCTTGCCGAACTCGGCGACGAGCTGGGCGGCTGCGATTTCAGCGATCCGAGCCAGACTGCTTTCCTGACTAAAGTGACGCCGTGCGACGTTCAGGCGGCGCCTGGCAATGGCAAGACGACACTGCTGGCGGCGAAGCTTGCGCTACTCTCGCGTAATTGGTCGACTCGCCAACAAGGTGTATGTGTCATTTCGCATACCAATGCGGCGCGAACGGAGGTTGAGGACCTGATTGCCCGTCACCCCACAGCAGCGCGGCTCATGACCTATCCCCATTTCACAGGCACAGTTACGGCATTCATCAACCAGTACCTAGCGTTTCCATATCTACGCGGCTTGGGCTGGAGTGTGCGCTTGATCGATGACGACGCTTTCGCGGCCGAAGCGTTGCGGCGTTATCCACAGTGGCGCGTGCTTGACCGCCTCGCGAAGGATCCGAAGTTTAAGCTGCAGCGCAAGCTCGAAGACTGGATTGCGCGACTCGATTTAAGTGCCGCTTTTACGTCCATTGATGCAGAACCGAAGGCGCTTACAGTGCGCTGCCGCAAAGGACAATGGGGCGCCCACACTGATTGCGGAAAGGCGCTTGAATGCCTCAAGGCGTCGATGGTCAGGAGCGGCCTGTATCGCTACGCAGATATGACCGCGCTAGCATGGCGTGCGATACGAGAAACCCCGGCTCTTGGCGATCGGCTTCGCCAACGTTTTCCGCTCGTCATTCTCGACGAGGCACAGGATACGAACGGAGAACAACTCGAGTTGCTGGAACATATCTTCAAACACGAGAATGCGGCCTTCCAACGCCTTGGTGATAGCAATCAGACGCTTTATGAGGACGACGGAGCAAAGCCTGCTTATTGGTCGCCTGGCCCGGATTGTATTCCTCTGGATACCAGCCGTCGATTCGGAGGAGACATCGCAGCATTCGCGAGCCGGCTGACCTCGCGGAAGGCACAGACGATTGTAGGCCTTGGACCGAAACCGGGCTTGCGGGTCATATTTCTGTTTGACGAAGCTACGATCGGTGGCGTGCTTGGCGCCTTCGCCGACGAAGCACGGGCGCTTTGGGGGGGCGACTGCACTTCGCGGGACGTATGGGCAGTCGCCTCCCGTCACACTCTGGCTCGCAACAAAGGCGAATGGCGGCCGAAGAGCCTCGTCGATTACCATCCTGCGTATCGTAACGAGAGCGGGACGCGAGCAAAAGCTAATTCCCTATGTAGACAACTGCAGAAGGCTGCGGTGCATCACGCTGCCACCCGCTCCCCTATGGAGGTTAGCGAGCTGCTCGCTGCTGGGATTTCCGGGCTAGCGTCTGCTTATGGCTGGATGGCTGCCAATGATCGCCCGGTAACAGTACACAACGTATGGTCAACCCTTACTCATCTTCGTTCCGGGTCTCCGCGCGCTGTCAAGCTGCTACTACGAGAACATGTGCTCTGTGGTAATGCAGTCTGGGAAGAGGCCGCATGGCTGGCGCTCTTGGAGGAATTGCTTCCACTCTTCGGCGAGCCCCCAGAGGGTAGCAAAGATGAGATTAAGCGGTTCTGTTGTTTTGTAAGCGAAGAAAAGGCGAATTTGGCTGATCCCCAGCGCCGTTCGACAAAACAATTGCGACTCAATGATCTTACCCTCAGGCTGGGGTCCATCCATTCGGTCAAGGGCAAGAGTGTAGACGGCATCCTCGTGGTCGAAAGTGAAGTATGGAAGGGGAGCCGGGCAGACGAACAATGCATCGATTTGAGCACGGTGCTGCCCCGTGCCTTCGGTGTCACAGACGAGCCGTTCGCCGGCGTCCAAATTACAGCCGCTACGAATGTTTTTGTTGGCGTAACGAGACCTCGGGAACTGCTCGGGCTGGCGCTGCGTAAGTCTGAAGCGGCCAAGCTCATTGGGCCAGCTGAAGAGCAGGGCTGGAAACTTGTTGACTTGGTGGCTCAATAGTTAGCACGGAGCACCCTTCAAACTGAGGCTATCGACATCGCAGTCTGCACAGTCAGCAAGCGAGCCCTGGACAGCTCGCTGGCGCCGAGCAGTTCGTACGCAACCCCGGCTTGCGTGAGCACGTCGGTGTCCTTCGAGGCGCTGTCGTATTGCTGCTGCGTACGGAAGAGCTGAA